>Ga0209167_10000729_pt1 | contig 22018 bp, 19 predicted proteins | sample Coa_R1_9_FD_187154 | JGI IMG/M metagenome (GOLD analysis project Ga0209167, IMG submission 187154) | Surface soil microbial communities from Centralia Pennsylvania, which are recovering from an underground coalmine fire - Coalmine... | ecosystem: Environmental > Terrestrial > Soil >... | reverse complement strand
TCGCGAGGCTTTGCTGCTGAGGTTTCAAGAAGACCTGTCTCTTGCGGAGATGGCTCAGGTCTTGGGCGCCCCTACTACAACGGTGACGTCCAGAATCTATCGCGGTCTCGCAGCATTGAGATCCGCATTTGAGGAGGGTGATTCGCATGGAGAGTGACAAGAGATTTCGCGAGCTTATCGACAGGTCTTTCGTAGAAGAGGTTTCGAAGGGCGAAAGACAGCTCATCCATGACCACATCCGCGACTGTGAAAGCTGCAAGCGCTACCTCGAGCTGACTGCGCGTACGATTCGGGGGTTGCGGGAATTCGCCTTTACGAGTGAACCGGATTCCAATGCCCAGGTCCGCGAGATTCTTGCGCATCACACCCAGACAATGCGCCAGCACAACGTGCAATTCAAGGTCTGGGCTGCATTTGCTGTAGCGCTCTCGATGTCGATTGTGGGGTCGGCGCTTGTCTACCAAGTGGCCAAGCTCCTGACGGTCCCAATGCATTTCGACACTGCTCAAGTCCAGGCAGGCGTGCTCGTTTTTTGGCTGCTGCCATCTTTTTGCTCGGCCTTACGTCTGCTCGCGGCGCCTGGCGAGAATAGAGGTATCGCATGACACAGCAATCGGCGGTGCTCTTGATTGCGTTCTTGGCCGGGCTTGTAGTTGCGGCTGTCTTGTTGGGAACCACAAGACGGACTGTTCTACCCAGGTCTGCAATGGTCATCGCGGCACTGGCGATCCCGATTTGGGTAGTCTATTTTGCTTCCAGCCAGGGCCGTTCCTTACTTGCTTCCAAAGGATTTCTCAGTGCCATGCCGGATGCGCTTTGGTTTGGCTTGACGTTTGGCGTCTTCACCGCGGCTTTCTTCCTTGCCCTCGGATATATTTATGGGGACGCAAAAAGGCGTCAAATGCCTGCTTGGGCCTGGGTCATTGCCGCTTTCCTCATACCCAATTTGATTGGATTCATTCTTTATTTTGTGTTCCGAGGGCCTCTCCTTGGGGCTTGCAGTTCCTGTGGCAAGCCTATTCGAGGGGGAGAAGCATTCTGCTCACACTGCGGATGCTCACAGGGTTCCAGTATCGGACGCATCACAGCTGACGATCGCACAATCTGAAGTAAAAATGGTGGTAATACCCTTGCATCGCACAAAACGGGGGACGGTATGAAACGCGAGCGCGCCTTGCAGGTAGTGTTGGTGTTGGTGGGCTTGTTTTATTGCTTTTGGGGCTATCTCCTGTTCGACGATCTGTGGCACTCTAGGTGGCTTAGCGGGCATAGTGACGTCATGCCGATGTTCCTGAGCCTTAACACGGCGCTTGGGGTCTGTCTGTTGGTGGCCGTTAATCAGCCGGCCAAGCATCGCTTGATGATCGCCTATGGGGCGTGGTCAAGCCTTGCCCATGGGTTCACGATGACAATCATGTCGGCGCAGGCCGTGGCGCACGGGATACACAGGAAGGATAGCCCCCAGGACATTGTGATCTTTGGCGTGATTGGAGTCACGCTGCTTGCACTCCTCCCCGCAAAACAACCATCGCCGGCCGGCGCGCCTATCAGTGAGCCGCGAGTTGCCGAACTCTAAGCGCCACGGCTCTCAGGCGGAGGAGGCCGCAGCAATAAGACTCGCCGAAAAAATATACACCAGCAAAGGCGTATCCGAAATCGGTTTCGTGGTATGAAAAGAATGGATTTGTTCCCAACCTTTCCGTCTCTAAAGAGCGTAAAAATCGGAGCATGCGGTACGATATACTTAAGACCACCTGAAATAGGGATATTTGCATCTCCCTGTCACGGCCCCTCAATCGTGGGCCTATTCCCGTGGTAGCATCCTGCCCATGAAATACACGATAGCTATTATGATCATATTTGGAGTGATCGCGTGGATTTCGCGGCAGGTAGACTCCCTGAAAGTTCTGCTAAAGCGAGATGAGCCACCTGATCGGCAGACTGGCAAACGCTGAGGTTATTCACTTTGTCAAATCCACAATCGCCCATTGGACGATGCGTGCCATTAACCCATTTGTTTTGATATTCATACAGGATCAATAGGGAGGGGGTAGTTCACTTCATAAAATTCGCGAATTCACCTTCAGTCCTGACTGTCCGAGCCCGCGCTTTACCCCCGGATGCGCCTTCGATAGAATGACTCGTTTTGGATTTGGCCAGCACGCCGCTCAGTCGCGGCGCTCGCGCCGGAAAGCATTCCAAGCGAACACGAAATGCTGAGATTCGTCACAGCCGGAGAGTCACACGGACAGGCTCTGATCGCCTGGATATCCGGTATGCCCGCCGGCGTCCCGGTGGACTTGGAATTCATCAAGCGGGAGCTGCACAGAAGGCAGCTCGGCTACGGGCGAGGAGGTCGGCAGAAAATCGAGCATGATTTCGCTGAGGCCATTGCCGGAATTCGCCACGGGCAGACCATCGGCGCTCCCATTGCCCTGCGCATTGAGAATCGGGATTGGGCCAACTGGGAAAAAGCGCTCCCGGTGGAAGACGTAACCGGAGGCGAAGACGCGCGCCGGCCATTGACGGCTCCCCGCCCCGGCCACGCCGACCTGGCCGGAGCGCTTAAATTTAATTTGCATGATGCGCGCTACATCCTGGAGCGTGCTTCCGCCCGAGAGACAGCCGCGCGCGTGGCCGCCGGAGCAATTGCAAAAATGTTTCTGGCGCAATTTGGAATTGAGATTCTGAGCCACACCATTGCCGTCGGAAAAGCGAGGCTCGAACGCACCATTCCATGGGATGAAATCCGAAAGGTTTGCGCAGATCTCGAATCGCCTTTGCGTTGCGCTGATCCCGCCGCAGCAATCTTGATGAAGGCCGAAGTGGACCATGTCCTGCGCGCGGGAGACACGGTCGGTGGGGCCTTTGAAGTCGTGGCGCACGGGATCCCTCCCGGACTCGGCAGCCACGCCCAGTGGGATGAAAAGATTGATGGACAATTGGCGCGCGCCGTCATGTCCATTCAAGCGGTGAAAGCTGTGGAGCTTGGCAGCGGAATCACGAATTCCGCCTCCTATGGTGCGGAAGTTCAGGACGAAATAGGCTACGATACTGGGCGGCATCGTTTCACGCGCCCGACCAACCGCGCCGGCGGGCTGGAAGGCGGAATCACCAATGGCGAGGACGTGGTGGTGAGGGGATATCTGAAACCGATTTCGACTTTGCGAAAGCCCCTGGGCACTGCTGACCTGGCCACCAAGAAAGAAATCCGCGCTGCTTACGAACGCTCTGATGTTTGTGTGGTGCCCGCGGGTGGAGTGGCCGGCGAAGCCATGGTGGCGTTCGTACTGGCACAGGCGTTTCTTCAGAAATTTGGCGGCGATTCCCTGGGCGAGACGCAGCGAAATTTTGAGGGCTATCAAAAGCAGCTGGATGGCTTTTAAGAAATGAATTCAAGTGACTGGTTCTCGAGACGCATCGAATCGTCTAATGGAAAGGCTGCATTAATCGAATGAGTCCAAAGCAAGAATCCAAACCGGTTGACGATTCGACCGAAATAATTCTCCCCAAGGGAGTAAAGATTTATCCGATTGTGAAATATGGCGACCCGGTGCTGGAGCGGCCCGCGGTCCCGGTCACCAAGTTTGATGAGGATCTCCGCCAGCTCTGCGCCGACATGTTCATTTCCATGTACGCCGCATCGGGAGTGGGCCTGGCGGCTCCGCAGATTGGCCTGGGGATCCAGTTGGCGGTGATCGATACCAGCATCGGCAAGAATCCCGAGGCAAAAATCGTCATCGCCAATCCTGAAATCATCCACGCGGAAGGCGAGCAGCGCGAGGAAGAGGGCTGCCTTTCCCTTCCGGGACACCGTGGAAATGTGATGCGGCCCCTGTTTGTGACCGTAACCGCTCAGGACGCTTACGGAAAGAAATTTGAGATGCGCGGCGAAAACCTTTTGGCCCGCGCCTTCTGCCATGAGATTGACCATCTTCGCGGAACTTTATTTATCACCCATCTGAGCATGCTCAAGCGCGATCTGATCAAGCGGCGCATCCGCAAGTTGCGAAAGGCCGGCGACTGGTAGCCGCCCGCGAATGAGCATGCGGCTGGTTTTCTGCGGCACGCCGGAATTCGCGTTGCCATCCCTGAAGCGGCTGCTCACCGAACCCGGCTTCCAGGTGGAGGCGGTGGTTACGCAGCCCGACCGGCCACGTGGCCGGGGCCAGCATATTTCAGCTTCTCCGGTGAAGCAGTTCGCGCTCGACGAAAAACTTTATCTCTATCAACCGGAAAAAATCCGCGACCAATCCGCATTCAACTTTTTCAAGCGCCTCAATCTCGACGCTGTGGTGATTATTGCCTACGGCCAAATAGTTCCTGAGAACCTCCTGGATGTCCCGAGACTGGGATGGATCAATCTGCACGGTTCGTTGCTCCCGAAGTATCGCGGCGCCGCACCCATCAATTGGGCGATCGTGAATGGTGAAACCAAAACTGGCATCACCACCATGCAAGTGGATGCGGGAATGGATACCGGGCCAATCCTTCTGCAGAAGGAAATGGAAATCGGCGCGGACGAAACCGCACCCGAGTTGACACGTCGTATGTCGGTGGAGGGATCGGATTTGGTGGTCGCTTCCCTGCTCCGACTCGAGCGTGGCGAGATCGTCGCGCGACCTCAAGACGGATCGCAGGCTACCTCGGCGCCGCTATTGAAGAAACAGCACGGGCTTTTGGATTGGTCTCTGACCGCGCAACAGATATACAACTGCATCCGTGGTTTCGATCCATGGCCCGGAGCCTACACTTTCTTCCGTGGACGCCACTGCCGGGTCTGGGGCAGTCCAATGCAAGAGGGACACACTAATCTTTTGGGGACGCAAAGCATGCCCCCCGGCGCCATTGTGCCCGCAATGCCGCAAGGCGGAACGACCATTCTGATTTCGTGCGGCCAATCTACCTGGCTCCAATTGGATTTTGCCCAACTCGAGGGAAAGAAACGGATGTCCAGCCAGGAATTTGCAAACGGAGCACGTCTAAGTAAAACCGAAAGATTTCAATCCACACAGCTTTAAGCCCGGAACTGACGGTCTAAATTAGACCGGAGCACTACGTTCCCTCTCCTTGATTGCGGGCGTGCAAGTCCGCGTGCTAACTTGTAAATGATGGAATTCCGCGAGCGAATGGAATGGCTGCTGCATCTTGGCCTACTGGTATTTATTCTGGCCGCGGCGGCATTCCTGAGCGCGATCACCACCATCCGCATCGCGATACGCAGCAGCGAAGTGCAGATGCCGAGCTTGGTGGGCAAGAGCATGGCAGACGCACAGAACCTTCTTCGTCAGCGAGGCTTGGGACTGAAAGTCGCGGATCGGGTTTATGACGCGCTGCCCGCAGGCAGCGTGGTTCGGCAGACACCTCCGGCCAACAGCGAAGTGAAGTCTTCGCAAGCCGCTCATGTAGTGATTAGCCTCGGGCCCATGAAGGTCACCATCCCACAGCTCGAAGGGCTCAGCCTGCGGGCCGCGCGAATCGCGGTGTTGCAGACTGGCCTGCAACTGGGAGAAGTGTCGGCTCCCTATCTGGACAATTCGCAGCCGGATTCCGTCCTGGTCCAGGCACAGCTCCCTAACACTCAAGCGACCAGCCCGCGCGTCGATGTATTGTCGCCTTTGGGTCCTCGACCGGGTGCCGTGGTCATGCCCTTCTTTATCGGCCTCTCCGAAGGCGAGTCGCAGAGGCAACTTACCTCGGTCGGCGTCAAGAACATCAAGTCCACGCCAGTTCCGGCGGCACAGTGGCCCATTGGGACCGTGATGGACCAATCTCCCTCTCCCGGGAGCCGCGTTGCCTTGGACGGCTTCGTCGAGCTCAAAGTGGCGGCCCCCGCACCTCCTGACATTCACGACGGAAACAATTGATTTTCCAGCACTAATCGGGGCAAACGCTGTGCTAAAATCCCCGCGGGGGGATTGTGCGTCCGCGTACGGAAATAGCTCCATCCATTCTTGCGGCCGATTTTGCCTGCCTGGGCGACGCCATTCGCGCCGTAGAGAGCGCCGGCGTCCGAATGGTTCACGTGGACGTGATGGACGGCCATTTTGTGCCCAATATCACCATCGGTGTGCCGGTTGTGGCATCTCTTCGCAAGGCAACCCGTCTCATGCTCGATGTGCATCTGATGATTGAGAACCCGGAACGCTATGTGGAGGCGTTCGCGCAGGCGGGGGCGGATACACTGCTCATTCATCAGGAGTCAACGCAGAATCTGGATCGAGCGCTCAACATGGCGCGCGAGCACGGTTGCAACACGGGGGTGGTGATCAATCCGGCGACGCCAGTCTCTTCGCTAAGCGAAGTGCTGGGCCAGGTGTCGCAAGTGCTGGTGATGTCAGTGAATCCAGGATATGGCGGACAGCGCTTTATTCCCAACTCGATCGAGAAGATTTCTCAACTGCGCGTGCTGCGCGAACGCCACAACTACAATTACCGGATCGAAGTGGACGGCGGTGTGGCCGCCGAAAACATCGCCGAGATCGTCCGCGCCGGAGCCGAGATTTTGGTGGCGGGGACATCCGTTTTTCAAACACCCAACCCAGCCGAAGCGGTTCGCCGTTTACAGCAAATAGCCACTGATGCGGTGGCGGAAAAGGTTTGAGGTGCCGTCCGTGAAATTAGCTCGAAATGTGGTGTTGATATTGATGTGTGCGACGATCGCCGTTTCTGCCTTCGGCCAAAAAAAATCAAAAGCCAAAAAGGGGCCGACCGACACGGGCGATTCGCAGGCACCGGACAAAGTTCTCTATGATCGCGCGACCGAGGAAATCAAACACGGCAAATATGAAGTGGCGCGCCTGCAACTTCAGGCCTTGCTGAACACTTATCCGGACAGCGAATACCTGGCCAAAGCCAAGCTCGCGGTGGCCGATTCTTATTACAAAGAAGGCGGCAGTGGAAATCTCGCCCTGGCGATTGATGAGTACAAGAGCTTCATCACCTTCTTCCCTTTCCTCGATGAAGCCGCGTACGCACAGATGCAAGTGGCCATGACACATTACAAGCGCCTAGACAAACCCGACCGGGATCGTACGGAAGCGGAGTTAGCCGAGCAGGAATTCCAGATTTTTCTGCAAAAATACCCGAACAGTCCGCTAACCGCGGCTTCGGAACAGCGTTTGCGCGACGTTCAGGAAATGTTGGCCGAGGGAGATTTCCGAATCGCGTCCTACTACGACATGAGGAAATCCTATAAGGCCGCTATGACGCGCTTCAGCGATATCTCCAGCCGCTATCCTCTCTATAGCAAATCAGATCTCGTCCTCTGGAGGCTCGGAGACCTTTGGCAAAAGGCTCCTCTGAATGTGCCTTCAGATCAGAAAGAGCAAATGGAGCTCGCGCGCAAGCAACTTGCCGCCACGTACTACGCCCGAATTGTTCACGATTATCCCCTCTCCAACCTGGTCCCCAAGGCCAAGGAAAAACTGACGGAGATGGGTGTCGCGATTCCACAAGCCGATCCGGTTGCGCTCGCCCGCATGCAACAGGATCAACAAATGCCCAGGAACCGTCCGGGGGTTTTCAGCCATGTTTCAGGGATAATTCACAGCGCTCCGGATGTTTCCATGGCAGCGCGAGTTGGTTCACCGAACATGAACCCGCCCGATGACAACGGTACTTCCTCTGATCCTCTCAAGCCAGGGGCCGGAGGTATGGGTGTCGTCGGTGGCGCAGCCAGCGGTAGCGGGACGACCGACAGTTCGGCCGGGTCGACTGGAACATCTGGAACCACGACCAGTGATACAAGTGGCTCCTCGACTGGAAGCGGAAGCACAGCAGCCATTCAGATTTTGTCCACTGGAGGAACTACTCCAACCCCTCCCACAACTTCTCCGGCCACACCTCCAACAACTCAACCAGCGACAACAACTGCGCCGCCTGTGACAACTCCACCGACGTCAACCGCTCCGGCGACATCCACCGCTCCGCCCCCCGTGACAACGACTGGTGCGACGGGTGAATCGTCAAGTACGTCGTCCAGCACCAGCAGCAGTACGGCACCAGCTCCGACGACAGGAAGTGCACAAACTCCCGCAAAGGCGACTCCGACTCCGCCATGCACTACAAAAGACAAAAGGCCGGAGTGCAAACAGGACTCCACCAAGGAATCCTCCAGCAAGAAGAAAGGCATCAAGAAAATAATCCCCTGGTAGGAATTCCCGATTCAAAGTGGATGCCTGTACTAAGGTACAGCCCTGAACGGGTGCGATACACCTGTCTGAAGGGTATGTTGACTCATCATTGTCAGGGTGCTACCAATGGATGAGGGGCGGTGCGTGCCCAAACGCCGCCCGGAGATACCGAGTGCCCACAATCCTGGTAGCCGACGATAACAGCAACATTCAGAAGATGGTTGCGCTTGCCTTCAAAGATGAGGGCATAGACGTGGTCACCGTGGGTAATGGCGAGGCGGCCATAAGAAAAGCGGTTGAAGTTACGCCCGACATTGTCCTGGCCGATATTTTTATGCCTGTTCGCAGCGGTTACGAAGTCTGCGAATATCTAAAGCAGACTACTCGATTTGCGCACATTCCCGTCATCCTCCTGGCAGGTGCATTTGATCCTTTCGATGAGCGCGAAGCCCAACGAGTGGGCGCCGACGGCGTGCTGAAGAAGCCATTCGTCCCAACCGACCCTTTGGTGAATCTGGTGAAGGGCCTGCTGGCCAAATCCAGCTCGTCCGTACTGGTTTCGGTTGCGACTCCCGCCCAATCTGCAACTTCGTTTGAAGGGAAGCCTGCCTCGGCAGCTCCCGTCGCGCCCCACCATTCGGAAAAACCGCCTGCCGCTAGTATTACACCGGAGTTTTCCTCCGAAATGGACGAAGAGCCGGTAGTACAGGATTTTTCGCTCACACCGAGTCAACTTGGGTCTGGAAAAGAAGGCGGTTCTGACCCCTTTGCCGACATGCTCGCGAGGCACGCCGAGAAAGATGCTGAACCGTTGTTCCAGCCCTCTTTTCAAAAGGACTTACCGCAACAGGAAACGGCTGAGGCCACAGATAATCTGCCGTCCTGGATGACCAACCCCCCCGCCGCTGAGCAAACTGTCCCGAGCATCGAAGATGTTGGATTCGTCCAAAAATCGCCGCCACTAAATCCGCAGGAAAAGCAGTTGGGCGGCCGCGGATGGCACATCGAGCCCGCCGGGAGTTCAAATCCCGAGGAAGAGACGATCGTTGAACCGTTGGATCGTTTTGTCTCGCAGCACCTTTCTGAACCCGTTCAACCCGTTCCTCAAGGCAAATCCAATTCTGTTTTCGCGCCTCCTCCTCCACCGGTGACTGCTTTCTCTATTGAAAGTGCCGACGATGAGATCCATGTACAAACGCCGAAACCCGCAAATAGTTTGATTGAAACCGATGAACTGACATCTTCGGTGAAGCCGGCTTCATCCATAACAGACTGGCAACCAACTTTCCCTGCTGCGCCGCCCCAAGGAGCCCAAATACTGGATCCTGCCGAAGAACCAGTTCCTTCCTGGCGAAGTTTTACGCCGGTGGCTGGTCCTCCGAGCCATCCAGTGATTGAAGAAGTCCATGAACCTGTCGCTGCCTCTGAGGAAAGCCATGGCGCGCAGGAACAGAATATCGCGAAGGAAAGTGGCGACATAGAAGGCATTAACGTCACCACCGAAAGCAATTTCACGGAACTGCAGGCGGCACCTCAATTGGAAACTCGACACGAGCCCGCCGCTGAATCTCACACGTTGGCAGATGCTGTGCCCAATCCTGTCGTTCAAGATCAGCCCGTTGCAGATTTCGCGCCGACGCATTCCGTTGAAGACCACAAGGAAGAGAACCGCGCCCCCGAAGCAATTCTTGATGCGAATCAATGGAAGGAATTGGAAGCGGCCACGGTTGAAGTTGCGCGTGCGAATTTGAAAGTGGATGAGATTTCGACCGCCCAAGACAATTCGGTGGCAGTGCCGGCCGCCTCACCCATGGATACGAAAGCGGTGGAGGATATGGTCACCCGAGTTGTGGAACGCATGCAGCCAAAGATTCTTGAGGTCATCACCCGCGAAGTCCTTCGTCCCTTGGTGGAAGCCCTCGTCCGGCGCCAGCTGGAAGAGAAATAGACCATTCATTCCGGATCGACAAATACTCACAACGAATCAACTTCAGAGAGTGGCGAACACGGATTGACGCGCTGCGCGCGCGGCCCGTATAGTAATTGATTCACAGTGGCCGCATTGTGCCGCTCCGTGTTTCCATGACCAAAGAAATCCCCAAAGCGTACGAACCACAGCTGATTGAGCAGCAATGGGCGCAACGATGGGTGGACTCCGGCTTGTTCCGCGCTGAGGAAAGCGCCGACGGGCCCGTTTTCTGCATCGTCATACCACCTCCAAACGTCACCGGATACATTCACATCGGCCACATGCTGGAGCACACGCAGATTGACATCTTGACACGCTGGCACCGCATGTCCGGACATCGCACGCTCTGGCTCCCCGGAATGGACCATGCCGGAATCTCAACTCAAGTTGTGGTTGAGCGCGAACTTGCCAAGCAGAACCTGACCCGCCAGCAGCTCGGCCGTGAAGAATTTGAGCGCCGCGTGTGGGAGTGGAAAGCGAAAAGCGGTGGAACCATTAAGAAGCAGATGATTCGCCTAGGAGAATCTGTTGACTGGTCGCGGGAGAGATTTACACTCGACCCGCCTCTTTATCGCGCGGTGCTGGAAGCGTTTCTACGCCTGTACAAACAAGAGCTCATCTACCGCGGTCGGTACATCATCAACTGGTGCCCGCGATGCCTGACAGCTCTAAGCGATCTGGAAGTTGTCCACGAAGAGCGCCAGGGCAGCCTTTGGTTTCTGCGTTACCCGGTGGTCGGCTCCAACGAAAACATTCTTGTGGCCACAACGCGACCCGAGACGATGCTGGGTGACACCGCAGTTGCCGTTCACCCCGAGGACGAGCGCTACAAGCAACTGATCGGCAAAAAAGCTCGCCTCCCGCTGATGAACCGGGAAATTCCGATCGTCGGGGACGCCGCCGTGGACCGTGAGTTCGGCACGGGAGCTGTCAAGGTCACGCCCTTCCATGATCCCAATGATTTCGAGTTGGGCCGCCGGCATAACTTGCCTGAAATTGACGTGATGACGGAAGACGGACACATGTTGGCGAATGCCGGTCCGTACGCCGGGCTCGACCGTTTCGATGCGCGAAAGCGCATCGTGGAGGATTTGAAAGCTCAGGGATTCCTGGACCATGTGGAGAATCATCCGCATTCCGTGGGAATCTGCGACCGTTGCAAGACGGTGGTCGAGCCGCGAGTTTCCACGCAGTGGTTTTGCAAAATGAGTCCAATGGCTGAAGTCGCAATGAAAGCGGTGGCCGACGCCAAGCTCTCCATCGTTCCCGACAACCAGCGAAAGATCTTTCTGGATTGGATGGCAAACATCCGTGACTGGTGCATCTCACGCCAGCTTTGGTGGGGACACCGCATTCCCATTTGGCATTGCAAAAAATGTTCAACGATGACTCCTGCGGTCAATTCTGACGTTGAGATGATCGACGGACACGCGCGCGCTGCGAGTCCTCCGAAGGCTTGCGGAAAGTGCGGCAGCAGCGACCTGGAACAGGATCCCGATGTGCTGGACACCTGGTTCAGCTCCGCTCTGTGGCCATTTTCAACGCTTGGCTGGCCGGACGATACGCCGGACCTGCGCACTTATTTTCCCAATAGTCTGCTGATCAGCGGCTACGACATTCTTTTTTTCTGGGATGCGAAAATGGTTATGCTCGGGTCGCGATTGACGGGCCGAATTCCCTTCCCTGAACTTTATTTGCACTCGCTGGTCCGCGATGAGCATGGGCAGAAAATGTCCAAGATGCGCGGAAATGTGGTGGACCCACTCGATTGGATCGAAAAGTATGGCACCGACGCCCTGCGATTCACATTGGCCATCAAGGCCGCTCCGGGGAGCGACATCTCGCTCAGTGAGGAAGGCGTTCTTGGGTATCGCGCCTTCGCCAACAAGATCTGGAACGCCGCGCGTTTCCTTTACGTGAATCTGGACAAATTCGAGGCGGGCGGTGACACCATCGATCAACTTGCGTCGCCCGAATCGCGCAACTCCGCTCCGCACCGCGCAGACCCGGAATTGCCCCTGGTGGATCGTTGGATTTTTTCGCGATTGGCGCGAGTCGTCCCCAAGGTTAGTCAAGCTCTGCGGGAGTTCCGCTTCCACGAAGCGGCCCATGAGATCTACCATTTCTTTTGGGGAGATTTCTGTGACTGGTACATTGAGTGGTGCAAGCCGCGCCTGAATTCAGAGAATCGAGAAGCCGCTCGCGCGGCCTGGCGGAACATCTTCGCCGTTTACGAAGCGGCGCTTCGCTTGCTGCATCCCTTTATGCCCTTTTTGACGGAAGAGCTTTGGCATCAATTGCCACAGCCTGCTGGTGCACGGTCGATTGCACTTGCGCGGTTCCCTGAAACACCGGCAGCGTGGCTGGATGAGGCTGCTGAAACTGACGTGGCGCTGATCCAGGAAATCACAGGGGCGTCTCGCGCGCTTCGCGCGGATCTGAAGCTCGAACCCAAGCGAAAAGTCAGCGCCGAGTTGTTTATCAGCGATCCGGCCAAGCGCAAACTAATTCAAGATCAGATTGATCCCTTGAGCCGCCTGGCGATTCTTTCGGAAGTGAGTTTTGCTGCGGCTCCACTCAACACTGAGGGTGGGCAAGTTCGCTCAGTGGCGCAATTCGAGATCCGCATTATTTCGGCGGAGACCGTAGATATCCCTGCAGAAATGGCCCGTTTGCGCCGAGAAAAAGAACGCTTGGAGAAGGACATTGCCTCAAAGGAAAGGCAGTTGAACAATGAGACCTTTCTCAGCCGCGCGCCCGCTGAGATCGTGACCGGCCTGAAAACCACGCTGACTGAGCGACAAGTGGAACTTCGCAAAGCACTTGAGCGCATCGCTCAGATCGAAAATTCGGCGGGAGGCTCTGCGACTGCATGATGCCCTCCTGGCAACACGGGTAACCCGCTCCATTTCTTAACCAATGTCCGCAAAACCTAATCCGCGCCCCACTCCAGGTACGACCGAGAAACAATTGATCGCTTTGCTGGCCCTGCTTTCAGATAATCCCATGCTGGTCATTAGCGGCGAAAAAATCGCCAAAGAAATCGGCGTTACGCGATCGACTGTATGGCGCTGGATCACTCGGCTGCGCGAATTGGGCGTGCGAGTAAAAGGCCATCCCAATAGCGGCTACCATATCGAACGCGTTCCGGATGTGCTGGTACCCGACCTGCTGCGTCGTCAATTGACCGGCACCTCTTTCCCCAAACGCATCCTCCATTTTTTCAAAGTGGATTCCACCAACCGCGTAGCATTAGAGGCTGGTCAGCAGGGCGATCCACACGGCACGCTGGTGATTGCCGAGGAGCAAACCGCGGGCCGCGGCCGCTCCGGCCGCGCATGGCATTCGGAGAAAGGCAGCGGCATCTACCTCAGCATTCTACTCCGGCCGGCTTTGACTCCCGTGCAAGCTCCGGCACTTACTCTCGTGGGTGGTCTTGCCGTTTATGACGCCGTTGCGGAACAGTCCGGGCTTAAACCGGACATCCGCTGGCCAAACGACATTCTGGTGAACGGGAAAAAGATCTCCGGAATACTGACGGAAATGTACGCTGAGCCGGATCGGATCAAATTTGTGGTGGTGGGGATCGGCATCAACGTAAACCACGCCAAAATGCCGGCGGAAATTTCCCCTATTGCTACTTCTCTGCGAATAGAAACCGGCAACGTTCAACCGAGGATTGAACTTGCCGTGGGGTTGCTACGACGGTTTGAGACCTACTACAATCAACTCATCAGCGAGGGCCCCGCGCCGATCATTGCGCGCTTCACCGCAGTTTCCAGTTATGCTCAGGGACGCCGCATCAGCGTGGCCAGCGGCCAGGAAACATTTATTGGCATCACGGCGGGGCTCGATGCCAGTGGGTTGCTGCGCGTAACGCGCGACAACGGGCGCACTGAAACAATTTTAGCGGCGGACATCTCCGAGGCTTCCGATGCTGCTCACCATTGATGTCGGGAACACAAACACGGTGCTCGGAGTATTCCGCGGCGCAGAGCTTACAGCCCACTGGCGCCTCACTACCGCGCGCGATCAAACCGTGGACGAATACGGGATCCTGACCCGTAATCTGCTTACGCTCGCAGGCATTGAAAGCGGTGCCCTGAGTGGAGTGATCATCAGCTCCGTTGTACCACCGCTCAACAGCACTCTGGCCGAGACATCGCGGCGATATTTCGAGCGTGAAGCGCTTTTTGTTGAGCCGGGCGTCCGCACCGGAATGCCCGTTCACTATGACAATCCGCAGGAAGTTGGCGCTGACCGCATCGTGAATAGTGTTGCTGCATTTGAGAAATATGGCGGGCCGTGCATCGCCGTTGACTTCGGCACGGCAATTAATTTTGACGCCATATCCGCGCGTGGAGAATATCTGGGCGGGGTTCTGGCGCCGGGGATTGGAATTTCGGCGGAAGCATTGTTTTCCCGAGCGGCGCGGCTGTTTCGCGTGGAAATCCGGGACCCGGGTAAAATCATCGGCACCAACACGGTGGCTTCGCTCCAATCCGGCCTTTATTACGGGTATGTGGACCTGGTGGATGGAATTCTCACACGAATGAAAGCGGCCCTTGGCGCCGAGACAAAAGTCGTGGCCACCGGCGGTCAAGCGCCGCTGGTCGCTCGCGGATCAAAGCACATTCAGCATGTGGACGAATTCCTGACGCTCGAAGGCCTTCGCATCATTTGGGAGCGCAACGCAAAATCCCCCGAAACTGGCTCACTGGGCATCGCAGGTCGTCCTGAGCAGCCAAGCGCAGCGCGGCCTAGATCCGGCCCGCAAGCAGTGCCGTCCCGAAAGCCGCGTGGATGAACGTGGATTCGCCGGCTGGATCCTCTGACGCTCAAACACAGGGCGATTCGCCTGCGGCAATGGACACTTTCAACTATTTCAACTACTTCACCGAAATTGAAGAGTATTTCTGGCGCAAGCGCGGCGCGCATTTGCTGGTGTCTCCACTTGATTGGGCAATTCTGGAAACCTGGCAGAAGGCGGACATCCCCCTCGCGGCGGTGTTGAAAGGAATTGACCGCGCGTTTGAAAGTTATCAGAGATCGCGGCGCGGCCAAGCCGGGCGCCAGTTGAAGAGCCTGGCTTATTGCGTGGAAGCTGTTTTAGAAGCCGCCGAGGAAATGAAAGAAGCCGCGGCGGGAACGGGGCCGTCGGCCGTGGCTTCGCGTCCAGCTAACGAACAATTCTCCCGCGATGAACTGAAGCGTTTTTTCACTCGGAATATGGAGCGACTTTCCAAGTCGGCCGTAAGAATAGGCGAAGAACAAACCGACTTGGCCTTGCGCGTGCGCGAAACCGGTGAAAAGCTCGCTGCGGTGCTGCCACTTCTTGATTCCCCTGCGGAACTCGATTTCGAAGACCTAGAGCGGCGGCTCACTATCCTCGAAGAAAGGCTGTCCGCCTCGCTTTCCTCCCTGGCCAGCGAAAATCTGCTGCTCGACATTCGCCGCGAACTGGACCGGCAAATTGCGCCATATCGGCGTAAGATGACTGCTGCGCAGTTGAGCGACCTCGAGCGGCGTTACACACAGAAGCGGCTTTTCGAGTCACACGGACTTCCGCGCTTAAGCCTTTTCTATCTGAATTAAGACTCTCTACAACGATCGGAACTTTAGCTAATGACTGCTCCATTTGACGCGCGAATCGAAAAACTTGTTTATGGCGGTGACGGGCTCTCCCATCATGATAGCCACACGGTTTTTGTCCCGTACACAATGCCGGGAGAACTTGTCCGCGTCGCGCCTATTGAGGAACGCAAGAAATTTATCCGTGGACGAGCGGACCAAATCCTTGAACCTTCTCCGGACCGGGTCGCCGCGCCATGCCCCGAGTTTGGAATTTGCGGCGGTTGCCACTATCAGCACATTCCTTACGACCAACAATTAAAGTTTAAGGTGGAAATTCTCCGCGAAACCCTGGCGCGCATCGGCAAGATTGAATGGCCCGGCGAAATCAAGGCAATTGCCTCGCCGCCATTTGGTTACAGAAACCGCGCACAGTGGGCGATACGCCCGGTCGGAGATCCGCCGCGTCCCGCAATAGGCTATTTCAGGCCGGCATCTTCAATTCTTGCCCGCACAAATGCATGTCCAATTCTGATGCCTCAGCTTGAGTCGGTTCTGGCGGCTTTGGGCGCAGCCTGCGAGCAAGGAAGATTACCAGGGGGGATGGGAGCCATCGAATGCTTCTCCAATGCGTCCGGTGACAAGATGCTGCTCAATGTAAACGTATCGAAAAGTGGAATGAAAGCTCTCGCGATCTCCGAACGACTCCGCGTAATCGTTCCCGGAATCGAATCAATATTGATACAAGACGAAACCGCCGAACATTTCGAATTGTTTGGCCCTGGCTACCTCGAATACCACACTGAAGACGTCAGTTTTCGAGTAGGGCATCTTTCCTTTTTTCAGGTCAACCGTTTCTTGGTGGAGGAGCTGGTTCGATCCGTAGTGGCGGAAAAACTCGACAACGGCAGCGGGGCCGGCCTGGCATTGGACCTTTTTGCGGGGGTTGGACTGTTCTCCATTCCGTTGGCAAAGCGGTTTGAGCGTGTGATTGCTGTGGAAGGAGATATTGCGACATCGCGGGATCTGGAAGTGAATGTAAAAACCCATCCGAGAATTCGCGGTCGACACGCCGACACCGAATCTTTTCTGGCGCGCCAAAAGGAGACACCGGATTTCGTGGTCCTCGATCCGCCGCGAGCAGGCGTGACTGCTCCCGCAATCCAGCGGCTGCGCGAGCTTGCGCCCGCTCATATCACTTATCTTTCCTGCGATCCTGCGACTCTTGCCCGCGATCTGGCGGCACTGACAGCCGGGGCGGTCGGGGCTGGCTCACGGTACCAGATAAGTGATATTACTGTGTACGATATATTCCCGGAGACGTATCATATTGAGGCGCTCGTAAGGCTCCAGCGCCTTGGATGAAGGTACCCGCGCTTCTTGTTTTTCCTCTCTCTTGCATCGGAATATTGGCCGCCGCACTACACCCTTTTCCGCTGTGGGGGGTCACTGGATTTGCAGCGCTTGCCTTCGTGGTTGGAGCACTCCTTTGGAGTGCTCACGCAGATAGATTGGCTCTAACGGCCGCCATGGCCGGTTGGGTTGGGGTTGGAGCCCTCGCCATCACGGTTGAACATCGCAGCCGCTCGCCTAATCTCGTTTCCGATCTCATCGGATCACAACAATTGGACGCAAGCCAGCCCATGCGCTTGCGCGGAGTTTTAAGAGAAAACACCGAGCGGCTTCCCTGGGGCGCGCGGTTCGATGTTGATCTCGAAGCCGTCGAGGCATTTGGTCAAAGCGTTCCTGTTTCAGGTGGATTGCGAGCGAGTTGTTTTGGCGAATCACTTGGAGAATTGCCTGCTTTGCGCGCAGGAAATCGCGTCGAATTGATTGCTCTGGCCCGCCTTCCGCGCAATTTCCAGAATCCAGGTGCATATGACTACCGCGCCCAGCTTGCGCGCCAGAATATTTTCTTAACGGCGTCCGTGCGCAGTCCGGCGTTGGTTACAAAGCTTTCGGAGGGCACCCCATCGCTCCAGCACTACCTGGCACGCGCGCGTGGACGATTGCTTGAGCGAGCAGAGATTTTATTTGGTGATTCGCCAAAACAGGCCGCGGTGCTTCGAGCGATGCTGCTTGGTGACCGCGGGTTCTTGGATAACGAAGTTGCGGACACATTTCGCAAGACCTCGTCCTATCACGTGCTGGTAATCGCCGGACTCCACGTTGCGGCACTGGCCACGTTTGTAGTTTGGATTTGCGGGCGGCTTCGCCTTCGCCGTGTGACGACTTCGATAGCAACTCTCGCTGCGCTTGGGGCTTATCTGGCCATTGTTCAAGATCGCCCTCCAATTCTTCGCGCCACTCTGATGGCCGCTGCCTATTTGTTGGCTCGCGTGTTTTTCCGCAAAATGGACATTTTGCAGTCCGCTTCTCTGGCGGCATTTCTCATTGTATTCATTCGCCCCTCAGAACTTGCCGACCCCAGCTTCCAGTTATCTTTTCTCGCTGTCGCTGCGATGGGAGGAATTGCACTTCCCTGGCTCGAACGGACAGCAGAGCCGTTGCGTCACGCGCTCCAACACATAGGGGATGTGACACGCGACCCCGCGCACGCCCCGAGGCTCATCCAGCTTCGGCTCGACCTACGTGCGTTATCCAACGCATTCAGAACGAAACTCCCGTCGTGGTTGAAGAGACATTCTGAGGGAATAATCAGCCTACCTTTCAGGGCCGTAACTTTGCTTTGGGAAACGTTTGTAATTTCCTCGGTAATTCAGCTCGGCCTGATGCCTTTGCTGGCTGACGAATTCCACCGCTTGGCCGTGGTGGGTCCCATTGCCAACGTTCCTGCTGTGATCCTGACAGGGATCATCGTTCCGCTCGGCTTCCTGTCTCTGGCAGTCAGTTTTCTTTCAATGGCCGCCGGACACGCCATTGCGCGATTCACGGGAATAGCGGTCGCCTTGCTCCTTCAGACGGTAACGTGGTTTGGCGGCATTCATTTTGCGAGCTTTCGCGTTCCGAGCGTTTCCACAGTGTTGCTGGTGATCTTCTTTGCCACACTGATGATTCTCGCATTTGCAGTCCGCAAACGAATGCATTGGCTCCAATGGTCGGCGGGGGCGGTTGTTGCCGCTAGTGTTCTGATCGTTCTTATTCATCCATTTTCACCGCAGTTTTATCGTGGGCGACTTGAATTCACCGTGCTGGATGTAGGTCAAGGCGACTCACTATTCCTGGCCGCGCCGGATGGGCACACCATGCTCATCGACGGCGGTGGGGGCCCGGGGGCGCTCCGCATCGGCGGCGTACAGACTCGATTCGACATTGGCGAGGAAGTGGTGTCGCGCTTTCTCTGGTCACGAGGCCTCACTCATCTCGATGTGATTGCTGTAACCCACGCACACGAAGACCACATGGAAGGGCTGTTCGCAGTTCTCCAGAATTTTAAGGTGGGTGAGCTTTGGGTCGGTTACGATGACTCCTCGCCCCTGTTCAGGAAACTTCTGGAGACCGCGCACTCCCGAGGGACGAAGATCGTTCATCTTGATTTTGGAAATTCCTTTAACTGGGGCGACTTGCACGGCACCGTCTTGTGGCCAGACACCAAATCCTCATTAGCTCAGGCAACGAACAACAACTCGCTGGTCATGCGCGTCCAGTTCGGACAGGAATCGCTGCTCCTCACAGGAGACATCGAAAGAGCGGCGGAGCGGGCGGTGACGAGCGAGGGCGTACCAATCGAATCGCGGTTTTTGAAGGTACCCCACCATGGAAGCGGGAACTCCACTACAGAGATACTCTTAGAAGAGGTGCACCCGGGCATTGCGGCAATTTCCGTCGGGGAAAACAATCCATTCAATCATCCCAGCCCGGCGACGGTGGCCAGACTGAAAGCTGCCGGGGCAAAAGTGTTCCGCACGGACCGCGACGGCGCGATCACTCTGATTTCGGACGGCTCATCAGAAGAAGTTACAACTTTCGCACAGACTCATGCACAAGGCTCAGCGTGCCTTTACGCACTATTGCTCCGCTGACCGCCGGACCCAATCTCACCGTAGCTGGCGAGAATCTTGCGCGCGTCTTCAACCTGCGATGCGCGCACCAGAATCTCCGTCGCTCGGATATTTTCCGTGAAGTTGGGTACGGGAAATGGATCAGATATTGCTTCCGGTGGGAAACCGATTCCAGCGCTTTGCAGTAATCCACGCAGAATTGTGGCTTCTTCCGCCGAATTCGCTTCATAAATCACAACGTAGGGTTCCCCTTCGGGCCCACTCTTAGTTTGCCCCATTGTTGCTCACCTCGCGTCCTAGAATACTCTAACTTCGCATCCACATTCTAAGCACCAACAATCCCACCGCAAGAATTGCACCTGCGGCGGCTCGATACTCACGATTGCGCAAAAACTGGGACCACGAAAAACCTCCAGCTCCGGCAAGCGGCGCTGAAGGCCAGGGCAGGAACGCGGAAACCCGCGCCGTGTAGGAGTCAAATTGCGCGCCAAACTTCTGCCGCAAATTGCATTCCTCCATTCGGATTACCGCCGGATAAAACGCGGCAAAGTACGCCGCCATCAGGGCTGCAACAATCCAGGAATTGGCCGCGACGGCAAATCCAGCCGCAATTACAATGCTGCCCAGATAAAGGGGATTGCGCGTCCAAGCGTAAATTCCAGACGTCGCAAGCTGCTCGCCTTTGTGGACGATTCCCGCAGCGGCGCCCCGGACAATTAATCCCGCTAATGCGATGGCCGCACCCCAAACAATCAAACTTCGCGTTGGGCGGGACAGCCAGAAACCGATGACCGCGAGAGGATAAGCCAGCGGCACACGCCACCGGGCCCAGAAACTACCCCGCGTGCTCACTCGGCCGGACTCCAATTCTTCTCCTGGACTTTTTCGTCTTGGCCCGGGGTTTCGGCCGGTTCGGTTTGCGGTTCGCTTTTTGCCGCAGGAGTCCGGGATGGAGAATTCCGCATTGGCCGGGCCAACCGCGCCTTGACCGCAGCCATGACTTGGTCGACCGAAATTGACATCATCGCATCGGAAAATGAGTCCTCGCGCTTGTGGGTGGTGTCTTCTTCTTTCGCGTTTCTCACCACAGTGTCGCGACCCCCATAAGGCCCGTTCCGCGCCGGACTGGTGGGTCCGTACAACCCCACCACCGGGGTATCCAGCGCAACTGCGAGGTGCAGCGGTCCGGAGTCGCCAGCGACAACCATATCCGCACGGCTCAGCAGGGCCATAAGCTCGGGCAGTTCATATTGAACAATGATAGGCAGTGACAGTCCTGCATTGGCTACGGCAGCCTCCGCCAGTTCCGCCTCACCCGGACCACTGTTGATGATGATGCGATAACCATAAGCTTTTCTGAGCCGCTCGCTCAGCTCGCCGTATCTTTCCGGAGGCCAGCATTTGGAAATCCATCCCCCGCCCGGGCTGAGCACGACAAATTTTTCAATGCGGGTACTGCGCAGAAACTGATCCACATTGCTTTGAGCATCGCTGGGGATATAGAGAGGAAATCGCGTGGCATGACGAGTGGCTCCGGCCTCAAAGGCAAGCTCCAGATTCTGATCGATGATGTGCTGCGTGACCGGTTTGACCCTCTGCGTATAAAACATTGTGGACGCGTGCTCGCGCGCAAAGCTGAATGAGAATCCGACTCGGCTTGGCGCGCCGGTAAGTTTCGCAAGTAAGGCCGACTTGTATAGCCCCTGAGCATCCACTACACACTTATATTTCTGTATCCGCAGCCGACTTCCACATTGAAAAAACTCCCGAATGGAGCGGCTTCGCAATGGGATTACCTCATTCAGGTCGGGATTTCCCATCAGGAGGGGCTGCCAGCGCCGGTCAATGACCCAATCAATTTGCGCGCGGAGAAAGGTGTCGCGCAACGCGGCCAACACGGGGAGCGCCGAGATTACATCTCCCATGGAACTTAGCCGCACGATGAGGAATCGGTCTTCAGACACGTGGTTTTCCACCCATGCGCGCGAGCACTTCGCGCGTGGAATAACTTTTGGGACCGCCTACAATAGCAACACGAATGCCCAGCTGCCTGGCAACCTCGCGTTCAGGCACGGTCTCGGTTGTGTAATCAGATCCCTTTGCATGAACATCGGGCCGCAAATTTCGCAGAAGCGATTCGACATTGGGCTCATCAAAGATAACGACGTAATCCACAGCGGCCATGGCGGCCACCAATTCGGCGCGGGCGGTGGCGGGCATGACCGGCCTGCCTTGCCCCTTCAGTTTTTTCACGCTCGCGTCGGAATTGATGGCCACGACAAGTACGTCGCCTTCGGCGCGGGCTCCTTCCAGATATCGGGCGTGGCCAGCATGAAGAATATCGAAGCAGCCATTGGTAAACACAACGGACTCGCCCTTTT
>Ga0209167_10000728_pt1 | contig 22049 bp, 14 predicted proteins | sample Coa_R1_9_FD_187154 | JGI IMG/M metagenome (GOLD analysis project Ga0209167, IMG submission 187154) | Surface soil microbial communities from Centralia Pennsylvania, which are recovering from an underground coalmine fire - Coalmine... | ecosystem: Environmental > Terrestrial > Soil >... | reverse complement strand
TGTCGCCGACCCAAGCAGGACGACCGCACCTTCGACGCGCGCGCGGTAGACGGCAACATCTCGCCCGTTGTAACGCGGCGTTTCCTCCTGCTTGTAGGCGGACTCCTGCTCCTCGTCGACGACGATTAGCCCCAGATTTTCGAGCGGCGCAAAGACCGCCGACCGCGTGCCCACCACGACGCGCGCCTCTGCATTGCGAACGCGCCACCACTCGCGCGCGCGTTCCACGTCGGGTAAGCCGCTATGCAGAATGGCCACGCTGGCGCCGAACCGCGCGCGCACCAGCCGGCCGGCCCAGAGTGTCAGCGCGATTTCCGGAACCAGCACGATCGCCGTTTTGCCGCGCGCGAGCGCCGCTTCGATGGCGCCGAGATAAACTTCCGTTTTTCCGCTGCCCGTGACGCCGTGCAGCAGGGCGGCCGCGAATTTGCCCGCGACGATCCATCGCCAGATTTCCGCAAGCGCCCGCTTCTGCTCGAGATTCAGAACGTTTGTGGGCGGACTGAAATTCGCTTCCCAGGGATCTTCGTCAGGAGTGACCGGCTCCTCCCACGTGAGCAGGCGGCCATTTTTCTTCAGCCTCTCGATTGCCGCGCGCGAAACATTGGCCTTCTCGATCAGCACTGGCAGCGGCACCGGGCCGGCGGACGCCAGAAATTCGCGAACGCGTTCTTCGGTGGCGCGCTCGCGTTCGGCGCGGCGCGAAATCTTCAGACCGGTGGAAGAGCGAGGCTTTGGCCCTGGGGTTTCCCCTTCGAACTGCTCAGTCGCCGTTTCTGGCCCTTGAGAGTCGTGCCCCTTCCACGCAACAATTGTCTGCGCGCGCGCCTTGCGATGATGCGCCACCTCACGCGCCACAATCAGCCCTTGCTGCACCAGCTTTTCCAGTGCCGCTTCTCCCCCGGGCCAGCGGTGCGCGCGCGCAGACGAGACGGGCCCGTCCGCATCGAAGCGTCGCAGCAGAGACAAGCCGCCGGCCTCGGGAATCGCCACGCCATCTGTCAGAGCGAATTGCGCAAGCTGTGCTTGGCCCGCTTCGGTCAGCAAATATTCTCGGTCGTGCCGCAATTCGATCTCGGGCGGAAGCATGGCTCGGAACGTTTCGCCGATGGGGGCCAGATAGTAGCGGCTGATCCAGCGACCGAGCTCGATCAGGTGCGGTGTGAGCGCCGGACGCGGATCCATCAGCTCGGCGATGGTCTTGATGCGAACACAAGTGGCGTCTTCGGGCACGCGCTCCGACTCCGCGAGCGCGACGCCAATCATCGGCCGATTGCGAAACGGGACCACGACCCGGCGCCCCGCGAGAACCTCGCCATTCGCCGATGCGGGGACGGCGTAGGTGAAGCTCGACCGGAGAGGAACCGGCAGGGCGACCTCGCAGTAGCGTTGCGCCATGCGACGTAGTTTAGCCCGAAACTCGTAGAGCCGCCGTCTTCCCTCTCTGGAAACAGCGATTCAGGCGGTTGGCGGTCTCCCAGTCAGGACGACCGGGCGGCTCCAGCCGCTTGCAAATTCAAGCGGTTGGCAGGTCCCAGACCGGGGGTCCGGCGCTTCTATTCGGTGAGCATTTTCACCCCGGCCGCCGGCGCAGCCAGCCCATGACCCGCCCGAACCGAGTTCACGGCGCTCCGACGCCATGATCAACATACTTGATCTACTGCCGACCACTTTTTGTTCGCTTTTTCTTCGCAAAATTCAGAGGCTGACAAGCACAATCCCGGCGAAAATCAGCACGATGCCCAGCCACTGTGAACGCTCCAGCCGCTCGCGAACAACGACCCACGCGAGCAGCACCGTCACCGCGCCATAAAGTGACGCAAGTACGCTCACGACAGACACTTGGCCGATGGCGAGTCCCGCGTTGTTCGCGAAGAACGCGGCCGTGTCCGTTATTCCGATCGCGAGGAGGAGCCACCACACGCCGCCCCGCGGTGGCCGCAGGCTCTGGCGCGCCGGCGCCGCCGCGAGCCCGAGCGTGAACATCGTGGAGAGCCGAATCATCCAAACGGAGAAAGCGCTCCCCGTCAGGGGCACAACATGAAACCCGAGAAACCAGAACATGAAGCCGAAACCGATTGCAGCGATGATAGCCCAGGTGACTCCGTTCGGCACATGAGGATGCGCGTGCGTATCGGTCGCGGCGCCGCTCGCATTTGAGGAGAACGAAGTCGCCGCAAGGATAACGCCGATGATTGTGACCCCAAGGCCCAGCGCGCGAAGCGGTTTGAGGCGTTCGCCGCTCAAGAACGCAAGCGCGACGGTTATTGCCGGATAGCTCGATGAAATCGGCGCGACGATGCTCATCACGCCGATTTGAAATGCGTAATAGAGAGAAAGCGACCCGAGCGTGCTGAGCACACCGGCAAAAGCCGCCAGGGCCCATGGACTCCATCCGGAGGCCGTCGGAGCAATGCCGCCGGCCCATTCGAGGTAAGCGGTCATCACGACAAAGCCGACGACCTGCATGAAGAAAAGCGCGCGGAACGCGCCGATGCGGCGCGAGGCAAAACGCGCGCAGAAATCCGCCACACCCCAGCAGATTGCGGCAGTCAGTCCGAGAAGGATTCCCAAGTGGGCCTCGCGACGCGGCTAGCGCGGCTGTTTCGGCTTGAGATCGAGAACGTTCTCACCGGCGCGGCTTCGGCTTGAGCCCGAGAACGGCCATGACTTTTTGCAAATCCTTCCAGACTTCGCCCTTGGCGTTGGGATTGCGCAAAAGGTAGGCGGGATGATAGGTGGCGATCAATTTTCCGCCGCGATAGTCGAACCATTCGCCGCGAAAACGCGAGATTCCCTGATTCGTCTGGAGAAGCGTCTGCGCAGAGCACGCGCCGAGGCAGCAAATCACCTTCGGTTGAATCACGGCGAGCTGGCGCGAGAGAAAAGGCGAGCAAGTCTCGATCTCGTCGCGTTCGGGGAGGCGGTTTTCCGGCGGGCGGCACTTCACGACGTTGCAGATGTAAACGTCCTGACGGCAGAGGCCCATGGCTTCGATCATCTGCGTCAGAAGTTTCCCGGCGCGGCCGACGAACGGCTCGCCCCGCACGTCTTCGTCGTGGCCGGGGCCTTCGCCGACGAAGACGAGTTCCGCCCTCGGGTTGCCGACGCCGAACACAATGTTCGTGCGGGACTTGTGCAGTTTGCAGCGCGTGCAGTCGCCAATATCCTGGCGGATGCGCTCGAGCGAATCGTTTTCGATCCGATCTTCGAATAGTGAAGGGCCGGACGAACCTTGGATCACGGGCAAACCCGGACGGGCTCGCAAAGCCGGCGTGCTGGCCGCCAGAGGCGAGGAGCGACCCGGTCCAGCGGACTGGCTAGCCAAAGCTGAGGCTTGCTCGATTGGCATCGATTGGGCCCGCGCGATATTGGCGGCAGATACCAGGGAAGGAGGTGAATTCCGGCTGACGTAAAAAGGGCCGAGGCCAAGATCGTGGGCGTAGCCAAAGAAGTTTTCAAGCCGGCTGCGTGAATCGTCATTCATCGAGTGCGGATTATCGCGGAGCGAAGCGAAAGGCGCAAGCAGCTATTCCAGAAATTCGACACAAACCAACCAACGGCGGCAGGCGCGCGATCAACGCGGGGTTTGTTCGCAGACCGAGCGGGGCAGAGGTTAGAAAATCGAACGAAGGGTTTGCGCGATCAGTTTCAAATCGAGCGAGAACGACATCTGCTCAATGTATTGGAGGTTGAGCGACAGTTTGTGGGGGAGAATAACGCGCCGGTAGAACTGGTCGGGATTCGAACTTCGCTCGAGAACCTTCTCTTCATGGCGATAGCGAATCGAGGCGATATCGGTGATTCCGGGAGCGACGCTGAGCACTCCGAGCTGCTCCCGGGTGTACAGCGCCACGTAGGAGGGGATCTCCGGGCGAGGCCCGACGAAACTCATGTCGCCCTTTACGACGTTCCACAGCTGGGGAAGTTCGTCGAGCTTCGTCTCACGGAGAACTCGGCCGGCGCGCGTCACGCGTTCATCGCCCGCAACCGTGATTCCCCGTCCGTGCCGATCGGCGTCCACCATCATGGAGCGGAATTTTACGATCTGGAAAATACGCGCATCGCGGCCGACGCGGTTCTGTCTGTAAAAAATGGGGCCTGCGGAAGTGAGTTTCACGAGGACGGCGATGGCGAGCAAGACCGGCGATAAAACGATCAGCGCCAGGAGCGAAATGAAGAGATCGAACGCGCGTTTTCCGAAGCGCGCGTAGAAGCCATGACGATGGGGGTTCGAGAACGGTTCGAGCGGAGCGGCCCGATGCGACCGAGTCTCGACGTCCAGCGATGGGCTATGGGAAACGGACACGGAGCCCCCTTATCGTCTTGTCTCTCGGCAAACCTCGGTCACGGCCTCGACAACCTGGTCTATGGCCGAATCGTCTATTCCGGGATAAATCGGAAGCGAGATGCATCGCGAGAACTCCGCCTCGGCAACGGGGCAGTCGCCCGGACGGTAGCCGTAGGTTTTCTGGTAGAAGGGATGGAGGTTGAGCGGAATGAAATGAACACTGGTTCCAATTCCGCGGCTTCGGAGTTCGTTCACAAAAGCGTTGCGGTCTATCTTTAAACGGTCCAGGTTCAGGCGAAGAACATACAAGTGCCACGAGGAATCGCGATCGGAGGCGATCGAGGGGGGCTGGAGGGCCGGGATGCAGCCGAAGGCCGCGTTATAGCGCTCGGCGACGCGCCTCCGCGACTCGCGCATGGTGTCGCACTTCGAGAGCTGGACAAGGCCGAGGGCTGCCTGCAGGTCGGTGAGATTGTATTTGTACCCCGCTTCAACCACCTCGTAGTACCACGAACCGTTGTGGGCGTAGCGTTTCCACGCGTCGCCGGCTATTCCGTGGAGACGCATCAGGCGAACACGTTTGGCACAGTGGTCGCTCTCCGTGGTAATCATGCCGCCTTCGCCGGTCGTCAACGTTTTCGTGGCGTAAAAGCTGAAGGCGGTCATTTCGCTGAGCGAGCCCACTCTGACTCCGTGATATTCCGAGGGAAGCGCATGGGCCGCGTCTTCGACTACGTGAAGATGATGCGTGCGAGCAAGCGAATGGACCTCGTCCATGTCGCAAGGCAGCCCGCCAAGATGGACGGGAACAATGGCACGGGTGCGCGGCGTCACTTTACCGGCAGCGTCCAGCACATCGAGATTCATCGTATCCGGGTCGATGTCTACGAGCACGGGCCGCGCTCCAAGATACTTGACCACTTCTCCCGTGGCCGTGAAGGTGGTGGCGGGGATCAGAACTTCGTGAGCCGCCCCAATCCCGGCGGCGTCGAGCGCAAGATGAAGGGCCGCCGTTCCGGATGAGACGGCGATCGCATGCCGCGCCCCGACGTAGGAAGCGAATCGCTCTTCGAACTCGATGGTCTTCGGCCCCATCGTGAGCCATCCTGAGCGGATGACCTCTGAAATGGCCGCGATTTCTTCCTCGCCAACTGCCGCACGATGGAACGGAACTTCATGGACCCCTTGCAGCGTCCAACTCATCGTTTCACTCGCTCCCAGAGCCTTCCATTTACGTAACCAAAAATTTGCCGAAGCCTGCGCGGATCGACTCCTCTCCCCTGCCCGCAACGCATTCCTGACATTGAACTTAAGCTGATACAGCCTCTATCGCCAAAAGCGCCCTCGGAGACGCACAGCCCCCGACAACACTCCTAAGGATGTCGGACGAAGGCGATAGGCAGCCATACGTACTTGTTTGTATTTTCGCCTGAGACTTCAACGAGTGCCGGGATCTGATCAATCGCGTGGCGGCGCAGGAAGTGCTCGATCGTTCGATGCGGCCGCGGATCGGGGCGGTGGGCTTGTCAGCGACAGCGTGGCAGTTCAGGCCACAAAGGATTCTTACCCGGAGATCGCTTCCAGCGTAAGGACTTCGAACGGCTGAAGATTAAGGGTGTGCGGTTTACCCGCACGCAGATGAATCGTCAACGCCCTCGCATCCTTCCACGGACTACGCGCAATGTAATCTTCGGGAGCGCCGACGGGCAGTTCGAAAGCGGCGTGCGCATCAAGTTCGTACGCCCGCGGCGTTCTATCCGGATTGCGCAGCGTAATGATCCCCCCGCGCGGCGACCAGGAGGCCCAGCCGTAGACTTCGAGCTTTGCAGGGTCGCCGCCGACCCAGTGCGTGTCGACCAGAATGTCCGCGTTCTGCCTGGACCACCTGGCGGCTTCGGCCAGCGTGTTCCAATCAGAGGCGGAGAGCAACGAATGAGTGATGTACATCTCCTGGAGCTGCGTTCCCGTACCAAAGTAGGAGCGCACCTCGGCGGGGAAATCATGTCCGGGATCCGAGTCTAGTCTTTTCGCGGATCGCGCGTAGATCAGCCCGTGCAGCATCAGCGAATTCAATGGGTACAGCGGGCCGCGGCGCACGACGTGCTCGTGAGTCGCGGCGTCGCGATACGTGATCCACTGCTGGCGATCGGTGCCCACGCCCGCGAACGAATCATCCTCTCCGCCGCGCCAGGTGGAATCGGCGTAGCGAAGCCAGAAAGGCGAGGGATATGTGCCGCTGGTCAGATTCACGTACAAATTCTTCTCGGCTTCGCGCAAGTCGCCGATCAAGCTGATCATTGCGTCGAAATCGCTGTTGAATTTGCTTCCCGGATAAACCGTGGACGTGTCGGCGGTACCGTCGAATTTGAACTGGTTCACGCCATACCTGCGAACCATCTCGATGCACACTTCGCGAAATCGTTTGAAATAGTGCGGACCGGAAAGAACGAAGCCTTCGGAATTCTCTTCGTAGCCGTGCAGCTTTCCGTATGCAAGGCGTTCTTTGCGCGGACGGTCGTACCCGCCCCAAGGCGAAAGCCAAATCCCCGGCGCAGCCCCGTATTTTGCCGCCGTGGTTCGGAGCGGTTCGAAGCCGCGCGGAAAACCGGAGTTGAATTGCCACAGAGAGTTGTGGTTGTCCCAGCCGTCGTCAAAAAGGAATGAGTCCAGCGTGACGCCGCGTTTCTCGCGCAACTCGCTGCCGAACGCGTTAATCACATCCAGCGCTCCTGCCTGATCGTAGGGAGTGAAGTAGCCGAGATCAAACCAGGAGTTGTAATGGAGAAACGTACGGCAGGGATGCGCACGCTCGCGTTCGATATATCGCAGAAAACTGCGCCGCAGCTGGCCGGGCTCCGTCAGGCCGATCACGGACGAGTAAGATCCGGACCGGCCGCGTTGAAGGGGAATCTGACGTTCAATACTGCAGACGACGCGATTCCCTTCGACCTTGCTTTCCGAAAGCGGATGCTCGAACCCGGCAAACCAGTCTCCGAACGTCACGGGTGATCCTTTGACAGTGCCTTGCACTTCGGCGCCGGGAGCTTCCATGTCGAGCAATGTAATGCGTTCGACGGGTAGATCTCCCGCGATTGGCTCGATCGCCAGTTCCTGGCGAATGTAATGTGAGCCATCGCGAAGAATCGCTCTCCACTGAGCCCGAACGCGCCGGTTCGCGTCCTCGAATGTTGCCGTTAGCGCAGTCCCGCCGACGCGGTCGGAGAAGCGCGAAGCCCGTGGGTCAGCGGCAAGCGTTTCGATACGCGGCGAGCCGGTCAGCCTCATCGCCGAGGAAACAATCTGTTCGGCCCCACGCACCGCGATCGCAAAAGCCGGCATAGGTCCCTGGATCGCCTGTCCCGTTTGCCGATTTTCGATGCGAAGAAGTCGCAACCCAACGGGAGAGATTTCCCATTTTGCCAAGATTGCATCGTTCGCGAGAGATGGGGCTTTACCCTCAATGGCGGCTTGCGACCCACTTCGAGCGTCTGCAAACCAGCTCGATCGCGAGAAGCGGCTTAGATATGCCGTCGCCGGCAGACTTCCCACAAGAAGGGACGACTCACTGATGAAATCTCGGCGTGTAAGTTTCGCGCTCTGCAGGACACTCGAGCCGCGCATCTTTGGGTCGTTCTTCAAAGTTTCTCTCCTCAATCCGAGAGTGGCGACTGGAATTGAACCACTCCTGGTCCCGCGCGTGTAATCAGAAACTCGCTCGCCCGGGCTCGCTGAGGATACTGTTTGCGGTAATGCGCCGCCCATGCGTCGCGAAAATCCTCTGCTTGCTGCGAAGCAACGAGTGCCCAAACGCTCCCGCCGAAACCTGCGCCGAACGCCGACGCCGCTACAGCTCCCAGCACGCGCGCCGAACGGACAAGGTCGACCGTCTCCGGAGTCTGATTGCCGAGCAACGTTGCGGCCAGATGCTGCGAGCGGTCCATCAGTACGCCGAGGCGTTCGAGGTCGCCGCTCGCGAGCGCGCCAGATACGCCCGGAACGATCACGTTGCTTTCTTCCGCGAATTGCGCGAGCCGATTGAGCAGCAGTTCTGGAGCAAACCCGGGCTCGGCGGACTTGGCCAGGATGTGACGGAGACGCTCCAGCGCGTCGGGGGCCGACTCCAAGGCAGCCGCCAGGGACACGTCCTCGCGCCCCGTGGCGCGTTTCCACAGTTCGAGAATTTTGCGCGCGGCGAGCGAGGCGCGATTGTAGGACTCAAGCGCATTGCCCGTCTTGTCCGCTTCCACTCCGCTTACTCCAATAACAAGCACGTGCCTTTCAGGCGCGCGAATTTCACATTCGAGACGGACCGGGCAGTACGAATACTGCCGCAGGTACGCTGCCCGCGCGCACAAGATAGCGACGTGGTCCTCGCTTCCGCCGAGCGTGCCTACGCCGCGTGTGCCCGAGGAAGAGCCAAAAGCCGCCCCGCTTTCGATCGCCGAGAGGTATACGGCCAGATCCTCTCGATCACGAATAGAGTTCTGAAAGAAGTCGCTTTGCGCGAGCGAATTGACCTCCGCAATCGCAAAGAAAAGGGCCACGATCAGGGCGCTCGAACTGCTCATGCCCGATGCGGGAGGAAGATCGCTGGCGAACGCAATATTCGCGCCCGTGCGTGCCAACGGGAAATCTCGTGCGATGCGCCGAGCAACCGTAACAGCATAGTTCGACCACTCGCCGCGAGCCGATTCGGCACGGGGATCGAGGCTAAGGGCCGCCTCCAGTCCGCGGCTAATATCGCGGATGCGCACCTCGGCGTCCGTTCTCGGAGCGGCAACGATGCTGATGCCACGTTCGATCGCGCAGACGAGGCTGCGTCCGCCAGCATAATCGGTGTGCTTGCCGACGAGTTCGACTCGTCCGGGAACGAAAAATGCGCACACCCGATCCGTCGTTGCGCCGCGCAGCTCGCGCAAACCGGAGAGCAATTTCACGAGCGCCGCGCTTTTCGCGGCCGATTCCGCGGAGCTCATGCCCGCGGCTCGCAGTTGCTCTCCGAAGTGGGTCACAAGTCCGGCCGGATGTGCGCGAGACACTTCGCCACGGCGGAGATGTCCGAGCGATAGGAAAGATCGAGGACCCCCACGCGGAATGGCACAGCCTTGAACCGCAAGTGAAGCGAACCGCCACCCAGTTGCACCGCTTGCGGGAGTTCGAACTCGCCGCGCGAAGACCGTGGGACCTGTTCGCACGCGCGAAAAATAGACGGATCGAAGCGCCAGCAATTCATGCTCACGAACACACCCTCGCCAACGGCATCGGACATTTCGTGGGGCTTCTCGACGATCTTCTCGAGCCATCCATCCGCGCCGATCTGCAGAAGCGCATACTGACGAATCCTCTCGCGCGGAATGTTGCCCAGCCGGACCAGGCTTTCGCGCTCGAAGGCCGCCAGCCCCGGCTCGCCGAGCTCCCTCAGACTCTGGAAAACTTCGACAGGATAGTAGTTGTCCGAGTTCAGGACAAGGAACGATTCTTCCACGGTGAACACTCGCGCGGCCAGGACAGCGTTGGCCGTTCCGAGGGGCTTCTCCTGAATCGCAAAGCTGATTTCAATGCGACGCGGACACAGTGAAGTGTAGTACTCGCGAATGGACGCGTGTTCCGGCCCGACCACAATGCACGCCTCGCGGATTCCGGAATCGGCCAGCGCGCTGAGCAGGAAATCCAGGAACGGCCGCCCGATTGGAATCATCGCCTTCATCCCGGCTTCGACGGCTTCCTGTTGCGTGCTCTCGAGATTCGCGGACGCATCTGCCAGCCGCATTCTCTTGCCCAGCCCTCGCGCGAGGATCACGGCTTTATTCACATTGTTTTGCTTTTCCACGATGGCTTCCGGTCCGCGTCGCGCTCGTCGAATGCAATCCTCGCTTGTTACCAGGCAGCGCGGGGCATTATCCTACGTCGCGTTCCCGACGGAAGCCTTTGTATTCTTCCAGGTTGAGGACGAGACCCATGCGCCGCAAGTACCAACTCGAGAAAACCGAATCGCGGAGCAGCACGACGGGACTTTTGGCTGCGCGCCTTGTGCTTCCGGTATGGACGCTGGTCTTGTTTCTTGGCGCTTTTCCGGCTCGACCCGCGCCGGCCGCGCCCCATTCGATCCGCATCGAAAGCGGACAGTTCGTGCTCGACGGGCGACCCTTTCAAATCATCTCAGGCGAAATGCACTATGCCCGCATCCCGCGCGAATACTGGCGCGACCGTCTTCGCAAGGCGCGCGCCATGGGGCTGAACACGATATCGACATATGTCTTCTGGAACCTGCACGAGCCGAAACCGGGCGTTTACGATTTTGGCGGCCGGCTTGACGTTGCCGAATTTATTCGCGAGGCGCAGGAGGAAGGCCTTCACGTGATCGTGCGCGCCGGCCCGTACGTCTGCTCAGAATGGGATCTGGGCGGCCTCCCAGCATGGCTTCTCGTCGATCCGAACGCGAAGTTGCGAAGCCGGGAGGAAAGCTTTCTGCATCCTGCGGCCGAGTGGATGGATCACCTCGGCCGGGAACTCGCGCCGCTGGAAATCACGCGCGGTGGCCCGATCATCGCCGTTCAAGTGGAGAACGAGTATGGATCATTCGGCAGCGACAAAGTCTATATGTCGCGCATTCGGGACATGATCCTCAAAGCCGACTTTCGCGACGTGATTCTCTATACGGCGGACGGCGCAATCGAACTGCCGCAGGGAACTTTGCCGGACTTGCCCGGTGTGGTCAATTTCGGTCCCGGCGAAGCGCGGTCTGCTTTCGCTGCTCTGAAGGCGTTCCGCCCGCAGGGTCCCTTCATGAACGGCGAATACTGGGACGGTTGGTTCGATCATTGGGGAGCGGCGCATCACGTTACTGACATGAAACAGCAAGCGCAGGAACTGGATTGGATCCTTTCACAGGGCTACTCGGTGAACCTCTACATGTTCGAGGGCGGAACGTCGTTCGGGTTCATGAGCGGCGCGAATTTCGAACGGACATATGAGCCTGACACGACGAGCTACGACTACGACGCGCCCCTCGACGAGGCAGGGCGCCCAACGAAAAAGTTCTTCGCCTTTCGAGACGTGATCCTCCACCACTCGCGCGGCGCGAGCCTGCCCCGGCTCCCGCCCACTACGGGTGCGATTGCCATCCCGAAATTCACATTGGGCGAATCAGCATCGCTCTGGACGAATCTCGGTCGCCCGATCTCCTCCGAGCGGCCGCAGGCGATGGAGTCCCTCGGACAATCTTACGGCTACATTTTGTATCGCACGCGCCTGAAAGGCCCCGCAAAGGGCTCTCTCGTCATCGATGAGGTTCACGATTACGCTGAGGTTTACGTCAACCAGCAGCTTGCCGGGACGCTCGACCGGCGACTAAACCAGAATCGTCTGCTCGTCGATCTTTCGACGGATGACAACGTCCTCGACATCCTCGTCGAGAACTCCGGACGAATCAATTTCGGGCCAAAGCTTCGGGACGACCGCAAAGGAATCACGCACTCGGTCAGCTTCGCGGGCCAGGAACTCACGGGATGGCAGATCTTTTCGCTTCCAATGCTCGATCCGGCCCGTCTGCACTTTGCGAAGGCCGAGGTCTCAGGCCCGGCATTTCATCGCGGGTACTTCGTGCTGAAAGATGTTGGCGATACATTTCTCGATACGCGCGGCTTGGGCAAAGGCGTAGTTTGGGTCAACGGCCACAACCTCGGACGATTCTGGAACATCGGCCCGCAGCAGACTTTGTACTTGCCCGGCGCGTGGCTCCGAAAAGGACGAAACCGGGTGATCGTCTTCGCTCTCCAGGGTGGTTCGACGGCATCTCTCCAGGGACTGCGCGAGCCAATCCTGAATGAAGTTCATCAGACACCGTGATTGGGTCACGCGTTGAGAGCAGTTGTCACACAGCGAAGCATCTCGGAGCAAGGCACACGGATCTCGTTCCGCGATGTGCCAGAGATGCCCCGAGGAAGCTGGCGTTATTCCAAACTCCCGCGTTGGGGGATCATCGGCGACTGCGTTGCCTGGTCTTCCAATAGCAGGGGAATGGCTCCCACCAGCGCGGCGTAATTCCCCAACTCGGCGGGGAGGACGTGCACCTTGCCCCAGGGAGTCCATGCGTAGCGGTGCACGTACGATTCGATGTAAGGGATAATGACGTTCGCGCTTTCCATCACGCCTCCGCCGACAACAATGAGTTCGGGATCGTAAGCGTGAACCAGTGCAACGGCATTCACGGCCCACACTCTGAGACACCGCTCGCGGATCGCGATCGCAACGTCATCACCGCGGCTCCCTTCTTCGAAGAGCTCCTTGAAACCGATCTGCGCATATTTGGACAGCGCGCTTTCCGATGCTCCGGGCCAGTCCTTCAGGATCGCCGGGAGCGACCAGCCGGCGGCTTCCGCCTCCGCGCAGCCGATGGAACCGCATGTGCACGGGCGACCGGTGAAGAGGACCGGCAAATGTCCGCCGAGGCAGCCTGCCTGCGCATGCTTTCCCCGAAGGAGCTTGCCCTCGATCATGGCGGCTCCGCCAAGGCCGGTTCCCAGCGTCATCATCACAACATCGGCAAAACCGCGCGCTGCCCCGGCATACCGCTCTCCGAGCAAGGCGATGCGCGCGTCGTTCTCGACGCGCAAAGGAAGTCCGAAAGCCTGGCGGCTCCAGGCGGAAAGATCCACTTCCGGAGCATCCACATATTTCTTGTTTGTTCCGACAACCCGGCCGATACGCGAATCGACAAGGCCCGCGAAACCGACCGTAACGCCGGAGAAATCAGCGAAGGCGAGAGATTCACGCTTGACCAGATCGCGGAAAGCGTCGCCAATGCGCGGCAGAACGTCACGAAGATTCTCTGCGCTATCCGTGTCGATGGTCTTTCGGGCCAGAATCGTGTGGTCTTCCATCAAGCCACACGTTGCGTGCGTGCCTCCCAGATCGACCGCCAGGGCTTTCATCAGAAGAGTCCCGTTCGGGGGTTTTTCGAGCGCAAATCAGCGAGCGAGGGTCGCTGTATTTTCTGAGAGCACATAATCGCTTTTCTGATAGCGCAAATTCACGAGCCGCGCCTTTGAGTCGAAATCGGACAGCCGCGAGCGAACTTTGACTCCATTGAACAGCGTCAGGTCGGCGCCGAAAATCGTGTCGATCACCAAATCCGTGAAGGCGCCGGCGGATATGCAGCACCAGTCGTTGAGATAGGGCGCATCCGTTGGACATTTATATGCGGCACCGTGCTCTAACGGAAAGGCTGTTTCGGTAAAGTGCGCCTGTCCGATCGGCCCCTGATTCACGGCCTTCACGAGATTCCGGAGCCAAGCGGACACCTTGTCCGACCGGCCGATTTTGTAGAGGCCCTTGGCGGTCATCGGAGGCCACGCCGCATAGGCGCCCAGCCAGCTGTGGTCCGGGCGAATGTTCCACGTTGCGTCTACGTCCTCTGGCGAGAGCGCCCGCATCCAGTATTCCGTGCAAAACTGCTCCCAGCAGAAGCGGTTCATCTCATCTTTCTGCTCGTTGCTGAGATCGTCGAACATGTTATCTAGAACCGACAGAAAATCGTAGCAGTGGCGCACCTCGTTGTACGACCCGTCGGGCTGGCGGCATTTCCACCATCCCTTGCCCGCCACATAGAGCATCCGATTGATTCGCTGCGCAAGCCCTGCCGCTTCGGCGCGCAATTGGGATGCGCGAAGAGAGTCGCCTCGCCGTTCGAGCAAAGCGGCAACGAAGCGCATCGAGGAGACGTTGCCGGCGTTCATGCCGGCAGTTTCGTGCAAGTACGTGCTGACCACCTCGAGCAGGTTCTCGAGCTTGCCATAGTCGCCCAAGCCATCGCCGTTTTTGTCGAGCTGCTTCCAGTATGTCGCGTGCGAAGCCAGGTGATCGAGAGCCGTATGGTCGCCGAAGCGCTTGTCGAGCCAGGCGAAGTCTCCGGTGACGCGGAGATAGCTTTCGGTGCAGCGCACGATGGCCATGTCGTTCACGCCGTACCACGGTCCGACGCCTTCGCCGGTAACATAGTCTGTCGCGAGATGCTGGTGCATGTTCTGCACAAACCAAGTCTCCACAAGCCGGCGCAGCGCGTCGGGGTCGAGCAAGGCAAGGCTGAGAGACGTCAGCGACGTGTCCCAGGGGAAACTCAGCGTGGGGAGAACGCGGCCGCCAAGCGTCAGATACGTCGTGCCATATTTTGAATCGGGAGTTGCGCGGTGTGCGAACAAAAGGTTTCTGAAGCCCGCCTGGTAGACTTGCCAAAGCGACTCGTCATCAGTTTCGAGCTGAGGAAGATATCCCGAAAATTCCGAATTCCCGGGCGTGAACGCGGATCGAATCAAACTGTTGAATGCGCGCTCATTTGCCAGCAGGGCGTTTCCAAAGCCGGCCTGCAAAGCTTCGTACGCCGCCAGCGCGGTTTCACGATCTCCTTCAACTGCGTTCACGTAGCGCAGCTCTTTTGTCTCGCCGGGCCCAAGGGACAATCCGACGATCATCATGCGCCCCGCCTCGACGCGATCCGGCTTGGGTACAATTCCCTGGACGCAAACAGCCGGGCTATGCTGCGCCTCGAAAATCAGACAGCCTCGCGACGAATCCCAATAAATGGCGTTGTCCGCTTCGCCCGGCGAGGTTGCGAGCCATGATGTCGTTTTCTTGGTCACGGCGGCGCGCATATCGAAGCCCAAGGTGATTTTCCGCGGCGCGCTTCCCAGATTCCTGACGCGAATGGATTGCGCAACAGCGCGTCGTTTGGCAGGCATGAACGTCTCAGTCGTGAATTTCAGCTCCTCCGCCTCCGTCTCCCGCACGAACCGGTGCGGGAGCCACTCGTACGCAAGCTCGTCGCCGCCCGGCGAATAGGAAAGCAGGCTCTTGCCGTTCAAGAAGATTTCACACGTGAGCAAGAAGCCCGGGCTCCAGGGAGTGTCCGGCACACCGCAGCACGCGAAGGGCGGCAGCGACAACGCGGTCAGACCCGAAACGGATTTTGCCGCTTGAACGTAACCAAACTCGTTTTGTGTCGTGGGCGAGCTGTAAAGATCGCGAAAGCGATGGACCAAACGGTCCGCAGCAAGGTCATCCAGCGTCGGAATTGGCTGTAAATGGGCGCGTTTTTCGGACCCCGCAGCCGTCACGGGAATTCCGCGAAGAGCGGTCGCGGCAACGCTCGCCTTCAGAAACGTTCTCCGGCTCCAGTCGCGTCCGGTCCGAGCCGAATTTCCGTCGGGGAAGTTCTCTTTCTTCACATGCGTCTCCACAAACGGCAAAGATTTCGCTGGATGTGCCGCGCGGCTCAGTCCGACTCCCGGCAACTATGCCATCGAATCGCGATCCTTAGGGCTCGAATCGTTTCCAGATCTCGCTAAGTCGGCCCGGTTCGGAGATCCACTGAATCGACTCTGGATCGCTGCGAAGGAGATCGTAGAGGGGCGCGTCCAGCGAGAGCGAGAGTTCCGGATAATCTCGCGCTTTTCTGACTTGCAGCATGGACCAGGCGTAACTCGGATTCGGCTTCCAGCTGATCTCGCCTGTTTCGCTGATCAGCGGATGCCAAGCCAATCCGTGATGCGCGCGCATTGGGCCGTATTCGAACCCGTATTGACGGTCGCACCATGCCCCAAAAATCAAGCCACGATGGGCATTGGCGTTTGCAACGAAGTGCGCCCAGCCGGGCGGCATTACGACTCGCTCCCCAGGACTTGCCTCCACGGCAATGCACCGGCCCGGATCGTCTCCGGAATTCTCCTGGCCATAGACGATCGCGCGTCCTTCCCAAATTTCGAATAGTTCGGGCGTTGACCACCCGCAATGAGGCGCGATCGCATGCACATGTCCCTGGCTTCGAACCGGCCCATCGCCAAGCCGTCCATGCGCGTACATCACGATGCCGAAGAGGAGCATGCGTCTCTGCATCTCTTCGCGATCCTCGATCCGGCCCACGTCCATCGCGATGGCATAAACGGGATCGGGTCCCGGGGAGTTCGGGTCGCGCAGGCTTTGCCGGATGGAGTCGAGCGAACGATGCTCCGGGCTCGGCCCAAATACGCCGTGTCCGTACTCGAAGTCGAGTGTGTCTCTCCGGAAGCGAACGTCGAGGCCGGGATCGAACGCGTGCTCGCGTGCCGGATACGTTGGCGAGCCGGCGCTCATGCGTCGCTCCCTACGAGCTTCGCCTCGCCGTCGACGCTCAGAAGGCGTGCGCTGAAGCCATTGCGGCGAATGGACTCGTAGTCGTGCCCCGCATCGCTGGGCCAGCAGGCTACAAATCGGAGCGCCGCGCTGCCAACGTTGGCGACGCGGTGCGCGGTATTCGGAGAAATAAAATGTAGGCTACCCGGCGACATGGGTTCCGTCCACGTACTTCTACTTTCATCCATCAGGATGAGGGCGCCTTTTCCTTCGACAACGCCATAGTATTCCGTGCGGTTGCGCTTCTGATGCAAGTGACCGTGCGTCATGAAATATTCGGAGCCGACCTGGCCCGGCTCGACGACTGTCGTTCCCCAAAACAACCCGCCTTCCGTTCCTTCGGGCACGGGGCACCAAGCCTGCACGCGATACACCACTGTGTTCGGATCGAGAGCGCGAAAGGCCTCGGAGTCCGCGAAAATCCCGTCCAATTGCCCGAGCATCTTAACACGCTCGACGATCTTGGCATTGGGCTGCAGAACGCCGCGGCTCCAATCTATCTGTATCATCAATCGATGCCGGCTCTCGTCATCTTGCGCTCTCCCGTCCGCGCGATTCGATCCTGTTCGTCAATCCATTCGGTGCCGGCTTCACTCGGAACTTGGCAGCGGTCGAGTGACGGCAATCGGCCGATACAAATTCATGTTGTCCGTGACATCGCTTGGCTTCACCGAGTTGCAGGCGTACGTGAAAAATATCTGGCCGGCGGCTTCGAACTCGATGTGCTCTTTCGCAGCGTAACAGAGCACGCTGCTCGTGTAATCGGGGCCGCCCGGCTGCATCTCGGGATAAGAATCGAGTTCCTCGGATCGTCCCCACGGTCCCGTCAGCGAACGGGAAAGGCTGTAGCGCGCTTCGCGATCAATCGGAATCGGATATACCGCGATCCACTGCTTTGTCGTGGCATGATAGCGAACAGTCATTTCCGTTGCACCGGGATTGATCACGACGGCGGCATCGCTCGGCACGACCGTATCTGTGTCGGGCCAGCGGTTCCAACCTGAATCCGATTTCAAATATTCCCAATTTGAGTTTCCCGGTCTGGCGGCGCCGTTCAACTGACTCAGCGGCAGGCGAAGCAGCGCTATGTGGGGCGGCGCCGGACTCTTTTCCGGAACAACCGTAAAGAAATACGCATAGCTCGCGCCATTTGGATTCGACGGATCGGGATTCCCGCCGGGGCCTTCGTTCAGAACCATCGATACCCCAAGCACCGCCCTTCCGCCTGCGTTGAGCTCCTGATATCGAACGGACCACTGGCTGGGCTCCGCGAGATAGTTGCTGATGCTCGCCAGTTGTGTTCCGCTGTATGCAAAACCAAATGCTCCGCTTCCCTGCGCGCGCATCTGCATGAACGCCAAGTAGAGTGTTCCCTTGTAAACAAATCCATCCAGCGGCCACAACCAATCACTGTTCGACCCCGGCGCGGAAAACATGGAATTCGGCGCGCTGGTGTTCATGGCCGCCCAGTGATATTGAAACGAGCAACTGTTCCCTGTGCAATTCGAAATCGCGATCGAATTTCGGATGAATCCGGTCGCTTGTTTTCGACTCGTCGCGTTCGTGGGACCGATGAACGTGTCGCCCAACAGCCAAAGACTTCGTCCGCCGCCGAACGGCACCGAATAAGCGCTATCGGCGCCCAGCCAGCCTTGCTGATAGGGAAAGAATTCCGCCGGATCGGGAGACAAAGCTGGAGGGTTCACCAATGTTGATCGCTGAGCGCTGCAGGAGGCAAGCAGAGCCGAAGCGAAACCGACGAGAACAAGCAGAGGTAGCCTCGCCGCGGTCACGTCAACCTCCCGAAAATTGAATCCGTCGCGTTGCTTTGGCCCCGCACGGAAATGGCGCTGTAAAGGCGTGGCCCGCAGTAGAGACGGCTCCGCGAAGGCAATCTCGTGACCGCCCTCGCAGCGATTGTTCCTGCGCTCTAGAACATCAGCTTCAGCGAGAATTGCGCCTGACGCGCCGTACCCGTCCCGATCTGGCTTCCAACGTTATCGGCGATCGTTTGGCCAACGCGCCCAAAATTGGGATTCGTCAAGCAGGCAGCTGGCGATGTCCCTGACGCAGGAAACACCCCCGTACAAATGCCGCCATCGGGGTTAGCGAAATTCGGATGGTTCAGAACGTTGAAAATGTCCGTCCGGAATTGCAGCTTGAGCCTTTCCGTGATCGGGAAATTCTTCATCGCCGAAAGATCCCACTGGAAGAATGCCGGGCCGCGGAGCGCATTGCGTCCGAAATTCCCGGTCACTCCGCCCGGCGTGCCGTCGTAGTTCGACTCGAGTGCGAACGCGTTGATGTTGTAGCTCGTATACGGCCAGCTGTGGTTCGGCAGCCAAACGGACTGACCTGACACGTAGTCCGGCCGCATCGGGATTCCAAAGAATCCGCTGACCAGTTGAATGTTCTCCGGAAGTCCCGAACGAGTCTGGAAAATGCTGGACGCCTGCCATCCTCCCAAAATCCCGCGAACCAACGGACTGGACTCCGCCAAGCCCGGCAGGCTGTAGACGGCGCTGGCGGTGAAGTTGTGACGCACGTCCCAATCTCCAGGGCCTCGATCGAGACTTGGAATTCCCGGGTTTGACCAGCCTCCGAACACGTTCACCATGTCGTCGATCTCGTGCGAGTACGCGTAGTTCGCCTCGAGCGCGAGCTTCCCGGCATTGCGTCGCACCTGTACCTGCAGTGCGTTATAGCTCGACGAGAGCTCGTCGGCGTCCAGATTTTCACTGGCGAAGCCGGACAACGGGCGCGCCTGCGTGGAATAATTCGCCGGGTTGAGATTCAGCGCGGCGAAGTCGACGCCCGCCTGCATGTGCCGGTCCCCGTTACCCGTGTAATTGACGGTCAGAACCGTGTCCCGCGCCACCTCCTGCTGAATCCCGAATAGCCAGTTAATCGAGTACGGATCTTTCGGGTTACGCGGGAAAATGCTTACGTTCTGCGTTCCGGGCGGCAGCGGGGGATTGGGCGAAGGATATGCGATCGAAAACGGCGGGGTTGCAAAGATCGCTTGAAAGACGTTTACGTTGTAGCTTGAGTAGTCGGGGATGTTCGTGGTCAGACCAAAGCCGAACTGCATCGGCATATAAAACAATCCACCGTACCCGTGGATGACCGTCTTCCCTTTGCCAAACGGATCCCAGGCAAACCCGACGCGCGGCGCGAAATCCGTTTTCGGCGCGTTGTACGCGGCCTGGCTGGCAGGCAGGAACAACTGCGTCGCGAAATCGAAATTTTGTTCCCGATCGTGCTGCTCGCCCCACACGGTGTTGTAGTCGTATCGCAATCCGAGGTTCAGAGTAAGCGTTCGCGTGACTCGCCAGTCATCCTGAGCGTAAAAGTCCCAGTTGGAATCACGGATACCGAGGAATCCCGGGAAGCCGATCTTTGCCAAAACGAACGGGTTGTCGTTCTCCAAGTCGGAGAAACTGCCGAAGTCGTAGGTTTGCTGAGGACGCAACCACTCATTCTGCCGGTTCACCCGAATCTGCGTGCCGAATTTCAACGTGTGATTCCCCGCCGTCTTGGTCATGTTCTCGAAAACTTCGAAGACGGTGAAAGGAGTAATCTGGTTGAAGGTGTTCGGTCCGGGCAGCGCGCCCAGGTTCGTGAAGAAACCCGAAAAGCCAACGAGCGGAACAGGGGTATTCGAGTTCGTGTCGGAGTAAAACCGGTTGATCGCCACGCTGAACTCGTTGAGCAGCGTTGGGCTGAAAATGTGCGTCCAGTCGGCCTTCCCTAACTGCGTCCTCAGCGCCTGCGGGGATACCTGCCCCTGGTTGAGTCCGAGGGTGTCGTTCGTCAGCGAATCATTGATGTTGTACCGGAACATCAAGTGGTCCGAGGGCGATATGTTGTAATCCACTCTGACGGAACCCGTGTCCTCGCGCAGCGTCTGCGGAAGGGCCGCTGGATCGTAAACCAAATCCGCTCCAGCACTCGGGTTTCCGGCGTCCGTGGTATTCGGAACGGCGCACGACGCTGGCGCCGGAATCGCCGTGCAACCGGCGGGCAACGGCGCCATCTGGGCCAGCACAGGCTGCATGGCCGGTACAAACTGCGATCGCACGTATGCACTTGGGATTTCATAGAGGGAGTTGATGTTCGTGATGTGCTGGCGAACACCCTCGTAGTTCACGAAGAAGAAGAGCTTGTCTTTCAGAATCGGGCCGCCGAGGTTGCCGCCGAATTGATTCATACGCAGGGGCTGCGTCGGCGCCGTCAGCGTGTTCTCGAAGTAGTCCTTGGCGTCGATTGCGTCGTTGCGGAAGAATTCGAAGAGCTCTCCGTGGAAGTCATTCGTACCGCCCTTCGTGATGATGTTCATCTGCGGACCGAGCGAATGGCCAACTTGCGCGCTGTACCCGCTGTTCGAGAAATCGATCTCCTGGATGCTGTCCACGCTGGCCCGCGTGACGCGCGCTTGTTCCTGGCCTTCAGTATTCAGGAAGCCATTGATGTCGCCGCGCGTGGCGTTCTGACCATCCAGCGTCACGTTCAGTCCTGTAAAAATATTCTCTTGCCCGTTCACGCTGCCTTGAAAGAAGCCGGTCGAGCCCACCGAGCCGGGGGCGATCTCGAGGAAATCACTCACGTCCCGCCCGTTGACCGGTAGGTTGGCGATCTGATTGGAACTCAGGGTCGTGCCCGCCGTAGCCGATGTCGTGTCGATGGTCGTAGCTGTGCCGGTGACCTGAACTTCCTCCTGGGTTGCCGCGACCGCCAACTTCAGATCCACGTGCACGGTCGAGCCGACGTTCAGCACGAGGGATTGGCTTTTCGTCTCTCCGAATCCTTTCGACGTAGCCGAAACAATGTAAGTCCCGAAAGGCACGGCTGCAGCCACGAAGCTTCCGTTGGCATCGACCTCTAAGGTCCTCTGCGTGGAAGTCCCCACGTTCGTGATGGTGACCGTCGCGTGCGGAATCATCGCGCCTGATTGGTCCGTCACGGTCCCCGTTATTGTGCCGGTATCGAATTGCGCGGACGCCGGCAGAACCGAGAGAATACAGATAAGCCCGAAAGCCGCCAGAAGGCGCCATGCCCCAATCAGGCGCCGGTAAACCCCGAGATGCGCTTTACGTGTCATATCGACCATTTCGCGCCTCTTTCCGTTCAGTGGCTGAACGCAGTCGTTCTTCAGTTTTTTCCTTTGATTCCCACCCGGGAACTTGCCGCATGTTAGCTCCACTATTCGGCGGTAGTCAATCTTTTTTTGTGCTTTTTATGCATAAACGATCTAATTTTTGGTGTTTTATACGTAAAAGCATACTTCTCCCCGACGGGGAGTGCGGGCTTTCAGCGCCAAAATGCGCTCCATTGGCTCGCTTTCGAATCGATCAGGACCTTGCGCCCGCGGATCTGGTAATTGGCGCCGGCAACGCGGTCGAACGACCCGCCCGCAGTGACGACAGGAATCTCCACGGTTTCGGCTCCTCGCACGAGCTCTATGGCGAAATCCAGTTTCCAGCCGTGCGCATTCCCCACGGGCTCCAGATCGAGCGTCACCCGCCCGAAGCGGGTCGGGCTGTGCTCCAGCCGGAACGGCTGCCGCATGTCGACGTTCTTGGAAATCATGCCC
>Ga0209167_10000727_pt1 | contig 22085 bp, 21 predicted proteins | sample Coa_R1_9_FD_187154 | JGI IMG/M metagenome (GOLD analysis project Ga0209167, IMG submission 187154) | Surface soil microbial communities from Centralia Pennsylvania, which are recovering from an underground coalmine fire - Coalmine... | ecosystem: Environmental > Terrestrial > Soil >... | reverse complement strand
AGCTCGGAACCCGGCACGCCTCTCCATCGCGATTCAATCCCGTCGAAACCGTTGCGCCCCCATTGCGCTAATCCAATTTTAACACCCGAGCTGCCTGCGCGACAATAAACCGAATGCCGTCGAAACTGACCGTTGAAGCTGTCGTTCTGGCAATAGGCGCGGTGGTTCTTTTAATCGCACGCGTCCCGGACAGCCAGCTGACGCGAAAACTTCAGCGTCTTGCCGGCGCATTCGCCCGCCGAAAATTCCTGACATGTGTTTCGATAGCCGCGTTCGTGTTGATCGTCCGGGCCGCGCTGTTGCCCATCTGGCCGATTCCAAAACCCGCATTCTACGATGAGTTCGCCTACCTGCTTCAGGCGGACACATTTGCCCACGGACGGCTCACCAACCCCCCTCATCCTCTGTGGCAGTTCTTTGAAAGCGTCTACATTCTGCAGCAGCCTACCTATGCGTCGAAGTACCCGCCGGGACAGGCGTTGGCCATGGTGGCGGGCCAGGCTCTGTTGGGCAACGCCTGGTTCGGCGTATGGTTGAGCTGCGGCGTGCTGGCGTTCACGTTGTGTTGGGCGATGCAGGGGTGGTTGCCGCCGGGGTGGGCGTTGCTGGGGGCGCTGATCAGCCTCGATGTTTGCCTGATGAGTTATTGGATGAACGGCTATTGGGGCGGGGCAGTGGCCGCCATCGGCGGCGCCCTGGCGATCGGGGCATACGTTCGAATCGTACGAAAGAAAAAGCTCGCTCGCGCGCTGCCGTGGATTTTCGGGGCCGGGGCCGCGATACTGCTGCTCACGCGCCCTTATGAAGGTTTCCTGCTCGCCGCGCCCACGGCGGTGGCGTTGTGGATTCCAATGAAGCAGCGCCGCGCGCGGATCTGGTTGCCGATCGTCGCACTCGGCGCCGCGGGGTGCGCCTGGACGGCATTCTACGACTATCGCGTGACGGGACATCCTCTGCGGATGCCATATCAGGAGTACGCCTCGCAGTACGAATCGGTGCCGCCTCTGATCATCATGCCCGTCCAGCACACCAAAGCTTACAGGCATTTCGATCTGGAATTTTTGAATCGTGTTTGGGTGCAGGAGCATAATCAGATCGCGCGGAGCCGGCGCCTTCCGGTGGTGCGAGCCGGCGATCTGTATGCGGCGGCTAGTGCAATCTTCGGCGATCCGCTTTGGCTGCTGCCGCTGCTCGTATTTGCGCCGGCATGTTTTATGGCCAAACGGACGCGATTTCTGGTTGCATTGGCGATGGTCCTTATAGCAGGCGCGATGATCGAATTGGTTTTCAACGCGCATTATGCCGCTCCATTCACCGCGGTGCTGCTGATACTGCTGGTTCAGTCCCTTCGTTATTTGCGGATTTGGGCAAGCCGGAATCTGCGCGGCGGCAACGCAGCGGGGAGATTTGCCATCCTTGCGCTCTGCGGGTCGATCGTCGGCGTCGGGCTGGCAGCCGATGCGGTGCGAATTTACCAGCGCCGGACGCCGGATCGCTTCCTGTTTGCGAATACACGCAAGGACAGAGTCGAAGATGAGCTGCTGGCGAACCATCCCGGCCGCCACGTCATTTTCGTCCGTTACACCGGGACCCAGAATCCACACGAAGAATGGATCTATAACTCGGCCGATATCGATGCTCAGGCAGTAATCTGGGCACAGGACATGGGCACGGAAAACAGCAAGCTTATGGCGTATTATCCCGACCGATCGTTCTGGATATTCGAGCCGGACATCGACCCGGGGCTCCTCACGCCTTATGCTGATTAAATGCCGGCAGCCCCGCACACAGAACATCACTTCACCGCCGGCGAGACGGTGCGCGATGTCGTCATTGGGATGTCAGACGGCCTGACGGTTCCTTTTGCGCTGGCGGCCGGGCTTTCGGGCGCGAAGGTGGGCACGTCGGTCGTGGTTCTTGCCGGGTTGGCCGAGATCGCCGCGGGATCCATAGCCATGGGCCTCGGCGGGTTTCTGGCCGCGCGGACCGATCAGGAGCATTACCAAAGCGAGCGGCTGCGCGAAATCCGTGAGGCGCGGGAGATTCCCGAGGAAGAAGCGCGCGAAGTGTCGCGGGTCTTTGAGGGGTGGGGCCTGACGCCTCAGCAAATTCAGCCCATCGTGGCGGCGATCAGTTCCGACGAGCAGCGCTGGGTCGATTTCATGATGCGGTTCGAGCTCGGCCTGGAAGAGCCGGACCCCAAACGCGCGGTCCGCAGCGCCACCACAATCGGGGTCTCGTACATCGGCGGAGGCCTGATCCCGCTGGCGCCGTATTTTTTTGCGGGCAATCTCGAGACGGGGCTCGCGGCGTCAGTTGCCGTAACGCTTAGTGCTTTGTTCATTTTCGGCTGCATAAAGGCCCGGTTCACAGGGATATCGTCGTGGCGCGGAGGATTGCAGACGACCCTGATCGGCGGTCTGGCAGCGGCGGCCGCATTTGCAATCGCACGACTTTTTCGGTAACTTGATTTATCCTGCATTGCGTGTCCCCGCCGCACCCCGGTAGACTGTTACGAGGAAGTAGTAGTCCATTAGACAGTTTTTCGATCTCATACATTTTTGGAGGCCGCTCAAATGAGCATGTGGAATAAAAAAGAAGAACCTCCGGCGCCGCGCCCGGCCACCGCACCGCCGGCGCCCGTAGCAACACCAGAAATCAAAAAGGAGCCCATACCCGTGTCATCAACCCCCTTCCGCACGCCGGAGTCCGATTCGCGGAACTCCGCGACCATCGGAAAAGCAGTCAAAGTAGTTGGCCAGATCTTCACCAAGGAAGATCTCTACGTCGACGGCGACGTTGAAGGTACCATCGAATCGCAGGACAACAAAGTCACCATCGGCCCCAACGGCCGTGTTCAGGCCAGCATTAAGGCCCGGGACGTCATCATCCTCGGCCAAGTCCAGGGCAATGTGGAGACGAGCGATAAAGTTGACATCCGCAAAGATGCCAAACTCGTTGGCGACATCGTCACGTCGAGAATCAGCATTGAGGACGGCGCGCTGTTCAAAGGCAGCATCGATATCAAGAAGGCGGAGCCTAAGCCGGCAGCACCCACACCTGCCGTGGCCCGTCCTGCCGAGCCGAAACCGGCCGCTGCCGGTGTGACGACGACGGCCGGCGCTAACCGCTAAACGCGCCGCTGAGGGCGCGTCGAGTATGCTGTCGGAGAGACTACGCTCGATCTTCCGCAAGGACGACTCTGTCTCCCCTGGGGTGCATCCGGGTGCGGCGCAGTCGGCGGAATTGCATTCAGTCTCGACGCGCTCTTTCGCCTCATCCGGGTCGGCGAACCGCAAATCCGGCAAAAAAGATCTCGTTCAGACGCGCCAAAGCCGGGGGCTTGAGCAGTTCTTTTTCAACATTCGGGATGTGGTCGGGTTATCGATATTGGATTGCGCCGGCGCCAACCAGGACAATATCGACTTCCTCATCAATCTGGGACACAAGGTGTATTCGCAGGATCTGGTGCGCAACCTCGATGAGGCGTTTGGCAAGGATTTGACGGAGCAAACCAATCCGAGCCGGATCGATTATTTTCTGCGGCAGAATTTCGACTACCCGACGGAAGCTCTGGATGGAGTGTTGCTTTGGGACTCGCTGCAGTTCATGAGCCCGGCGCTGCTGAATGCGACGTTGGACCGCCTCTACGGCGTGATGCGCCCGAAATCGTATCTGCTGGCATTCTTCACCGCAACGGAACGCGCGCTCGAAGTGCCGTCGCATTCCTTTCGGATCGCCGATAACAAGACGATCGTGATCTCGGAGCGGGGCATTCGACCGGCCGGGCAGGTTTTCAATAACCGCAATCTGGAGAAGCTGTTCGGAAGGTTCGAATCGGTCAAGTTTTTCCTCACGCGGGAGAATCTGCGCGAAGTGATCGTCTGGCGCTGACGTCACGGCCGGTACACGCGATTTCAGTCGCGCCATTATGGCCAACAACGAACACGACTCTCCAGAAAGTACACGGACAGACCCTTTGTTTTCAGTGGGCAGTACCGGCGGCGAGACCGCCGGCGCTGCCCGGAATTCATCGATCCGCCGGGTACTTTCTGATATCCTTCTACCCGCCGGCACAGGCGGGCCGACGCTGAAGTCGCGTGTACCCGGGCGAATAGTCAAGCTGGTTCGGACGTCCAATGTGCCCTCTTTGATCCACCCGCTTGTTTGTCCGCTTAGCCCGTGGACGGAAAGATACGCATTCCTCGCTCCGACAAACGTGCCGCCGAAGGTCAGCGCGATATTCAGCGTCAGGTCGTTACCCGATGTCGTGACAGAACTGGACTTGGCATTGAGCGTACATTGGCGCTGCGCACGGCGTGCGGGACAAGTATGTCGACGACGAATTCATCCATGCTGAAAGCCAGGCGGAACGTCTTCATTACACCGAACCTGCCTTCATGAGGTCCGTGTCTGCGGGATGGCTCGAGTCAATATGTATATTTTGACACAAATCGCCGGAGAGTATTCTGAAATCAGATGGGGCGCGTGCTGATCAACGCCGGAATACTGCTTGTTGTGGCGGGGCTCGCGATCGTGCTCGGTGAAAAGTTGGGTATTCGCATCGGCCGGCTTCCCGGCGATATCCATATCGAAGGACGGCGAGGCGGCTTCTATTTCCCGATTGTGACTTGTTTACTGGTCAGCGTGGTGCTGTCGCTGATTTCCTGGCTGTTCACGCGGCGATAGCGGCGCCGACGATCCCCGTGCGTCGTGTGCGGCAACTATCGCACGCGCCCGATTTTCGCCGGCGGCCAATACACAAAAACGGCTTTGCCGTAAATTTCCTTCCGGTCGACGAAGCCCCAGACGCGGCTGTCGTTGGAGGAACTGCGGTGATCCCCAAGCACGAAATACTTTTCCGGAGGGACCCGCTCCCTGGGCAGTGAGACGTGGTCGCGGTACTCGGAAGGGACGTATGGCTCGTCCAGTTTCTGTCCATTGACGTAGACCGTCCCGTCGGTAATCTGCACGGAGTCGCCGGGCACCGCAATGATGCGTTTGATGTAGGACTGGCTCGGATCGTACGGGTAACGGAAGACGACCAGATCCTCGCGCGCAATGGAACCGCTCCCGAGTCTATAGGTGTACTTGTTGATGAAGATCCGTTCCTGATCGGTGAGGCCCGGCATCATGCTGGTGCCTTCCACTTTGACCGGCTGGTAGATGAATACGATCAGGACCACTGCCAATACGATCGAGATGGCAATGTCGCGCACCAGCGAAAGCACACCAAGCGAACGCGGCGGTGCGGGGACGGGTGCGGGATCGCCGAATTCTTCCATGGTCCTCGATGTGAATTATAACGCGCGTTGTAGTACTAAAGGTTCTTGCCGGTCAGCAGCCTGCCCAGAACCGGCAATGGAACAGCTCCTTCCATGAGTGCCCGGTCATGGAAGTCACGCAGGCTGAATGCGCCACCTTTCGCTTTCTTATCCAATTCCCGGACTCGCAGCCAGTCGCGCCAACCGACAAAATAGGTCGGCAGCTGCGTTGAGGAAAGTTTCACGCGCTGCAGTTTCGCGACAGCTTCCTCGTGTTCCTGGAAGGTGGAATTCTCCATGAGATCCATTGCCTGGTCATCGGTCATGCGATTACTTTGAATGCGGATGTCGATGATGGCATTGGCATCTACGCGCAGTTCCTGTTTGAGTAGCATCAGGCGAAGCTCGGGTGAATTGTCGAGCAGCCCTTCGTCCAGCATGGTTTGCGTAATGTACTGCGCCCAGCCTTCCACATAAGGACCATTGCCGTAAATAGCCCGCAGGACGCGGCGGGACTTGGGCTGAACCTCATTCGCGAACTCGCCCTGCACATAATGCCCCGGCATCGCCTCATGAATCACCAGCAGTTTCAGGTTGTAGAAGTTGTATTCACGCAGTTTCGATTCGACGCGAGCCTTCGGCCAGTCCGGCGGAATCGGCGTAATCCAGAAGAACGCACCAAGCTGCGGCTCGAGCACGGGCGCCGGATTGAACCCTCCAACCGCATAGATGCCGCGTTCGAACTCCGGCGTCGGGATCACCTGCAGATTATCGTGTTCAGGCAGAGTGAGCAGGTTCTTCGCGCGCGCGAAATTGCGTGCCTCGTCGAGGTCCTTGCGCGCGTCGTCCATATAGGTGGCTGGAGTCGACTGTTTTTCGGCGATGCTGTCGAGAATCTCGCGCACGATCTTGTTCAGGCGCTCGTCGCCTTTCAGATCGCCGTGATCCCCATGACTTGCATACTTCGCCGCGTGCAGCGGAAGCGCGAGTTCCAGCATGCGGGCGCGAACTTCTTTCAGACGCGTCTCGGCATCGTTCAGGACCTCGTCGGGCGTCCGATCGGTGGCGAGGTTCAGCTTGAACTTGGCAGCATAATGTTCCGCGCCCAACCGCCAGTCCGGCGTGGATCCGAAGGCGCGTCTCGGCAGATCCGTTTCCAGAAAGTGGTTGAAGCCGCGCAAAGCATCGAGCGCGGGCGCGGCCGCCATATCGTAAGCTTTTTTTTGATCGGCGGGTACGCCTGCGCGCAATGTTTTATCGACCAGATCGATATTCCCGTCGTTCTCCTCCTTCGCCACCTGCGCCCAGATGGGAGGCGCCTGCGCGAGCTGCCGCTGCGCGATTGCGATGAACCCCGGTATCTTCTGCAGCCGCGCGACGATGTGCTCGTAACGCTCGGGCTTCGGCGCGTACTCAAGTACGAATGGATTGAACAGCGCCGACCCCAGCAATTCCACATAGGATTGCGGACTGTGGCGCCAGGACTGCGCGATATCGAAATCGAACAGCGCGAGGCCGATCTGCGTGTCGATGATGTCGTAGTCGGCGCGATCTTCCGCTGGCAGCGCATCTTTGTCGAAGGCTTCAAGGCGCTTGTGGAGAGCGATATAGTAGTCGCGCTGCTTCTGGATGGAGCGCCCGCTCAGGTCGTCCAGGTCGCGATCGAAATCCTGTCCATTGAATTTGTGCAGGCCTTGTCCGGACGCCGTGACGGGCGAAAACGCCAGCGTCGTGTCCACGAACTCCGCCGCCACCTTTTCGAACTCCGGCGCGGGCGTCTTGCGTGAGCACGACACGGCGATCAATATGATGGCGAAGAGAAGTAATCGCATGCTGCTCATTATTATGCTGCTCGCATTATATGGGAGCCCTGTACCTGCGGGCGTCGTGATAGCATGCGGACCATGAACCTCCGGTACGCCCTTGCCACGCTGTGTTTCACTGCCTGCCTCTCTGCCGCGCCGAACGATCTGACGGTGTATTTCATCGACGTGGAAGGAGGGCAGTCCACGCTGTTCGTGACACCGTCCGGACAGAGCGTCCTGATCGATACGGGGTTTCCGGGCTTTAACGGCCGCGACGCGAATCGGATTGCTGCTACCGCGAAGGCGGCGGGTGTCAAGCAGATCGATTATCTGCTGATCACGCACTTTCACCTCGATCATGTGGGAGGGGTTCCGGCCATTGCGGCTCTGCTGCCGATCCGGAACTTCGTGGACCACGGGGAGACGGTCGAACACACAGCCGCCGGTCAGAAGTTGTACGACGACTACCTCAAGGAAGCCGCGAAAGGAAATCACATCGTTGTGAAGCCGGGAGACAAGCTGCCGATCACCGGGCTCGATTGGACGATCGTGAGCGCGGCGGGAAAGGTGCTCGATAAGCCTCTGGCGGGAGCCGGCAAGCCGAATCCGTTTTGCGACGCTTTCAAACCCAAGGATACCGATCCGACCGAGAATGCGCAGTCGACAGGAAGCGTGATCGTCTTTGGTAAATTCCGCGCGGTCGATCTGGGGGATCTCACGTGGAATAAGGAGCACGATCTGATGTGCCCAAACAATAAAATCGGCGAGGCAGATGTCTATATCGTCAGCCACCATGGGCAGGACATCAGCGGCTCAGCCGCGCTAGTGCATGCGGTGCACCCGAAGGCGGCGATCATGGATAACGGCGAGAAAAAGGGCGGAACGGTGGAAGCCTGGGATACGATTCATGCTTCTCCGGGAATCATGGACATCTGGCAGGTGCATTTTTCCGCGGCGGGCGGCCAGGCGCATAACACTGACGAGAAGATGATCGCCAATATGACGTCGGATGGGGATGCGGGGAATTATCTCAAACTAACCGCGCATGCCGACGGGCATTTCGAAGTAAGCAATCCGCGCAACGGCTTCACAAAGAAATATTGACGCGCCCTCTGGTCGCGGCTCGCCAATCCGGCAAACAATAACAGGGAAACCATGGCACTTACGCAAATCAGCGTACAAAGATTCAGTGTGACTTCCGCCAGGTCGTTCGAAAGCGTCGTCGCGGCTATCGACGCGGTACTGAGCCATCCGGATCCCAGCCGATTCTCGATGGAGATTGCCGCGGCGGTCACGTGGGCGTCCACGGAAACGGTCATCGGCCGGATGCTGGGTATCTCCGGCTTCATGGAGTTCATTCGCTTCGACCTGGGCGCAATTCTGCGAAAGGAGTCGGGGCAGGCGGGGCCGAAGAACTTACGGCTCGTTATCGGCAATCCACTGGTCATGAAGGAAATGGCGAAGCACGTTCCCGAGGCAGGCTCATACGCGCCGGTATCGGTGCTCATCGATGAGCGGCCCGACGGGGTTCATTTGTCGTATGACACGATGGCGAGTCTTCTCGCGCCCTACGGAAACGCGGAGGCTTTGGACGTCGCGCGCGCGCTCGATTCCCAAATCGAGCGGCTGCTCACGGAAGCTGCCGGGTTGTAGCCGCCAAAAGGGGGGGGGAGCCTGGAATTTCTACATTTTCCGTTGGACAGGCGGATTACTTCCGCGTTCCGCCGAGCTCGCGACGCTGGCCGGAAGGCCAGCGGCAGGGCGAAGCCCCGCCCCACTACTGCATTACTGCAGTGAAATCACGACGCCAGTCTGCGTCTGCGGCCCCGAACTCCCGACAGTCGCCACGAGCTTGACATCCCCGGTGCCGAGACCCGCGGGAATCGTCAGATTGATCTGGTAGCAGAGAGACTCGGAAAATGCCGCGGGGCTGGCCACACTCAAGTTACCGATGCCAACGTTTACGGTATTGGTGGTCGGTGCGGCGCCGCCCGTAAATAATTGGCCGGCCGGTACCGTGGGGTTGGTCGGTCCGAGCCCCACGGCGTAAAGCGCGACGGTGTCTCCCGCTTTCGCGGCAACCGTTGGGAAGCCGAGCGAGTTTCCCGTGGGTCCGAGGAAGTCATAGTTCTTAAGTGGGCCCTGAGATCCCGCGCCGGGCGCCCGCAGGATGATGCCGGTAACGTGCTTACTGTCGAACAGCAGAAACGAGGGCGCTATGGCGGCCAGCGTGACAGTCGAGGAAAAAGATCCGCCGGCGGTTTTTACGGTCACTGGAACAGAGCCGGTCTGCATATCGTTCGGGGCCTGCAGGTTGATCTGCGTGGGGCCGACGTACGAAAGATACGCCGAAATCCCGTCGATCGTCACGCTGGTGCCGCCGAGGGCTTGCGGGAAATTCCCGGTCCACGTCACTGGCTGAGTCGGCCCGAGATTTTTGCCGTAGACCGATACCCATTCGCCCTGCTGGATGGTGGTGATCGTACTGTCGACGGCAACCACGCCGCCGGGTGTAATCGACGGCGCGGGCACGACCGATGCGGACACCTCGCGGATTACGCTGTTGCCGGTGTCGGCGATGAACAGATCTCCGGAAGCATCCACGACGGCGCCGGCGGGGTGGCTCAGCAAGGCGGATGTCGCTGGCCCGCTGGACCCGGGGGGCGGGTAGTAGCCGCTGGTTCCTTCCATGCCCGCAACCGTCGAGATATTGCCCGTGGCCGCCGATACCTCCAGGATTGCGTTGTTGTAAATGGCCGCGATAAAGAGGTTCCCAGAAGCATCTTCGACCACCGACGTCGGACTGTACAACTCTGCCGAGGTCGCGGGTCCGCTATCGCCGACATGTCCCGCCATTCCGTTGCCCGCGACGGTGGTGATATTTCCGCCGATCGTAAACTTACGGACTCGATTGTTGCCGCGATCCGCGATGAAGATGGTCCCGCCGGAATCCACGAACACCCCCGTGGGGTTGTACAGCTCGGCCGAAGTGGCCGGGCCTCCATCGCCCCCAAAAACAGCGAGGGTATTGTTGCCTGCGACAGTCGAGATGTCGCCGGTGCTGGCCGTCACCTCCCGAATTACGTTGTTGAGCGTGTCCGCAATGAAGACGTTGCCCGATGCATCCACGGCGACGCCGGAGGGCCCGTCCAACAACGCCGAGGTCGCGAGGCCGGCATCACCGGAATAACCCGGGCCTCCTCCACCCGCGACTGTAATGACGTTGTTGCCGCCAGCCAGCACCTTGCGGACCAGGCTGTTGCCGTAGTCGGCGATGAACAGATTGCCGGAAGCATCCAAAGCGATGCCGGCCGGAAGCATGAGCGACGGACTCGCCGACAGGCCCCCGGGTCCCACAACGGTGGTGATGGTGCCGCCGGAAACCTTCAGGATTCGGTTGTTGAACGTGTCCGAAATGAAGACATTGCCGGAAGCATCGACCGCAACGCCGCCGGGCTGGGCGAGCAGCGCCGCAGTCGCCGGCCCTCCGTTGGCCAGAGTGGAAGCACCGCCACCGGCGACGGTCTGGATGATTTGATTTTGCGCGCTCGCCAGTGAGCAAAAGCACGCGTAAGCAATTGGTATGAAGACAGAGAGCCGCTGCATTAGAAGATTGTTTTCTCTTTTCTGACGAGCTTTGGACGTTCACCGCGCCGTAACCGTTTCGGCGCAATGGACAACTCATAATTAGCATATGGATTACCGGCAACTTGGACATTCGGGATTAAAAGTATCTGCCCTGAGCTTCGGTGCGGGCACATTCGGCGGCAGCAACGAGTTCTTCCGTGCGTGGGGCGCAAGCGATGTTGACGAAGCCACGAGGCTGGTCGACATCTGCGTCGAAGCGGGCATTAATCTGTTCGATACCGCCGACGTCTATTCGAACGGGCTCTCGGAAGAGGTCCTCGGCAAGGCAGTCGCCGGGAGGCGTCAGCGCGTATTGATCTCGACCAAGGCTACCTTTCGCATGGGCCAGGGCCCGAACGATCTTGGTTCTTCGCGTCATCACCTGACGGAATCGCTGGAGGGCAGTCTTCGCCGGCTCGGCACCGATTATGTGGACATCTATCACATGCACGGCTTCGATGCGGTGACGCCGGTGGAGGAGACACTGTACACGCTTGACAGCTTCGTGAAGAGCGGCAAGGTTCGCTATATCGCCTGTTCCAATTTTTCCGGATGGCATCTGATGAAGTCGCTCGCGGTTTCGGACAAGTACGGCTGGGCGCGCTATGTTGGCCACCAGGTTTATTACTCGCTGATCGGGCGCGATTACGAATGGGAGTTGATGCCGTTGGCGCTGGATCAGAAGGTGGGAGCGCTGGTGTGGAGTCCGCTGGGCTGGGGCCGCCTCACGGGGAAGATTCGCCGCGGTCAGCCGCTGCCGGAAGTCAGCCGGCTGCATAAGACGGCGCAGATAGGTCCCCAGCCGGCTGAAGAATACATGTACAACGTGATTGACGCCATCCATGCGGTCGCGAAAGAAACCGGTAGGAGCGTACCGCAGATCGCACTGAACTGGCTGCTGCAGCGGCCGACTGTCTCGACCGTGATCGTTGGCGCACGCAACGAGGAACAACTCAGGCAGAACCTGGAATCGGCGATGTGGAATCTGACGCCGGAGCAGATCGCGCGGCTTGACGCCGCGAGCAGCGTGGCGCGGGCTTATCCGTATTGGCATCAGGCGCAGTTTGTGGAGCGCAATCCGTTGCCGGTGCCGGATGTTCGATAGCTATTCGCAGCGCAGGGCTTCCATCGGATCGACGGACGCGGCGCGGCGGGCCGGCAGGAGCGCGGCAGCGATGGCGGCGGCGAGAAAGAGCGCGATCACAACGAGCGTCACCGACGGATCGACAGCCTGAGTGCCGTAAAGCAGCCGCTGGATCGCTCGGCTGGGCAGTATGCTGGCCACCAAGCCTGTCGCCAGACCGGCCAAAACCGGAATCGCCGCGTCGCCCAGGGTCAGCGTGTATATAGCACGGCGAGTGGCGCCGAGAGCGATGCGCACGCCGATTTCCTGCTTGCGGGTGGCGGTGGAATAGCTCAGGACACCGTAAATGCCGAGCATGGCGAGCAGAAGCGCGGCGCCTCCGAAAGCCATCAGCACCATGGTCTGAAAACGCTCGGGGGCGAGCGAATCGCTCAGTTGAGAGTTCAATGTTTTCACTCGCGAAATGGCGATGTCCGGCGCGTATTTCCAAATCGCCTGACGCATGCCCGAAACGATCGAGGCGGCGGACTGCGTGCCGCGCGCCGTGAAGACGATTGTGTTCGGCGGCCGATCCACATAGTGCAGATACGCCATTCGCACGGGCGCGGTCTTGAGCGAAGTGCTGCGGGAATCGGCGACGACGCCGATGACGCTGAATTTCCTGCCCTCGGTCGTGATTTGCGCGCCGATCGGGTTCTCATTTTGCCAGAGAGCCCTCGCCAGCCCTTCCGACAGCACCGCGCTCTGCAGGCTCCGGTCGCGCTCTTCGAAAAGCCGGCCGGCCACCAGCCTTTCGCGCATGGTATCGAAATATCCGGGGCTTACCCAGCGCAGGTTGATAAGGGATTCCGGGGCTCGTTTATCGACGCGCTGAATGTCCTCGATCCAGGTCTCTCCTTCGAGCGGCATGGAGCTTACGAGACCGGCCGACTGAACGCCGGGAACACCGCGGACGTTCTGCAAAACGGCATCGATGAAGGCGGTCCGGCTCTGATCCGATGCATAGGCATTGCCGAAACGGACCTCGGCGACGGCCACGTTTCCGGTTTCAAATCCTTTGTCCTGATTCAGCAGGTGAAGCAGGCTCTTCGAGAAAAGGCCTGTGACCAGCAGCAGGCCTGTGCACCCGAAGACCTGCAGGCCGATCAGCCAGGTTCGGAGCCGGCCGCTCTGCCTTGTCCCCGGCATGCGGCTGCTGCTCTGCTGGAGCGATGCCTGCGGATCGGCGCGCATGAGCCTCAGTGCCGGCAGAATGCCGAAGAGAAGGCTGGATCCGATGGTCAGCGCCATGGAAAAAAGAAGCACCGTGAAGTTGAGATGAACTTCGGACAAACGCGGCAGGTCCACCGGTGAGTATCGGCGAAAGAGACTGAGTCCGACAGCCGCGACGGCAACGCCGGCCGCGCCACCCAGGACGGCCAACAGGAGGTTTTCAGCCAGCCCGTTCCAGACCAGCCGCCACTTGGCGGCGCCCAGAGCCGAGCACACAGCGGATTCCCGTTGCCGGGAGAGAGCCCGTCCGAGTTGGGTGTTGGCCAGGTTCATAGAGGCGATGAACATCAGGCCCAGCACGGCGGCCATCAGGAGCCACAAGCGGCTGCCTGAATCGCCGACTACCGCTTCCTGCATGGGTTGCACGGAGGCGTGCAGCGAGCTGGGCTGATCGAACTTTTCTCCGGCGGGCATGTCCCGTTCGATCTGGGCCTGAATCGTGTTTATCTGCACCTCGGCCTGTTCGATCCCGACACCCGGCTTGAGGCGCGCCACGGCGACCCAGTTGCCGTAATCGCCGTTCCAGCCGAACCGGTTCGGATCGAGGGCCGCGGGAATGTAGATGGCGGGTTCGGGCACACCGCTGAGGGGTTGCTTCGAGCGGGATGGCCGGAGAGCGTTCGCGTTGGGGAAACGGAAATCGGCCGGCAGAACGCCGATCACTTCGCGGGGCGTATCGCGCAGGCGAACAAACTTGCCGATGACGGCGGGGTCGCCGTGGAATAAGCTCTGCCAGAGAGCCCAGGTGAGAATGGCGACATTGTCGTGGCCTTTCACATCGTCCTCGGGCAGAAAAGTGCGGCCGAGGAGCGGAACCGCCTGGAGGACGCCGAAGAAATTGGACGAACAGATGACGGTGCCCATCTGCACGGGATGATCGGTACCCACGGTCAGGCCGCTTGAAGAGTGTTGTACCAGCGCCATGTCGCTGAACGCGGACGCCTGCTTCTTCCAGAGATCCGCGTGCCGGGGGTTAGGCCCAACAAGGTTTGGAAACAAGGGCCGGACATGCTCCCAGATAACCACCAGGCTGCCGCTGTCGCGATACGCCAGGGGCTTCAGAATGACGGAATCGACCATGGTGAAGATGGCCGTGCTTGCGCCGATGCCAATGGCAAGCGTGAAAAACGCGGTGACGGCGAATCCCGGGCTCTTGCGGAGCGTCCGCGCGGCATGGCGGAGATCCTGGAGGATGATGCCCAAACGAGTCCAGCCCCACATCTCGCGCACATCCTCCTTCACTCTGGTGGTGTTGCCGAGGATTCGCCGGGCGGCGTAGCCTGCCTCCTCCGCGCTCAGGCCGTTTTCCCGCTGCTCGTCGGCCGCGAGTTCCAGGTGCGAGAGTAATTCGCGCTCCAGATCCTCCTCGCGCTCGTTTCGACGCCGCCAGAACATCTCACTCTCCTTCAGCCGGCCACATGATGCGCGCGATCGCGCCGGTCATCCGCTTCCATTTCGATTCTTCGGCGAGGAGTTGTTTCCTTCCGGCGGGAGTGAGCCGGTAATATTTGAATTCGCGTTTCAGATCCTTGCCGGCGGACTCCCATTTGGCGGCAATCCAGCCTTTGCGCTCGAGCCGGTGCAGAGCCGGATAGAGCGATCCGTGTTCGACCTGCAGAACTTCGTCGGTGGTGCGCTGGATGTGTTTCGCGATCTGGTGCCCATGGGCGGGCCCGAAGAGCAGGGTCCGCAGCACGAGCATGTCCAGAGTGCCCTGCAGGAGCTCGACGCGGTTGGTGGGTTCTTTCGCCATCTTATGTTAGTAGACAGTCTACCCTGATTACGGTCGATTGTCTACCATCGATGGAATCGGCGCTTCAAATTCCAGCTCGCTGATCCTTATATACTGTGATCTGTTCAGGCACAGGAGTAAGGTATGAGACCGAGTTTGATAGCGCTGTTTTCCGCTGCGTTATGCGTCCAGGCCTTCGGCCAGACGGCGGGTTCCTTCAATGCCTCGCCGGGCACCGATTTCAGCGGCAACTGGTCGCCGGCGCCGCACGATGAGCTCGTCGGAAACCCGGCGTTGGTGGAATATTACGGGGTCCCCATCAACGATGGCGCGCGCGCATTCGGACTCGCCTGGAGCCCGTCGCGGTCCACTCTGCCCGAACATCAGTGCCAGGTCCATCTGGTCGGGTATATCTACGGCGGCCCGCTCAATCTGCGGATCTGGGAAGAACGCGACCCTCAATCCCAAAAGGTGATCGCCATCAAGCAGTACATCAGCACCTACGAACAGAACCGCACCATCTGGATGGACGGCCGTCCGCATCCATCGCCCAATGCTCCGCACACGTGGATGGGATTTTCCACCGGCAAGTGGGAAGCCGACATGCTCACCGTTTACACCACACACATGAAGATGGGGGAGCTGCGGCGCAACGGATTGCTGGAGAGCGATCAGGCGACGCTGGTGGAGCATTTCTTCCGCTACGGCGACTACATGACGCACGTCAGCATCATTACCGACCCGAACACGCTCACCGAGCCGTTTGTGAGGTCGCAGACCTTTCGATTGACAGTGCCGGAAGGGCAGAGCTGGCTATATCCATGTGAATACGTGGAAGAGGTTGCCAACCGTCCGCGCGGGGACGTGCCGAATTATCTGCCGGGCGAGAATCCGTTTCTCAGCGAACACGCGGACAAGCTGCACATCCCGGTCGAGGCGGCATTGGGCGGCGCGGAAACAATGTATCCCGAGTACCGTTTGAAAATCAAACAACTAAGGGCGGGGAGGGGTAAATGAAAAGGTGCGTCGGGCGGAAGCCCGGCGGCAAGGCCGAAGCCATGCCCCACAAGTTGGCCGTGTTACTCGTGTTGACTGCCTCCGGAGTGCTGGCGCAGGATCTGGACGTTCTGCACGTCCAGGGGAACGTCTACATGATCGCCGGCGCGGGCGGAAATATTGCCGTGCAGATCGGCGATCTGGGCGTTCTGGTCGTCGATACGGGAGCCGGGCAGAATACGGATAAGGTGCTGGCGGCAATCCGCAAGCTCTCCGACAAACCCATTCAGTACATCATCGATACCGGGCCCCACCCCGACCACATCGGCGGCAGCGACGCTATCCGCAAGGCCGGCGTGACGATTACAGGCGCCAACGTCACGGGGGATATCAACGACGCCGCGGCGGGCGCGCAGATCGTCGCGCATCTGAACGTGCTCAATCGGGTGAGCGCTCCCTCGGGCAAACAGGCGCCGATGCCGGAAGGCGTGTGGCCCACCGATACCTACACATCCGGCCAAAAGGAAGTCTATTTCAACGAAGAGCCGGTTACGGCCATTTATCAGCCGAAAGCGTCAACCGACGGCGACAGCCTGGTTTTCTTCCGCCGCTCGGACGTTCTCGCCACCGGGGATATTTTCGTGACCACGAGCTACCCCTGGATCGATGTCGAGAACGGCGGTAGTATTCAGGGCGAGCTGGATGCGCTGAACAACATTCTCGACATGACGATTCCCAAACACGAGGAAGAAGGCGGGACGTACGTGATTCCGGGCCGCGGGCGCATCTGCGACGAATACGATGTGCTGGAGTACCGGGACATGGTCACGATCGTTCGCGACCGTGTGCGGGCTGCAATTAAGAAGGGGATGACGCTCGAGCAGGTCGGGAACGCCGGTTACACGAAGGATTTCGATGCCCGCTACAGCGCCAAAAGCGGCTACGGGACAGCGGATAATTTCATCACCGCGGTTTACAAGAGTCTGACCGGCAAAAAGTAGCCGAGTTGTAGCACTGGCGATCTTGTCGCCGGTAACTCATCGTTTTTAAGTCGTCTGCGTTTCTACACTGCGGCCATATCGGCCACGCGTTCCTGTTTCCACAACTCGATGTAGCCGGAAAGCTGTCGCATCATATCCCGAAAGCCCTCGACTGTAAGAGACTGCGCGCCGTCGCTGACTGCCTTTTCCGGGCAGGGGTGCACTTCGACGATCATGCCGTCCGCACCAACGGCGACAGCAGCTTTCGCAATCGCAGGCACGAGGCTGCGCTTGCCGGTTGCATGGCTGGGATCGATGATCACCGGCAGATGCGTCATCTCATTGAGAACCGGAACCGCCGAAATGTCACAGGTGTTGCGGGTCGCGGTTTCGAACGTGCGGATGCCGCGCTCGCACAACATCACCTGCGAATTTCCATGAGCAACCACGTACTCGGCCGACATGAGCAGCTCTTTGATGGTGGAACTGAGGCCGCGCTTCAGCAGCACGGGACGGCCGCAGCGCCCGAGCGCTTTCAACAGTGCGAAGTTCTGCATGTTGCGGGCGCCGATCTGCATCACATCCGCGTATTCGGCCACCAGATCGACATCGCGGTCGCTCATGACTTCCGTGATCACGGCAAGCCCCGTGGCCGCGCGCGCTTTGGCGAGCAGCTTGAGGCCCTCTTCTTCCATGCCCTGAAAATCGTAGGGTGAGGTGCGCGGCTTGAACGCGCCCCCGCGGAGCAGTTGAGCGCCGGCGGCGGCTACCGCTTCGGCCGTTTCCATGATCTGCTTTTCGCTCTCCACCGAACATGGGCCCGCCATGGTGATGAACTCATCGCCGCCGATCTCGACGCGGCCCACCCGAATCTGCGTGCGTTCTTTGCGGAACTCCTTGCTGACGAACTTGTACGGCGCGGAAATGCGCATGGCCCTCTCCACTCCGGGAGTGGCTTCGAGGGATTCCAGACAGGCGGTGACATCCCCGCCGACGCCGACGACCCCGATCACGACTCTCTCCTCGCCTTCGATAGAATGGACCTTGAATCCGAATTCCTGAATCCGTTCCGTGACATGTTCCACTTCCTGCCGGGTGGCGCCGGGCCGCATCGAGATAATCATTTGAAACCTTCCATAAAATGAAAAAACCCACTCTGTCGAGTGGGTTGGTATTTCTGAAGATCAGGTCAGACCAACGCCACTATGGTGTGGGGCTCCAAAATCGAAAATTAAAATAGCTGGCGTGGCCGGTCATCGAAACCACTACTATATCATCGCTGTGCGGATTTGCAAGGGGCAGTCTTGTCGAAGTGTGCGCGACATGAGAGTGGACAAAATTCACGATTTGGCCAAAGAACGGAACCCGGTGTGTGATGTCGAATTCGCTGCTTTCGGCGAAAGCGCGATGCGACTCTCGCGCTGTGAATGATGTTCCTGCTCGGCAGGCACGCGATGTTTGGGCGCGACCCACGCGCCGACGGTCGAGCCCGTGCCACCCCCGAGAATCCCCAGATCGAATTCTTCCGGCTGCGTCTTCTGAAGCACCGGAGCAGAGGTGCTTTCGGTGCGTTTCATGCAACTTTTCCCTTTTGAGCCACAGGTTCATTCCGGGCTCTCATCGATTTCGCGAGGTCGGCCGCTGACGCTCCCTCGAGCGACAGTCCATAGCCGACTTCCCGGACAATACGTTCTTTCAACGGTTGAATGAAATGCACGCGTGTATTGCGGCGCGTCACTTCCGGAGCCTTCAAGTAGATCTCGGCCAACTCCCGCGCCCGGCTCAGTGCCTTGCCATTCGGCACAACGTCGGCCACCACTCCCCATTCATATGCAGCACGCGCTGTCAGCGGCTGCGGGTTGAGCAGGAATGCCTCCGCTCGTCCCGCTCCGGCGCGATAACTCCAGGTAGTAAAGATTCCGTCACCGGGTGTAACGCCAGCGGCATAATGGCCCACATCCTGGAAAGTCGCCCCTTCGGCAGCCACAATCACGTTGGCGAGCAGCGCATAGTCGGAATGAATATGCGCGCGTCCCTCGATCGCCGCGATGACCGGCACACGTATGTTGGCTATGTTCTCCAAAACCTGAACGCCTTCGTCGTGAATTTGGCTCCAGACGCCGGGATCGGCGGCGTTGCCGAAAGACGACCAATCGACATCGGTAATGAAATCCCCGCCCGCTCCAGTCAGGATGACGATCTTGTTCGCTCGATCCTGCGAAATACGGTAGAAAGCCTCGACAAACTCCGTATGAGTTTGTGCGGTCATCATGCACGGCCCGTTGTTGGTGTGGAGTTGAGCTGTCAGTACACCGTTGGCGTCTCGCGTCAGATTCACGCTGCGATAAGCAGTGAAGTAGTTGTCTTGAAGTGTTTGCATTGGATTCTCCTCTCTGTGTTGCCTGACTGCGTTGTTACCGCGAGGTCGGCACTTTGGCCTCAGGTGGCCACAACGAGACCGCCTGCGGCACGAATGACCTCCCCGGTGATCCAGGCTGATTCGTCCGATGCGAGAAACACCGCCAGCGGGGCGATATCCGCGACGCGACCGAGCCGGCCGAGCGGCGTCTTTGCGGCCAGTACGGCACCAGTACCACCCTCGAAGGTCCCGGCGGCTACATTGCCTTCGGTTTGTGTATGACCGGGAGCTATTGCGTTGACGCGTATCCTGCGCGGCGCCAGTTCGATTGCCAATCCCCTGGTCAGCGTTTCGATGGCCCCTTTCGTGGAAGCGTACAGCAGGGCTCCCGGTACCGGATGAGAACCGACGATAGAGCTGAGGTTGATGATGCTCCCGCCGTCGGTCCCGAACCGCTTGATCGCCTCCTGGACAGTGAGAATCGCCCCCAGAACGTTAATGTTGTAGTGGAGGTGAAAGCTCTCCTCGGTTATGTCCGCGAAGGCGCCGAAGCGGAATAGACCGGCGTTGTTGACCAAGACGTCCAGTCTTCCGAACGCGGAATTCACTTCCTTGAATAACCGTGCGACATCTCCGGCTTTGGACACATCGGCCCCTACCGCGATCGCCTCGCCTTGGTTGCCGGTAATCGCCGAAGCGACGCGTTCGGCGCCTTCCCGGTCGGAGGAATAGTTGACGGCGACACGCGCGCCCGCGGCTGCCAGGGCCGTTGCAATCCCACCGCCTATCCCTTTGGACGCGCCCGTCACAATCGCCACTTTGCCAGACAGTCTGCCCATATTCGCCATTCTGCATCCGGAACGAATGGTCGGCAACCTGGAGTTGTGTCCCGGAGAACGGTGCTACGGGGAATGTCGGGCTGACGCGCCTGGCGACAGGCGTCCGGTCGGGTGTCGTCGAATAGCGTATCGCGTTTTTGCGATATAAGTAGCGAATATCACTACATTGTGGGGATCATCATGAAACCAGATTCGACAGATCCGTGAATCAGTTGGGCCGAGGACTTGTACCGGTGGCTCTGCGATCCTTTCAACGACTGGCATCACTGGGGTGTTGGTGGATTCGGGGCGGCGATGAATCGGGAGGCGGACTGGATAGGCTATGCATTTCTGGCACGACCGACCGCTTTTGCCGTTCGGATTCCAGTGCCTTTTGCAGACTGTCGAGGTTGTTGACGTACACCTCGGCACTGGCTTGGCCGCTGGACGTTTGTCAGACAGCGACTACAGCGACTTCGCGACCGGAAGCCCCGACGAGCCGTTCCAAGTCGCCCGGGTCGCTTGTGAGAACCATGGCTTTCCGGCGAAGAGCCGTCGTCACCACAACGGCATCAACCGCATCCGCCGTTCCGGTCAAGCCAAGCAAGCGCCCTGCTTCGTGCGCGTCGCTCTCACCGAGAGGAACGACCGCGCAACCAGTCAGGAAACGCCGGAGTTGGGCTTGTTGTGAAGACCGGCTGACTTGGGCGACCACCGGCGCGGGAACCAAAGGAATGATGCCAAATTCCAAACGGGCTTTGTGTTCAGCCCACGCCCGCCGCTCGTTTCTGTCCGCGGCCACGAGAACGGCAGCGTCGTAAACGACGGCGCTCATGCCGGACGCGGGGCCGTTCGCGCCGTTCGGATTTGCGCCCGCACGTTGCGCCGAGCTTCATTCATTTCTTCCGCGGTGAGGCGTCCGTGCTGTTTTTCCCACAGGGCGACAGCCGCCAAACCAGCGCGCCGCTGCAGTGCTTCACGCGCCGCGCTGGTCATCCAGGCCGAGACGCTCACCTTGTCGCGGGCGGCCGCCGCGAGGATGTTGCCGTGAATATCGGGGTCAATAGTGATCGCAAGCTTCGGTGATGGGTTGCCACGCGGCATACAAAGTACCCTGTTTCAAAAAGTATCCTACTACAATATGATACCGCGCTGCATTCCGGTCGAATAACGCTCCGCCGGCCGGAAACAATCCACTTCGACGGGAAACGCGCAAGCCACCGATGTGCGCCCGGCAAAGCTGCGAGGTCTTTGGTTCCGGACAGATCTCAGGGAACATCGCCCACTGAAACGATTCGGGAATCGGTCTGGAACTTCCGGTAGTCGCTGAAGACGACTTGCTGCTCGACGTTAACCTTTTTCAGCAGTGCGAGGCGCGCCGAGGCTTTCAACGAAACATCCTTGGGAACCCAGAGCTCATCGTTTACGCGCATCATTTCGTAGGAGAGATGCGTGCCTTCGCCGATACGCGCCAGGAACCATCCCAGCGAAAACGTCTTCAGCACTTCAGCTTCGAACTTAACCCAGATGAGGTCCTTCTTATCGATCCAGAGCGTGCCTTCGAGGCTGTGCAGCACGCCCTGGAGTTGGCCGTGATACGCGGGCCTCGGCGTGGCGGAAATCTCATACGCGCCCCGGCTATCGATCACGCTCTCGCCCAGTAGCTTGAAATCATACGCATCGGGGATGTCCTTGAACTGTGCGCGGCGTTTGGCGCGGTCGCGCTCCTCGTTGTCGACGCGTTTGGTGCGCTCGGCTTCCGTCAGGCGGCTGGCTTCGGCGGCCGCGCGATCGAGCTTGGCCTGCTCCCTGCGGGCTTCCGCTTCCGGGATCGGCTTGCCGTCTTTCTCCAACGGGCGAAAATATTGTTTGCCGCCGATGTACAGGACTTCGTCGAGCGTGCTGCGAACAGATTTGACGCCGCCCCCGGAATTGAGCTCGTGAATTTCGTCGTGGATTTTGAAGGTGTAGTCGCGGGCCAGGCGGTCGCTGTGGTCATCCGCCGCGACGGCGCGGACTACCAGGGAACGCGCGTCCTGGGCGAGGCATACGCACGCGCCTGTCAGTAATAGCGCGGCTAGTCTCATGCCTCCAGTGTAGGCGACGCCTACGCGCCTGAAGGCGCGTGTACCGTACCATTCCGTGTAT
>Ga0209167_10000726_pt1 | contig 22087 bp, 23 predicted proteins | sample Coa_R1_9_FD_187154 | JGI IMG/M metagenome (GOLD analysis project Ga0209167, IMG submission 187154) | Surface soil microbial communities from Centralia Pennsylvania, which are recovering from an underground coalmine fire - Coalmine... | ecosystem: Environmental > Terrestrial > Soil >... | reverse complement strand
CGATCAGATTCGCTTCGGCCTGCGCGCCATCAAGAACGTCGGCGAGAACACGGTGAAGGGAATTCTGGAAGCGCGCGATTCACTGGGAGGATTCAAGAGCTTCTTCCAGTTCTGCGAGTCCGTCGATTCGCGCCTGCTCAACAAGAGAGTCATCGAAAGCCTGATTCGCGCGGGAGCGCTCGACGGCCTTGGCGCCAACCGCGCGCAGATGATCGACGCCACTGATTCCACCGTGGAACGCTCGCAGAAACTGCAGCACGCGCGCGAAATCGGCCAGCACGGCCTCTTCGGAGGAGCGGCGGCCGCCGCCGCTGCTCCCGCGTTCGAAGCGCAGGCGCTCCCCGACGTCCCCGAATGGCCGGAGCACGAACTTCTCGCCGCGGAATATTCCGTTCTCGGCTTTTACGTTTCCGGGCATCCGCTCGACAAGTACGCCGGTCGCCTGCAGGAATGGAAGGCGGTCGAGTTGTCTACCCTTGAAGGCCGGCGCAATGGCGAAGACCTCACGGTTGCCGGCATCATCGTCCAAACGCGGCCCATGCGCTCGCGGCAAGGCCGCCGCTGGGCGATCCTCACGCTTCAGGACCGCACCGGCGTGATCGAGGCTCTGATTTTTCCCGAAGCGTTTCAGAAACTCGAGCCCATCCTGAAGGCAGCCACACCGCTGCTGGTGAAGGCGCGCGTTGCGGTGGAAGATGTTGGGACGCGGCTGATCGTCTCCGATGCGCGCCCGCTCGAACGCGTCGCCGAGCAAGCCGCCTCGAACGGTCCGAGCGTCCTTCGCGTGCGCGTGAATCGCGGCGCGATCGACGCCGATGTTCTCGATCGCCTCGACGCGCTGTTCTCGAGCCGGCCCGGACGTTGCCGCGTCGCCTTTGAGCTGGTTGACGCCGACGGCAGCGAGGCCACCATCGATTTTTCGAGCGCCGTCCGCGCCGACGGGGAGCTTGTCGAGCGCGTGCGCGAAATTTGCGGCCCGGAAGCCGTTGCGGAGCTTCAATGAGGATGACGCGATGAGCGGCAAACACCGTCGCGCCGCGCGCGAACGCCTTCGCCGCATGCGCGAGCGAGCCCGGCAGCGCGAGGAGGGTCGAGAGACCGAATCCTCGAAACAGGCGGTCCGCGGGACGGAATCAGTCGCCAGCGGTTCGAACCACGAAAACAAAAAGCGCAACGCGGCCGGTATCGCCGGGCAGAAGGCCTCCGCCATTCGCCGCGAAAATTCCGTTGACACCGTTTCCGATCCGCCGCGCCACCCGGTTTTCGATCCCGATCGCGTGGATCGCCAGCACAAGATCGACGCCCTGGAGCGCGATGCCTTTGACCTCAGCCGCTTGACGAATCCCGCCGACCACACGGCCGGCGACATCGAGCGAATCCGCCGCGAAATCGAAGAGCTCCGCCGCGAGTTCTACACGCATCTCGGCGCCTGGCAACGCCTTCAACTCGCGCGCCACGTTCAGCGCCCCCTTACCGATGATTACATCCGTATGCTCTTTGAAAACTTCACCGAAATCCATGGCGATCGCGCCTTTGCCGACGACCCCGCGCTGATTGCGGGCATGGCCTGGTTCCACGGCAAGCCGGTGATGATTGTCGGCAGCCAGAAAGGGCGCGACACTAAGCAACGCCTCGTGCGCAATTTTGGCCAGGCCAAGCCCGAAGGTTATCGCAAAGCGATGCGCGCGATGAGCCTCGCCGCGAAATTCGGCCGGCCGATTCTCGTTTTCATCGATACGCCGGGCGCGTATCCCGGCGTCGACGCCGAAGAGCGCGGCCAGGCCGAAGCCATCGCGCACAATCTCCGCGAAATGTCGCGCTTGCCGGTGCCCATCATTGTGACCATTACCGGCGAGGGCGGTTCCGGCGGCGCGCTGGCCGTCGCCGTGGGTGACCGCATTCTCATGCTGGAGAATTCCATCTATTCGGTGATTTCGCCGGAAGGCTGCGCTTCGATTCTCTGGCGAGACGCGGGAAAAGCCGAGATCGCCGCCGAAGCTCTGAAGATCACGGCCACCGATCTTCTCGAGATCAAACTCATCGACGAAATCGTCCCCGAGCCGGAGGGCGGCGCGCACCTCGATTATGAGGCTGCCGGACGCCTGCTCGATCCCGTGCTCACGCGGGTGCTTGACGAGCTCTCAGCCCTCAGCCCGCAACAGCTCCTCAACCAGCGCTACGAAAAGTTTCGCCGCATGGGCCAGTTCTTCGCCTGACGTTACAGGTCCCCGCCGCCCGCAGCCGATCGTTCAGTGGGGTGTCGAAGCGCGCGCTTTTACGGCTTTCTCCTGCCCCGGGAAAATGCGCACCTGGCGCCGTTTGGTCAGAAATTCGATTCCCCACTCCAAAATAACGAAAAATCGGTTCGCGTATCCGATCAGAAAATAAATGTGCACCACGGCCCACACCACCCACGCCGGGAATCCCGCGAACCGCAAAAACCGAAGATCGGCCAGCGCGTACGTCCGTCCCACGATGGCCAGATCGCCCTTGTCCCAATACCAGAACGGCGCCGGCGGCTCCTTTCCCTCCACGCGCCGCCGAATCAGCCGCGCCACATATTGCCCCTCCTGAATCGCGGGCTGCGCGACGCCCGGCATCACCATCGGCTGCTGCTTCGACTTGATGCCTAACAAATTCCGCGATTCCGCCACTACGTGCGCTGTATCGCCAATCGCAAAAATTTCCGGGTGCCCCGGCACCGACAGGTCCGCGCCGACGACAATCTTTCCCGACTTGTCCATCTCCGCGCCCAGCCACCGCCCCGCCGGAGACGCCAGCACGCCCGCCCCCCACAGCACGGTGCTCGAGGGCACGCGCTCGCCGTTGGCCACGATTCCATTCTCGTCGGCGCTCGTGACGCGCGTATTCGTGAACACCTTCACGCCCAGGCTCTCGAGATGCCGCTGCGCGTCGACGGAAAGCGATTCGGGAAACGTCGGCAGGATGCGCGGCGCCGCCTCGTACAGCAGAATCTGTGCCGACCGCGTGTCGATGTGGCGAAAGTCGCGCGCCAATGCCATGCGCGACATCTCGGCCAGCGTGCTCGCCATCTCCACGCCCACCGTTCCCGCGCCCACCAGCACGAACGTCAGCAGTTGCCGGATTGTAGCCGTGTCTGCATGATTCAGCGCGGCGATTTCCTCCGCGCGCTCGAATGCCGTCAGCACTTTGCCGCGAATCAGGTCCGCGTCGTCCAGCGATTCCAGACCCGGCGCAACTTGCCTCCATTCGTCATGGCCGAAGTAGTTGTACTGAATCCCGGTGGCAAGGATCAGGTAATCGTAAGGGACTACATGCTGCTTCAGTTGAACCAGCCGCTTCGCAGGGTCAATCCCGGTGACTTCGTCCTGCAGCACCTCGGCATTGCTCTGTCGGCTCAGGATCGAGCGCAGTGGCCCGGCAATCTGGTCCGCCGACAGCAGGCCTGTGGCGACCTGATACAACATGGGGCGAAACAGGTGATAATTCCGTTTGTCGACCAGCGTCACGCTGACTGGAGCGCCCTTCAGAGCGCGCGCGGCGAAGAGCCCTCCGAATCCGCCGCCAACAATCACCACGCGAGGCTTATCTGTGCCCAACCTTGCCTCCGCGGCGATTGTAACAATGCAAGAGAAACGCCGACAATCGCCACTTATTGGATGAAAGAAGCGCATTTGCGCTTCTTTTTTGGACGCTCCCTGACTGCCTGTCGACGGCACCCCCGTGTCGGCGCCTCAAACAAATTGCCGAAATGATCGGTCCGCGCTAAAATCCAACCACCCCGGGGTAGGCCCCGATCTGCTTTTTCAATCAGGAGAAAACATCGACATGAAGACAAAAGCGATTCTGCTCGCCCTCACTGTATGCGCCATCGCCGTCGCTGTGTGGTCCGCTGACAGCACGCAGATGGGCACCTGGAAACTGGACGAGGCCAAGTCCAAGTTCGGACCGGGAGCAACGAAGAACACCACCGTCACCTACGAAGCCGCAGGCGACATGGTGAAGGTCACCGTCGAGGGCACAGACAGCAGTGGCACCGCGACGAAGACCGAATGGACCGGCAAGTTCGATGGCAAGCCGTACGAAGTCACCGGCGGTTCGGCGCCCAGCACGCGAACCTACAAGATGGTGAACGCACGCACTCTGACGTTCGTCGAAAGGTCGAAAGGCAAAATCATCACGTCCGGCCGCATTGTCGTCTCTCCCGACGGCAAGAGCCGCACCGTCACCGCCGTCGCCACTGACTCGAAGGGGATGAAAATCCACAGCACGGCCGTCTACGACAAGCAAATGTAAGCACGTTGCCGCCGTGGTCGCCACGATGACGAGAAGCCATAGCCATCTCATGAATGCAGTTTATGGGGTCGGAGCTTTAGCTCCGACATTCAAGCCGCCGTAAACGTTGGACTTTAGCCCCTGAAGAAAGTCTCTTCCACGACTCATAGCATTTTTGAGACAGCTTGTCGGGTTTCCTGGCGACGCGCCGCGGCCGATTGTTTACTTCTCTCAACATCGCGGGTTACTGGCGGTAGCGGTGTGGCGTACAGGCCGCTCTCTCTGCTGTGTGTCGCGGAGGGACGCAGTCGAAGTGTGCCAGTGCCTGTACGCCGAATGGTCTGAGCCGCTTGCGAACGCGGCTCTTGGGTGGAACCGCGTGCCTTCTTGCCCGTGACGCGGGCGTTGTGGTCCTCTACGCGGGCTGATCCGCTCGATCGGAGGCAACCCCGGCGGTCAGGACGCGGTCGCGCCCCTCTGCCTTGGCCTGAAACAGCGCTGCGTCGGCCGCCGCCAGCAGATCCTGCGCTGTCCTTCCGTGTTCGGGAAACGCCGAGACCCCCAGAGACAGCGTCACCTTTCCCAGAACGATGTCTCGATGTTTTATCGAAAATTGCCGAAATGCGACGCGCAGCTCTTCCGCACGCCGGCGCGTGTCTTCGAGCGAAGCCTCAGGAAGTACCAGCGTAAACTCTTCTCCGCCGTACCGGCACGCCAAGTCTCCGCGACGGATGAATTTTGCCAGATAATCGCCAAGCTCCCGCAAAACCGCATCCCCGGCATCGTGGCCGAACAGGTCGTTGAACGTCTTGAACTTGTCGATATCCATCATCACCACTCCGAGACCGCTGTTGTTCCGAATCGCGCGAGGCAACTCGCGTTCGAGGGACTCATCCAGATAGCGCCGGTTGAACAGTCCCGTAAGCGGATCGCGGACGGATTGATAGCTCAACTTCTCGCGGAGCCTGAGATTTGCGAATGAAAGCCCGGCCTGCTCGGCGACGGAGATAGCCAATTGCTCTTTGAATCCGGAAATGGGCTCGGGGATCCCCGTGGCTTCGTTCAAATGGCTTACAAGAGAGAAAACGCCGAGCGTTTCGCCATGGGCCATCAGCGGCGTGCAGAGTCCGGGCAGGCGCGATTCCACGCGAAAGTGGGCGCAGCGCACGGAGCCCTCCTCAGCCGCGGAATGATGCAAGCGGCCCCGCCGCAGAGCCCAGCAGTCATTCGGGCCAAAAACGCCTTCCGTCGAGAGATTGCGGCCCCATGTGGCCACCGATTCCAGAACGTTCCGGGACGCGCTGAAAACCAGCAACGCTCCTGAAAATTCAGGGAACAAACGCTCCGCTGAGGAACGGATAACTTGGGAAGCCTCTCTGATCGTGAAACATGATTGCAGCAAGTCTGCCATTTCGCTGAGTGTCCCGGCCTCGCGGTTGCGACTTTCCAGTTCTCCCATCGAGTTCTTAAGTCTCTGATTTGCGGAAGACAAGTTTTCCTGCGCGTGCTGGCGCTCTCCCATGAGCGTCGTCAAATTGCCGGCCATTGCATTGAAGGACCCTGCGAGTTCGCCAAGTTCATCGTTCGAATAGTGAGCGATTCTTGTATCCATTTCGCCCCGGCCGAATTGCAGCGCCGCGTTTCGAAGGTTATGGATCGGCGTGACCACGGAGCGGGAGATCGCCGCCGTCAACGCAACGCCAACGACCAGTCCGATAAGAACGATGAAAAGCGTCTCCTTGTAGGAATCCGTCAGTGCCGCATCGATGTTCTGTCTGTACTCCTCGGCGGCCTTGCTCGTGCCGCTTGCGAGTTCCTGGACGTCCTTGCTCAGATCGCCTCGAATCTCCGGCTCCAGAGTGTTTTGCAGAAAATCGCTCTCCGTCTTCGAGGCGCTGTCCGACAACTGGAGGAATTTTTCAACGCCGGATTCGAGACTGGAAGACGATTCTCCTAAGCTTTTCAGGAGCCGAATTTCGTTTTGTTCTGCCGCATCCGGTCCGGTTGGACTGCCCGCTGCGCGAATCTCCTGAACCTGTTTCGCCTCGGATCCGGCAACCGCATTCAGGTCCGTGTCGTATTCAGTGATGCCGGACCGTAGCGCCGAATTGGCAAGCTTCCGTTGATGTTCCGCGCCCTCGCCCTGGCCTGGCTCGGCCTGGCCACGAAAGGTGTCCGCCATGGATTCCTGCAAAGCCGATTCGATACCATTCAAATCGGTCTTGAGCTGTTGTGCCTTCAGCCCCTGTTCGGTTTGATATTCGTTCATCCGGAGTGCGAAGGAAATGCGAGGATTGCCAACGAGAGCCACATAGGCCGCAACAGGCGCCGACAATGAAATCGCTCCCATTGCCAACAGAAGCTTCGTTCGAATGTGCATAGTCCTGCTGTCTGGAAGGGGGGGCGATTCTGCTTCTAGGTCCGCTATCGCGATTCTACGGCGAATCCCATCGTTCAAGCGCAAGCTGTTCTCTCTTGCTTCTATTCCGATAACGTCTGCGCCGGTGTGGTGCAGGCCCCGGCTGCGCGTTGCGTCGCCTTTTCCTGGGGCGCACGACGCTGCAATGACCGGCTGGCAAGATATGCCAAGGCCCCGCCGGATACCTGTCGATGTCCCCCGTCGAGAGCAGTTGACACATCCACGCCGCCTAGTGTTCCATTCAAAGTTCGTTGCTCTTCGAGGTGACGTTTGTTTTGTCAGGGATGCGGGAAGGAGATGGACGACTCGGGGCAATTCTGTCCTGCCTGTGGGCGGCCGGTTCATGCGGCTCCTCCCTCGAAGGCGGCCGCAGCCATTCAGATTCTCGCCGTCCACGTGCGCATCATGGGCATTCTATGGACGATTTACGGCGGATTCGAAATTCTGATGGCTTTCTGGACCGTTGGCATGTCCAAGGTTTACTTTCCGCTGTTCCAGAAAATGGTTGCCCCCGACGCGAATTCGCCGCTCTCCTCGCCCGAAGCCCTGCACGCGGTTTTCGTGTGGTCGGGAATCTTTGCCCTTGTGACGGGCGCTCTGGGGCTGTTCGCCGGATGGATGCTGCTGCGCCGCGAACGTTCGGGACGCCCTGTCGCGCTCGTTGCCGCGTTCGTTTCGCTGATCCAGCTCCCGCTTGGAACGGGGCTCGCGATCTACACGCTGGTCGAGTTGCTGCCGTCGTCCGCGCGCGAGAAATATGCGCAGCTGCTCGCGCCGCAGCGGTGAGCGCGCGAAACAGGGATGGAACTTTGCGTTTGGGCCAGTCGTATAACAATACAGGAAGTGAGGAGACACGATATGTTCTGCGATCGTTGCGGACGCCAGCTGCGTGACGACGCCCAGTTCTGTACCTCCTGCGGCAAACAATTGGCGCCCAGCCCGGTGCCGCCCCCGCCAGTCGCCGGCGTCGCTGCCGCCGCGCCGGACGGCCGTGTGGGACGCCACCTGAAAATCGTAGCCTCGCTGTGGCTCGTCTACGCGCTTTTGCGTTTGATGGAGACGTTCTGGATCTTCTTCATCGGCCGCACATTCCTGCCATCAATCGTTGACGGCATCGTCTCCAACGGCCCTTGGGGGCGCGGCGGGCCCTTTCCGGGCGGATTTCCGCTCGACCGCTTGATTTCCGGCGGCCTGATGTTTGCCGGCTTCTGGGTGGCCGCTTTCGCGGTGCTTGAGCTCGTCACCGCGTGGGGACTCTTTGAGCGCCGTCCCTGGGCGCGGATCCTTGCGCTGATCCTCGGCTTCCTCGCTCTGCTGCGCTTTCCCTTCGGCACCGCGCTTGGAATCTACACGCTGTGGGTCCTCCTTCCCAGCCCCGCCGCTCAGGAATACGACCGCCTGGCCCATTCGCAACCTGGCGCGTAGCACGTTCTTTCGACGTCCGCGGCGTGGGCTGTCCGTCGCCTCGAATTTTAGATTGGTCTGAGGCGTTGCATGCGCAGCGTGCGATAATCAAACTTAGGTTGCTTGCGCGAGGCTCCTTTGGCCGCTGCACCTTCATCGGGCGTCAGACAACAAACCCTCGGCACGCTTTGGTTCCTGTACGGAATCCTGCGCATCGTGATGGCCGTCTTCCTCGTCGTCTTCAGCACGACGGTCCGGTTGATGTTCGGCGCGCTCCTGGTTCGCGTGCCCTATCCGCTTCCATGGATGACCGCTTTTGAAGTGATCTACTGGATCATCATCGCGTGGTGCATCGTGTGCGCCATCCTGAGTTTCATCTCTGCGGGAGCTCTGTTTGTGGAGAGCCGTTCGGCGGGTCCACTGGTGAAGATTGCGGCGCTTGTGTCGTTGCCGGAAGTTCCTTTCGGCTTGGTCCTCGGAGTTTACACTCTGCTCGTCTTTCCAGGGAGCCGGGCCATAGCAGTCTAGCGCGCGGCTGCGCCGATGCTCGCGCCGGGAGCGGCGGCCGGCCGTAAGCACGCGCCCGGCGTCCTCCGGCGCCCGCTTTCGCAGAATTGTTTCCCTTGAAACACTCATTGACTACAAAAGCAGATACGCACTGGCGCCGTCAAAATGGCCCCAGAACCCGCCCAATTGATCCGTTTTAAGCCGTTTTATTACTCACCGTAGGACAGGATCCGGGCGAAGCCCTTCCGCGGCTTGTTGGCCGAAAGGTACCTTCGCCCGCTCTGCGCTTTAGTCATTGGGCACGCGCCGGTCCGTTTTCATTGCTCGATTTCTGCCCCTACCGTAGCCTCAATAGACGGGGGAAATCCTAATGTCAGAGGTCGGGGAACCGCTGGTAGCAGATGTCTTTAGGCCGTACGAGAAGCTGGTCGAGATTACGATTCTGGGGAAGACTTTTCTTGTGCCGGAGCGCAATTCGCTGCTCCGCGCGTTTCAATTCATTAGCCCTGAAACGATTCCGTACGGGCGCTTCTGCTGGAACCAGGAGTGCCAGTATTGCCGGGTGAGCTGCCAGCTTGCGGACGACGACCAGGCCCGTCCGATCCTGAGCTGTAAGTTCCTTGTTTCTGAGGGGATGAACATTTCCGATGTCGCGCCGGAGTTGGTTGCATGCCTCCGCGGCAAACTGGGAAGGTAGCAGCCGCAACTTCCGTTCGCAGGCAGGGTTTTATCGTTGTGCAAACGCTTAAGGAGTTCCCGAAGGGGGTTCAGATGCGCAAACTTCATTTCGTTGCGTTATTCGCTTTGCTGGCCACGGTGGCGCTGATTATGCCGCCGGCATCGTCCGCGCAGCTCGTCGTCGGCGTTTCCGTCCGAGTCGGGCCGCCGCCGCTCCGCGTGTACGACCAGCCGATTTGTCCCGGCCCGGACTACCTCTGGACGCCCGGCTATTGGGCCTATGGTCCGGCAGGCTATTACTGGGTCCCGGGCGACTGGGTCAGGCCGCCGCGCGTCGGTTTCCTGTGGACTCCGGGTTACTGGGGCTTTGATGAAGGCTTCTATCGCTGGCACGCCGGGTATTGGGGTCCGCACGTCGGCTTCTACGGCGGCATCAACTACGGTTTCGGTTACTTCGGCACGGGCTTCGCCGGGGGACGCTGGGACCACGACCACTTCCGTTATAACACCGCCGTGTGGCGTGTGAACACGCGCGTGATTCACACAACGTACGTTGACCGCACGTATGTCCGGGACGTGCACGTGAATCGCGTCAGCTACAACGGTGGCCGCGGCGGAATCGAAGCGCGCCCCAGCCGCGAGGAGATCGGCTACGAACACGAACGTCACTTCGATCGGACGCCCATGCAAGCGCGTCACGACGAGGGCTTCCGTGGCGGCAACGGCCATTCGTTCCAGCCTCCCAATCGCGGCGAGCGCAACGACATGGCGCGTCCGAATGACCGCGGCAATCATGCGAATGGGGGCAACGGAGGGGAAGCGCGTCTGAATGACCGCGGCAACGGCGGCGGCAATCGAGGCGAACGGATGAACAATGCTCACGGCCGCGAGGGCGGTCCCAAGGCGCAAGGCAAACCGAACGGCGGCCCCCGTCACGAGGGAAAACCGGACCATCAACGCAGGTAAGCTCGGATTAAACGAAAACACGGGCGCTGGCTGCAGAGCTGGCGCCCGTTGTGTTTTTTGGCGCTCCCCGCCGAGCGGATGTGCCCGGAGCGCGCTTGGTCGACTCGATTGCATTTGAAAGAACCGCTGGGCCCTGCGGGAAGCGCGTTGATTCGTTGAAGCCATCGCATAAATGCAGTTTAGGGGGTCGGAGCTTTAGCTCCGAAATTCAAGCCGCGGTAAACGTTGGGCTTTAGCAGCTTGCTGAAAAACGCCTTGTCTTCAGGAGGGCGGGGTTTTAACCCTTGAAGCTGCCGTTCGACTTTTTCAGCGTCCTGTTAGTCCCTGAAGAAAGTCTCTTCCACCACTCCTGGCATTTTTGAGACAGCTTGTAGTGTTGAAACACTCGAAACTCGTCGTGGGAAACGGGTTCGGCGTTCGCCGCGGCTATTTGCCTTTCCATGCTTGAGCGTCTACGACGCTTTTGCCCGGTTCCTGGCCAACCGGCTGAGAACGTCCGTCGCCTTCCTGCAGGATCGTGTTGATCGCTTCGATCAAATCGTCAGAGCCGCGGCTCTTGCACCAAAAAGCGTTTGCGCCGGCTTTCTTCGCCTGCTCCGCAACTTGCGCCGAATCGTGCAGCGACACGATGAGGATCTTCGTGTCGGGAGACATCTGGCGGATTAGACCCGTCGCTTCGATCCCGCCCATGATCGGCATGCTGAGATCCATCAGCACCAGGTCGGGGTTGAGTGCCAGGGTCTTTGCGACCGCCTCTTTCCCGTTTTCGGCCTCTCCGCAAACAGACAAGCCCGAGTCGTGCTCGAGCACACGCTTAATCCCTTCGCGCACGAGTTGATGATCATCGACCAGCAGGATTTTGTATCTCATTCGATATGGAGGGAGCGTTTGCCGCCGAGGTAAAATATCCCGCGCGGCGAACGCGGACAATACAGTGTTCTACCTAGTGTTACTTAAACGTTCCTCTGGCCCCTCTCTTCGATACTTCCCTGGAAGCGTCGTTTTCCTCCCAGACTTTCCATACGTCCACCCAGTGTCTTCTTGCTCCAAGCCCCTCGGATGCCCCGGACCAGCCACAGTTGTCGCATTGCAGTTTGAGCGTGCGAACGTCCACATCTTCTATGTTTCTTGCATCGCTCGTCACCGCGAGAGGCACGGGACAACTGCAATCCACACATTCGAAAAGAAGAACGTGCACGAACGGATCGCCGTTCTTTTTTGGTTTCATGCAGCCAGCATAGCTCCCCGGCGCTTCCAGCCCCATCCGCCCAACTGCGGAGGAAAAGAAAAAGATGATCCCAGTACTGATCGGGCGAACTGCTCGAACGAATACACTAGAAACGCACCGGCGATGCAGGGTTCTCGTGCCTCGGGTGATCTCTGTATCGGCGAGCTGCCGCCGGACGCTTTGACTTCGCGGCGCGTTAAATGGGATTGTTACTGCTTGCGGTTGAGGGCGAATGTGTGCCGGTTTGCGATGGGTGCGGGGCGCGCGTTGACGAAGAGCATATTCGTCGACGAATCGAACGGCTCGAGTTGGCGACGCGGTTTCGGCCGATTCACATCAGTGTCCTGCTGATTGATGCCGCGCCGCCCGCGCGCCACGAGGACTTTTTCTACACGCTGCCTGGCGATGCCCGCTCCGCGGCAGCGCAGCCTTATTTCAATGAATTGGCGAAGCTCTCGGGAGGAACGCTTGGTTCGCTCGCGCAAGCCGAGCCGCTGCTTGCCGAATTTCAGCGCCGCGGATTCTTTCTGACTTCGGCGGTGGAGTGCGCCATCGACGATCCCGAGGATCTGAATACCGCGATACGCCGGCTCGCACCCACAGTCTTGCGCCGCGTGCAGACGTCGTATAAACCGAAGTATGTGGTCCTGATTTCCGATCCGACGAGCGCGTTAATCGAACCGTTCAGAAGGGGCGGCTGGACGGACCGATTGATTCTGGATCAGGACGCGCCGTTCAAGCCGGCTTCGGTGGGTGAACGGCTGGCTGCCGCGGTTTCCCGGTTGGGTTAGCCGCCCGGGAGCGCGATCCGGCCTGGGCGAGCTCTGTCCGGCTCCCGGCAAAAGCGATGATTTTCCGCCCTCCCGAAAGGACGCCCAGCGGCGCGCAAACGCATCCAAAACCAAGGCCCCACGTCACCCGCAGTTGTGACCAACATCACAGAGGCGAGTTCATCACGATGTGCTAAAATTCCGATGTTTCAAGCGCTCCCGAGGGTTTCCGCCGTTCCCGGCCGGGACGCGAAAATCCGGTGCTCGCAGTCGGAATGGCCCGTAGCCGAGAGGCGGAGAAAAAATGAAGGCGCAGAGAAAATTCGCGATCGGCTCGTTCATTATTATCGCTACGCTAATCGGCCTCGCCTACGTCGGGTACACGCAGAGCAAGACCTACTACCACACGATTAAGGAACTGCCCACGCTCTCGCCAATGGCCCTGCACCAGCGCATGCGCGTTTCCGGCGTCGTGGAAAACGGGTCGATCCAACACCTTCCCGGCCATCTTGATTTCGTTCTGCAGGAAGAGGGCAAGACTCTGGCGGTAAGTTATGTGGGCAGCGATCCATTGCCGGACACGTTCAAGGACGGCGCTCAAGCGCTGGTGGAAGGAAACCTGATGTCTGACGGGCGCTTCCGCGCCGAACAGGTGCAGGCCAAGTGTGCGTCGAAGTACCAGGCCAGCCCAACCGCCGCGCCCAACTCCGCCGAGACTGGGCCGGCACAAACCTCGCCCGCCACAAAGGGCTCCGAAGGCGCATCGCGCAACGCCTCCTATACGAAGGGGAGTTGAGGGACAAGCATTGGATATTCTTGGCTCGTTTGCGTTACTCCTCGCGCTGATCGTTGCCGCCTACGCTTTTTTCGCTGGAATTGCCGGGATTTTCACTCGCCGTTCCCTCCTGAAGAAAAGTGCGCTCAACGCCGGGATGGCGGTGTTTTTTCTGATTACCGTTGCCGTCGGGGTCCTCGAGTTTTTCTTCTTCACGGATAACTATTCGCTTGCCTACGTCGCGGAGCACAGCAACCGCGCCCTTCCCGCGTTCTACAAGTTTGCGGCTCTGTGGGCGGGGCAGGAGGGGTCGCTGCTGTGGTGGTCCTGGCTGCTATCCGCCTATGCCTTCTTCGTGCTTTTTCTCAATCGTAAAAAGCACCCGGAGCTGATGCCCTACGTCGGCGTGGTGATCGCCGGCGTGCAGGTTTTCTTTCTGACGCTGAACAATTTCGTGGCGAACGCGTTCAACGTGCTCGCGGCGCCGGGCGCGAACGGCGCCATGAGCGTCGTCGCTCTTTCGGATGGACGCGGCCTGACGCCGCTGCTGCAGTATCCGGAAATGGTCATCCATCCACCGATGCTGTACCTCGGCTACACGGGATTTACCATTCCATTCGCCTTTGCGCTGGCGGCTCTGCTCGGACGCTATCCGGGAGAGAAATGGATTCACATCACGCGCCGCTGGACGATGATTGCGTGGTGCTTCCAGACCGTCGGCATCATTCTTGGCGCGCACTGGGCCTATTCGATGCTCGGCTGGGGCGGCTATTGGGAATGGGATCCGGTGGAAAATGCGTCGCTGTTGCCGTGGATTACGGGCACGGCATTCCTGCACTCGGTGATGATGCAGGAAAAACGCGGCATGATGAAGATCTGGAACGTGTGGCTGGTGTTCACCACGTTCATGTTGTGCATTCTGGGCACGCTTCTGACGCGGTCGGGGATCGTCAACTCCGTGCACGCCTTTGCGCAATCGTCGATTGGAGGCTGGTTCGTCGGTTTCCTGGCGATCATCTTGGTGGTTTGCTTCCTGGCGTACTGGAAGAACCGCGACTATCTGCGTGGTGACAATCAACTGGATTCACTCGTTTCCCGCGAGTCGAGCTTCCTCTTCAACAATTTGATTCTCCTCGCGGCCTGCTTCGCGGTCCTATGGGGCACGCTCTTCCCGGTCTTGTCGGAATGGGTGGTGGGAAGCAAAGTGAGCGTTGGCGCGCCGTTCTTCAATCAGGTGAACGTGCCAATCGCCTTGTTCCTGCTGTTCCTGACGGGCGTGGGGCCGCTGCTCGCGTGGCGCAAGACGTCCACCGATGCGCTGAAGCGGAACTTCGCATGGCCGGCTGGACTTTCGCTGGTGGCGGGCGTGGTTGGGTTCGCGCTGGGCTTCCGCCAATTCTATGCCCTGGTTTGCCTGATCCTGTCTGTATTTGTCGTGCTGACGATTTTTCTCGAATTCTTCCGTGGCGCGCGCGTGATTGCGGCTCGTGAGAGCACGAACCTGCTGACGGCCGTCGGATCGCTGACCATGCGTAATACCCGGCGTTACGGTGGATATGTGGTGCATCTCGGCATGGTGATGATCTTCATCGGGATTGCGGGCCAGGCGTTCAACAAGGATGTCCGCGCGGAGTTGAACATCGGTCAGACGATGAAGATCGGCCCCTACACTCTGCTGTGCCAGAATTTCGACGAGATCGCGAACAATAATTATCAGTCGTCGCGAGCCACGCTCGAAGTCTTCCGCGACGGCAAGTCGCAGATGATGCTGTTTCCGCAGCGGCGGTTTTTCCCGGCGAGTGGAGAGACGGAAACGATCGTCGCGACGCGCAGTTCGCCGTTGCGCGACTTGTACGTGGTCTACGCCGGGCGCAGCCCGCAGGACGGGCACCCCGTAATTCACGCATATCTGAATCCGCTGGTGAAGTGGATCTGGTTCGGCGGGCTGGTGGTTGTCCTGGGGACCCTGCTTGCACTGTTGCCGAACCGCCGTGCGGCGATCGTCCTGTCGAGCGTCAGGGAAAGAGCCTGGGATGGGACAGTCGTGGCGGAAGCGGCGCCCGCGCAGGTCGCGGTGACTCGCGGAGCAAGCCATGATTAGGCGCGGCGCGCTCGGAGTGTGCGCGATTCTGGCAGCGTTCGGGTTCGCGTGCGCGTCTACGCCGGCGCGGCAGTTGAACGAAGCGCAGGCGGCGCGCGCGAAATCGCTTGGTCTCAAAGTGAAATGCATGTGCGGCGGATGTAACGATCCGGCCGGCGCCTGTTTCCACTCAGGAGGCGCGTTTTCTGGCCCATGCGACATGGCCCTCAGCGAGATCAAGTTGATTGACGACCGCGTGGCGAAGGGCGAGTCGGATGACGCGATCCTCAAGGATTTCGTCGCGCAGTACGGGCCAACGGTGCTGGTTGATCCGCCGAAGGCGGGATTCGATTTGACGGCGTGGATCGTGCCGGTGCTGGTGCCCCTGGTGGGCCTCTTTGGAGTCTGGGAAGTGGCCAGGCGGTGGAGGCAGAAGCATCCCGCGGCGGCTGCGGCGTCTGCCAACGCGTCGGGAATATCGCCGGAAATAATCGCGCGCGTCCAGCACGATATCGAGAGGGATGAACCGTGAGCAGCGTGGATGTTGGAATCGCTTGCGCGCTGCTTGCTGCGGCGGCCATCGTTTTCATCTTTTGGGTGAACCTCGACGCGTCCGATTACGCGCCACATCGCACGAAGCTCGACCAGCTGTTGGAGCGTCGCGACGCCATTTACGAGAACCTGCGCGACCTGCGGTTCGAATTTCGCGCGGGCAAATTCTCCGAGCAGGATTACGAGGAGATCAAGCAATCGCTCGAGGTTGAGGCGGCGCGCGTCCTGGCCGACATGGACCGCTTGACCGGTGGTACCCCCACTCCTGCAACGCGGCAGGCCGCGGCCGAAAAGGCGCGGCGAGCATGAAAACCGGCCGTTTCCTTCCCGCCTCCGTGTTTCTTTGCCTCTTTGTGTTGCCGGCCTATGCGGGAACCGTTTCGGGCACCGTTCGCAATGGCACAACGAACGAACCCGCCCCGGGCGTCGACATCATCCTGTTCCGGCTGCAGGGCGGAATGGAAGTTGCGGCGACGACGAAGACCGACGCGCAAGGGCGCTATTCGCTGCAGGATGCGAGTCTGGGGCAAGCGCCGATGCTCTTGCGCGCCGTCTATCATGGGGTGAACTATCATCAGCCCGTCACGCCGGGAAAAACCAGCGTCGATATCACGGTGTACGAGCCCACCGGCGCGCTTGACGCCTTCTCGGTGGCAGACCGCGCGATCATTCTTCAGCCCAGTTCGTCGGGTCTGAGCGTCGGCGAAATCTATGATATCGAGAACAAGACGCAGCCTCCCAAAGCCTACTTCCGGCAGAACGGATCGTTCGAGTTCTCGCTGCCCGAAGGCGCGCAGGTGAGCGACGTTTCCGCCTCCGACGCGTCGGGGATGCCTGTAAAGCAGGGTACGATCGACAAGGGAAAGAATACCGAGGCCATCGATTATCCGTTCCGGCCGGGCGAGAGCGGCGTGCGGATTTCCTACAACCTGCCCTACTCGCAAGATCATGCAAAATTGAAATTCGTGTCGCCGTACGCGACGGGAAGGTTCGCGGTGTTTGCGCCGCCCGGCGTGCAGGTGACCGGCGACGGCCTTTCTCAGGCTGGCCAGGAGCAGGGATTCACGGCCTACGTGCGCGACGCGGTGGCCGCTAACTCGCCTGTGAACGTCTCGATCTCCGGCGCGGCGCCCATTTCGTCCTCGAGTGGCTCTGCTTCAGGCCCGGGAGCAGGCGCGGGCGCGGATCAGGCGGGCGACGCGAACGCGAACTCGCGACTCGATCAGGGCGATGGCGGTGCGCCCAGCGCATCGGTGACCACGTTGCCCGCGCGGCTCGACAGCGTGAAATGGATCATCGCCGGAGGATTTGCGGCGATTTTCGCGCTCGGCTTCGCGTTTCTGTGGAAGCGTCCGCAATTCCTGACGGCTGGCGCGGCGGCTGGTTCGTCATCGGGCACGGCGGCCGACTCCGCGAATGGCGCGCCAGTGAACAAGGCTCAGGCAAAACCGGCGCTTCATGCGCGGGCCGCCGCGATGCCTGGGGAACATGCTCCAGCGCCTCTGCCGGCGGCTGCGGCATCGATCGCGGTCGAAGAGGCCAACCGGCACGTCGCGGGTAGCCTCGACGAGTTGAAAGATAAGCTGTTCCGCCTGGAGCTGCGCAAGCAGGCGGGCACCATCTCCGACGCGGACTACAGCCGCGAGCGGCAGCGCATCGAGGAACTGCTTCGCGATCTGGTGCGCGGCTGAGCGGACGCGGGATGCCGGCTTTGAGCAGCGCGCCGATACCCACCACTTCTGCCAGGACGGAGATTTCAACGGCTGCTTCGCGGTCGCTGGCCTTGTCGTTTGACCGCATCGAAAAGCGCTTCGGGACGCTATTTGCGCTGCGCGGAATCACGCTGGAAATTCAGCCGGGGGAATTCGTAGCACTGCTGGGCCCCAACGGGGCGGGGAAGACGACCCTGCTGCGCATCGCGGCCCTGTTGTCGACGCCAACGCGCGGCCGTGTGAGATTTACCGCGGGATCGCGGTCGCCGGGCGCGCAGGAATCCGGCGACGGCATTCCCGGCGACTCCGCGAAGCGGCTGATCGGCATGGTGGGACACAATCCGCTTCTCTACGACGATTTGACCGCCGCTGAAAACCTGAAACTATTCGCGCAACTCTATGGACTCGATGATCCCGCGGCCTGCGCGGCGAAAGGTCTGGAATCGTGCGGGCTGGCCGAACGCGCGAACGGAATCGTGCGCACGTTCTCGCGCGGAATGCGACAGCGGCTGGCGCTGGCTCGCGCACTGCTGCATGGGCCCTCGCTGCTGCTGTTGGACGAGCCGGGAACCGGCCTCGATCGTCAGGCCGTCAGTTGGCTGAGCCAAACGCTGGCGCGGCTGCGGTCGGAAGGCTGCACGATGATCATGAGCACGCACGCGCGCAGCGAGTCGCTCGAGCTGGCGACGCGCGCGGTGCTGCTGGGCGGCGGACGCGTCGCCGAGGATACGCGGCCGGGCGGCGATCCGCGGCCCTTGCTCGAGCGGCTACGGTCGGAAAATTGAAATGAGCACCGCGCGCGCGGCTTCGATCGTGCTGGCGAAGGAACTGAGGCTCGAGCTGCGCACGCGCGAACTGCTGAGCGCGACGCTCGTCTTCGCGCTGATTGTGATCGTGATGTTCAGCTACGCGTTCGATCCCACCCCGGCAGAATCGCGGCGATACGGTCCGGGGCTCCTGTGGATCGCGTTCCTCTTCGCCGGATCGCTGATGCTGCATCCGTCGTTCGCGCGCGAGCACGCCGGCGAAACGATGGACGCGCTGCGCCTCGCTCCGATTTCGAGTTTCGCGATCCTACTGGGGAAGATGGCGGCGAATTTCATTTTCCTGGCCGCCGCGGAAGTGATTCTCGTCCCGGTTTTCTCCGTACTCTACGATGTGCCGCTTGCGGGGATTTTGGGGCGCCTGATCCTCGTGCTCGCGCTGGGCACGCTCGGCCTGATCATCGCGGGCACCGTCTTCGCTGCGATTTCCGCGCACTCGCGCATGCGCGAGCTGATGCTTCCGCTGCTGCTGTTGCCTGTGCTCGCCCCGCTGCTGGTGGCCGCCGTGCAGGCTACGCGCGCGCTGCTGGCCGACCCGCCGTCTCTCGATCAGGCTTGGGTCGTATTTTTGGCCGCCTTTGACGTGATCTTCATCACCGCGTCGTGGCTGGTCTGCGATTTTCTGCTGGAGGAGTAGGTCAGATGAAGCTGCGCATTCCCGCAACAATCGTGGTGGCCGGCATGATGATGTTCGCCGGATACGCCGCGCTATTCATCGCCCCGGACGAAGTCACCATGCACGCAATCCAGCGCATTTTTTATTTTCACGTGCCGAGCTGGAGCGCGTCGTTCACCGCATTCTTCATTTCTTTTGTCGCGAGCGTCGCCTATCTTTCGTCGAAACGCGATCAATGGGACTGGCTCGCCGTTTCGGCGGCGGAAGTGGGCGTGATCGCGTGCACCATCGGGCTGGTCACAGGTCCGCTCTGGGCCAAGCCCGTGTGGGGCGTCTGGTGGACCTGGGACGCGCGGCTGACCACGACGTTCATTCTCTGGCTGCTCTACATTTCCTATCTGCTGCTGCGCGGATTGATCGAAGAGCCCGGGCGGCGTGCGAGGCTTGCGGCGGTCTTCGGCGTTTTCGCGTTTCTGGATGTCCCGCTCGTCTACGTGTCGAACCGCCTGTGGAGGACGCAGCATCCTGCGCCGGTCATGTTCGGCGGGCAGGGCTCGGGGCTCGATCCGACCATGGGGAAAGTGCTGGGCTTCTGCATCGGCTCCGTGATGTGCCTGATGGTGTTCATTCTGGTGGACCGCTATCGGCTGGAATCGTTGCGCCACGAACTCGACGAGCTGCGCCAGGAAGCCGAAACACGCAGCATCGATGCGCAGAACGCTCCCAGCGGCGTTCCAGGCGCATCCTGATTTCGCCCGGTATCGTAAGGAATTTGTAAAGGAAGGGAAGCTGCATGAAAAACTTCGATTATCTGTTCGCCGCGTGGGTTTGCGTCTGGGCGATTTTTTTCCTGTATGAGGTTTCGATCGCGCAGCGGCTCTCGCGCGTGCGCAAGGAACTCGCCGACCTGAAGCAGCAACTGCTCGGAAAATAGCCTCAATGGCCGCACCAAAATCGAGAAGGAGGAGTCATGAAGCGCAGTCTGTTCTTATCGCTGATTTGCGGAGTCGCATTCGAATTCGCGCCGATGCCGGCCAGCGCTCAGACGCTTTCGCCTGAGCTTCAGAAACTCGACGTTTCCGTGGGCCGCTGGGTGTTTCACGGCAAGACGCTGAAGACGAAGTCGGGCAAGCCGGGCTCTTTCACCTGGAACGAGGACTGCCGCTGGTCTTCCAACCACCTCTATCTCGAATGCACGTTCAGCAACGTCTGGTCGGGCAAGGCTGTCGAGTCCCTCGTCGTGGACACCTACAACACGGCCGATCGCAGCTACTGGCATTACGAGCTGTATGCGAGCGGAGAAAAGGGCGAAAAGCCCTTCGTTTCGCGCATGGACGTTAACGGCAACACCTGGATCGAATACGGAGAGCAGGCGATTCCGGGCAAGAAGGCGGGCGAGCGCATCGTCTATCAATGGGACCCGCCCAACCGTGTCAGCGTGACCATTGAAACCTCCAAGGATGGCGTTCACTGGGAAGCCGTCGATCAAGGCGAAGGCGTCAAGCAGCGGTGATCGCATAAAACGTAGGCTCCCCATTCGACTGGACGTTGAGTCGCCCCGGATCGGTCGGCCCGATTTGCATTTCCCCGGGCCCATTCCACCGCCAGAAGAAAATTAATACGAACTTGTGACACCAGCATGACAATCCGCTTTCCCACCGGTGCCATCTTCGTTGCCCCGGGGACTGCTGACCCAAGCCTCCGAAACGAGTTCCAAGTCGCCAAAGGGCCCCGGCAAGGAGATGTGCAATGAAGAAAATGGTAGGTCTCGGGCTCGTGCTGGTTGCTGTTGGAGCCCTCGCAGCGTTCGACAGGCCCGGCAATTCGCTGGTTCGATTTGAGGGTGGCATCGGCGTCGACCCGATTTCCAATGTGGTTGTCAGCGGAACGACGACAACAGCCACCCCCAACACGGTCCGTGGTGTTCCGCCGCCCGGCCAGATCTGGCGGATCGCAGATCTCGACGCGAATGTAAGCACAGACGGCCGAATCCGGGCTCATGGGCGCGGGTTGCTTCTTGCCGGCGGCAACGCCATCGGCACAACTGGCGGCCAGAGCGTATTCGCCACGCTTTTCTGTGGGCCCGCATCCGGAGCCACTTCGTCCAGTTCAAGCCCGGCCGGTCTGCTCCTCGAGCCCGATGGAGATTTCACGATTGACGATGTTCTGTCGCCGTTGCCCCCAAGCCCGTGCGAGACGCCCGTACTGCTCATCCAGACTACGGGCGGAACCCATCCCTGGTTCGCCGCGGGAATTGAGCGCTAGCCTCGGCGCCCAGTCGATCGCAAATCGTCTTCGCCTTACATGGATCAGGATGGATGCCGCGCCTCCTTCGTCCCGCTCCGCGAATCCCTTCTTTCAGCGAATTCTCGATCGGCTGACGAGCGGCGGTTTCCGCGCAGGGAAGCGCGGTGTGAAGGCAGCAACTTGAAGGAAGCTATGCAGTTTACGCGTCGTGTCCTACTGGTTCGGCGTGGCCGCCCTGCGCGACGCTTCCTTTAGCGCCTGCGCGATATCCGGATGCTCGGAGAGCACCTCCAACATCGAGTCCCGCCCGATGTCCTGGCCCAGTTTTCGGCCGTCCTCCTGCAATTCCGCGGTCATTTGAGGGAGCACGGCCACCACCTTGCGCCCCAGAGGCGTTTGATAAAATTCCAGCAGTCCCTTGATCTCTTCGTCGGAGAAATTCTCGTCGTATCGGGCAACGGCGAAATCCAGAAGGCGTTTGGTGTCGAATTTTGAACGGAACTTCTCGAAGAAAAGATCCGTTAACCGATCGCGATACTCGCCTGGCGGAAGGGCGTTGGCCACGAGCGGTTTCAGGCTCTTCTCCATCGTAGTCATCATCTGTTGAACGAGAGCTGTCGTTCCGACCACATCGAGGAGGTGACGGATATCCGCCTCTTTGGCGGGGTCTATGTTTGCTCGACTACTGGAGAGCGCGGACAAATCAGATGCCGGCGCCGCCCGATTCTGCGCTCCTTGAACGCCCGCGCCCAGGAAACACGAGAGTGCAAAAGCAGCCCAAACCCTCATCAGAATCTCCTGCGAAAGGAATGACCTATGCTAGCTGACTTTTGCGTTCCTGCGGCGCAAGCAACGCTCATGTGTGCTGCGTCGGTAAATCAGAGTTGTCAAAATTCATGCGAACCAGACGCGCCCGGCGTCTCGCAAAGCGCCGGATGTCGCCGCAAAATGAGAATGTCCGGTTTGTGCAAAGTAGAAATGTCCGGTTTCATCCTGGGTGGGAGGCGGGATGGAAACGGAGCGGATGGAGTTGAGCGCGAGAGAGCGGGAGC
>Ga0209167_10000723_pt1 | contig 22145 bp, 17 predicted proteins | sample Coa_R1_9_FD_187154 | JGI IMG/M metagenome (GOLD analysis project Ga0209167, IMG submission 187154) | Surface soil microbial communities from Centralia Pennsylvania, which are recovering from an underground coalmine fire - Coalmine... | ecosystem: Environmental > Terrestrial > Soil >... | reverse complement strand
TGCGGAAAGCATTGGCGACTGTTAAGGGAGGTGCGCCACTGCCACCGCAAGTCCCGTTCATATAATTTTGGCGGCACTGCACCGGTTGGATAAGACCAGTGCCCAATAGTGGCACGAGCACCAGGTCTACTCCATTCAGACGTCCGTAGATGCGGCTATACCCGGCTCGGAATACGGTCTTGTTGGATCCGAATGCCTTGCCAAGTATCCCGCTGTCAAAGTTCGGGCTCCAGGCTCCCGCAACACGCGGGCTAAAGGAGCCGTAAAATGGGTTGTAGGGGTACTTCTGACCGCCTCCCGTGTTACCCACCAGCGCAAAGCCCACTTCGGGATTGTAAACCTGCCCCAGTAGCGCCTGCGCCTTGCGAGTATTCAAATAGGACTGGACATCAAGTTGCTGGCTGGAAGAGTCCACCAACTCAATCTGCCTGCCCAGCGCCTCGGTTGGCGGCATTTCAAGCGTCCAACCCAGACCGTAGGTGAGTGTGAAGGTAGGTACGAGGTGGAAGGAATCGCTGAAGTAGAAGTTGTAGTAGGGAATTGTGCTCTTGTCTTCCGCGTGTGTGAGCGGAGGATTCAAGACAAGCGTCGGGCCAGACCGCGTGAATGCGACTTGGGAGTCGGTGACGATTCCGAGAACAGCAGCGGAATCACGAGCCCATCTCGAATTGGATGACACGATGCCCGGTTGCGTACTGGTAAAGTCCACCAGACCGCCACCTACTGCATCTCCGATTTGGTAGGTAGGAGTGAAGTTGATCCCTCCACCGTTGTCGGAGCGCTGGTGCCAATCCCAGTTGTACTCGTACGTGGCGCCGAACGTAAATAAGTGTTTGCCATGCAGGATGGTGACGTCGTCACGGAGGTACTGATCCTGACCATCCCAGAAGCGCGTGCGGATGGACTGCGTGTTCACGTTGTAGGGGATCAGCGCATTGCCGGACTCACCGAAGATCTCCAGAGCGCCGCCGAGACCCGCTAACTGTGGCGGCCCATTGTTCGTGGCCCAAGACCACCAATTGCGCAAATAGCTGTAGTGGAGGTCATTGGTCACGTTGGGTGAAATGTTTGTGGTCAGCGCACCCACTATGTACCAGGGTTGGATCGGACGGCCGCACGTGGAAGCCGGGGTGCCCAGCGTGTCACCTGCAAACGCTCCACCAATGTCAACCTGACACGTGGACGCGGTTGTGAATTTGTAGTCGCGGTAACTCATGTAAAAATGCCACTTGTCCGAAAAGTCGTGGTCTATACGCGCGACTCCGAAGTTAGAATTTGTCCCAAGTAGGACTTGCCCTTGAAACGTCGCTTCGTTGAGACCGTCGCAGGTTGAACCGAATCCACCCACGCAGTTCAAAAGAGTGTTTCCGAAGGTATCCGTCTTGGTTCCCGTGTTGGGCGAGGGCTCAAATTTATTCCAAAGCGCGCTCACCTCAGGATTGAGTCCGATGCCCCTGGGATCGCACACCGTGGATGCAGTTGGACCGCAATTGGTCCCGGTAGCCATGTTAAAAGAATCGATAACGCCCGAAACTGGGTCCACGAATTTGAGGATTCCGGCCTTCATGGATGCAGTCGGAACTGTCCTATCAAACGTCGAGGACTGAGGGAATCTGAAACCCTCATAATTCGCGAAGAAGTAGGTCTTTCCACCCAGAACCTTCTTGGAGATGATCGGGCCGCCGATGGAGCCCCCAAAGCGATTATAATGATATTTGGAAGGGCTTGTTTGGCCGCTATTGTTGTTATTCCAGCCGTTGGCGTTCCACGCGTTATCCAAATAATATTCGTAACCAGAGCCATGCCACGCATTTGTGCCCTTGCGCGTAACAATTTGCACTTGCGCCCCCGCCGAGCTGTTGAAATCGGCGGTCTGATTTACGGTATTCACCTTGAATTCTTCGACGCTGTCGATTGGCGTTGGCATCACACCCGTCGGCCCGCCGCCGACGATTCCCGTCGGGCTGCCGGCCAAGCTGGTGGTGTAAACGTTCATGCTGCCGTCCATGTCGTTGGTGTTCTGACCGCCATCCAACAGGAACGTGCTCTGGTCCACAACGGTGCCAGCCACGCTGCCGTCAATGGCAACACCCGGCTGAAGGGTCATGAAGCTGTTGCTGTCACGCCCGATCGTGGGGAGTTTGTCCAGGGCGTTCTTGTCGACGGTATTGCCCACTGTGGAGTTCAACGTCTGCAACTCAGCGCCGGTGGTAGTGACTTCAATCACTTGGGTCGCTGAGCCAACTTCCATTGTGGCGTTCAATGTAAGAGCCGAGCCCACGGTCACCACTTGATTGGAAAATTGGGCCACACGAAATCCGGCCTTCTTGATTGCGACGTTATACGTGCCCGGCGAAACGTTGGCAAAGAAATACGTGCCAACATCATTCGCCGCAGTCGTGCGCGTATCCTTTGTTGTCGTGTCGGTCAGAGTGACCGTCGCGCCAGCAACCGCCGCTCCTGTCGAATCCTTGACAACGCCTGTAACAGTGCCGGTGCTCGCTGACTGCGCAAACGCCGCCACGGGCGCCAAAGCAACGATCAGACAACATAAGCAAATCAAACCTATAACCACTCGCTTGTTCAACATTTAAATGCCCCCTAGTTGGGCCCTTTCTGGCCCACCATGGATTTTACACACCCCACCTTTTGTGAATTGTTCAACGAATTGAGGATACAATTTGAACCACCCCATAGTTTCAAAAACCACCCACGGAACAGAGAAAAGTGCGAACGCAAGCACGATCTGTTCCAAAGCCACTCAAATCTTGCATGACTCGTATCTCAATTCGTCCTTCTTGTCAACTCTTTTTTTATATTCCTATATGTCACTCCGCACGCTTGGACTCTGCGGTGTCCCCGGGACCCTTCGTCCTCACCAGGGCATCATATATATATGGGGAGACAGTTAGGCAGGGAAAGACTCGGGGGGAAAGAAACGCCCTCGATTAGAGTTTGACCACTCTGGTATACTGTAACCGGAGCGATTCGGACGCAATTTGCGGCCGGGACCCCTCAAAGGAGCAAAAGAAAGCTTATGGTTACTGTGACACCGATTGCATCAGGTAAAGTGAAGGAAATCATGTCCCAGCAGAATCCGTTGCCGACAGCATTGCGCGTTGCCGTCGTCGGCGGCGGCTGTTCGGGATTTTCCTACCACATGGCCTTTGAGACTCAAGTAAATGAATCAGACAACGTATATGAGTTTGATGGGCTCAAAGTCCTTGTGGATCAGATGAGCGAAATGTATTTGGAAGGCGTGGAGATTGATTACATTGAGACCATCGAGGGTGCCGGGTTCAAATTTAACAACCCCAACGTGAAGAGCACTTGCGGCTGCGGCAGCTCGTTCAGCGTTTAAGAGCTGGGGCGCTCCACGAATTCAGTTTAATCACCATCATTATTCATGAGCCTCCGGCTTCATTTCGGAGGCTCATTTGTTTTGGTCGAAAGGGAAGTGTTCATCCGTTGATTTGCCTCGGCCATAATTGAAAAGTCCCCGCCACCCCCGTATGCTATTGGACTAAATGAAAATCGCCTTGGCACAGATAAATCCAACGGTTGGCGACTTTGCCGGCAATTCCGCAAAAATCAAGGATATGGCCAACCTGGCACAGAAGCGCGGGGCAGATCTCGTGGTGTTCTCCGAGCTCTGCTTGTGCGGGTACTTGCCGTTGGACTTGTTAGAACGGCCTGCATTTCTGGAGCGAAATCGCACGGAACTGGCAGCGCTTGCGCAACAGCTGACCATACCGGCTGTTGTGGGTTACGCGGGCCGTGCGCAAGAGCCCACTGGAAAACCAGTTGCAAATTCAGCAGCATTGCTAGCCCATGGGCATGTTGTCTTCGAGCAGCAGAAAATGTTGTTGCCCACTTACGACGTCTTCGACGAGACTCGATATTTTCACCCATCAAGGGAACAGTTTATTTTCCCTCTTGACGGGCGCCGACTGGGGATCTCCATCTGCGAAGATATTTGGAACGACAAGAATTTCTGGGTCAAGCCACTTTATGAACGCGATCCCGTCACCGAGTTGGTCGACAAGGGCGCAGAAATTATCATTAATGTATCCGCATCACCCTACACTATTGATAAGCGCGAGCTGCGCGTGGATATGCTGAAGGCGCTCGCGAAATCCCACAATCTTCCGGTGGTTTACGTGAATCAAGTAGGAGGCAACGACAGCCTTCTTTTTGACGGTAGCAGCCTGGCGGTAATGCCTGACGGGCATATTGGCGCTCAAGCAAGATCATTTGAGGAAGATTTGGTACTTTTCGATTCGTCTACTGGCCACGGCGATTTGCGTGCGCAGCCTGCTGAAGAAATCGAGGCCGCATATCTGGCGCTCGTGTGTGGAACGCGCGATTACGTTCACAAATGCGGATTCAAGACCGTAACCATTGGATTGAGTGGCGGCGTTGACTCGGCAGTGGTTGCCTCGATAGCGGCGGATGCCCTTGGCCCGGAAAATGTGATGGGTGTGGGCATGCCGGGGCCGTACTCCTCGGCAGGGAGCCTGACGGACGCGCAACAGCTAGCCCGGAATCTTGGAATCCAATTTAAGGTCCTTCCCATCACGGATGTCTTTGAAAGTTACTTGCGAGTCCTCAAGGCGCCATTTGGCGACCGCGCTCCCGATGCCACAGAAGAGAACATTCAAGCGCGCATTCGCGGCAATTATCTAATGGCTCTCTCGAACAAATTTGGATCCATGGTGTTGAGCACCGGTAACAAGTCAGAGATGGCTGTCGGATACTGCACGCTTTATGGGGATATGGCGGGCGGCCTTGCAGTGATTTCGGATGTGCCGAAGACAATGGTCTATGAATTGGCGTACCTTATCAACCGACGGACTCAGGGCAGGGAAGTCATCCCTGTCGCGACTCTCACCAAATCACCATCTGCGGAACTGCGCCCGAACCAAACCGACCAGGATTCCCTTCCGCCCTACGATGTTCTCGATGCCATTCTAAAATCATATGTTGAAGATGTGCTCAGTCCGAAAGAAATCGCCGACCGCTATGGATTTCCCCTGGAGTTGGTGCGCAGTGTTGCGTTACGTGTGGACCGCGCTGAATACAAACGGAAACAGGCGCCACCAGGTTTGAAAATCACTTACCGCGCCTTCGGCTTCGGTAGGCCATTCCCAATTGCACAGAGATTTCAACCATGACCAGTTGCGGATTGAGGACCTTTCAACGGAACTAGCAATAAATATTGAGCTACTGTTTTAGGAGATGCCCTTGAAACTCAAGATGCGCTTCATCGCTGCTGTCGCATTTGCAATGTCGTTGAGCCTTGTTGTCACAGAAATTGATTCCCAGTCTCAGCCGCCCAAGAGTTCGTCGCAGGCGGCCAGCATTTCACCTGCGGACATTCAAAAAAAGATCGAGGCATATCTTCGCTTTTCGTTCGCGTTGGGACCCAACGTCAAATTGACCATAGGTCCGTTAGCCGAAACTCCAGTTCCTGGTTTATACAAAGTCACCGTCGAAGTAGCTTCACCCGACAGCCCAAGCGACGTCGCTACCTTTTACGTTTCAAGGGACGGGCGATATCTGGTGCGCGCCGAATTGGAGGACATGAACGCGGACCCTTTCGCCGAAAACCGGAAGCTCATAAGCCTAGATGGAACTCCGTCTAGAGGACCCTCGGACGCGAAAGTTGTTTTGGTCGAATATGCTGATTTCGAGTGCCCCAGCTGCAAGCAGCTCGACATGACTCTGAGATCCCTCCTAGCACAATTTCCGGAAGTGCGATTGCTCTACAAGAATTTCCCGCTAGCGGACATTCATCCTTGGGCCATGACAGCCGCCGAGGCAGGCCAATGTGCCTTCAAACAAAATCCCCAAGCGTTCTGGGCATTTCATGACTTGATCTTCGAAGGACAGGGATTCATATCAGCTGAAAATGTAGTTCAAAAAATGCAGGATTACGCCACCGAAGCAGGCTTGGATCCAATAGCTCTGCGTTCATGTATATCTGCCAAACAGTCAACCGATGACGTGCGGAAATCCATCGCCGAGGGGCAGGCCCTCCATATCACCCAAACGCCCACAATCTTTGTGAACGGCCGCCGCTTAATCGCTCCTGACTCGTCAACATTAGAGCAATATGTTGGCTACGAGCGCTCAGGTCGTTTCGTCAAATCGAAGATATATTAACATAATATGCCATATAGGACGTTGCTGGTCAAGTTCTAATTTGATGTTGTTTTGCGCGGGGTGGGGGCCGAGGGTGATTGTGAGGGTTGGGGACATGTTTAGTATTGGCGCAAAGGGCGTCTACCTGGATGATTGAGTTTTCTGGGGCCGAACAAATCTCTGAGACTGAAGAGTTTTTTGGGTAGAGATTTCTGGCATGGAGGAAGTTTCTGCGTAGTCTTGGTTGCTGGTGTCAGAGGACTTTCTGGGGTGGAAGGAGATTCCAGGCCGGAGATGTTCTTGAATGAAAGGAATTTGTGGGATAGAGGCAGCCTCTCTGCGTGGAAGGAGCTTCCGCGGCTGAAGAGGATTCTGAGTTGAAGGAATCTCTGAGTTAGTGGAAGTCTCTGAGTGGAAGAAGATTCCGAGGTCGAAGTGATCTCTGGAGTTGAAGAGGCTTCCGTATGGAAGAGAGTTATGGGCCGAAGAAGTTTCGGCGATGGTAGAGAACTCTGCGGCGGCCGCATGGTGCATTCGGTTAGAGTCGGTCGTACGGTGCGCTCTGTTGGACGGTGGACTGGGTAGCGTGGTGCGTGAAATCGAATGGGAACCGCTCGTTGGGCGGGTGGTTGAGTGGTGTGGGTTGCTGCCTCATACGGACCTCTTTTGAAACTTGCCTTTACAGGGGATAGGCCATTCTTAACTAGAACTGGTTCTTTGCACTGAAGCTACGATCGCGCGGGAACCAAAGTGAAGGTCCCACCCGCTGGGCACCATGCTGAAGGGCAAGTCCGCTGCGCAACATTCATGGGATGGCTTCCAGTGAAAGTGAGATCACATTTAGTGGTAACGAGCGAGGACGGCCCCTGCGGCGGCGCCGATGATGAACCACTTGGCGTTGTGACGTAGGCGCGTCCAAAAGGTGCCGCGGGCGGATTTGATGGCGGCGTCGCGTTGGACGGCGATGGCTGCAGACTTGGCGCGCTCGTCACGAAGATCGGATTGCGCGGTGGAAAGTTGAGCGCTGCAGGATTGGCAATCTTCGATGGCGTCGAAGAGCGGCTTCAGGTCGTCCTGCGGGATGCGAAGTGTGGCGGGCGGGGGAGTGATGGATTGCGGAGTTGCGGAAGCGGTAGTTCCCTGCTGACTACTTCCCTGCTGAGGAGTTCCCTGCTGCGAAATTCCCTGCTGTGATGCCAGCGCCGAAGCGGAGGACAATTTTGGATTTGAGATATCGGATTCCGGAGTTGGAGGAGTAGGAGCCGGGGCGGTGGAAATTTTATCGGCGGAAGCGTTGGAGGAAATTGGGAGATCGATTTGGATGGGGGCGGGCAATGATTGGCGTCCGGGGATGCCGGCGACCCATTGCTGGAGGGCTTGATTGATTGCGGCGGCGGATTGTTGCGGAGTCTGGACGGATTTTTTTAGGGCGGCGATTTGAGAGAGAGTCTGGGAAAGTTGAGCGTCGCGGGCGGATTGGCGCTGATCGGAGTCGGTGACGATTTTTTGTTGGGCGGCGAGAGTGGATTCGAGTTTGAGGCGGGCGTCGTGCTGGGCGAGCCAGTCGTGGGCGAGGAGGGCTAGGGCGGCGGCGGTGAGGAGGAAGAGGAAAAGTGCGGCGTGGCGGCGAAGGGCGGTGAGGAGAGTTAGCATGGGTGATTCCCTTCCGGGGAGATCGGGGCAAAAGCAAAGACAAAAGCAAAGGCGAAAGACTCAACGCAGAGGCGCGCTTCGACTTCGCTCAGGGCAGGCTCCGGCCGCAGAGGTGGCGCGGAGAATCGGTGTGCGTTGACTTGAATTTGGGCGCGGCCTAAACTTCGCTCGTGGCCGGTTCATCCTCCATCGTTGGGCAAACCATCGCGCATTACCAGGTCCTTGCCAAGGTTGGCGAGGGCGGGATGGGAGTGGTGTATAAGGCCCGCGACACCCACCGGCAATGCTTTGTGGCGTTGAAAGTGCTGCCCCACGATCGGATTGCCGACGAAGAACGCAAGCGGCGCTTCATCCAGGAAGCCCGGACAGCGTCCGCGCTGAACCATCCCAACATCATCACCGTGCACGACATCGCCCGCGACAACGGGCTCGATTACATCGCCATGGAATTTGTCAGCGGCAAAACGCTGAACGAATTGATCGGGCACAAGGGTATGAAGCTGGGCGACGCTCTGAAATATGGAGTGCAGATCGCGGACGCGCTGGCGGCGGCGCACGCGGCCGGAATCATTCACCGGGATTTGAAGCCGGCCAACATCATGGTGATGGACGACGGACGCGTGAAGGTGCTGGATTTCGGGCTGGCCAAACTGGTGGAAGCCGGGCCCAACGACTATGGGACGACTCAGATGGCGCAGACCGAAAGCGGCGCGATCCTGGGGACCATTGCCTATATGTCGCCGGAGCAGGCTGAAGGGAAAAAAATGGATGCGCGCACGGACATTTTCGCGTTCGGCGCGGTGCTCTACGAAATGATTACCGGGCGGCGAGCGTTTCAAGGCGAGTCGTCGGCGGGAACGCTGGGCGCGATATTGAATCAGGAACCGAAAGCCATCGGCGAGATTCGCGAGGAAACTCCGCCGGAGCTGGAAAAGTTGGTGGCGCGCTGCCTGCGCAAGGACCCCAACCGGCGCGCACAGCACATGGCCGACGTGAAAGTCGCGCTGGAGGATTTGAAGGAGGAATCCGAGTCGGGCAAATTGCGCGCGGTCATGGCGCCGCGGCGGGCGCGCGTGCCCATTATGGCGATCGCGGGCCTGACTTTTCTGGCCCTGGTGGTCGTTCTGGCGGCCGTTTATTGGATGCGGCGTCCGGTGAATACTTCCGACCAGTCAAAGTGGCAGCAGATCACCGATCTGCAGGATGCGGTGAGCCAGCCGGCGCTTTCTCCCGATGGGCGGATGGTGGCGTATGTACGGGGCGCGGAGACATTCATCACGCACGGGCAGATCTACGTGAAGCTTTTGCCCAATGGGGTTCCTCTGGAAATCACACACGATGGAATCGATAAATCATTTCCTGCATTTTCGCCCGACGGGACGGAAGTGGATTACACGGGTATCGATAAAGATTTCAATTGGGACACCTATGCGGTGCCGGTGATGGGCGGGACGCCGCGGAGACTGCTGCCGAACGCTTCGGGACTGAGCTGGATCAATCCACAGCAGGTGCTGTTCTCCGAGATTCAAAACACGCCGCACATGTCCATCGTTACGGCGAACCGGAGCCGAGCGGAGGAGCGCAAAGTGTACGTCCCAGCCACGGAGCGCGGCATGGCGCACCAATCGGCGCTTTCCCCCGACGGGAAATGGGTGCTGGTGGTGGAGATGGAAAACTCGGGGTGGACACAATGCCGGCTGGTACCTTTCAGCGGCAGCGATCCGGGGCGTCCCATCAGTCCCCCCGGGGCTTGCGTGAACGCGGAATGGTCGCCGGACGGGAATTTGATGTATTTTTCCGTTAATTCTGGACAGGGATTTCATCTGTGGCGGGAGCGGTTTCCGAATGGCACGCCGGAGCAAATCACTTTTGGGGCCACGGAAGAGCAAGGGATCGCGGTGGATCCCTCGGGCAAGTCCCTGATCACCGCGGCTGGAAGCGAGGAGAGCACAGTTTGGGTTCATGATGAGAAGGGCGACCGGCAGATTACGTCGGAAGGGTCGGTGAGCCGAATGGCCTTCAGCCGCGACGGCCAGAAGCTGTTCTTCCTGCTGCGAAAGGACAGCGATATGGAACTGCGAAGCGCGCCCAGCGGCGAATTGGATGTGGCGGACCTGGCTAGCGGCGAAGTGACGCCGGTCAGCCCGGGATTGGAGGCAGGGACTTTCGATGTTTCGCCGGACGGGAAAGAGGTGGCCGTAACGGTTTACGACAATAAACCTTCGCCACACATCGAGCTCATCACGCTGGACCATTCCGCGCCGCCCCGTCTGCTGATTCCCGAGGAAGCCGATGAACCCTTGTACGGTCCGGACGGGGCCATCTACTACCGATTCCGATCCGGCGGATTGAATTTCGTTTACCGCATTGGCGCCGATGGAACGCGAAGAAAGATTCCCTTCCCTGGATTTGACGACCTCATTGACATTTCACCGGATGGGAACTGGATTATTGGGTGGGGCCAGGATCCGACGGATCTCAGTCATCCCGGGGACATCATCGTCAATACGCAAGATGGGCGCAGAATGATTCTCTATCGCACCGCAGACTATTTGTACATGGGGGCTTCGTGGTCGAGAGATGGGCGAAGCTTCGTCGTGAATGAATTGGATCTGGGACGCGGAGCCAATGGGATCGCAATACCGAAATCGTTCATTTTGCCGCTGAGCGCGGGGAATGAATTGCCGGGCGTTCCGGCGGGCGGATATGATGTAGCGAACATATCCAAAATAAATGCGCAGGCGATAGACGCGACCGCGGTGCTGGGACGGGACCGGCGGACGTATGCGTATGTGAAGCGGACGGCGCACCGGAATTTGTATCGAGTGCCGCTGCCGTAAAGAGATTCTTGCGGCGGGTAGTTCCCTTCTGTAACTAAAGCAAAAGTAGGAGCTTTAACGCAGAGGTGCCCTTCGGCTTCTCAAATGCCTTTTGGCAAAAAAGTATTATTTTAGCGGCGTCATAAGATACTCTGGCTGCACGTTCAACGTTTTGTTCGGAGAGAAGGCCGGATCCCAAAAGTATTTGCAGCCTCGATATCCGATTCACATGCTGGTATTTGACTCTTTCATAGATGTTGAGTTACTTGTAGCTATCCAGCCGCCTCCGCCGCTCCCGGTCCTTTCAATGCATTCTTGTCAGCATTCACGCGACGAACAAATTGTTTACAAATATCAGAGATTTCGACCAAGAAACTCTCGGTGTCGGCATAATAATTCGGATACGCACTTCTCAAACTGTGAACAGAATCTGCCTTCGCCATCACGCTTTGAATATGAGGTTTGGTTATATTTTGTTTCTCCATTTCCAGGAGCGTTTTTTCTGCCAGCCTGTTACTTGCGAATGCCTCGACGCCAGTGGCTCTCTTTTTTGAATCTAACGTCAAAATATATGCCTCCGCCTTCACTCCCGCTTTGCTGAACTTCAGAGTAGGTACAACCTCAATTCCAGCTGACAGACCCATGAATACGTTGGGAATATTTAGCTTATCGCACAAATCGAGAAGCTCGCCAACTAGATCGGTTATATTGTCCGTGGTGTTTGGAACTATATTCCTCTTCTCTTTTATTGCCATCGCTGTGCTCATCAGGGCAAAGAACCTCTTCCAAGAATCGTCGCCAGCCGCTAGTTTTAGGCCTTGCCCTGTAAATGTATCTATGATTTCAAGTGCGGTCGCCCATGCGTGTTGCAAACGGGACCTAATCTGAATTTCGACTCTTAGCCCTTTGAATGCACCTGCTTCACAGTTTCCCGTGTATCGATAAACGAGATGCACGCTTCGATAACCGTCCGGTTTCGGATTCTCGATGTAGTCATACTTCTTCACGAACTCAAGAGCCTTGTACGGGTGTTGGTCGTAGTATTTTACGAGCTTATCTACTTTCCGCACGGTTCTCAAGACGGCGCGACATCCGCCCAAGTCTTGCATTTTCGATAATTGCATTGTGTCGAATCGTTTCAGTTTTGTGATAACAGAAGGTAATCTCTTTAACCTTTTTGGAACCAGAGCGTTCGGATCTACTCTTTTTGCTCGCTTCCGCAAAGATGACCAAGTGATATGCAGAGGGTACCCATGAGAGGAACGCCAATTCCCTGCCACGTCAAGGGCAGTATAGAAATTCTCTTCACTGGTCATCAGCCTGCGATCAGCGATGATGTCACCAGCAGAATCCACTTGATGCTTGGCAACAAGTGGTTTAGTCCACGGCATTCGTGAAGTATACATGAACTCACTTACTTGCCTTTAGGGGAGAGTTACCCACCTCCACACTCAGAGGGTGCACGGACAATTTGTGCCGTTGTCAGGTACTGCCCGGCGAAAGGCGGCGAAAAGCCCCAGGTCTTCAAACCGACCTGGGCTACAGGAACATGAAAGGCGAATCGCAAAAGGAAATGAGCCGGCGCTACAGATAGCGCGGCTGGCGGGCCTGGACTTGGGAGGCGTAGTCGGCGTTGGAGCCGCCGTTGTAATGCTGGAGGGCGGCGGCGATGTCGCCCTTGGCGGCGGATAATTTCGAGGAGAGAACTCGACAGCCGATCTCCAGACCGATCTGCGGATCGCAGAGCTCGGCCAGGCTGGGGCCGCCGAAATTTTGTTCGCGGGCGACCTGTCCCATGACCTGCATCAGTCCCCAGGAAAAAGAACGCGCGTAGGCTTCGGTGGCGGAGATTTTTCCTGCGGTGAAAAGAGGCGCGACGTAACGCGCGAGGAAGCCGGGCTCATAGCGAATGGCGAAGGGATTCCAGGCGGACTCCTGCTCGCAGACGGCGCAGACGAGAGAGGGATCGAGATTGTGTTGCACGGCGGCGGCGCGGGCGAGGGTGATTAGGGTTGATTGTGGGATGGGCATGGATGGTTCGAGAAAGGAGAGATGTGGCGGCCATCCTTTACGGAATTAGTTCAGGGAAAGCGGATCCTTCGCGCATCCTGATCGGATGCGCTCAGGATGACACCGCTTGGTTTTGGTCGGATGCGCTCAGGATGACATCGCTTGAGTTATCAGAGGCCCGAATTTGAGGGGGCGCGGAGTGCGGTGACCAGCGGAGGCCCGAATCGGAGGAGGCGCCCTTCGGCTTCGCTCAGGGCAGGCTCCGAACGCAAAGGGGGCGCGGAGAAGGCCGTGGTTAGCGGAGGCCCGAATCGGAGGGGGCGCGCTCGCGGCGCTCGCGGGATTGTCCGTTGAAGGCCACAAAGTGGACCGGCGGCGGATCGGGCAAATCCACCTGCAGCTTGTGGGCGAGATGGTGGAGCGCGTAGTAAATGTGCGGCAGGTGATTGGTGGCCATGTCGCGGACAAAGGCGCGCTGGAGCTCGTCATCGCGCAGGCGGCGATGGAGCCAACGGAGGAACAATAGAAATTGTATGAGAGCTGGAACGAGTACGGCGACCCAGTAGGAGTTCATGAGGTCTCCTTGCCCTGGGTCCGCTACGGCGGGCGAAGGGTGATGCGCGAGGCGGGCGCGGCGGTGATGCGCTGTGGTGCGCGCGGAAGATTGTTCGTGTAGCGCCGGCGTCCCTGCCGGCTGAGGACAATTACGGTAGCGCAGTCTTTCACCACAGAGGCACAGAGCGCACAGAGGTGGCACGGAGAATGCGCCGTCGATTGATGAGTTTATATATGCCGACACGGAAGCCGACGCTACAAACAAATTTAGAAGCCTAGATTTAGGCCGACCGGGCCGAAGCCCAAATGGAGCGAGTCGGGGCTGCCGGGAGTCACGCGGGCGCGATCGCTGAGCAGCTGCGCGGGAATGCCCAGAGTGCGCGCGAGCATGTTGGCGTCAACTCCATAGAGGCCGCTGAGGCCTTGCAGGGCGCGGGCCTGTTGCTGCTGGGCGTTGTTGGCAAAGGCGATCTGATTCTGGTCGGCGGCGGTGGATTGCTGCTGAGCCTGGCTGCGCGCGAGCTGATCGAGTGTGTCGGAAAAACCGGCGGAATTGTTGGTGCGCGCGAGATTATTCGCGGCGCGCTGGGAAAGTGCGTTGAAGGCGCTGGCCAGCGAGCCCTGCGTGGCTCCGGTGATGGCGGCCTGCTGCGCCTGAGTGTAGCCGGGATTGGCGAGCATGTTTTGATAGGCGGGGATGACGCTGTTGCCGAGAGCGTTTTGTTGGGCCAGGAGTTGCTGGTTGGTGGCGTCAATGGCGGCGCGTTCCTGATCGGTGTATTGGGCGGTTTGAGTTGAGGCGCGGGACATGGTTCCCTCCAGGGGAGTGAGAAATTCGGGGAGTAGAGAAAAAAAGAAAAATGAAAAGCTTTTAACGCAGAGAGCGCTGAGGGGCGCGGAGAATACCGGAGCCGGGATGGAGGGCCTTGGGCTACGCTCCCTTCGGCGAGCTCAGGGCAGGCAAGGCAAGCCGGCGCTACAAGAGCGATCGCGAAGCGGTGGTTCCCTGCCCCGGAAAATTCCCCGCACTGCGCGCTATAGGCCGGGGGTGGCGGCGGCGATGGTGCGGCTGAAAGAGGGCCAGGGCTCGCGCTGCCAGCCTAGTTGGGTGAGGCGGCGTCCGAAGGCGCGGGCGACTTGCGGCGGGAGCCAGGCGTGCGCGTCGTCGAGGCCGCGGCGGGCGGCGTCTCCGCGAGCGGCTTCGTGGAGAAGCAGCAGCGACTGCCAGCGCTCGCGAGGAGAGCCGGCGCGGGGATCGAGGAGCAGATAAGCCTCGGAGGTGAGGCGCAATAAGAGGGCGGCGGCGATTTGCGAGTCGCGCTCGACGACCAGTTTGGTGAGGAAGAGAGGATTGGAGAGATCGGGAAAATGGTAGGGCATGCCCTGCTGCGCGTGGAGATGGCGGAGAGAGGGGAGATCGGAGTCGGTGAAGGGGCGGATGAGCATGAGTTCAAGAAAAATGAAGCAAAGGCAAAAGCAGAAACAAAGGCAAAAACTTTTACCACAGAGGCGCAGAGTACACAGAGGTTGCACGGAGAATGCGGAGTGAGAGCGCGAGGGTGAGCGGATGGGTAGAGGAGGCTAGCGGAACTGCTGCTTGCCGAAGCCGCTGCCGCCTTGCTGTCCCGTGCCGCTGGCGGTGCCGCTGCCCGAGGAGGGCTGCAGCGCGGGGCCGGAGAGGCCGCCTCCAGTGACGGGCGCGGGCGGATTGCCGTGCGTCACGGGCGGCGACGGCTCGGAGCCGGGATACTGGCTGTAGGCGCGCCAGTAGAGCGTGAGGTTGCCGAGCGCGATGCGCAAATTGCGCGACGGGCCCAGCGAATAAACGTGCGGCTGATTGAAGCCGGGCGTGAGGTCGGACTCCACGAAATAATTTATGCCGCGAACCAGCGGAGAGTTGTCGGTGATGGCCACGTCGAAGATGCCGTCGGCAGCGGTGACGCTGACGTTGGCCAGCGGCGCTGGTGGAGCCGTGGCGCCGGCGGGATCCACTCCGGTGCCGCGCGCGAGATTGTTGACCGCGTCCACGATGCGGCGGAGAGAGTCGGCCAGGCGCGGGTCGGTGGATTCGACGTGTTGGAGTTGGGGGAGAAGGAGCATGGGTACGTGCCAAAGGTGATAAACAAAAAGGGCGGCCCGAGGGCCGCCCTAAACTTGCGAACGATGCTTGAGAAGCAACTAAAGGTTATATTAACTGTGACGATATGTCAATGGGCGGCTGTTTAGCTGCGTCGAGAACTTCGGAAGGTGTGGGACTCGAACCGATGAGGCTGGAAAGCCCCCGACGCTTCTCAAGCATCGTTCAGTGCCCTCTCTGACAGCACCTTCCAAACGATTGCGCTTGAGGTTGCATGATATTACCATTGAGATAGATACCCTACACTGTATTTCCATTTCCCTCTCGCAGACCAGGATTGGAGTGCAGTCTAAGAATCAGTCAGAAGCCCTTCCTTCTGAGCAAGACCTCACTTCCGAGGGGATCGGATGAAACACGCTTTGTTAAATCATGAAACTAATCAGCAAAGGCAACGATTGATCTGCTCCCCTGACCGGAGCCCAGAGACCCTGCGTCAGGCACGGGACCGAGCGACGGAGCGAGTTGGCCAGGCGCGGGTCGGTGGATTCGGTGCGCTTGAGTTGGGGGAGGAGGAGCATGATTGCGCAGTTTCCTGATTTTAAATGTCGAGCTACAATTACTACATGCCACCGCCACGCATCATGTACATCGAGAACAAATCTGCCGGACCAGACGGCGGCGAAATCATCGGTGTGGCCCGAATTGGGCGCGTTGAGTTCTCAAAAACCGGCAGGAGTGTCTACTACAAAGGGCGGACATTTCAAAGCCTGAATGGTTCAGGGTTCAAGGCTAATTATTTCGACGTGGAGAGCCACGAACGATATTGGATTTCAGGGCCCAGAAAAGATGGTGAAGACGGATTGTATGGCCGGCGCCCTACACCGATTGATGAAGATGTGCGTGAGGAATACTGGACGGTCATCCGCAAATTACCTCAGAAGAAGAATCAGAAAACCACTTAGAATTCTGCTTGGAATTAAAATATGCGCGTAAGAGGCAAACGACGATGGGTGCTCGCCTTAACTTTTGTGTTCATCATCGCGATGGTGGCGTCGGAGATGGGACACGCAACAAGCTGCGTTCTGCATTCGGCATACAAAGTTGGCCACGTTTGTGGGATCGCAGCTGACCCGGACCTCTAATTCCCTTTCATCAATTCTTTTGGCGCTTGGAATATGCTCTCGCAATGAAAGCGAAGACAATCAACAACACAACTCCTACTCCGAACGTAATCCATGGAAACAGGATCATGTTTTTGATCCTATCACGATTCCGACGGCCATGAGTGTCAGGCCTAAAACTCCGACGCATCCAGCAACAAACCAGTCCTCTTTTGTGCCGTATGCGCTCTTTAGCATGGTGTCCAGAGGAGCAAAAACGAACATCAAAAGACCAATTTCTCTCAGGCTCTCGCCGGCCAATTCCAACGCTTTCTTCCAATTCACTGTGCAATCGTTTTACCGCAATTTGAGGGTCGTGTAAATACTAACGATGTACGTACCTTCTGTTCACTATCTGGATTCTCACTGCGAACGGGGCTCTGGGGTACTACGTCAGGGACGGGACCACGCGGCGGAGGGAGTCGGCCAGGCGCGGGTCGGTGGACCCGACGTGCTTAATGTGGAGCAGGAGGAGCATAATTGACAACTCATCCAATTGGTGTCTTACTTAGCTTAGCGGATAGACGCTTTAGCCAATTAGGCTAGGGTGAAGTTTCGGGCGGCTCGAATGAGCCGCCCCTTTTTTTTATTTCCTTCATCGCACTTTAGGAGACGCGATGAAGGAGTGTCCCTGTCATGGTCATGACGATCCTACCCTAATTCACGCCGCGAACCGGGGCCCAGGGGTCCTGCGTCAATGACGGCACTACGCGGCGGAGGCGGAACCAACTGCCGGGCGTGGTGGGGCTTCCCGGCGGCGGAGGTCCCGGAAGCGGCGCGCCAGGAAGCGGGCTGCTCGGCGGGAATCCCAATTGGAAAGCGACGCGCTCGGCGGTTACGTTGAGCGGCAGCTCGAGATCCTTCGGCGCGGGGCTGGAGAGCGCGAGCGGCTGTTGGATCACCGCAAAAGAGTTGTGATTCAGGAAAGTGGTCAGGCCGAAAAGGCCCGCGCCTTCCACGTTGGCTGTCAGATATGCAAACAGTTTGCGATGTGAACGAACCTGCAAATCGGCTTCCAGATCCGCGGGCAGAAGGAACGCCGTGGTGTAGTAGGAGTTGATGGCCGCGCCGTCGTCGGTCAGTTGCGTGTCGCTGAACTGATAGATTTTTCCGTTGGCCGCGGCGTTGCCCAGGAAAATGTGCGCGGTGCCGTCGGGCCGCTCGATTAACGCGGCCGAGCGCGCGGCAACATTCCAGGGGCTCCACTTGCGGGCGGCGCCGAAGAAAAACATTTTCTTGGTGATGGTGCTGAAATGCACCGGCGATGCGGCTTCGATTTCCGCGGCGTTTGCCAGGCCGCGATAATCCATCATCAAAATTTGATTGGGCTGTGTGGCGGCGGGGCCCATGGGCACGCCGGCCAGGATGCGTTTGTTCTGCGTGTCCACGCGCACCCAGAGCGTGTGTCCGTACTGCCAATTAATCTGGTCCCAGGTGGGCTGAATTTCCTGCGAAATTTTCACCGGCTCGCTTCCGGCGTAAAGATAAAGTCCTTCGCGCGCGGCGATGACCGCCCAATCTTCGCCCACGTCCACTCCATTCACGGAGGGAGTGCCGACGGTGTTGGAAATTTGATTGATGGTCCAGCGGTCGGGCTCGTTGGCGCCGTCGTCCTGGGTGACGTAAAGGCTTCGTTCCTTCACGAAATAAAGTTGCTCGCGCAGCTTGAATGCGGCGCGCACGGCCTGTCCGTTTTCCTCGGCGACGCTCAAGATTCCGGTGATGCCGTCATAACTTTCGGGATCGTCCACATAGCTGGCGCGGACTTGGGCCAGGTGATCGGGCAGCGCGTTGGGGAATATTTCGATGCAATCTACGAAAAGAGATTCGCCGGTGGCGGGCGAGTCCTGGAAAACGACGTAGACGCGGAGCACCGCGTCGCCGGGAATGGTGGCCGGCGTGGCGGCGCTGAACGGCACGATGAATTCCTGATACGCGGTGGTGAGCTGCGTGTTCAACACGCTGGCTTTGGCGATTTGTCCCAGCGAAGGACTGAAAATATCCACGGTAAAAGTGGCGGGGCCGAGCGAGGAGCCGGCGGCGAGACGTATGCGCGCGGAATATTTCGTGGCGGGTTGAAGAATCGCCACGCCGTTCGCGTCACGAAAGGCAGTTTGCGCGATCATTCCGCGCGTGGCGTTGCCGCCGCTGCCCGGGCCGGTGATTTGATAAGCGAATCCCCAAACGGCGTTGGTGGATTGCGCGCCGCCGGGGCCGTTGGTGGGGTCTCGAGTCCAGCCGAGAGGGATGATGGCGGTGGGATCGAAGCCCCCGTCGAAAGTGAGATTGAGAAAATTGTCGAGCTTGGTGCGCTCACCCCACCAGAAAAGGCGCGAGGAGTAGTCAATCACGCCGGCACATTCGCCCAGCTCAACGAGCTTGAAGAGATTGTCCACGTTGGCGCCGGCAAGCAATGCCGCGTCGGAAAAATCCACGGTAAACGAAGTGGTGGTGTTGTCGGCGATGAGCATGGCGGTGGATTGCGGAATGTTGGTGGGCACATAAAAAAAGCTGGCCCCGTTGGCCCCGGTGAAGGCCAGGATGCGCGCGACGATGTTGGGCGGGCCGAGCGGAATATTGCTGACGCTGGCGCGCCGGCCGCCTCCGGTGGTCCACGGAACCGCGGGAGAAGGAGCGGTCAGATATCCCTGGCGCGTTTGGAAAATCACGCTCAGCTGGTGGACTCCCGGCGAGCACTGAGGCTGCAGAGTGGAGCTGGCGCCCGCGCCTCCATTGCCCGAAGCCGAGTTGGCGCCGGGATTGTTGTAGGTGAATGTGGTGGCGCTAGGCACGGCGGTGATGAGAAATGTTCCGTTGAAGGTGCTGTCGGCCACGTTGACGATGAGCACGGTTTGGCCCAGTTGATAACCGTGCGCGATGGTGGTGGTGATGGTGGAAACATTGTTGGCGCGCACCGCTCCGGTGGGAGAGGCGGCGATGCTTAGAGTGGGCTCGACCGCGGCATCCACAACGGTTGGGCCCGCGCCGGGGCCAACCTGGCTGACGCGATCAAAATTCACGGCGTCGTATTGGCGCGGGAGGTCGTTGCCGAATTTGCCGTCGGAGATGGCCAGATACTCGCGTCCGAAAAGCGTGGTGGATTTGGCCAGGGACGCGGCCTTCAATCCCGCGGCGATTTGCGTGAGCGTGCCGGCGGTTAATTCCGCCCAAAGGAATCCCGCGGAATCGAAAGCCAGCATGATTTCCTGCTCGGCAGGAGTGATGAACGTTTTCAGATAATTGACGGTGGGGTTGCCGCCGCCGGTGTCCACGATGGGCGCGAACATGGATTGCAAGCCGGGCCGCGTGCGGACGGCGCCGATGAGGAAGGCCACGTCGGCGCAGTCGGGCGAAACGCCCAGGGGGAGATCGGAGGGCGGCATGTCGGTCATGAGGCCGCCGAATTGGTCGAGCGGCGCGTCAATGGTTCCTGCGACGGTCATGGGGAAACCTTCTGCAATTCAGTGAGTTTTGGATTTTGCGCGCCTGAGGAATGGTTCCGTTAAATAGTCAATGCGACGAGATGGGTCTGTTATCACATACTGTACTTACACTATGTGATATACTTTGCGGCCGACCTGACCATGATAAAGCCGCGACCGCAGCTCATCCAGTACGCCTCAGCCTGCGAGCTATATCGGCATTTCGAGCGGATATTTCTCGGCGGGAACCAGACCAGCCACCATGTTGACTCAACTTGCGGCCACAGAATCAGAATTTATGACCACCATTTTTTCCACATGGTGAAACTCGATCATGGTGAAAAGCCAAAGCCGATGTTGATGGCAACCGAGAAAGAGGCAGTCTTAGCGACTCAGGAGGGTTTTGGGCTTTATGGCCATGACAAGCAACGCGCGGTCTACTTGGAATCTGCGTTTCACTGCCTTCGTTCGCCAGACGAAGTGTGGGACGATCCGACCCTTTCTTCTGCGCGATGGATCTACATTTCGGAATATGACACGGCACCCTACACACATACGGTCGTTTTAGTGGGAGAGCGGTCTGAAGATCAGGTCTTGATAACGAGCTTCCCCGCCAAGAGTAGGAACGCCAAAAAGTGGCGAAGGGGAAGGCTGATTTACGTTCGGGGCTAAAACACGTCTGCCGCTCGTTTGACGGAGCGGCAGACGATAACGCGCGGGGATTTCACCCGCTGATCTTTTTAGCTAGCCTGTACTGATTATCCACGAAAGCGTACGTTTGTCAAGAATGAACGCCTAACATGAGTGAAATCACTCATATACATACTACGAATGTACGACCGCTTCCGCCCAAGAATCGTAGTCCCGATCGCGGGCGGCCTCGAGGCGGAAGATCGCCCCCCTGCTCTTCTGCACTGATCTGCTACGGCCAATGTGTTACGACGATCGCGTTGGCCAAAATCGAATTCGCATCAGAAACTTCGCGGAACCGCGAAGCGGAAATCCGGGGCGAAGGCGAGCCCGTTATACCACGGGGACGGGATAGCGAAATTCTTGCCGTTCGGGAGCGTCACGATTTGCCCTCCTCCAGCGCTCACAATATGGTCGGCCACCAGCTGATGCTCCCAGTCCGTCCAGCTCTTTTCAGCCTGTTCCAAGGATTGCGCGCTGTCCAAAACCTCTCGATGCAGAGCTTCCAATTTCTGACGCTCGTTCGCCGAAAGTTCGACGGTTCTTACCATCGACACCTTTGAAACCGAACTCACTCGCCCGATCGCCAGCCGGAAGTCAGATGTAAACCCTAAGTCCCGCAACTCGTCGTGCGCACCCTGATAGCTCCAATAGAATGATTTCCAAGCCTCTTTCGCTTTAGCATCTCTGTCATCGGCGTCCTTCAAGTTTTGTGCAAGCTGCTTCGTTTTTGCTGCCTCGTCGGCAGACAGTTGAATGGTTGGAACCAAACGCTCCTGAGCCATGCTCGGCAGCGCAATGAGAAGGGAAATGGCAGTACAGGATAGGATAAGTAGATTTTTAGCCATAGGGGCCCAATAGTACTTCTGAGCTTCAATCCTGTCTAGTCGATGAAATGCTCAGTATCGGACGCAAATTGCAGGGTGGGTGTTTACCCATTCAAGAGGGCTTCCGCCCAGGCGTCGTAGGCGCGGTCGCGTTGCGCTTCGCGGCGATAGAGCGCTTCCCTGCCCCGACGCGATTCCGGTGTGTTTGCAAAACCCACTGCGCCGGGCATGAGCCCGACGGTGCAGGCGCCGCTGTGCGCGCGGCTGCGCTCGATCATGAGCGCGAGGCGCTCGGCGATGGCGGGAGTGAGCTGGACGAACGCGCCCAACCCGTCGTCGGCGTGTGATGAGGACACGCGCGAAGAGGCGCCATCCATCGGGGCGGCTTGTGAATGCAACTGAGCCGGCGCGGAGGCCCTTCGACGAAACTCAGGGCAAGCCGGCGCTATACGCGGGAAATATTCCAGCGTGAACACGTGCTCGTATTCGCCGCGGGAGGGATAGGGGCCGAGGGCCGCGATGTTGCGGCCATCTTCGATTTCCATCGTCTGACGGGCCCATATTTCAGGCGAGCCGTAGGTTTCGGGAGCGCACCAACGCTCAATGTGCCAGCGATTGTGCGGGAAATATTTCGGCGCGAGGCGCAGGCCGATGGTTTCGCGAAGCACCGAGCCGCTGGCGTCGCGGTCGGTCCAGCGTCCGCCGATCCATCCCAGGCGATTCCATCCCCACACGGCGCGGAAGTTGGGCTCGCCGAAAATGTTGTGCCCTCCGGCAAGAGCGAGACG
>Ga0209167_10000722_pt1 | contig 22178 bp, 14 predicted proteins | sample Coa_R1_9_FD_187154 | JGI IMG/M metagenome (GOLD analysis project Ga0209167, IMG submission 187154) | Surface soil microbial communities from Centralia Pennsylvania, which are recovering from an underground coalmine fire - Coalmine... | ecosystem: Environmental > Terrestrial > Soil >... | reverse complement strand
TTTCAAATTCCGGCCGCGTCACTTCGTGTCACAACCACTGTCGGTGCAGTTGACCGATTCCCGTTTCTTATCGCCCTGATAGATCTCGACCGTCATGGTTGCCGGCGGCGGAGGGGTTGCGACCTGCGGCGCCGATTTCTTTGCTGCGACGACATGATGGACCGGAGCGGCGGCTGTGGTGGGGGGAGCAACGCCGCCTTTATAAAGCGAATGTGCGCTGGTGCTGGGAACGTCGTCGGCGCGCGTGTCCAGCGGATTGCGCAGCGCCAGCTGAATGTGTCCTTCGGTGCTGGCCAGGGCGAGGCGCTCGGCGTCGTCCGGAGAAACCAGAAGAGTGATGACCGCCGTATTCTGCGCTTCGCCGGTGGAGGTGCGCTCCAGGGTATGGCCCGACGCCAGAACAGCTACGTTCTGCAGCACGGTCGTGGTCTGTTCCTCTCCGCTGCCGCCGGGAGTTCCCGTGAGCATCACGTCCACGCGCGTTCCCGGAGTGACGAATCCGGCGACCGAAACCACCTCATTCACGCGCACCGAAACCGCGCGCATGCCCGGCGGAATCAGCGAGGGCAGTCCGGAGCCCGCGTTCTCGCCAGCCAGCTTGTTGGGCAGAATGAACTCGCCCCGGGTGATGGGAATAATGACGCCGTGGCCGATCACGTCCGAGCGCTTGCGCGGCGCTCCCGCCGGCAGATCGCTGGCCGGAATCTTGATGATGCGAATGTCGTGTTCTTCCACTCTGGCCCCGACCTGCAAGTCGTTGGCCGCCACAATCACATCAATTTCCTGCTCGTTGTTGGCGCCAGAGTTGTTCTGGAGATTCTTGTAGACGTAGGCGGCAACGAGAAAGCCTACAGCCAGCGCCAGCACCCCGATCATCAGCAAACGCGTGCGATTCATAACGCCCCTCTTCGAGCAGACCTCATCGCGGAGATGTCACGTCCGGGACTTGTTCCGGACCAGTTCCACGGCTCAGCCACTGACTGATCCGAAAAACAGATTACTGGATCGAACTGGCGACCGAGGAAAACGTGTTATTCGCGTTGGAGCCGATAAGACGCACGGTTCCAACCACAATTACCAGAATGACCGCCAGCATGACCGCATACTCGGCGATGTCCTGGCCTTTGTCTTCGCGCCACAATTGTTGCAGCAGATTCATAAGCTCCCCCACTGTGACAGTGGTAATCGCGGGTACGGTACCCGCCGGCATTCTCAAACATTTTTCGGACGGAATCCAGCTCCGGACCGCGCAAGCGCGGTCAGCCCCTTCGACTACGGTGTAATCATACCCTGCAACCTGCAGGAAAGTGGTAATTTCTTGCAGTTACCTACATTACCGACGGTACCGCAAGTAAGGTCGGCCAACCGGCTGCCGGAGCAATAGAAAGCACCGGTCCGCTTCGACAGGCAACGGGAGGGAGCAACCATCAATACGGCGCTGCGTTGGCTGGTCGGGGCGTTCCTGGTGGCTGTGCTGGCCATGCACGCGGTTTTTCTGTGGGGAATCTGGAACCGGGTCCGGCGCGGCGACCCCGATTTTACCGTCTATTACACGGCCGCCCTGATGTTGCGCCAGGGCCTGGGGCCGAACCTCTACGATCCCGATAGCCAACTTCAGGTTCAAAGGCAGTTCACGTCGGACTCTGACATCCGACGCGGGCCCTTACCCTACATTCATCCACCATTTGAGGCGCTCTTTTTTCTGCCGCTCACTTTTCTGCCTTACCCGGCCGCCTACGTGGCCTGGAACCTGATCAACCTGGGGATGCTAATCGGGGTGCTGGTGATTCTGCGCGGCTGTTTGCCGGGCCTGGCCAAAGTTCCGCTGGGAATAACGATCTTCGCGGCGCTCGCGTTCTTTCCCGTGCTCGCCAATTTTCATCAAGGCCAGGATGCAATTCTGCTGCTTCTGCTGTGTGTGATCGCATTTTCGAGTGCGGGGCGAGGTCATTATTTCGTCGCTGGCTGCTGGCTGGGACTCGGATCGTTCAAGTTTCAGTTCGTGGTTCCTATCGCTCTGCTATGGATATGGTGGTTCCTGCGCTCGGGATCGAACCCCCGAAACGCAACCCCCAACGGGCTTGGACGCGCACCAATCTGGCGGACGCCGACCTGGAGTTTTATGGCTTCAGGATTCGTGACTGTTGCCGGGGCTGCCGCTGCGCTTTCGGTTGCGATCGTGGGCTGGAGTCAGGCGCTGCGCTACCCGGCCTTCTCGTGGCGGATTATTTCTTCGGTCCGCCTCGGGGGGCTTCCGGCGCGCTCGATGCCGAATTTGCTCGGACTGATTTGCGGCTGGCCGGCGACCGAGAACGCGGAGTGGGCGCGCGTTCTGGCGGTCGTCTTCTGTTGCGCCGTCTTTGTGTTGGTGGCCGGCCTGAGAGTCCCGGACTCGCAGACTCTCCATCTCGCGATCGCCTGCTCCGTGGTTACGTCGGTCCTGATCAGTTACAACACCAACACGTATGATCTCGCGCTGCTGATTCTACCGCTCGCACTGCTGGTTAATTTTGCGCTGCGTGCTTCCGCACCGGCCGACGTGGCGTGGAGACTATTTCTGCCGTCATTGCCGCTGCTGATCAGCCCGCTGTGGTTTTTTCTATGGCTGGTCTGGTTGCGCACGAATCTCATGGGATTATTTCTGCTGGGCTGGCTGTTTTTCGTATGGCGCGAGGCCCGGCTCGTCGGGCGGGACTATTCGCTACAGACTTCTCCCGTGTCCGAGTTCAGGTAACCTTCATGGCCAGAAATCTTCTTCTTATCGTCGCCGCGGCGCTTGCCGGACTGGCCATGTGGTTCTGGGTCCAGCGCGTCGCGATTCCGCATCAGCAAGCAGAGGCGACGGAGCGCGGCACGCCCCGCGGCAACCTGTCTGATCTCTATCCGCGCTGGCTGGGCGCGCGCGAATTGCTGCTGCACGGGCGCGATCCTTACAGCCCGGAACTGGCGCGGGAAGCGCAGGCCGGATATTACGGACGCGTGCTTGACCCCAAACGCCCCAACGATCCCAAAGACCAGCAAGCGTTCGCCTATCCGCTTTATGTGATCTTCGTGCTCGCTCCGACCGTGCGCATGAATTTTTCTGATGCACAGCGCATTGCCGTCTGGCTGCTATTGCTCATCACGGCGGCATCGGTTCCTTTGTGGCTGCGAGCCTTGGATTGCCGAATTTCACCCGCGACCAAGCTGGCCGCAGTCCTTCTCGTCCTCGGATCGTTTCCCGCGATTCAGGGAATCAAACTGCAGCAGCTAACGCTGCTCGTGGCCGGACTGCTGGCGGCAGCCTTTGGCGCGCTGGCCTCCGGCTATCTGATTCTTGCAGGCGCTCTGTTCGCGCTGGCCAGCATCAAGCCGCAGCTTGTGGCGCTGACCGCCGTTTGGATCTGCTTTTGGGCGTTGGGGAGCTGGCGCGAGCGAAGAAAATTGATTTTCAGCTTCGTAGCCAGCATGCTGCTGCTTGCAGGCGCGGGCGAACTGCTCTTGCCGGGCTGGATCGGAGAGTTTCGCCATGCCATGGCTGAGTACTGGGTCTACACCGGCGGCGGACGCTCCGTGCTCGACGTCCTGCTCACGTCATATTTTGGCAGGGCGGTCGCGGCTGTTCTGATACTTATGGCGCTATTTCGAATTTGGCGGGCGCGCCAGGCCCCCGTGTTCACGCCCGAGTTTTCCTGGTCGCTCGCGTTCGTCATGGCGACTACCCTGGCGGTGATTCCGATGTTTGCTCCTTACAACCAGCTGCTTCTGGTCCCGGCTCTGGCGCTGATTGCCCGGTCGGCGCGCAGACTCTGGAGGATCGGGCCCGCCAGCCGGTTCTGTCTGGCGCTGGTCGTAGGTTCAGTCTTGTGGCCCTGGCTCGCCGCAGGTGCCCTGGTGGCCTGCCTGATCTTTTTTCCGGCTGTGACGGTGCAGCGGGCCTGGGTGCTTCCGCTCTTCACCAATTTCTGGATTCCGGTCAGCGTGTTAGTCCTGCTTCTGATCGGCCGGCGAACGCTCTGTTGCAAAGCGGAAGGCGCTCTCAGCGACTGAGATCTGACCTCCCCGAACTTGGTCCAGATCTAATGTGGAGCCTCGGCCGGAACTTGCGGCTGGCGCGAGGCCAGAGTAACCTAGTCCCTGTGCCCGGGCAGGCTCGTGATGTCGCAAGCGGCCGATGATTAGTCGCCGCTGCCGCCCGGAAGCAGTCTTTTCCCAATAATGGCCCTGAACAGCATCAGCCACTCCAGCTCCGGTTCCGGAGTGTTTCCTGCCCTTGTCTTTGTTCAGGGCAGCGAGCAGAAGAACATCGTCCTCAACCGCACTCCGTTCAACGTGGGACGGAAGGTGGACAAGGATCTGGTCATCGCCGACCCCCGGGTCTCCCGCGATCACGCCCAGATCATGCAGGAGGGCTTCGATTTTTTCATCGTTGACCTGGGCAGCAAGCACGGCACCTTCGTCAACGGAGAGCGCATTCAGCGCCAGAAGCTGGAACGCGGCGACCGCCTGGAGTTCGGCGCGCGCGACTCGGCCTACGTGCTTTTCAATCCGGCGCACGCGACCTCCAACACCGCCCGCGAATTCCTGAGCCAGATCTCGGTCATCGGCATCAAGCCCGAAGCGACGGAACTGGAAAAGCTCACGCTCTTTCTCGAAGCTGCCCGAAAACTGAACACCGCCGGCGTGCTCGACGAAATCCTGATGACCATGCTCGACGTGACTCTGCAATTGACGCGGGCCGAGCGCGGATATGTTTTTCTCAAGGATGAAGAAGGCAAGCTGCGCCTTGCGGCCGGCCGCAACTCGAAAAAGGAGCCGCTGCTCGACGACAAGACGATTTCGCATTCGATCATTGCCGAGTCCATGCGCTCGAACTCGGAATTTCTGCTGACCGACACCAGTCAGTCGCTCGATCTGGCCGGGCGGCAGAGCATCGTGGCTTACGATCTGCGGACGGTCGTGTGCATTCCGTTGCGCAAGCTGCAGGTGCAGGTGGCTCGCGATTCGCAGACGCCCGCGCCCGGAGCCACCGCCGAAGCCATGGGCGTGCTTTACGTGGACTCGCGCTTCGCCTCGCGCGATATCAGCGGGGTGGACCAGAAGATTCTGCACGTGATCGCGACTGAAGCTGCGTCGCTGATTGAAAACGCGCGTCTGGTGGCAGCCGAGGAAGAGTCCCGCCGTTACCAGCAGGAGCTGAGCATCGCCGCCAGCATTCAGCAGCGCCTGATGCAGGTGAAAATTCCGGAAGTGCCCTTTGCCCGGTTGCGCGGCAAGAACCTGTCTTGTAAAGAAATCGGCGGTGATTTTTTCGACGCGGTCAACACCAAGGAGGGCCTGGCGGTGGTACTGGCCGACGTCAGCGGCAAGGGCGTCTCGGCCGCGCTCCTGGCTTCGACTCTGCAGGGCATGATCTACTCGCACTTGGGCGCGGGCATGCCGCTGCTCGATGTGGTTACGGCGGTGAATCATTTCTTCACCGAAAAACTGGTCGGCGAGAAATATGCGACCGTACTGCTGGCCCGTTTGCGCCGCGACGGCGAGCTCGAATATGTAAATTGCGGCCACGTTCCGCCGGTGCTGGTTTGCAACGGCGAAGTGATTCGTCCGCCGCACGGCAACGTCCCGGTCGGACTTCTGCCCGACGCCACCTTTGAGAGCGCCACCTGCCAGCTGAAATCCGGCGACCGCTTCCTGATCGTCACCGACGGCGTAACCGAAGCCGAGAATTCCATGGGCGAATTTTTCGACGATTCGCGTCTCGAGCAGGCCGCGGCCAAGACTCCTACACTCGAAGGAATTTTCTCCGCCGTGACCGAGTTCTGCGCCGGCAATCCTCTGAACGACGATTGCACCGTCGTCGAACTGTCCTACACCAGTACGGAAGAACCGTAAGGCTGGCAATCCTCTGGGTCGTCTCAGAACAACTCAACCTACGCCGTGTGCCCGGAAGCAGCCCCAAGCCGTTTGTTGCGGGTGATCAACGCTACCCCGAGTTGCTCGGCAAGTGAAACATACGCCCGCGTCATAAGCGGACAGGTTGTGTCGCAGCTGCCAAATCCTCGGCAAGAATCGGGAGTGCGGATACCTGACGATTCTAAGGTTGAATAGGGCTTGGACCGCGGTGTCTGCTCGATAGCCTGAGATGACGCCCTGCCGCAGCAGACGCCTCAACACCTCCCGTTCGTCGCGGCCCGCGCTTTAAGCTTTCGATGCAACGGCTCGGGCACGTTGCGGAACTGGATCATCTTTGACATGTTTACAACATACTTTCATGGGCAAAACATGCCAACCAAGAAAACCTGGAACGCTCAACGAATCGGGAACCACCGCTACTTCACTGAAGACTTCCGACTGGTGGATAACAGATCTCGCCCCAATCTCCCTCATGGACATACACTGGCGCATTCCAGGCTAACCAGAGGCCAACCGCAGTCGTGGTGTTTTGTACCGTTTCCGGAACCATCGCGGGTGCGTCGTCGGGATAAGTATCTTCGTAGTTGTCTACCGACCATTCCGTTGGAACCGCATTCTCTTCCGTCAGCCGGCGCACAAATTCCTGCGTATCCCGACTGAAAGTGTTGCCCGTGAATTGATCGAAGGTGTCCAGCTTTCCCTCTGCATTCGTCGGCCACGGATAAGGAGACAGCAGCACCGTAGTTCGCAGGCCATGAGCATTTCCCCACTGGATGGCCTGCACAATAAATTTCTCGTATCCCGGACCGCTTCCTCCAGTCAGAAAGAAGTTAGGCGGAGTGTCGAACGCGATTGCCCCGCCATACAGCGCCTCTCCGCGCTCGAGCGCATAGAAGGCGTTGGTGGCAAATACGTTTTCCCCAAACTTCGGTTCGCTTGGATCATTCGGGCCCACGACCGGAGCCACCGTCCTGATCCCCTCGGACCGGGCCGCGTTTACATACGCCCTCCACTGCTTCAAGTCCGCTTCCAACTGTCCCGGACCCGCCGAATCAGATGGCGTGTTCACATTCGCTTCCGAGGGGTGCAGGCCATTTTGTATGTACTGCGCCCGGTAAAAGCCGTAGCTCGGCGGAAGCGTGAAATAGTTCCAGCCCACCTGCCCCAGTTCCGCCTGACCCGGCCCGGTGCTTTCAAACGCTTCCTCAATAGCCTTGAGAATGCTCGTTGGATTCTCGGCTGCGCTCACGGCATTTCCATGTTCGTAAAGCCCTACGTGGCTGGTTTTGAGAAGTTCCGGGAATTGATCGCTCGCCCCTAGCGCATTGAACCCAGCCGTCCCGCCGACGAAGATATATTGACCCAGATTCGAGCAGCCGCCATTATTTTCTGAGCTCGCAGGAGCAGGCTCTTGAGGCGCGGCCAGCGCGGCAGATGTCAGAACGAGTAAGGCCACAAAATGGCCAAACCACCGCGAACGTGTAGTGCTCGTAGAACTCCCCATTCACAGGACTTCAACCCCGCGCGCGGTCAAGAGTTCTCCACACTCACGGTGAATTCCTTCCCCTCCCACCGCTGCTTCTCCGGCCAATAGAATGTGAAGACGGCCTGCCCTCCGGATGGCAGCGACGCGGTGGGCAGATCGACGGTGTGGAGGCCGAGGCCGGTGTCTCGCGTATCAACGTCATGCGCGGTCTCCCATCCGTCCACTGACCAGTGCACACGGGCCGGGTTCAGCAGGTTCAGGCGCAGGTCTTTGTTGCGCGGAATCGAGCGCGTCTTGTTATTAATCCTCCAGGCATACACCTGCCTCTTGTGCTTCTCCACGAGGTAACGCTGGACCGGCTGCGGCGCCTGATCGAAAATCTTCCCGTCGCGGATCGAGCGCCGCAGCTTCACATATTCGGAATGCGCCCACACCAGAGGGCACGCCGATCCCGAGGGCTTTCCACGAAACAACTCAAGCGCCGGCAGGTCGGCCGAATCCCATACCTGCTCGGGCAGCAGACGGCTTTGTCCGGCGGTTGAGTTTTCCATCACCGTGAGCAGCGCTTCGGCTTCGTCGCGATGTCCGGCTGCCAGCAGGTAGTGCGCCCGCTCGCCAGCCAGAAGGGGCCACGGACGCCCGATTCCACTCCCGTCGAAGGGCGAGCCGTCTTTGTGTTCGCCGTAGCCGTCGCCGTTGTAGCGGTACCAGCATGGGCCCTGTGGCAGCTCGACGCACAGCAGCGCATCAATGGCGCGCAGCGTGTTCAGGATGTGCGGATCGTCGGGCGCCCGCAGCCCGAAGCGCACCAGCGCGAGCGCGTCTGGACTGACGATGTGATAGGCGCGGGCTCCGTCCTGCCCCGGCGGGCGGTTCTTGATGGGAACGAATCCCTGGGTCGGAGAAGCCACGCCGTCAGTATCGGGAGGCGCGATCCGGACGTAATACCCGCCGATGCCCAGCTGCCGCGCCAGATCGGTATCCGTGGCATACGTCCAGCGCTCGATATTGTCATTCCAGGCGTCGGCCGTGTCGCGCATGGTCTGCGCCTGCGCGCTGTGCCCGATCAGATCGGCGATTTCCGCCGCGGCCAGCAGCGCGGAAATTTCCGCTGCCAGCGTGAAGGTCGAATAGCCCCCGTCTTCTTCCCAGCGATCCTGCATGGTGACCGGACCATTGCGCAGGATGAAGCTTACGGCACTGCGTATCATCGGCCACCAGCGCTCCAGCCGGCCCAGTGTGTTCGGCGCCTCGCGCCGCAGAAGATCAATCAGCAGGATCGGCAGCGCTGTCTCGTCCATCTGCACGCCGCTCCAGTACGGCCGCCCGTCGAGCCAGAGATTCTGCGCCCAGTTGCCCTCGGCTTCCTGGGTGGCTTCGAGATAGCGCAGCACCCGGACCGCATCGTCCACCGCGCCCGCCGCCAGCAATGCGCTGGCGGTTTCCACCAGATCCCGCGGCCAGACCAGGTGATAACCGCCCAGATCTTCGTCGCCCTTGTTGAATCCCCAGGGAATCGAGAGGCTGGCGATGATCCCTCCCAGAAAGTCCTTGGACTCATGGGTGCGCAGCGCCGCCATCGAAGCGCGGTAGAGATCGTATTGCCGCTGCGGTTCATCGAGTGGGAGCAGCTTGTTTTGCCAGGTCCGCCACTGGTCCACATAGTGGCGCCGCACGTCGGGATAGTCTTCGAGAAGCGCGCTTCGCGCGTGCTGCCCAGCTTCCGTATCCATGGCGCCGAATCCCAGCGCGACCACAAATTCTCCCTGGGATGCATTCAGGTCGAGTTCGCCGGTAAACGCGATATTGCCGTTCTCCGCCCGCGAGTACTCCCACTCCATCTGATAGTGCTGCGAAAGGTCCTGCCAACCATCCGAGGAGCCCACGTATCCGACCGACGTTGTCTTCCATGGAACCGATGCCGCGCAGCTCAGGCAGGTGCCCTCGCGAGAGGCGAAGAACATCGGGAAGCCCTTGTAATTGCCGATCCAACCCGTATTCCCCGCGCCCCAGTTGGCCACGTGTGGCGCCAGCAGGGCGTAGAGCCGGTAGTCGGAGAGCTGGCCCCGCAGGGGCTCGAAGCGAATCTTCTGCAACACCACGTTGCGGTAGGGATCGGTCAGAACTTCCTTGTGGATCCGGTATCGGCCTTGCATGCAGGTGTTCGTCACGCTGTAGGCCGGGACCCCCGGCTCAAAGGGGCGGTTTTCAAAGCTGCAGTGCCGTTTCTCTTCGGAAAAGAATTCCTGCCCATCGGTGACGATGAAGCCCATGTCGCGCACGCAGGCCTGGTCCACTCGCGGGTAGTAGACCTCGTTCAGAATGCCGTGGCTGATTGTGAACCAGACCTTGCTGTGCTGGTTCAGGGCAGTCCCAACCCCGGTTTTGGCGCTCGAAGTCCAACGCGGGGGAATGCCCGGCCAGCCCGGGGCGAAGCGGGGCGCGGAATGACTCATTGGCTGATCTCCTCACTCGTGAAAACGGTTGCCGCGAAATTACAAAGAATTGACCAAGCGGCCCTGCCGCTTCCGCCCCAACTCTCATCATAATAGGTAAGGCTTGTCCCGTGTTTCACACGGCTGACCGTTTTTGGCGAGCGCATTCTAGGAACCCGGGATGATCCTCTGGCACTGGATAATAATGGGCAGAAGCCGTAGTGGATTCGTGTTCACCCGATCAGATGCTGCCGGGTGCCTGCGCGTGACATTGTCCCTGCTGGGGACAGTCCTTTGGTTGTTGGCCGTCTGCCTGTCCTCCCGCTCCGCCGTCGCGGAAGACACGGCTCCCCTGGGTTCGGTCACAGCGCTCGATCGCGGCTTTTCCGGTCTCTACAATCTCGATTTCACCGGGGCGCAAAAAGATTTCGAGAGCTGGGAAGCGCGGCATCCCGATGATCCTTTGGGTCCGGTGAGTGAAGCAGCGGGCCTTCTTTTTTCCGAGTTTGACCGGCTCGGCGTTCTCGAAGCTCAGTTCTACGAGAATAACGACGCTTTCTTCGCCCGCTCCCGGCTCACGCCCGACCCGGTCGTGCGTGATCGCTTTCACTCCGCCATCGCCCGCGCGGAGACTCTCGCCCGCGCTCAACTGACCCGCGTTCCTAAGGAACGAGACGCCCTTTTTGCCCTGACGCTCTCTTCCGGCCTGCAGGCGGATTATGTCGCCCTGATCGAAAAGCGGAACCTGGCGTCGCTCGGCTTTACCAAGGAGGCTTCCGGCTGGGCGCAACAGCTCCTCGCCGTCTGCCACGATTGCTACGACGCCTTGCTGGCCACCGGCTTCAGCAAGTACATCCTCGGAAGCATGCCTGCTCCCCTTCGCTGGATTCTCCGTCTCGGGGGGCTTCCGGCTGACAAACAGGGGGGCCTTGCCGACCTCGAGACCACCGCCGCCCGCGGTCACTACCTGGCGCCCTTCGCCCGGATTCTCCTGGCCATCGCCTGTGTGCGCGAGAAAGACAATGCCCGAGCCCTCTTCCTGCTCGCCGGCTTGCAGCGCGATTTCCCCGGAAACCAGTTATTTGCCCGCGAGGTATCTCGACTGCAGTCTAAGTGATCAGGCTAACTCATTCCTCCTCTGCTACTTAATCCGCGCTGAGCACCCATTCACCAGAAATTCATCGGGTTGTAACAGTTCTGTAACACTGCGCCGATAGAACGGGACGTTAAATCCTCGAGGAGGAGATTTCATGCGCAGGGTCGTGATGCGGTTGGTGTCCGCAGTTTCACTTGCCTTAATTCTGCTGTCGTCGGCCTTCGCCCAGACCACCCTGAATGGGGCCGGGGCGACCTTTCCCAATCCCATGTACTCGAAGTGGTTCAGCGAGTATCACAAGCTTCATCCCGAAGTGCAGATCAACTACCAGCCCATTGGCAGCGGCGGCGGCATCCGGCAGATCACCGAGGGTACGGTGGACTTCGGCGCCAGCGACATGCCAATGACCGACGATCAACTGAAGGAAGCTGCCACCAAGCTGAAGACGAAGGTATTGAACATTCCAACCGTTCTGGGCGCGAACGTACCCGCCTATAACATTCCCGGGGTGAGCGCAGAACTGAAATTCACCCCCGAAATTTTAGCCGGAATCTTTCTCGGAAGAATCGCCAATTGGAACGATCCCGCCATCAGCGCCGCCAACCCGGGCGTGAAGTTTCCCAATCAGGAAATCATCGTCGTCCATCGCTCTGACGGCAGCGGCACTACTTTCATCTGGACCGACTATCTCTCGAAAGTCTCGACCGACTGGAAGTCCCAGGTGGGCAGCGGTACGTCGGTAAAGTGGCCCAAGGGTATGGGCGGCAAGGGCAACGAGGGCGTGGCCGGGTTGATCCGTCAACTGCCAGGCTCCATTGGCTATGTGGAGTTGATCTATGCGATCCAGAACAACATTCCCTTCGGCAGCGTGCGCAATTCCGCGGGAACATTCCTGAGGGCCTCGCTCGACGGCGTTACAGCAGCGGCCGCATCGGCCCCCAAGATGCCCGCCGACTTTCGCGTCTCCATCACCAACGCCCCCGGCAAGGATGCCTATCCCATTTCCAGCTTCACTTGGCTGCTGATTCCTCTGCAGTCCAAGGACGTGGCCAAAGGCAAGATTCTGGTTGATTTCCTCAACTGGATGCTCAGTGATGGCCAGAAGATGACCACGGCCCTGTCGTATGCTCCGCTGCCCGAAAACGTGGTGGCGAAAGTGAAGGAAACCATCAAGCAAGTCAAATAAGCCCCCGCCGTTAGCAGGGGAGATTTCATTTTTTGGCGAAAAAAAGGAGAGAGCGATGAAGTCTGCGTGGAGATTGTGTCTGTTTCTGTTACTAGCGGCGAGTCTGGTGGCCCAGAATGCCCCGGCTCCCAAATCCAAGAAGAAAGCGGCCGCCATTACCGCAGCCGATATCCAGGCGCTGAGGGATGCCATCGCCGGCCAGCAGGCCGCCATCGCCGCCCAGCAGCAGCAGATTCAGCAACTGCAGGAGGAACTGCGCCATCGCGATCAGGCGGTGCAGCAGGCCCAGACGGCCGCCACCGACGCCGCCGGCAAGGCCGATGCTGCGCAGCAGCAGGCCGCCCAGCAGCAGCAGACGGTTACCGCCCTGTCTACGGACGTAACCGATCTCAAGAACAACATGTCCAGCACCGTGCTCACCTTGCAGGAAACCCAGAAGAACGTGAAGGAAGCGATGGAGAGCCCGCTGGCCTTGCACTACAAAGGCATCACCATCACACCGGGAGGCTTCCTCGCAGCTGAAACTGCGCGCCGTTCGCGGGCCCTCGCCGCCGACGTCAACACCCCCTTTAATAACCTGACCATGCCGGGAGCATCGCAGAGCTTTACTTCGGAGTTCTTCGGCTCCGGGCGTCAGTCGCGTATCTCGATGCTGGCCGAAGGCAAGCTGAGTATGGCGAAACTGTCCGGATATGTCGAAGCTGACTTCCTCTCCGCCGGCGCGTCTTCCAACACCAACCAGAGCAACAGCTTTTCACTCCGCCAGCGCCAGGCTTGGGGTCAAGCTGCCTTCAACAACGGTTGGAGCTTTACCGGCGGCCAGATGTGGAGTCTGGTCACTGAAACCAAGCACGGCGTGGACAATCGAACCGAAGCCCTGCCGATGACCATCGACGCGGCTTACCAGGTGGGCTTCAGCTGGTCGCGCCAGTACGGCATCCGCCTCGTCAAGGACTTCGGCAATAAAGCCTGGTTCGCGGTCTCCATGGAGAACGCACAGGCCACGGTCTCCAGTCATAACAATGCCGCCAACTTCCTGGTGGGTTCGGCCGGAGCCAGCGGTGGCGTCTTCAATCAGACCATCACGGCTTGCAGCTACAGCTCCAGCGCCAACGCCACCACCTGCACTCCCACCGCTCCGTTGGCGTTCAACCCGTCGCCCGACATCGTAGCCAAGCTGGCCTTCGAGCCCGGTTTCGGACACTACGAAGTCTTCGGTATTTTCAGCCGGTTCCGTGACCGCGTTTTCCCCTGCGCGGAATCGTCCGCTACCAACACGCCCTGCGGCGCAACCATCACTGCTCCCAGCGCGCTCGACGCCTTTAACAGCTCCAAGAACGGCGGCGGTTTCGGCGCCAACGCTCGCTGGACCATCGCCAAGCACCTCGACTTCGGCCTGCACGGCATGGCCGGGTCCGGCCTGGGACGCTACGGCTCCGGCGGACTTGCCGATACCTCTGTCCACGGCGACGGGACCCTCGACCTGATCAAGAACTACCAGGGCTTGGCCACGCTCGAGTGGCACGGCCCGAAACTCGACGTTTATTTGAACGTCGGTTCCGAGTACGACCAGCGCAGTTACTCCGTGGATCCCCAGAGCCTGCTCGTTGTCGGCTACGGCGCCGTTCCAGTCTCCGGTTTCACCGACAAGTACACCAACGCTGGCTGCTACTCCGAAACCATCCCTCAGAACGGCACCGGATTCCTGCCCGGCTCGCTCGGCAGCTGCGTGGCCGATACCCGCGCCCTGACCGAAGGAACTCTCGGCTTCTGGTACCGGCTCTACAACGGACCGAAGGGTCGCACCCAGTGGGGCGCGCAGTTCTCGTACGTGAACCGCGCCACCTGGGCCGACGCCAACGGTCTGGAACCGCACGGTCTGGACGGAATGGTCTTCACTTCGTTCCGCTACTACCTGCCCTAACCTCGTCCGGTCTTCCGGCGCCCGAACCGTCATCCCGGTTCGGGCGTCGTTCTTTATTCAACGTGCTATTCCTTATGAAACCCGAAACCACAAACCTTGGCTGCTGACGCGCCAGCGTTTCATCCATTACAATCGTGAGTTAAACCTCCCGGCTACAACGGCTCTGTAAAGCGCCTCTCGGCTGGCAGTTTTCCGATGACCTCGTCCTCGTCGAAACCGCTGACGTTCCAGGAGCTTATCCTGCGGCTGCAGACCTTCTACGCGCAGCAAGGATGCGTCCTGCAGCAGCCCTACGATGTGGAAGTCGGCGCCGGCACCATGGCCCCGGAAACTTTTCTTCGTGTCCTCGGACCGAAGCCTTACAAGGTCGCCTATCTCCAGCCGTCGCGCCGCCCCGCCGACGGCCGCTACGCGGAGAATCCGAACCGCCTGTTCAAGCACCTGCAGTTGCAGGTGATCCTGAAGCCGCCGCCGGAGAACGTGCAGGAGCTTTACCTCGAATCTCTGGCCGCGATCGGGATTGACCTTCGCCAGCACGACATTAAGTTCGAAGAAGACAACTGGGAAGCGCCCACGTTGAGCGCCTGGGGCGTGGGCTGGCAGGTCATGCTCGACGGCCTCGAGATCACCCAGTTCACTTACTTCCAGCAATGCGGCGGCGTGGACCTCAATCCGATCTGCGCCGAACTGACCTACGGACTCGAACGCATCGCCGCTTTTCTGCAGGACGTGGATTCGATCTACGACATCGTTTGGGCACGCGATCCCGGCACCGGCCACGAAGTCAAATATGGCGACGTGCGCCTCGCCGACGAACTCCAGTTCTCGGTCTACAACTTCGAACTCGCCGACGTCGAGAAAACCTGGCAACACTTCGACCTCTGCGAAGCCGAATGCAAGGCGCTGCTCGATCGCTACGCCGCGCTCGGAAAGGACGTGGGCAAAGAGTCCGCCGGTGGTGACGGAGTTCGCGCTGACAACCGCTTCATCGAAAACGAAAAAAAGCGCCTTCCGCTGCTCGCGGCCTACGATCTCTGCCTCAAGTGCTCGCACTATTTCAATATTCTCGACGCTCGCGGCGCCATTTCGGTTACCGAACGCGTCGGCGTGATCGCCCGCGTGCGCGCGCTCGCGGTCGGCATCGCCAAGGCATGGGTTGACCAGCAGAAGACCGATCAACCCAAAGCATCTGACAGAGCAGACGAGCCGGAGACCTTGGTTGAGAAGAACGACAAGAAAGTAAAGCAGAAGAAAGAGCGGTTGACACCGGTAGCCACCTAATTTCTGTCATCCTGCTAAGTTTTGTCATCCTGAGCGGAGTGCGAACTTCGCGAAGCGAAGTGCAAACGCAATCGAAGGACCCGTGCTCGCCTGCCGCGGCACCGGCTCCAAGAGGATTTTTTAACCAGAGATGCCAGACTTCTTACTCGAAATCGGTTGCGAAGAAATCCCGGCGCGCATGATTGACGCCGCTTCCCAGGAACTGCGCGAGCGCTTCCTCGCGCTGCTCGCCCGCGAGCGCCTCGCCGCCGACTCGGTCTCAGGTTTCGACACGCCCCGGCGTCTGGCCTTGCTCGTCTTCGGCCTTGCCGCCGGACAAGCTGACGTGACCGAGCAACTGACCGGCCCCTCCGTCAACGTTGCCTATAAGGACGGCCAGCCCACTCCCGCCGCGCACGCGTTCGCCAGGAAAGCGGGCCTCGAAGTTTCCCGGCTCGAAACCATCACCACTCCGAAAGGCGAGTATATTTCCGCCCGCGTGATGAAGAAGGGCCGCACCACGGCAGAAATTCTGTCGGAACATCTGCCTAAGGAAATCTCCGCCATCTACTGGCCGAAAAATATGTACTGGCGCAAGCCTGCCGAGCGCTTCGTGCGTCCGGTGCGCTGGCTCGTGGCTATGCTCGACGCAGAAACGATCCCGCTCGAATTCGACGGCATCGTCGCCGCCAGTTCATCCCGCGGACATCGCATCCTGTCCGGCGGCGCTGTCACCATTCCCCGCGCCGGGTCTGCCTATGTGGAAGCCTTGCATGCAGCCAAAGTCCTCGGCCGCGCCGAGCGCGAACACCAGATTCGCAAGGCTCTTGACTCCGCCACCCGCGCCGTTCCGGGCGCGCGCTGGCGCGAAGACAAGCTCTTGCTCTCGACCGTCGTCAATCTCACCGAATTTCCCTCCGCGATTCTCGGCAACTTCGATCCTCAGTTTCTCGCCCTGCCCGAGGAAGTTCTGGTCACCGTGATGCGCGACCATCAGAAATATTTCGCGGTAGATGACGCTTCCGGCAAACTTGCCCCTCATTTCCTCGCCGTGCTCAACACCGACAGCGATCCCCAGGGACTCATTCGCCACGGCAACGAACGCGTTCTGCGCGCCCGCTTTAACGACGCCCGCTTCTTCTGGGAGACCGATCAGAAAAAATCGCTGCTCGACCGTCTCGAACTCCTGCGCCACGTCACCTTTCAGAAAGATCTCGGCAGCTACTACGAGAAGACGCAGCGCGTGCAGCGCCTCTGCAGCTGGCTGAGCGAGATTCTCAAGCAAGGCGGCATCGCCGTCCGTCCGGGCGTGATTCACAAAGCCGCGTGCCTCGCGAAAACCGATCTGACCACCGAACTTGTTAAGGAGTTCACCGAACTGCAGGGCATCGTCGGCGGGCTCTACGCGCGTGTGCAGCAGCTCGACCCCAGCCTGAAAGAGGAGACCCGGCTCGCCATCGCCGACACTATCTACGACCATTACAAGCCCGAATCCACCGATGACGAAGTCCCTCGCTCCATGGAGGGCGCGGTCCTTTCGATCGGCGACAAGGCCGACACCATTGCCGGCATGTTCGCTCTCGGTCTGGTGCCGAGCGGCTCCAAGGACCCGTTCGCGCTGCGCCGCCAGGCCAACGGCATCGTCAAGGTGATCGCGGAAAAGAAGCTTCCGCTGCGCCTGGGCGATCTCATGCGCGACGCCCGCGCCGGTTATCGCAAGTCGGACGCCGAAAAGAAATTTGTTCCCGACGAGCAATACGCGCAGTCGGTCGCCGCATTCTTTCGTGAGCGCGTGGAGTTTTACCTCAAGGAGATTCGCGGCTACAGTTTCGACGTGGTGAAAGCCGTTCTCGGCGCCGACTCCGAAGATGTGGTGGATGCCATCGAGCGTGCCGAGGCCGTCAAGCAAGTGCTGCACCTGCCCGAATTTCAGGCCATCGGCGCGGCCTGCAAACGCATCCGCAACATTCTGCGGCAGGCGGCTGAGAAGAAGATCGAACCGGCAGGGAATTGGTCGGCGTTAGAAGGCTCGGCCGCGGAGGAAACTGCGCTCGCTCAATATCTCTCTGAAAGCTCTCCGCGGATCGAAGCGCATTACAAAGAGAAGAATTACGGAGCTGCATTGCTGTTGCTGGCATCGTCGCGCGAGCGTGTAGACGCCTTCTTCGACAAGGTCATGGTCATGGTCGAAGATGAGCGCGTGCGCGCCAACCGCTTGGCCCTGCTCCAGACGCTGCTAAAGGAATTCTCGACGATTGCCGATTTTTCCGAAATCGTGACCGAAGGCAAAGCATGATGGCGAGCAGAGAACGAAACAGAGCCCGGAGCAACGACACGAATACCTCACCAAGCCTTGTCATTCCGACCGCAGGGAGGAACCTGCTTTTCGACGATCCCTCCCGGAACCAGGATTTCAAGCTCAATCAGAATTTCCAATACCCTGAAATACAAAAGGACTCATATGGCAACCATCACCCTCCCCGAAGCTGAAGTTCAGAATTCAAAATCCACTGCAACCAAATACGTCTATTCCTTCGGCGGCGGCCACGCCGACGGAAACGGCAAAATGAAGGATGTCCTTGGCGGCAAGGGCGCCGGCCTCGCCGAAATGACCAACGCCGGCCTGCCCGTGCCTCCCGGCTTCACCATCCAGACCGAGGCCTGCCGCGAATACATGCGCGGCTCTTTGTCCAAAGCGGTTGACCAGCAGATGAACGATGCTCTCGCCCAGTTCGAAGCTCTTCAGGGCCAGAAGCTCGGCGCGGGCGAAAATCCCCTGCTCGTCAGCGTTCGCTCTGGCGCCAAGTTTTCCATGCCCGGCATGATGGATACCATCCTCAACCTCGGTCTTAACGACAAGAGCGTTGAGGCGCTGGCCAAGCGCAGCAACAATCCCCGCTTTGCCGCCGACTCCTATCGCCGGCTGATCCAGATGTTCGGCAACGTCGTGCTCGACGTCGAGAAGTCTGCTTTCGACGAAGTCTTCGAAGCCAAGAAGCGCCAGAAAAAAGCCAAGCTCGATACCGACCTTGACGCCAAGGCTCTCGAGGAAGTCATTGCCGAATACAAGAAGGTCGTCAAGAAGCACGCCCACCGCGACTTTCCGCAGGATCCGCGCGAACAACTCGTCATGGCCCGCGACGCCGTCTTCCGTTCCTGGCAGAATGACCGCGCCAAACATTACCGCCGCATCAACAACATTGACGACATGCTCGGCACCGCCGTCAACGTTCAGGCCATGGTGTTCGGCAATCTCGGCGAGACCAGCGGCACCGGCGTCGGATTCACCCGCAATCCTGCCACCGGCACGAAAGAGTTTTACGGCGAGTTCCTGATGAACGCTCAGGGCGAAGACGTGGTCGCCGGCATCCGCACCCCGGTGCACATCTCTGAACTCGAAAAAATCATGCCCGACGTCTACAACCAGTTGCGCGACATCACCACGCGCCTCGAAAAACATTACCGCGACATGCAGGATTTCGAGTTCACCATCCAGGAAGGCAAGCTCTACATGCTGCAGACGCGCAACGGCAAGCGCACCGGCCTGGCCGCCGTCCGCGTCGCCATTCAGATGGTCGAAGAGGGCTTGATCTCGAAAGAGGAGGCCATCTTCCGCGTCGAGCCCAACCAGCTCTATGACTTCCTCGTGCCCCGTCTCGACGAGAAGAAAACCAAAATCGAAGTCCTCGCCACCGGCCTTCCCGCGTCGCCCGGCGCGGCCGTCGGCCAGATCGTTTTCACCGCCGACGAGGCCGTCGTCAAAGCCGGACACGGAGCCAAAAAGAATCCCGTGATCCTCGTCCGCGCCGAAACCACGCCAGAAGATATTCAGGGCATGGAAGTCGCCGCCGGAATCCTGACCTCTCGCGGCGGCATGACCAGCCACGCCGCCGTGGTTACGCGCGGCATGGGCAAGTGCTGCGTGGCCGGAGCCGGCGACATCAGCGTGGACGAAAAGAAACGCGAAATGCGCGTCAAGGGCCAGACCTTCCGCGAAGGCGACTGGATTTCACTCGACGGCACCACTGGCCGCGTCATCAAAGGCCAGCTCGATACCATTCCGCCGAAAGCCGACGATCCCGAACTCCTCAAGCTCATGGGCTGGGCCGAGCCCTTCCGCACCATGAAGGTCCGCGCCAATGCCGATATTCCTCGCGACGCCATCCAGGCCCGTGCCTTCGGCGCTGAAGGCATCGGCCTCTGCCGTACCGAGCACATGTTCTTCGGAGAGAAAAAGATTGGGCACATGCGCGCCATGATTCTCGCCGACAACGAGAAAGATCGTCGCGCTGCCCTGAAAAAGTTGTTACCTCTGCAGCGCGAGGATTTCGCCGGCGTCTTCAAGGCCATGGACGGCCTGCCCGTCACCATACGCACCCTCGATCCGCCCCTGCACGAGTTCCTGCCGCGCCGCGAAGAACTCATGGTGGATATCGCCCTGCTCTCCTCCTACAGCGCCAAGCAAAAAAAGGACCTCCTTGCCAACTACAAAGACTATGGCGTCAAAGCCGCCGGCGATCTCAAGAGAATTTTGCCCGGCTTGCTCGCCCGGGTCGAACAACTCCACGAGTTCAACCCTATGCTCGGCCATCGCGGCTGCCGTCTCGGCATCACTTATCCCGAGATCACCGAAATGCAGGCCCGCGCCATTTTCGAAGCGGCCGTGGATTGCTCGAAGAAAGGGATCAAAGTCTTCCCCGAAGTCATGATCCCGCTCACCGCTACACTCAAGGAAATGGCCAACCAGGCGGCCATCGTCCGCCGCGTCGCCGATGAAGTCTTTAAAGAGAAGGGAATTAAAGTGGACTACCTGGTCGGCACCATGATCGAGTTGCCGCGTGCAGCTCTGGTCGCCGACGAGATCGCCAGGGAGGCCGAATTTTTCTCCTTCGGCACCAACGATCTCACCCAGACCACCTTCGGCTTCTCCCGCGACGACGTGAACAAAGTCCTGCCCACCTACCTCGCTGAAGGCATCCTCAAGCAGGATCCCTTCGCCGCGCTCGATCAGGAGGGTGTCGGACAACTCGTCAAAATCGCCACCGAGCGCGGACGCAAGACTCGGCCTACGCTCAAAGTCGGTATTTGCGGCGAACACGGCGGCGAGCCTTCGTCGGTCGAGTTCTGCTATAAGGTTGGACTCAACTACGTTTCCTGCTCGCCCTTCCGTGTCCTGACCGCTCGCCTGGCCGCAGCCCAGGCCGCTGCCAGCGACAAGCTGAAAGTGGAGGGCGGAAGAACCAAATAGGATTCAACCAGAGCAGGCGAAGAACGTCGAGGATCGAGGGCACGGGGAGCTGGAGACTTGTCTCTGTGAATCTCCGTGCCCTCTGTGGTTAATTCGTTGTGGTTAATTCGTTTTCTGCAGCCGTGCGATCAGCTTCTGCGCCAGATTTTCTTCCGATTCCGACCACAACACTCGCGCGCTGGCCCGCGTATTCTTTTCTGTCTTCACGGTGAACTCCACCAGCTTGGCCACATTGTCGCGTACTTTCGCCTGCACTTCGTCCGTCAGCGCGAGATTTTCCTGTAGAAACGGAGAATCCAATCCGAAATCCACCTGCATATGTCCGGTCTGCTCCTGCGCCCCTTCGTCGAACGCCTCGCCCTGCGCGATAAACTTCACCAGGCTCGGCGTCAGCCGCCACTCCTCGCCGGTCTCGCCCGGAGTCCACAAGTCCCAGTAGGCGTCGAAGACATACGCATAATCGTCGTGAACCAGGTCCGCCGCCATCGCCACTGCGTCTTCAATCGCAATTCCCGGCGCAAATCGGCGCTCCAGCACGGTCGCTTCATTCCATGACACCGGCTGCACCGCGACATAACTGATCCCCGGCCGCTGCTCGGAAAACGGAAACTGCGCCAGCACCGCCAGCACGTGCGGCAGCATCGCCGGCCCTTCAAAATCCGGAAACCACAAACTGAGATAGAGAGGATCCGCCATTTTCGCAATCCGAGAACTTGCAGCCCTGCGTTTTCGCAACCCGCGGTTTCGCAACCCGCGTCGTCGTAAGCACGACAATTCTATCCTGCCGGTGGGGCAACGTATTTCGTTGGAGGTCATCCCGAGCGCAGCCGCAGTTCACGCGGAGGGAGAGCCTGCCCTGAGGCGAGGTCGAGCGCAGCGAGAGAGAGTCGAATGGGGATCTCCCGGCAGATGGGCCCTTCCGAGCGAAGGATCTTCCTAAGAGCGAAGACGACTCATTCGCACGACCGCTTTTTGACACTCCCAATCCACGCTGATACCATCGATGTTTGGCCGCAACTACTCCCGCCAAACCCAGCGTCCCCGTCGTCTAGCCCGGCCTAGGACATCGCCCTTTCACGGCGGTAACGGGGGTTCGAATCCCCCCGGGGACGCCAAGATTTTAAAGCGGTTAGCGAATGCAAGATTTTGCTGGGGGACTGATTGTAACGATGGTGTAGCGATGGAGAGAGGGACTTGAGAGAAATCTCCACTGTGCAAGAGGCGATAGATTGCAGACGCTGCTCTCGCGCCATGCATCTGCCGCCAGCCGAACACCCGCATCCTGAAAGAGCCTCTTGGCCGTATGTCTACCGAGACTCTCCTTTCCTGTGTCCAGAGTGCGGACATGCCTACGTCTACTCAGTCTGCGACGTGAAATCCAAAAAGCCAGCAGAAATCAATCGCGATGAGGATGGATCATATCCCCGTAAGGTTCGCAACGTTATTTGCATCAGCATTCCGTGCTGGTCCAAGGCGTGTAGCGAAAAGACGAGATTTGGACGTGGAAGCGTGCAGATGAATACCTTACTGCCCTTCGACTTGAATTTGCCCAAGTTCACCGGCGACCCGAGTCACAGTAAAGACTATTACAAGATACAGTTGGGGACGGAAGTAGAGAAATTAATCGGCAGGGGAGACTGCGTAGCTC
>Ga0209167_10000719_pt1 | contig 22230 bp, 22 predicted proteins | sample Coa_R1_9_FD_187154 | JGI IMG/M metagenome (GOLD analysis project Ga0209167, IMG submission 187154) | Surface soil microbial communities from Centralia Pennsylvania, which are recovering from an underground coalmine fire - Coalmine... | ecosystem: Environmental > Terrestrial > Soil >... | reverse complement strand
AGCTTGATCATGAAGTCCCGGGCTTTCCACACCAGCTCGGCGCTCTGCTTCTCCGTCGGGCACGCCACCACCACCAGGCACCTGGGTCGAAAGTACGCGCGATGCACCGCCATCACGGCCGCCACCGTGGACTTGCCCCATTGCCGCGTGCAGTTCACCATTCGCCGTGCTGGCAGGGGCCCGTTGGACCGCAGCAGTTCCTCCTGTTTCTCGTCCGGTAAAAATCCCAACCGCGACCGCGCGAACTCCACGACCTCCTGGGTTCCCTCCTTAGGGATCTGCCTCTGGACTTCCTCGATCTCCGATCCAAAGTTAAATACACTCACACAACCACTCTGCATCCGGCCTCCGGAATTGGCCCCTGAGTGAAAGGCTCAAATGCTTGGAAATAAGGCGATATTTCGATCTGCGTTCATCGGTGTTGCGCTATCTAAGGACCGCAATCCGGACCTCATCAGCCCACGCGCGCGGACTCCAGCTCGTACAGATGTGTGCGACACTGGAACCGTGAGAGGAAGCGAGTTCCTGCGGAAGCTTCAGCGTCTATCTCGCCGCCGGAACCTTCGCTTCCGGTACGAACCAAGCCTCGGCAAAGGTAGCCATGGGCGCGTTTGGCTCGAAACGGCGTCGACAACTCTGAAAGACCCAAAGAAGGAATTGGGTGCGGGCCTTCTTCGCGCAATGTGCCGTGACCTGGGAATCGAACCCCACGACTTGTAAAGGAGAGCAGATGTTTACCTTCGCTTACCCTGCGGTTTTTGGCCATGATGAAAACGGTCGCTGGCTCGTCAGCTTTCCGGATTTCCCCACCGCCCACACGGACGGCGCCAGCGCTAGCGAAGCCATGGAAGAAGCAATCGATTGCTTGGGCAGCAGCATCGCGTTCGCAATGTCCGACAAGACGTACGTGCCCAAGCCGTCTCGTCTAAAACGCGGTCAAAAGCTGGTGCCCGTGCCCCTCTGGATCGTGGCCAAACTTGCTCTTTACTGGGCGATTCGGGAACTGGGCGTGAGCCAATCGGAGTTGGCTCGCCGTCTCGGCGTTCGCGAGACCGTTGTGCGCCGCATGCTGGACCCCAACCACGACACCCGACCCGAGAAGATTCAGGCGGCGCTCGAAGCACTCGGCAAACGAGTCGTCATGGCCTACGGCGACGCCGCGTGAACCCTTTGGGGGGCAGATCCTGCTTCCCCTTACCTTCGTCCGAAATCATATTTCCTTTCGGGCGAGTAGCGGGGATCAGGTCACTGTCAAGCTCGAAGTGCAGCGACGGAGCGACGCTGCTCGATAGCCCGGAGTTGTAACGGGCTTTGGCGATAGGGAGATCGGGCGTCACTTTTGTTCCCAAGCGCTGAAGTCCGCTGACGATCTACTGTTGTGCGACCGGGTCGCCGGTTATTACTGTCACCAAGTTGGGTGGCCAAAATGTCGTCCGACTCGGGCAGCCGGAAAGGCAAAGCCCTTCAAGTTTGAACTGGTAAACGATCACGGCAGCCTTTCCCCGGTTGGGCTGAAAGCGCCACTTCTTTGAGTTTGCAACACAATCTGCGATTAATTTCTCCGGTCCCGATACGGCGCTTGAATCCAGGACGCGCCCATCCTCGCCAAGCGTCACCCGTACCACCACGACTCCCTGGACGCGCGTGAGCCGCGCGGCGAGCGGGTAATCTAGCGTTACGAAGGAAAGCGGCTTGATCTCCTCGTTGAAGATCGTTGCGGTTTCGCCTGCTGCAAGGAACCCGGCAGCAAGAGCGGTTATGGCGATGCTAATCCACCTGTTCATGTTTATTCTCATTTGATTGTATTGATCAGTTTCCCGCAGTCTTTCGCTACGAGGCTGTCGTCAGAGTTCACGGCTGTCTGGTTCCCATTGTCGTCCTGAAAACCCATGGGCATGAGGGAGTGTCCTAACTCGTGAAGCAGGATCGCTGCCTGTGCCGCCGGTGTGCCCGGGTTGTAGTGACCGCCGACGGCGGGAAGCGTCTGTCCGTTCGAGAAGGCGGTGAAGAAGGCACCGTTGTTGTTCACGGTGATCAATGTTCCGTCTGGCACCCCCGGTCGGCGTGCCGTCAGCGTTCGTGTTCCCGTTGATTGCGTAGTACAAGGGGTTGTTAAAGTTCCCCGTCCCATAGAGCGTGGGGTTGTCTAAGAGCGTCTGGACTAAATTGACAGCAGCAGAAGCGCCACCGCTTCCGCCGAGCCAGCTTGCACAGCCGGTTTGATCCCCTGCTAACGCGCTCTCCAGTTCCTGAAGAACTGTCGTAACCCGGTTGTAGTTGTTGCCGGACGTTAAGAACCCGGTGACCTTAATGTCTCCTCCACCGCTTCCGTCTGTCTGAGCGATGACACCCCGCCCACGCTTGTGCAATACGTTTCATACATCACCGTCGCTTCCGGATTGCCACCCGCACCAGCCTACGCTAATAACATGCATTGCGGGTTCGCAGGCCCCTCGTAGACCCGAGATGATTCAGGCGGCGCTCGAAGCCCTCGGAATCACTTATACTCGATTCGATATAGCTTATCGGCCCCGCTGATCCAGCAGGTGCCTTCGCCACCTGACAGACTGGTAACACGCCGCGGCACCTCCAGCTTTGACCAGCTTGAACCGCCATCACGAGTTTCAAAGACCTCCCCGTCGCCCCCAAGGGTCCAGCCGACCATCTCGGTCGCGAAGTATACCGCTCCCCATTCGCCGAACCCAAAGAACCTGTTCCAGATATCTCCATCTTTGGCGATCTGGTTCCAGTGTTCCCCCCCGTCGGTCGTCTTGAACATAGCCCCCCCCTGGTAGCTCAGCCAGGCGATCCGGTCACTTCCTTCGAGAAAGAATAGAGTCGCAGGAGGCAGCCTGCCGATCTTGTGCCAGGATTCGCTTGCTCCCGGTGTGTCTACCGAGCTGTCGTGCCAATTAATCCCTGCATCCTCCGTATAAAACACCGAGTTCTGAGAGACCGCAACCCCCCTCTGGGAGTCGAAGAATCGAACGATGCTCGCTGGGCAGCCATTTTCCGTCGGAAGCGTTTGCTGAGTCCACTCCGAATGCTCACCGCCCTTATAGAAAATTACGGGAGTCCACAGTGTCCCCCGGAGTCGCTGCGGGCATTCGACACTACTAGGTGTAGTCTCGGACGTCGTGGCGCGCTCTCCGCCGAGCCAGACGGATCCGCTCTTAACGTCTGCAAAGAGCGTGTCGCCAGTCCACAGCGAGCCTGGGAGACTCTGCTCTGTCCACGTCTCGCCGCCATCCAAAGTACGAAAAAGCATCCGGCCTTTTTCTGGAAGACGTAACGGGGCGGGCGCGACGAGGATCCACGCAGCCGATGCCGACTGAAAATATCTGCCGCGGATCTCTTTGGTGGAAGTGCCTTTGATCACTGGGGGGACGATGGTCGTCCATGTTGCACCCCCGTCCGTCGTGCGCGCGAGCGCTCTATTCCCATTTAGGGCCCAGCCCACTGTCTTCGAAAAAAATTTGGTTTGCCCGTAGTCGAAAGGACCTACCTCGACGATCCGAGATTGACCTGATTGCGCTTGTGCGCTCATGATGCCGAGAAGGGCACACGTCCAAAACTTAATATGCATAAAAGCTTGTGTTGTCCTTTGTGCCAACTAACGGCCCTACTGGTGGCTGGGCAGGAGCATAGCTCGATGGAAACCACCAGTAAATGCCTGGGATTACATTGTTTCCCCCTATTACGCTGCTAACCGCTTGTATAGCAAGGCCGATATCTTGCAGAAAGTCGTCGCAAAGTTTTGAGTGAAGTGGTTGTGGGCCTATGGATTTGAGGAGCTGATTTACAACCGCGTTGTTGGGCTGCGAGGAGTTGCCATTCGCCCACGTGGCTTGATTGTCTACACTCGACGAACCACCAGCGGCTAGGTTGAACTTATCATCGCCGCTCGCGGCATCCGCGGCCCTATTTACAAGGACACTTACTATCCACTCATCCTCCTCGAGGAGGCTCCCCGCATCAGGTCGTGCGCTGAAGGAGTTGTCGTTTAGCACTCTGGTCATGACGGCGTAATGAACTGTGCCCGAGTTAAGAACGCTATCAATTGCGTCTTGACAAGTTTGCGCCGGGGGGGCGGGGGCGGCCCCGCGACAGGCGGACAGTTTGGGCCCGGCTGCTCTACAAGTCCGCTGCCGCCGAAGCAGTCGCATGGGACGCCGGGCCCATTCCCTTCGTCGCCTTGGCACGGCGTGTCGCCTCCGGAGCAATCCGAAGTATCCGGGCCCGTGACCACGGCCTCCATCGCGATGTTGTCCGTCATCGATCAGCTATCACCTGGAAAAAGAGCCCGCGTGCCGCTGGAATTTCTTGCGGAGCAACAGCGAGGAATCGTCATCTCGGCTGGACGGTTGCCAGAGCTTTCGCGAGGTCAACGTCAATGAAGGCATTCGTGGTTTCGATCCTCACCCTGCCATCAAAGAGAACTCGGCCATCAGACAGGACAAGAAGGACGTACTCGGCGGAATCAAGCCCCCCAAACCCGAATGTGCCATCCTCGGACAGGGGCACGATCGTGCAGCACACGTCTTCCGAGAAGACCCGCACCAGCCGTATCCAGACTGGATTAATGCCGTCAGCCCCAGTAACTCTGCCGACGACTCCTGTCAGTCCAGCCCCTCTCTCGATGATCTCCCCCGGGCCGCTCAGAACAACAAGAGTGTCCTCGCGAGCAACCCGAACCGGAGCTGCTATTACCCTTCCGCCCGCCGTCACCTGAGCCATGTACATGCCGTACGGGATTCCCTGGGCTCTGGCCTCTGTAAACTGTGAAGAGTAGTCCCGCCCCCGACCGTTGTCCCCCGCGAACCGCGTCACTTTGAGAGGGCGCAAGATCACGCCAAACGGACTTACGGCAAGGATTGTGACAGACGCTCCTGTCGGTGCCGATCGAATGCCAGCCATCAAAACTCCCATCATCAATACCAATGAAGGCGCCTTGGACCGAGTCATTGTGCTGGCCCCTTATATCCGAAGCAGTCAGTTGCAAGCTTTATGGTGATATTTGCCGTTACGGGACTGAGGGGAAGGGTCAGATTCGCCTGGTCTAGGGCATCGCTGTAACCGTTCACATGTGAAAATTCGTGAATAAGTGTGGCCATTAAGAGCCCCATCGAATTCTGCCAAAAGTAATTCTGGTCGTAGTAGATAGTATTCGTATTTTGGTTCAAAAGTACGCCAAAATCGGCGTTCTGCTTCTCCATTTGGGCGTACACCGCGGGATTTGCCGATGCCGCATTCGCGATTTGGACAGTGCTCGCGATTGATTGAACTGTTGCCGGCGAGAGGCCAATTGCTGTTAGGTCCGTGTCGCACGGCCCCCCTGCCTTGGTTTTGAACTTTGTGAGTTTCTTGACCGCGTTTGGAAGCCATTTCAGGACCTTTTTCCCGATGCTCCGCCCCGCCCGTCTCCACATCAAGCTCGGGCGCAGACGGCGGCTGCACCAAGACGACGAAGGCTTCTGGAGTTAGCCCGAGGAAACCGAGCACCTCCTGACATGCATCGTCTTCCACGTCGCCACCATAGCAGGGGGAACCGGGATCGTCCTCTACCTCGGTGACTAATACGTCCCACTCGTCCAACTCAGAGGTGAAAACCGTCCAGCAAACGCCGTCATCGTCGCATTCCTCGTAATCGGTTCCGTGGCGGTCAACGCGATTGATGGGATCGCCGCCGGTGTAGGCATACCTGTTCCAGGTTCCGGGCTCGCCGGGCCGCGAGGTGCGGATTTTGCGGTCCGGTGTCATGAATCTGCCGTTGCCTGGAGACATATACCGCTGATCTGCGTAATCATTGCCGGTCTCCGAATCTCTGAAGTAGCCGGTGAACTTTTCGGTGCCGTTGGTCGTCGCCGATGGTCGCTCCTGGCCATATGGATAAAATTTCCCGACCGACCCCAGCCGGTCCGAGCTCACCCAGCCGTTGTTGTTCTTGATCAGCTTGGCGCCAAAGTAATAGTTGATCCCCGTCTGCACCGGCCCGACACCGGCCGTAATCTGGTAGTCCCCCAGCTTCTGCCCGTTCACGCTCCAGAAGGTGATCACGTCGGTTCCCCGCGTATACGTGTAGGCTCCCATCGAGTACGTGTAGGTCCACGATCCTCGCCACACCCGCTTGTTGCCCGGCGCGTAGCTGTAATAGTACAGCGGGCCGCCGCTGAAACCCGTGTTCAGCGACACGGAGCGATTCTCGACATCGTAGCCGGCGCTCGCCGGGTAACCAATGGCGGGCAACTCGATCGTCCCAGGATTCCCGTTGGCATCCTCGCCGCCGCCGTGATTGTTGGCGTCGTAGCCCGCTGTCAGCGTCGGCGCCGAGCCTTGCGTCACGTTCACATTGGTCAGGTTGCCGAAGCCGTCGTAGGTGAAGCTCTGGCCCCAGGACGGATTGAAGCTGGACTGATCCGCCGCCGTGGCGAGGCGGTTCAGCATCTTCGCCTTGGCCAAGGCCCTCCGCGTCCGTCCGGCTGAGCTGCTGGAGCCGATTCCGTGATTGTCCGTCGGCGGGGGTGTCGTAAGTGTAGGCGACTGCCCGACCCCCTCACGTCGTGGCAGGCGCTCTCGATACCTCCCCGCTATCAATAGTGCGCCGGCTCCTCCCCGACCGTGATCGTGGCGATATTTGGCGGTCTGACCACGAAGTGGCTGGCGCATGGCGACTGACACAGCCCTTCAATCCGATAATCGTAGATTATGATCGCTCGCTTTGTCTTGTTAGGCTGAAAACCCCACTTCTTTGCGTTCGAAACCGAGGCTGGAATCAGGGCTTCCGCGCCCGAAAGCGCTGTGGCCGACACGACGCCACCGTCCTCGTTGAGATCCACACGTACCGTCACGATCCCTTGAATATGCGTCGTCCGGGCAAAAGTGGGGTAATCGAGCGGCGCGAAATGCTGCAGCTTGAACTCTTCGTCTCTTATCGGTCCATCCTGGGCAAGGGCGACGTGGACCGTCCATCCCAGAAGGAGGACTGAGGCGATGCTTAGTTTCATCATGGCTTTGTGTTAGTGAAACTCATTGATCAGATTTCCGCAGTTTTTGTTCACCGCCGCGTCGTTCGCTTTCACGTTAGCCGCGTTCTGAGCCGGCGTACCCCCAGTGTCGGGTACGAACCCAGCGGCCTGCACGAGGTGGGCTAGTTCGTGTATGAGGATCGCTGCCTGCGCCTGAAGCGTTCCACCCATCCAGTTCCCCGCGCCGACGGTCAACGTACCGCCGCCTGGAGCATTCGCAGTGAAGAAGGCCCCGGAGGGGTTGATTGTAAAAGCCGCGCTTCCAGGTACCCCGGTGGCCGTGTAGTCCGCATTCAGATTCCCTTCGAATGCAGCGGTCGTATAGTTTTGAGAACCGTTCACATAAAAGTTGCCATACCCGTAAGAGTTGCTACTGATATAGCTGTTGATCAAGCCATAGATACTGTCACCGTTTCCGGCAAGATTGGCGGTGAGCCAGGATTCGCAGGTGCTGTCTTGCGACAGCCAACCCTCTAGTTTCTGCAGGTCAAGTGTGATCACACCCTGCATTGGGCCGCTGTTCGAGAAGTTAGGAACCGTGATGTCCCCGTTCGCTGCGCCCTGCCTTTGAATTGTTCCACCGCCCGCGCAATACGTTTCATAGTAGACCGCCGCTTCTGGATTGCCACCCCGACCAGCTTGCGCAAAGAGCATGCACTGCGGGCTCGCTGGCCCCTCGTAAACTGTGTAGTCCTCGCAGTCCACGGTTTCTTGATAATCGCCGACTCCAACCGTACAGTCGTAGTTGCCCCCTGGATCTTTGCGGTTAATCGGATCGCCCCTTGTGTATGCGTATTTGTTCCAACCGCCAGGATCTGCGGGGCTGCCGGTCATTCGGTCCGGCGTCATAAACCTTCCCATCCCTGGAGACATATACCGCTGGTCCGCATAATCGTTGCCGGTTTCGGCATCCCGGAAGTAGCCGGTGAACTTTTCAGTTCCGTTGGTCGTCGCCGATGGCCGCTCCTGGCCATATGGATAAAATTTCCCGTTCGACCCCAGCCGGTCCGAGCTCACCCAGCCGTTGTTGTTCTTGATCAGCTTGGCGCCGAAGTAATAGTTGATCCCGGTCTGCACCGGCCCGGCACCGGCCGTAATCTGGTAGTCGGCCAGCTTCTGCCCGTTCACGCTCCAGAAGGTGATCACGTCGGTTCCCCGCGTATACGTGTAGGCTCCCATCGAGTACGTGTACGTCCACGATCCTCGCCACACCCGCTTGTTGCCCGGCGCGTAGCTGTAATAGTATAGCGGGCCGCCATTGAAACCCGTGTTCAGCGAGACGGAGCGGTTCTCGACATCGTAGCCGGCGGCCGCCGGGTAACCAATGGCGGGCAACTCGATCGTCCCAGGATTCCCGTTGGCATCCTCGCCGCTCGCGTGATTGTTGGCATCGTAGCTCGCCATCAGCGTCGGAGCCGTGCCTTGCGTCACATCCACGTTGGTTAAATTCCCGAATCCGTCGTAGGTGAAGCGTTGGCCCCATTCCGAGGTGTCCGATGTCTCAGCCTTGTACAGCCGGTTGAGCGAGTCATACGTGTAGTTGACCTGCTCGCCGCTGAAGTTGTCATACTGGTAATCCATTTTGCCGTTGTTGCCGGTGGCCGGATAATGATATGCGATCGACACCGAGCCGGAACCGATCCCGGTCAACTGCTTCAGCGAATTATAACTGCGCGACTCACCGCCCCAGGCGCCCGAATAGCTGCCGCCCGTGACGCTCAGCAGCTCATTCGCCGAACCGTAGCTGGCTCCGGTGACCACGGTTTGCATCGCGATGTTGTCCGTCATCGTATTTGGACGGCCCATGGTATTTGGACGGCCCATACTGTCGAAAGTATAGCTCAGATTTGCAGTGGAGCTTCCCCTTCCTTTCGTCCGAAATCATACTTCCTTTCGGGCCAGTACCGGGGATCAGGTCGGCCTCCGACGAGGCGTGGAGAGACTTGCCCCAATCATAATTATTCACCTGAGTGAGGTTGCCATGCACGCCCAACGTCTGCCCGAAAACACCTTCCTTCTCAGCCGTTTGCAATAAAACCTCGGCCCTTGTCTCCCTTCATTCGAGTTAATCTGCGGTCAGAGAAGGTTTCATATGTCATCCGATAAACAAATTCAAACCTCCAAAACCAACGGAGCTCTTTCCCGCGGTCCCGTTACCGCACCGGGCAAACGCAACTCCGCCCGCAACAGTCTCCGCCACGGCCTCCTGGCGCAAACCGTCGTGCTCAAGGAAGAAGCCGAGGACCGCTTTCTCGATCTTCTCGCCGGCTATATGGACGAATACAACCCTCGCACCGCATCTCAAGTCTCGCTGGTGGAGACCATGGCAGTGGCTCGCTGGCGTCAGTTACGCGTGTGGGGCGCGCAAAAAACCGAAATGGATCGCGACATGGCTAATCAGGACCCGAGCGTCGGACCGCCCTCCGTCCGTGCTCTCCTGGCCTTGCGCGGTTCGCCCGAGTGCGTCTGTCCGCCCGACGTTCTCCTCAGGTACGAGATCGCCTTCGATCGCCAATTCTCCCGAGCCCTCACCCGCCTCTTGGCCCTTCAATCCCTTCCCGTCGTCCGGCAGACGGCCCCCTATCACCCCGAATCCCCCGTCGGCCAAACCTGGAAGGAGGAAAATATTCCACTGCGAAACGAACCCCAGGAGTCGTTGAAAACAAATGACTGACATTTTCGAAAACCATGTGGAACGGCCCCGTGACGGGCACAAATGCACAGATGTCACACCAGTTCCAACGCCCGCTGGACCACCTCTGGATCATCCCCGAAACCCGCCAGCCAACGCATTTCCGGATCCCCGCGGAACCAGGTCCATTGCCGCTTGGCATACTGCCGCGTGCCGGCCTGGGTGGATAAGATGGCCTGTTCCAGCGTCATCTCTCCGCGGATATATTCAACAGCCTGCCGATAGCCCAGCGATTCGAAGGGCTTCTCGTCCCCGGTTGCGCCGCGCTCGAGCAGAGCGCGCACTTCCTCGATCAGGCCCCCTGAGAACATCGCCTGAACGCGAGCGTCCAGCCGCGCGAAAAGCTCCCTGCGCTCCGGGTTCAGGCCGATCTTGAGAATCCGAAAGCCTTCCAGCGGATCGGGGCGAAGCGGATCGGGACGTCGCGCGGCCCCGGTCAGGAGCCGGATCTCCAACGCCCGAATCACCTTCTGAACATCGCGAGGGTGAACGTCGCGCGCCGCGGCCGGCTCCAGCCGGGTGAGCAGATGATGCAGCGAACCGGGTCGATGCCGCTCGCGCGCCTGCAAGCGCGTCCGTGTGGCCGGGTCACGCGAGGGCAATTCGGGGAGTCCTTCGAGCAGCGCGCGGAGATAGAACCCGGCGCCTCCGACCACCAGTGGGAGGCGGTTCCTGTCCGAGATCTCGCCGATGGCCTCGCGCGCCAGCCGGGCGTAGTCACCTGCGGAGTAACCGTCTGCCGGCTCCAATACGTCGAAGAGGTGGTGCGGAATATTCCGGCGCTCGGCGACAGGTGTCTTGGCCGTGCCCACGTCGAAGCCTCGATAGAGTTGGAGGGAGTCGCAATTGACGATCTCGCCGCGAAGCTTCCCCGCCAGGTCGAGCGCCAAAGAGGTTTTTCCGGCCCCCGTCGGTCCGGCGATAACGATCAGAGCGCGGCCCACCTCCGTTATCGTAGCCTGGGCCGGTCCTTGATTGAATACCAGGGATGGAACCTCGGTTCCTTGATGGAACATCCGTTACTGGGGTGCTGGCGGATGGGGATATACTGAGAGTGGGTTGGCGGAGAGCCGGCGGAGTCCGGGGAAACGAGAGAGGCGAATGCGAACTGTAGCGATGGTGATGTTGGCCGCCGGTTGCGCGGCTTGGGGGCAGAACAACACGGCGTCCGCCGATAAAGTGGATCACGCCTCGGTTTACTATCATTACGCGCTGGCCCACATCTACGCGGAGCTGGCTGCCGAAGCGGGCGGGCGCGAGTATGTCGATAAAGCCCTCGAAAACTTCAAGGAGGCCCTCAAGGCCGACCCGAGCAGCGCCGCCATCAGCGACGAGCTGGCCGAATTCTACGTTCAAGCCGGGCTTCTCTCCGATGCGGAACGCGACGCCGAACAGGCTCTGGCAAAGGATCCGAAGGATCTGGGCGCCCTGCGTCTGCTGGCCAGAATCTACACCAACCAGATCGGCGGCCCGAACAATCGCATCAATCAGGACATGCTCAAGAAAGCCATTGAGCAATACAAAAAGATCACCGATATCGCATCCCGGGACGTGGATGCCTGGGTGATGCTCGGCCGGCTGGAGAAAGCCGCGCAAGATAATGCCGAGGCGGAAAAGGCGTATAAGAAAGCGCTGGATGTGGAGCCCGACAATGAGGATGCCTTGACCGGGCTCTCGTTGGTGTATTTGGATTTGGGCAATGGCCAGGCCGCCGCGGACACATTGAGGACGCTGGCGGATAAGAATCCTTCCCCGCGGAGCCTGCGGGCATTGGCCGAGACGTACGAACAGATGCGCGAGTTCGGGCTCGCCGCGGATGCGTTGAAGAAGGCCCTGGCGTTGAATCCACCCGAGGCGGCCGAAATCCGGCAGGCCATGGCGCAGGATTTGGTTTACGCCCAAAGGTACCCTGAGGCGTTGCAGATTTACCAGGACCTGGTCGCCGACGACCCCACCGACGCGCAATCCTACTTGCACATTTCGCAGATCTACAGCCGCCAGAGGAAGTTCAACGACGCGCGCGCGGCCTCGGACAAAGCGCTGGCCGTGGACCCCGCGAACCTCGAAATCCGCTACAACCAGGTGAGCATCCTCGAAGCCGAAGGTAAGACCCAGCAAGCCATTCAAACCTTGAAGGACATTCTGGATTCGACCGCCAAACGTACCTACGCGCGCGCTGAGCGCGGCCCCCGCGAGGCCTTATTGCAACGCCTGGCCGAATTGTACAGGGGTGCCGAGCAGACCGAACCGGCGGTGGACGCCTTCCGGCAGATCGCCGACTTGGACAGCGACCAGGGCGCCCGTGCTGCCGCCGAGATCGTGACGACCTACAGAGTGGGTCACGAATTCACCAAGGCGCAGCAGGAAGCCGACGCCGATCTTAAGAAATGGCCGGACGACCGGAACCTGCATATCGCCCACGCAACGCTGCTGGCCGATCTGGGCAAGAGCGATCAGGCCATCGCCGAAGTGAAAAGGCTGATGGACGGGAAGAGCGATCGGGAAACCAACCTGACGCTGTCGGAACTCTACGACAAGGCGCACAAATTCGACGATGCGGCCAAGGCTTTGGACGCCGCTGAAAAGCTCTCCAAGGGCGACGACGAGAAGGAGAGCGTCTGGTTCGAGCGTGGCGTCGTGTTCGAGCACATGAAGAAAATCGATCTCTCCGAAGCCGAGTTCCGCAAGGTGCTGAAGGTGGATCCGGATAACGCCGAGGCCCTCAACTACATCGGGTACGTGCTGGCGGATCGAAACATGCGCCTTCCCGAGTCTCTGGACCTGATCACCAAGGCGCTGGAGCTTTCACCCGAAAATGGGGCGTTCCTCGATAGCCTGGGATGGGTCTACTTCCGCTTGGGCCGTCTGCCCGAAGCGGAGGAGAATCTCCGGCGGGCCGTGGCCAAAACTCCCAGCGATCCAACGGTGCATGATCATATGGCGCAAGTATTGCTAGCCGAATCCAAGGTGCAGGAAGCGATTCAGCAGTGGCAGACTTCGCTGAAGAATTGGGATTCGGGTGCTCCAGCGGATCTGGAGCCGGCCGAAGTCGCCAAAGTCAAAAGCAACCTGGCCACCGCTCAGTCCCGGCTGGCCAAGGAAGCGAAACAGAAATAAGCAAGCGGCAGGCCGATGCCGTAGAATGATAAGAAAAATAGGAGTCTTCCGGTAGATGCTTCGTTTTCGTCTTCTTTCCGCGTTTGCAATGTGCGCTGGCGCGCTCGTTTCCAGCTCCATCGCCTCGGCCCAGGCCAAAATCGGTGTTGTCAACTTTCAAAAGGCGATCGCCGACACGGCGGAGCTGAAGAAGGCGCAGGCCGACCTGATCGCCAAATTCAAGCCTCTGTCGGACGAATATGAGAAGGCCAACCGGGATCTTAACGATCTTCAGATCCAGTTGCAGAACAGCCAGGGCAAAGGACTGAGCGCCGCCGCTGAAGTGGATCTGCAAGCCAGAGCCCAGCGCAAGCAGCGCGAAGTGGAACGGCTGAAGGAAGATCTTGACGGGGATGTGCAGAAGGAGCGCGACGAGACCATCCAGCGCTTGGGCACCCGCATGACCGAGATTGTCGGAAAGCTTATGGACGATAAGGGCCTGGACGCGATTTTCGATACCTCCGCGCTGGTGAAGTTCAAGGGCGCGCTCGAAATTACTGCTGACGCCACGGCGGCTTATGACAAGGCCTACCCAGTAAAGTAAACATGGCTGGCTACCTGGACGCTTACGGAGTTGCCGATCAACGCCGCGAACGGCTGATTAAGCGCATCGTGATCTGGGGTTTGAGCATCGCTGTGACCGTGGCCATCCTCTACTTCGGATTGCGCACACGCAGCCAGGAGCGGGTTGTAAGCCAATTCCTGGATGATTTAACGCACCAGCAATACCAGGATGCGTACAAGCTGTGGGGCTGTCCCGAGAACTGCAAATATTACCCCCCCGACAAATTTCTCGAGGATTGGGGCCAGACGAGCCGCTACGCCAAGACTTCAGGCTTCAAGATCGAGCACGTCGACTACTGCGACGAGGGCGTGGTCTTCGACCTCTCCTATCCGAATGCCGGCGACGACATCGGCCTGTGGGTGAATCGCTCAACCAATATCATCAGCTTCAACCCCAGCCCCCGCTGCCCAGGCAGGCATCTGCAGCTCGGAGCTTTTCTGAAGTCGCTCTTCTCTTAGCAGCCGATCTTACTTCTTTGAGTTCAGATCACGCGAGAGCATCAGCTTGAACGTCAATCTGTCGGCTCCGCCGGTCACACCCACTCCCACCCCGGTCTCGACATCCAGAATCTCGCCCTTGTGATCCACCGTGGCCCAGACCTCATGGAATTGGTTGCTGATCTTATCGAAACCGCGCAGGGGCCCGAAATCGGAATACTCTTCGGCGGCGAGGGCCCATTTGTCGTTGAAATTGTAGGCGACCCGCGTCGCTGGAACGAATTCGAGACTCCCGAAGCCGCCCCTGTACAATGTATCCACGATCGGATTGAAGATGATATCCACCGGCTTCAGATGCAATCCGACGATGGGCCTGACCTCGGAGCTGACGTGCCTCGGCTCCCAATAAAGATAGTTGACGCTGAACTCGAAATTCACCCCGTAAAAGAACGTGTGGTCGGCGGCATGAGGACGCACGAACAGCTCCCGTATCTTAAAGCCGTTAATGGATCCGCCGCGCCCCTGGGAGTACGCGCTCTCGACCGGTAGATACAGGCCTTGTTCAAACCAGTCGGCGACGCCGTATGCCCATTCCAGGGCTCCATTGACGGAGTGGTTGGGAATGATGCCGCCGGGAAAGTCGGCGGTCTTGCGGCCGATCGGGGTGTAATTTGTGTGCAGCATCAGGTTGAATACGCCCTGATCCGCGATTTCGGCATCGTAGACCTGGATCTCATCGGTCTGGGCCATCGCCACGACGGGTAGGGCGAGCAGAGCGAAAGCCAGCCCAGTGCGGCTGCGGCCACACTGATGATTCAACCAAAACGTCATTCTTCCCCCCTGGGCCTGCGAGACTTTCTATACAGTCTACGCCACAAGTGCGAGGTTTCACAATTGTTTCGAGCGGCTGATTCGCGCGGTTCAAGCGGAGTCGCGGCGCATACGCGATGCCCAGCGCAGAAACCGCAGCAACTCCTGCCGGTGTTCCCACACGAAGCTGCGGAACTGGCGCGGCGTGATCTCGCTGGCGTGCCAGCCCCAATACGTCTCAATGCGCCAGAGCAAGTATCGGCTGCGCCACGGCCGCAGGCGATTGCCTTTCGCCGCTTGCCACAGAAACGCGAGCATTACTTGGATTTCTCGGGGGCTTTCGCAGGCGCGGATTTCGAAGGAGCCGGTGTCTTGATGTTGCCTTGCGCGTCCGCCGACGCGTAGTATCCGTTGCGATAGCGCGGGGTGTCCTTCCCGTAGCCAGTCAGCTTCACCTCGATTTTGCGATAGGTGCCATCGAGCGCGGGGTTGAGTGGCGTGTATGCAATCAGGTACTGATTACGGATCTCCTTGGCCACCTGCGGCGTGATCTTCTCCACCTCGGCCAGGTTTTTCGGATAGTAATCCAGGCCGCCCGAGGCCTCGGCCAAACTCTTGAGGGCGCGCTTGGCCGCGCGCTCCTCTCCCAGAATCTCCTGGTCCAGCAATCCGATGGCGTAAATCAGCACGCCGCTTTGCCGAGCCTCGCGCACCAGTTGCTCCAGCGTTTCGTCGCTGGTGTTGTCATTGCCGTCGGTGATCACCAGAATTACTTTCTTGTCTCGCTTGGCGCCCTTAATGGTGCAGGTTGTGCACAGCCCCTTCATATAGTCGAGAGCCAGATGGATGGCGTCGCGCATAGCGGTGCCCCCGCGCGATTCGGTCTTGTCCAGCGCCGACTCCAGCAACTTCGTGTCGCTGGTGAACTCCTGGTCCATGTAAGCGCTGTCGTTAAAGCCGATGATGAACACCTCGTCGGAGGGGTTGGACGCCTTTACCAGCGCCAGTGACGCCGCGTTGACGTTGGCGCGTTTATCGCGCATGCTGCCGCTGTTATCGATGACGATGCCCATGGACACCGGCACGTCGGTCTGGTTGAACGCCTTGATCGGCTGCTCCACGCTACGCGCGCCAGGCCCGTTGCCTACCGTTTCAAAAACCTTGAAGGCGGATTTGGGAATGCCGGAGACCAGCTTGCCCTCCCTGTCGGTCACGCTGACGTACAGATCCACTTCCCGCGTGTCCACCGTAAAGGTTGGAACGTCGTCCTGGGCGAGGGCGACGCGGGCGACCCCTGCGGCGCCTGCGGCGGCGAGCAGCACACCAATCGCGATACTCGTGCGCGTCACTTGAACGTTACCGTTCCCGGTTTGCGCGCCGACGAAGGAGAAGCATAGTATCCGTTGCGCGTCCTCACCGTTGCGTTTCCGTAGCCCGTCAACTTGACCCGGATCTGGCGGTAAGTCCCGTCCAGAGCGGGATTGCTCGGAGAATAGGCCAGCATATATTGATTTCGGATTTCGTGCGCTACTTCCGGCGTGATCTTTTCCACTTCAGCCAGGTCCTTGGGATAATAATCCTGCCCTCCCGAAGCCTCGGTGAGCTCCTTAAGGGCGTGTTTCGCGGAGGCGCGGTCGTGGGCGTCCTCCTCGCTCAACAGGCCGATGCAATAGATCAGCACCTCGCTCGCCTGCGCCTTGCGCACCAACGGCTCCAGTTCGACATTGCTGCTATTGTCGTTGCCGTCGGTCACCACCAGAAGTACTTTCCGGTCGCGGGTGGCCGCCTGCTTCAGGTAATCGATGGACAAGCTGATGGCGTCGCGCATCGCGGTTCCGCCCTGCGAGTCGATGCGCTCCAGCGCCGTCTCCATTTTCTTGATGTCGTTCGTGAAGGGCTGGTCCAGGTAGGTGTCGTCGTGGAAGTCCGCGATGAAAACTTCATCCTGGGGATTGGAGGCCCTTACCAGCGCCAGTGCCGCGGCGGCCACTCTCGCGCGTTTATCACGCATGCTGGCGCTGCTGTCGATGACGATGCCGATCGAAACCGCCTGGTCCTCCGACCGGAACACCCGGATCGGCTGCTCCACGTTGTTCTCGTAAACCTTGAAGGCGGATTGCGGGATGCCGCTGATCGGCTTGCCGTTTTTGTCGAGCACGCTGACGGGCAGATCCACAAGCTGGGTTCCGGAGCGGAAGACCGCGACCTCGTCGTCGCCGCCGGCATTCGCCGCCGGAGCCGGAGCAACCTGGCTTTGGGCCAGGGAGCGTTGAACCGGGACCAGAGCGGCCAGCATCGCCAGCGCCGTCGCGCCCGTGAGCATGAGGACCGGTTTATTGAGTAGGCGCATAATATCCCAAACGCCAGCGCGGCGAAATCTGTCCCAGCCCTTGCGTCTTCACCAGCTTTACCTGGACCCGGCGGAACTTGCCATCACGATCCTTATTCTTGGGGCTGTAGCCCAGCACGTATTGGTTGCGCAGCTCCAAACCGATCTTGGCGGCCACGTCGGGCATCTCTCCAATGTTATTCACTTCGAAATCGCGACCTCCCGTCTGCTCCGCCATATCGCGGAGAAGGTCGGGACCGTCGGCTTCCTCCGGCGTCCGGCCCCGCGCGCCCGAGGGCTCGAAGATGCCGATGGCGTAAATCTGTACATCGGCCTCGCGCACGAAATTCCGTACCTCGCTTTGCGTGTAGCGGCTGGAATTGTCGCCACCGTCGGAGATGATCAGGATGGCCTTCCGGGGATTACGCGCCTTCTTCATCTCGTTCATGGCCATGTAGACGCCGTCGAGCAGGGCGGTCCGCCCGCGGGGCTGCATGAACAGCAGGCGGTTCTGGATTTCTTCCGTGTTGGGCGTGAAGTGCACGGTCACCTCCGCTTGATCGCTGAACTGCACCAGCAGGAATTCATCCTCCGGGTTGGCGCTCTTCATGAACTCCGCCACGGCCTGGCGGGACCTTTGCAGCTTGCTGCCCATGCTTCCGCTGGTGTCGAACACCAAACCGACCGACATGGGCGCATCTTCGCTGGTGAAGCTCTCGATCTCCTGCTCCACGTTATTCTCGAAGAGCTTGAAGTTCTCTTTGTCCAGGCCGGTGACGTATTGGCCGAGCTGCGTCGTCACCGCCACGGGGACCAGCACCAGGCTTTTGTCGACCCGAATGTCGGCGCGCCGGTCCAGCACGCTTTCCGGGGCTACCTGCCCGGTGCGTACCCGCGGCGTGGTCAGGACCTCCGGACCGGGAGCAACCGCGCCGCCCGCAGGTGGTCTGCCGTCCTGGTCGCCGGCGATCAGCAGGGCTGCAACTAGCCCCAACGACAACCCGAGGAGCGTGAAAGTACTCAGCGTAATTCGAAGACGCTTCATGCGCCGCACCCTGGCCTTAGTATATCAACGCCGCATCTCCATCCACATCTATAACGACGCGCCAGGCGGTACGCGGTGTTACCAACTCTTGTGTCGCCAAGGCCGCCAATACGCCGCAGGCCCGTGATATTATCGTACGTGCCGCAAAGCATTCTAGGCGTTATCCCCGCCCGGTACGCATCTTCCCGCTTTCCCGGCAAGCCCCTTGCCGCCATAGCGGGTAAGACCATGCTCCAGCACGTTTGGGAACGCGCTTCGCAGGCCCGCTATCTGACCAATCTGGTGATCGCCACCGATGACGAGCGCATCCGCGCCGCCGCCGCGGATTTTTCGGCGAAGGTCGTGATCACCCGCCCCGATCATCGCTCCGGAACCGATCGGGTGGCCGAGGCCGCCTCCGCATCCACCGCCCACATCATCGTGAATATCCAGGGTGACGAACCCATGATCGATCCGGCGGCCATCGACGCCGCTGTCCTTGGCATCCTCGACTCCGAAGACGTGCCCATGAGTACGCTCAAAACCCGCCTCTTCCGCGCCGGAGATGTGGCCGACCCGAACGTGGTCAAGGTCGTCACCGATGCGGAGTCGAACGCGCTTTACTTTTCGCGCTCGGCGGTTCCTTACGTCCGCGAACCCGATCCGAAGACGGCGTACTTCAAACATCTGGGGCTGTACGTGTATCGCCGCGAGTTCCTGCTTGCCTACCCGGACCTTCCGGTGGGGCCACTGGAGCGCGCCGAGCGTCTGGAGCAGCTCCGCGCGCTCGAGAACGGATTCAAGATTCGAGTGGTGGAAACCGACTGCGATTCCCTTGGCGTCGATACGCCCGAGGATTGGGAGAGACTTTCGGCTATTTTCGAGAAAACAACAGTCTAATCATCATGGCTTTTAGTATTTATGGCTAAATATATATTCGTGACGGGCGGCGTGGTTTCCTCTTTGGGAAAAGGTATCGCGGCGGCCAGCCTCGGCTGCCTGCTCGAAAGCCGCGGGCTCAAGGTGACGCTGCAGAAATTCGATCCCTATCTCAACGTCGATCCCGGCACCATGAGCCCCTTCCAGCACGGCGAGGTCTTCGTTACCGACGACGGCGCCGAAACCGATCTCGACCTGGGGCATTATGAGCGCTTCACCCACGCTCCCCTGACCCAGGCCAACAACCTCACCAGCGGCCGCATCTACGAGCAGATCATCTCCCGTGAACGCCGCGGCGACTATCTGGGTAAGACCGTGCAAGTGATCCCGCACGTCACCAACGAGATCAAGGCCGCGGTGCGGCGCGTATCGGGAGCCGCCGGAGAGCCTTCGGCCATCGACGTGGTGATCGTCGAAATCGGCGGCACCGTCGGCGACATCGAATCGCTCCCGTTTCTCGAGGCCATCCGCCAGTTGCGCCACGAACTGGGCCGCGAAAATACGCTGTTCGTGCACGTGACTCTGGTGCCCTGGATCGCCGCCGCGCAGGAACTTAAGACCAAACCCACCCAGCACAGCGTCAAGGAGCTGCGCGCTATCGGTATCCAGCCGGACATTCTGCTGTGCCGCAGCGAAAGACCGCTGCCCGCCGACATGAAGGAGAAGATCGCCCTGTTTTGCGACGTGGATGTGGCCGCCGTGATCACCGCCAGCGACGTCGCCAGCGTGTATCAATGCCCGCTTGTGTTCGCGGAGCAGGGCGTGGATGAAATCGCGCTGCGGCTTCTGAATATTCAGGCTCGTCCGCGCGAGATGGCGCGATGGAGCGACATGGTTCGCCGCCTGCAACATCTTCCGCGGCAGGTTTCCATCGGTCTGGTGGGAAAATATGTCGAATACGAGGATTCCTACAAGAGTTTGAAGGAAGCGCTTCTACACGGCGGCGTGGCGCACGATGCCAAGGTCGACATCACCTGGATCGAATCCGATCGCCTCAAGTGGCCCGACGCCGTCGAGGAGCTCCAGTGTTTCGACGGCATCCTGGTGCCCGGCGGATTCGGAAGGCGCGGCGTAGAGGGCATGCTGCACGCCATCCGCTTCGCCCGCGAATTCCAGGTGCCCTACTTCGGAGTCTGCCTGGGCATGCAGACCATGGTAATCGAGTTCGCGCGCAACGTATGCGGGCTGCCGCAAGCCAACTCCACCGAATTCGATCCTGCTACCCCGGACCGCGTCATCTACAAACTGCGCGAGCTCAAGGGTATCGATGAGCTGGGCGGCACCATGCGCCTGGGCGCGTATCCTTGCCTGCTCGCCGAGAACAGCTTCGCCCGCCAGGCCTACGGATCGCGCGAGATCAGCGAACGCCACCGCCATCGCTACGAATTCAATCGCGAATACGAGGCCGTGCTGAAGGAGCATGGCTTGCGCCTGACCGGCGAAACGCCCGACAGCGTCTACGTTGAAATTTGCGAGCTGCCCGGCCATCCCTGGTATCTGGGCTGCCAGTTTCATCCCGAGTTCAAATCCAAGCCGCTGGAACCGCATCCTCTGTTCCGGGCCTTCATTGGCGCGGCGCTCGAACACCGCCGAAAAAAAAACCACCCCGCTGAGGCCACAGAGCGTAAAGGGGAGGATCTTGCGGGGTCCAGAAGCGCCCGTGTCACCGCTTAAAGTCGGCTCGATCGGCGTCGGAGGGGACGCTCCTCTGGCGCTGATCGCAGGCCCCTGCGTCATCGAAAGCGAGGAGCACGTCCACTTCCTCGCCAGCGAGATCGCAAAGCTCGGTGTCCCGTTCATCTTCAAAGCCTCCTTCGACAAGGCCAACCGCTCCAGTGTCTCGTCGTATCGTGGACCTGGATTGAAAGAGGGTCTTCGAATTCTGAAGAGCGTGCGCGACCGCGGTATCGCCGTCCTCACCGACATCCACGAGCCTGGCCAGGCCGCTGAGGCCGCCGAAGCCGTGGACATCTTACAAATCCCGGCGTTTTTGTGCCGCCAGACCGATCTTCTGGTCGAGGCCGGGCGCACCGGCCGCGCCGTGAATATCAAGAAGGGCCAGTTCGTTTCTCCTCTCGACATCGGCCTTGCCGCAGGTAAGGTCGCATCCACCGGAAACAACAGGATTCTTCTCACCGAGCGCGGATCGACATTCGGCTATAACAACCTGGTGGTGGATATGCGCAGCTTGCCGATCATGCGAGGCTTCGGATGGCCGGTCGTGTTCGACGCCACCCACAGCGTGCAGTTGCCCGGCGCGGCCGGCACGGCTTCCGGAGGCCAGCCCCAATTTATCGAGCCCCTGGCGAGCGCCGCCGTTGGCGCAGGCGCGGACGCCGTCTTTATCGAGGTCCACGAAGCCCCCGAACGGGCTTTGTCGGACGGCGCGAACGCCCTGCGCCTCGACAAGCTCGGGGCGCTGGTCGCAAGGTTACAGCGCATCTGGTCCGCGGCCCGTTAGCGCGCTCCGGACGATGCACCCAAGTGTGTCGACGTAATCCGGCCCCGCTAGTTCGCAACCATCGTGTGGCTGGCCAGATCGACCGTAACCATGTCGAAGCGGGCTTGCGCCAGGCTCTTGGCTCCGACCTCGTAAAAGCCGATGCGAAGCTGATCCTTATCCACGGTGATGCGCAAGTAGCCGTAGTTGGTGTCGTCGTATTTTTCCAGAATCAGCCCGCTGGTCTTGACGGCAGGCTTGGACTCCAGATAATCGACTCTCGTTCCCGGGTGCGGTTCCTGCCCGGGCTGGCCGCGCCTTCCCTGAACCAGGTGATTCACGTTGTGCCCGCCGTCTCCGCAAACGATAAAAGGGACGTCGAAATCCGCGCTGCCGAAGTGCACCGTGCGAGTGTAGCGCTGGTAGTTGTGGGCATGGGCGGAAAGGACCGCATGCGGATAGACGCCCTGCGCCAGGCAAATGGTATCGATTTGACGGAGCATCGCCGAGCTGCAGCCGTGATCGCCGCCCGAGCCGCCGGATTTCTTGGGCGGGGAGTAACTGAATGGCGGATGATGAACCGCAAGCAGTACGGCGCCCTTATACTTCTCGGCCTTGATCTGCTTGAGCTGTGCGGTCAAGTAGTCAAGCTGGTAGTTCGGTACATTCGGCCACTTTCTGCCCTCGCTCGAAATCACGCCCGGATCCTCCAAGGCGTTGCTGAAAAGACCTATGATCCGGACGTAGGGCGCGTCCAGCGTGAAGTAAACGCCCGGCTGGGTCATCGCTGTCCGGTGGAGGGAGCGAGCTTCG
>Ga0209167_10000717_pt1 | contig 22273 bp, 23 predicted proteins | sample Coa_R1_9_FD_187154 | JGI IMG/M metagenome (GOLD analysis project Ga0209167, IMG submission 187154) | Surface soil microbial communities from Centralia Pennsylvania, which are recovering from an underground coalmine fire - Coalmine... | ecosystem: Environmental > Terrestrial > Soil >... | reverse complement strand
CCGGCCTGGAAAAATTCCACAGGCCGGGATCACATTGTCCCCGGCCTGTTTAGCGATTTATTTTACGTGGCTGCAAGCCGGCCGGCTCAAATCACCACGGGATAAGTCATGCTGATATTACCTCGCACTCTTTCCGTCAAGGCGACCATCGGATAACCGGTAAAAGTCCATATTTTCAGCGTCCGGATGGCTAGGCCATCCCTTATGGTCAGGTCACCCCTGAAGGACCGTACCCGTGAGCTTCACGATACCGCCCGGTGCCAATGGCATTCTGCCCGACCGCATGATCGCGGCGATGGCGGACGCCGGCCTGATCCTGCCGGCCTACCCCTTTGTCGAGAGCCAGATTCAGCCGGCGAGCCTCGATCTGCGTCTTTCCGACGTCGCCTATCGGGTGCGGGCGAGCTTTTTGCCGGGGCCCGGGGCCACGGTGGCCGAACGCATCGACGAGCTGAAGCTGCACGAGATCGGCCTTTCCGACGGCGCGGTGCTGGAAACCAATTGCGTCTATATCGTGCCGCTTCTGGAGTCGCTGGCGCTGCCGGCGGAAATTGTCGCCGCCGCCAATCCCAAGAGCTCGACCGGTCGGCTCGACGTGTTCACCCGTGTGATCGCGGACGGCACGCGACGGTTCGACATGATCGGCGCGGGTTACCATGGTCCGCTCTATGCCGAGATCAGCCCAAAAACCTTTCCGGTGCTGTTGCGCGAGGGCTCGCGGCTCAGCCAGGTGCGCTTCCGCACCGGCGATGCAGTTCTCAACGCGGAAGAACTCGACGCGCTGCATGTTCTGGAGCGGCTGGTCGACGTGGACAAGGCAGATCTCGCCGACGGCGTGGCGTTGAGCGTCGATCTTTCCGGCGAGAACGCCAAGGGCTTCGTCGGCTATCGCGCCAAGCGGCACACCGGCGTGGTGGATATCGACCGCCGCGGCGGCTATGCGATCGATGAATTCTGGGAGGCGATACCGGCGCGGCCCGACGGCAGTCTCATTCTCGATCCCGGCGAGTTCTACATTCTGGCCTCGAAGGAGGCCGTGCAAGTGCCGCCGGATTATGCCGCCGAAATGGTGCCGTTCGATCCGCTGGTCGGCGAATTCCGCGTGCATTATGCGGGCTTCTTCGACCCGGGCTTCGGCTATGCGGGCGCCGGCGGCAAGGGTTCGCGCGCGGTGCTGGAAGTGCGTTCCCGCGAGGTGCCGTTCATTCTCGAACACGGCCAGATCGTCGGCCGCCTGGTCTACGAGAAAATGCTGGCGCGGCCGCAATCCATGTACGGCCAGCGTATCGGCTCGAACTACCAGGCCCAGGGCCTAAAGCTCTCCAAGCATTTTCGAACCTGATCGCAGCCCACCACGCGCCTTGACGCGGCGCAGCAATTTGACCGGTTCCGGCGAGATGCGTCTTTCGGTTGCCGCGCGCTGATTGTAGCATCGCATCCACAAAGAACCGCTCGAAAGCGGTTTGCATGGGCGCGGGAACAACCAACAGGGGACACTTCAAATGGCTATGGCAGCAACCCACGGGGGATTATCCGAATCCGACCATAGTGCGCAATTGCGCAAGGCGGTCGTCGCATCGACCATCGGCACCGCCATCGAGTGGTATGACTTTTTCCTCTATGGCACCGCCGCCGGCCTGATCTTCGGCAAGCTTTACTTTCCCAACGAGGACGCGCTGACGGCGACGCTGGCGGCCTTCGGCACCTATTTCATCGGCTTTGTCGGGCGCCCGATCGGCGCGGCGATATTCGGCCACTACGGCGACCGGATCGGCCGCAAGGCGACATTGATCGCCACCCTTTTGACCATGGGCATCGCGACCTTCCTGATCGCCTTCGTGCCCACTTACTCATCGATCGGCATCTGGGGCGCGGTCATCCTCACTGTGCTGCGGATGCTTCAGGGCATCGGCGTCGGCGGCGAGTGGGGCGGATCGGTGCTGCTGGCGATGGAATGGTCGCGCACCCATGGTCAACGTGGGCTCGTGGCATCCTGGCCGCAATTCGGCGTGCCGTGCGGCCTGTTCCTGTCCAACCTTGCCGTCCTCGGATTCAGCCAACTCACAGGCGACCAGTTCGTCACCTGGGGCTGGCGGCTTCCGTTCGCGCTCTCGATCGTTCTCGTCGGCGTCGGCCTGTGGATCCGCCTCGGCATCCTCGAAACGCCGGTGTTCCAGCAGCTTCTGGACGACAGGAAGATCGAGAAGGCCCCCGTCGTCGAGGTCTTCAGGAAGCATCCGAAGGAGATCCTGCTGTCGGCTCTGCTGCGGATGGCCGAGCAGGCGCCGTTCTATATCTTCACCGCATTCATCTTCGCCTACGCGGTCGGCACTCTGAAAATGTCGCGCGATCTGATCTTGACGGCGGTGCTGGCTGCCTCATGCGTCTCGTTCGTCACCATCCCGCTGTCGGGCCACATCTCCGATCTCATCGGGCGCAAGAAGATGTACCTGATCGGCGCGGCGACGGTGGGCGTGTTCGGCTTCCTGTATTTCGGAATGGTGGACACCGCATCTCCATTGTTGGTGTTCATCGCGATCGTGCTGTCGCTGATCCCGCATGACATGCAATATGGCCCGCAGGCGGCCTTGATTGCGGAAGCCTTTACGCCGCGATTGCGCTACAGCGGGGCCTCGCTCGGCTATCAGCTCGCCTCCGTGATAGCCGGCGGTCCGGCGCCGCTGATCGCAACCGCGCTGTTCGCCCACTATCACTCCGGCTATGCGATTTCCGTCTACATCGCGGTCTGCGCGGTCATAAGCCTTGTCTCGGCCTCGCTGATGCCGGACTACACCGGCAAGGACATTTCGGTCGAATATGATGAAGGAGCATAGGCTAATCCTGGCTTATTCGTGACGATGAGACGCGCGAAACGCGCGTCTCATCATCAGGATTGGTTCAGCGCCCGGCCGATTTGGCCGCCGGCGTCACGCGCCAGACCGCGTTGCCGACGTCGTCGGCTACCAGCAGCGCGCCCTGCTTGTCGATGGCAACGCCCACGGGCCGCCCCTGCGCCTCGCCGTCCGCGTTGAGGAATCCGGTCAACACGTCGCTGTGCTTGCCCGCGGGCATGCCGCCTGCGAAAGGCACAAAGATCACCTTGTAGCCCGATCGCGGTTTGCGATTCCACGAGCCGTGCTGGCCGACAAAGGCCCCATTGGCCATCTCAGGCGGAAACAGTTTGCCGGTGTTGAAGGCAAGCCCAAGGGAAGCGGTATGCGCGCCAAGCGCGTAATCCGGCGCGATCGCCTTCGGAACCAGATCAGGCCGCTGCGGTTGGACGCGGAGGTCTTCATTTTGACCGTAATAGCTGTATGGCCAACCGTAAAATCCGCCGTCCTTCACCGAGGTCATGTAGTCGGGCACCAGATCATTGCCGAGCTCGTCGCGTTCGTTGACGACGACCCACAGCGCGCCGCTCTGCGGCTGCCATGCCGGGCCGTTCGGGTTGCGCAGCCCCGAGGCGAACACCCGCCATTTTCCGGTCGCCCTATCGACTTCGAACACGGCGGCGCGATTGGTCTCGGCCTCCATGCCGTTTTCGCCGATATTGCTGTTGGAGCCGACGGTCGCATAAAGTTTTGAGCCATCGCGGCTGGCGACGAGGTCCTTGGTCCAGTGATGGTTGAGGGGGCCGGCGGGCAGGTCCGTAAGCTTGACGCCCGGCGCGGCGATTTTGGTATCGCCGGGACGATAGGGGAATTTCAGGATCGCATCGGTATCGGCGACGTAGAAGTCGTTGCCGACCAGTGCCATGCCGAATGGTGAATTCAGGCCCTCGATGAAAACGGTCCTGGTCTCGGCGATGCCGTCGCCATTGGCATCTCGCAACAACGTGATGCGGTTGGCGCTCACCGTATCGGCGCCGGCGCGGCCCATCACCATTTTCGTGATCCAGCCCTTGATGCCCTTGGTCTCCTCGGGTCGTTCGGGCGCGTTGGTCTCGGCCACCAGCACGTCGCCGTTCGGCAGCACATAAAGCGTGCGCGGATGGTCGAGCCCGGTGGCAAACGCGTTGACCGCCATGCCATTGGCGGCAACCGGCTTGCCGCCCGCCGGCCAGCCGATCGCCTTGGCGACGTTGACGGTGGGCAATAGCGAACTTTCCGGCTTCGGCAGCAGGGGTGAGGGCCCGAAGGTTTGCTCGGCGGCAACCGTTTCCTGCTCGTCGCAGCCGGCAAGCGGCAGCGCCAGGCCCAAGACGCAGATGGCGGGCAAAAGATGGTTGAGAAGCAGAACGGGTTTGCGCATGCTGATCCCTCGCTAGTGCTCCGATTCCGAAGTTCGTAAGCATATGCGGCTCACTCTTATACGAACTTCGGAATCGAAAGAGCACTAGCAAATTTATGATTCTAGTGCGGATTTGAATTTGAAGTTCCTATGAAGAGGTTGCCGCGAAAACCGATAGGAACTTCAAATTCACCGCACTAGTGGCATTACAATACGGGAAGCCGGAGTACATTCACAGCGCCACTCGTGAATTTCACGTGACATGGCTCCACGCCCGCGACCAGACAACGCGACTTGACCGACGTGAGGGAAAAATGACGGCAACGCATCCAAGCGCGCAAGAGATCGAATGGCAGCGATGGCGAGCCGTCGCCGAGCTTTATCACGCCTATTTCACCGGCCTCATCCTTACCGTGGTGACGCGGCGCGGCACGCACGACGCCGCGGAGTTCGTGTTCGGTGTGTTTCGACGCCAGCAACAGGAGCGCTTTCTGCCGGGCTTGCAAAAGCTCGGCCTCAGCCACCTGCCGCCGGCGGTGGCGGCCGCGCAATACCACTATCTTTCCAACTGGATCGGCGGCGTTTGCGTCGAATACATGTACGAGTCGGGCCGCAAAGCCTGGATTCGCTATCCGCCGCCGCGATGGATCTGGAAGGGAACGGCGATCTGCGGCGTGCCCGGCGAGGTTTCGCGGGCGATGCTTCGAGGCTGGCACGCCAACAACGGCGTTTCGCTCGGCAATCCCAAGCTCGGCTTTGTCTGCACCAAGCAGAGCGTGGACGGCCAGGACGGGCTGGAGGGCTATTACTGCGAATACGACCACGCGCTCGAGGTCGACCAGCGGCTGGTGTTCGCGCGTCACCTCGAAGCGCCGCTGTGCGATCCCGCCGCCGCGCCCGAATTACCGGTGGCGAGCTGGCCGAAGCCGCGGCTGGAAAAGGCCTATCGGAATTACGCCATGGAATATGTGCGGACCTCGGCACCCGTCATGGTGCGGTTGTTCGGACCCGAGGAGGCGGGTCACCTGCTGCATCTGACCGGGAAGTTGATCGGCATGCAGTATTTCGACGAGACCGCGCGGTGCTTTTCCGCCGACAGAGGAAGCGCTGCGGCTTTCGCGGCGTTCCTGCACGCGCTGTTGCAAGCGCAAGGCGATTCGGCCGACATCGCGCGGTCCGGCGGCGTCTTCGAAATCAGCCAATCAACATGGAAGCTGATGTCGGACGTCGCCGATTATCACCCGGCCTGCGCCGGGGTTCTGCAAGGGCTATGCGAGGGCCTCGCGGCCGGTTGCGGCCGGCGCATCGGTATCACTATGAGCGCGGCGGCCGCCGGTGGGCCGCCCTTCGTGTGGTCGATCGGCTGACCGGGCCCGCGTGCGCGTTCGGATCAGGAATGCGGCCGGTGATGCCGGCGGCCGTGTCCGCCACCCGAATGCGCCATCTGCATCAATTGCGGGATCATGCTCATCATGTCGGCACCGCCTTCGCCGCCGAGCATGCCCATGACGTCGCCGCCGCCCATGCCGACGCCATAACCGTCGGGCACAAAGCCCGTGCCGCCGCCGAAGCCGCCGGGGATTGCGCCGCCGCCAAAGCCGCCGCCGTCCATCATCTGGCTCATCATCGGCCCCATGGTCCGCATCAACATGGCAAAGCGCTTCTTGCCCATCTTCGCCTTCATCATCTCGAGCATCGGCGCCATCTGGGTCATCATGTCGCCGCCGCCGCCGCCAAATCCGGCGAGCTGGGCCTTGGCCGGCGCGGATGCGAACGCGAGCACCAGAAGCAGTGCCGCAGCGGCGCAAACAACCTTGCGAGCTCCAATCATGGTTTTTGTCCTCAATGCGTAGCTCCGCGGGAGGCGGAACAAACCGGACGCATCATGTAGACTTAGGGAGCTGCGGGCGCCAGTTCTGTGAGAAAGATCACACTGCCCAACTGGGGGTGAGGCCTATGCGGCGCGCCTGGCGGAGAAATCAACCTGTAGACGCCAACCCGCTCCCCCGTCGGCCGAGATTTCGCCCGTCCATCGAAACGAATTTTGCATGATTTCCGAAAAGCGCCACCGGATCAGTTGACCGTCCGGTCGGGTCCCGAGCTGAACGATATCGCCGCCTTCCTCGCGGCCGACCATCCGGAGGAAGTTCTGAGTGACCGGATCGGTCCACTGGATTTGCCAGGCATCGATCCTGGGGTCGTAGACCCGAAGCGTCGTGCCGTAGGAATTGACGCCGGCCGCGGCATCGCCGTGACGCAATTCGCCGCGCGGCGGGACGATCCAGACGTCCTGGATCGCGCGGCCTTCCAGCGCCCAGCCGAAATGCCATTCGCCCTTGCGACGACGCTGCGAGCCGTCTTCGGCAATTTGCGTGACGTCGAGCTCCCAGGAGCCGACGAAGCGTCCGTAAAGGTCCATCTTGCCAACGCGGTCGGCCGCAGGGCCGTCCGCGCCGAGCGCATCGAGGAACGGAGATGCTGTCATGCGGCCCCCCGCCGGAGCGCCTTCTGCATCGCCAGCACGCCCTGATCCATCTGGCCTGAGATATAGGGCGCGATTTCGTTAGGCAGCACGTCGACGATCCAGATCACCCGGCTGCGCGCTGGCCCATCGTCGATGACCTGGACGGATGCGCTGTAATGTTTCACGCGCTCGCCGACGATCGCATAGACAAGGCGCCGCCGCGCGTCGTCGCAATCGACGAACAGCTCGCGCGCCACGTTGCCGTTATGGAAGGTCACGATGCGCGCATCGCCGTCGAGACGCGTGTCGGTCACAAATCCCGGCGCCAACTTATGCACCGCGCCGAAATCGCGCACCGCCGCCCAGACGTTGTCGGAGAGGGCGTCGATCGGGAAGTCCTTGGTGATGGAAGCCATCGGGCGGTCCTTTTTTAAATGGTCGTTCCGGGGCGCGAGCAAAGCGAGCGAACCCGGAACTTCGAGATTTCCCGATGCGCAATTGCGCATCTGGGGTCTTGTGCTGACGTACATCCCGGAATGACGTTGCTGGCACTACGCACACACCGCCTCGACATTGTTGCCGTCGGGATCGATCAGAAACGCGGCGAAATAGGTCGGGCTGTAATCGGCCCGCGGCCCGGCCGCGCCATTGTCGCGGCCGCCGGCCTTCGCGCCGGCATCGTGAAACTTCCGGATCGCGGCGTGATCGGGACCGCGGAACGCAATGTGGGCGCCGGCGACCGGCCCCTCGTGCCGATAGAGCCATAGCGCCGGTTCGCCCTTGGGCCCAAATCCCGCGCCGTTTTCGTCGCGCGAGCACAGGACATAGCCGAGCGGCGCGAGTGCTGCCGTGTAGAAACGCACGCTGGCGTCGAGATTGCCGACTTTGATGCCGATATGGTCGTACATGATGGTCTCCATTCAAAGCCCGCGGGTTCAATACCCGCGAAGATGGAGACGAGCCTAGTCAGTGCAGGGCGGGCCGATCTTGGAAAATCTTGCGGTTCCCCCGCGCGGCCTCGCGGAAGGCCCGCGGGGAGACGCCCGCCGCACGGTGGAACGTCCGCACGAAATTGGAGAGATCGTTAAAGCCGACATCGTAGGCGATTTCGGTGATGGCGATGTCTTCGTTCGTCAAGAGCCGCGCCGCGTGACGCAGCCGCGCCCGCACCAGATATTGATGCGGGGTGACGCCGAGCACGTTGGCAAACAGCCGCAGGAAGTGGAACGGGCTGATCCCGGCCTGGCGGGCCGCGGCGTCGAGGTCGATCTCTCGGTGCGAATTCGCATCGATCCAGAGCGCGGTTTCCACCGCGCGGCGGCGGTCGCGGGCCTTGATCTCTATCGCGCGGCGCGGGCGTCCCGACATCACCTCGATAAAGCGGCCGGCCAATTGCAGCCCGACCTCGTCAAGGCCGATGTCGCAGCGCGCGTCGGCCGCGGCTTGAGCCAGCTCGCCGAGTACCACCAATCCGGGCAGCGGCGGCGCGGCGCCGGCCCGCCATGCCTGCGGATGGTCTCCGATCATGTCGACCAATTCCGCGCTTAAGAAGAATGACAGGCATTCGTCGCCGCAGACGTGATCGTGGGTGCAGATATATTCGTCGCCGGGAAACCCAATCAGAACCGATCCCGCCACCAGCTCGAAACTGCGGCCGCGGGTTTTGCACCCGAAGCTGCCTTTGCGCACGTAAGAGATGGAGTGGCAGCGATACTGTTCGACGAACGGTTTGTCGTCCGGCCCGGCGCTACAACGGAAGTCGGACACCGCGATCGACGGACGATGCAGAAGCGTGGTTCTGTTCATGATGTGAAATTTAGCTGGGCAGCCGCGGCGGCGCAACCGGGAGCAACACGTCGAACAGGGTCTTGCTGTTCGGAGAGGCGGTGCCCTCGATCGAGAGCAGCCGGCGCTTGGAGATAATCCCGCCATGCGGGGAGATTTTGTCGGCGTAGCCGCCGGGTTCGAGCACGCGATGACAGGGAATGATGATCACAAAAGGGTTACGGGCGATCGCCTGCGCTACCGTCCGGACCGTGGCGGAAGCCCCGAGCCGCGCCGCGATCTCGTCATAGGTAAGGATGTGGCCGCGCGGAATCTCGCGAGCAATCCGGTAGACGCGCTGATCGAAAGCGCGAATGCCGGTCATGTCGAGCGTGACGTCGGAGAAATCGCAGGCCTTGGCGCGCAGCAGCGCGGCGATGCCCTCGATTGCGATTGCGATGTTCGGCGGCGGGCGTGTTTCGCGCGCGTCGGGATAGAGGTGAAACAGCCGCTTGCGGGTCTCGATCTCACGGGCCTCGGGGAGCTGCACGCCGACAATACCCGCATGGCCCCATGCGATGCCGCATCGGCCGATCGCCGTGTCGAATATGGTGTACGCCCGCCCCGACATACGCAACTTCCCCGCGAGCATCATATCACCGTCGCAAACGGCCGCACTTAAAAAATTTTGGATTCGGTTGAGGCGACGGGGTCTCCGGTCAAACGCCTTTGGCGGGCCGCACGGTCTCGGCCAATAGAGCATTATCGGTTCTGATTGAATCAGAACCGAAGCTCTAGATTGTTGTTTTGGCACGTTTTCTTCACGCGAACCGGCGTTGATCGCTATACCCGGCGCGTTTCGGCCGCGCTTGGTTTGCGCGCGCCGCACAAAGATCGGCTATCGCAATTGAGCACGAAAGAAAGCGATGTTGGCGACGAGGCCGGGCAGCAACCACTGGAAGAGGCGCACGACCGAAAGAACTTCGCCTTCCGACGCGCTGCTTCGGGCGGTTGCCCGCAGCGCCTCGCCGCGCAAGTTGCCGTAGTTGGGTAGCGACCGAACGGTCGAGACCGCGGCCTCGTGAATCCCGGCGACCAACGTCTCGTATTCGCCTCGCTGGAGCCTCGGCCGCAAATCCGCCCAGGCAAGCGCGAAATAGCTGGGCCAGCGGGCCAGCGCACGGTAGTCCGTATTAAGGAAAGGCAGGCCCAGCGCCGCTTTCACGTCGTCGAAGACGAGGCGCGCCGAGGCGTCGGCATGATGATATTCCATCAGGACGAGTTTTCCCGCGGCCCTCGGCGACGCCGGTTCTGTTTGAATACCGATGTCGTGTGGGGTGTGGAGTTCCCCGCCTTCAAGCAGCAAGCGCGCAAGCGTCGCCAGCAGAAGGTAGGGGAAATTTCCCTCGGAGAAGATCTCGATGCTCTCATCGATCTCCTGGAGCTCGCGCTCGGCATAGCCGATTTGCGCGAGCCGCTTGCGAAGGGGCGGTGGCCCAAGCGCGCTCACCTTTTCTTCGGCCAAATGCCTGAGGCGATGACATGCATCGGTGAAGTCGCGCGACGCGCAAAGCGTACGCGTACCCTGCCAGAGGGCGTCGTAGAAAGCGCGATAATGCGCGAAGCTCATCGTCACGACGCCCATCCACGGCACGCCAAGGACGGCCTTCATGTCCTCGTAACGCGCCTTGAGCTCACCCTCAGCCAGGAATTCCGGCACGGGATGGAAGGGCGGAATCGGGTCTGGTTTAAGACGAGGAAGGTTGGCCATCGCTTATCGACGATTAGTGCAAGAACGAGGTCTGACGTTACACTGATTTTCGCGTCTGCTCCAGAACGGGCGCCGCTTAGACCTCTCCGGCGACTTGGACCTTCACCTAACCTGTTTGCCGCCTAACCTGTTTGGCTGCGGCGACATTCTGGGCAGTGCGACAGGCGCCGCCGGTCGACGATCTCAGAGACAAATCCGCGCGAGCTAGCATGCGTTTTTGTTGCCGCGCCAGATGGGTGATGATGGCACGCGTCGCTTTAGGGGCAAGGCTGACATCAACCTCGATGCGTCACGCCACCCGGTGTTATTGGGTTCTGGGGTTTTCGGGGCGCATCGCAACCGATATAAAGATCGCTGGAGGATGGGCAGCCGACATCACGATGACGCAATGATGCGAGGCGAATATCAGGCCAAAAGTACGAGAAGTCCCTGATTTTATTAAATAAGTACGCGGGCGTAGTTCAATGGCAGAACGGCAGCTTCCCAAGCTGCATACGAGGGTTCGATTCCCTTCGCCCGCTCCAGCCTCTCTGGTCCTTCAAGATTTCGTGTGATGCGCCGATTCCGCCCGTCCCGGGCGGCTTCGGCCTTGGCCCGCGCGTAACAACGCAAGCCCCGGCCGCGAAGAAGGTGGACCGACAGTTAAGGAGGATCGCCATGCTCTCGCGCCTTGTCATGTCCATCGGATTGATCGCAGCTCTTGGTCCCGCAGCGGGCTTTGCCGCGGAGCGGCCCGTCGTGGTCGAACTGTTCACCTCGCAGGGCTGCTCGTCCTGTCCGCCGGCGAACGCCTATTTGAACGAATTGTCGAAAGGGCGGCGCGATGTGTTGGCGCTCGCTTTCCACGTGACGTACTGGGATCGTCTGGGCTGGAAGGATCCGTTCTCGCTGGAAGCCGCGACCCAGCGCCAGGACGTGTATGGCCGCCGCTTCGGCGACGGCTCCTATACGCCGGAGATTGTCGTCGACGGCGCCACCAGCGCGGTCGGCTCGGATCGCGGCGACGTTGGCCGGGCGATCGAGAACGCCAAGCGTAGCGGTCAAACGGCGGCCGCGGTCAGCGTGACCAAGAGCGGCGAGCAGGTGTCGATCGAGGTCGGCGCCGGCAGCGGCAAGGGCCGCATCCTGCTGATCGGTTTCGACCACGAACACACGACCGCGATCGGCCGCGGCGAAAACGGCGGGCGAACGCTGACGGAAGCCAATGTCGTCCGCTCGATCCGCTCCGTCGGCCAATGGTCGGGAAGCGTGCTGCGCATCAACGAAAAATTCCCGGAAGGGCAGGATGTCGCAGTCGTGCTGGAAGCCCCCGACGGCCGGATCATCGGCGCGTCGCGGTTGGGTGCGGGTGGGTCGACGTGAAGGCATGGCCGCAAATGCAGTCCCGTAGCCCAGGGTGAGCGAACGCGACATCCGGGGTCCGCGCCACGTTCGTCCCCGGATATCGATGCGCTCATCCGGGCTACGATGTGCTGTTTGAAAAGTGGATCAGGAGCATCCGCCGCGCGCTGAAAAATTACGCTGTGAACCCGAGCCGCTTCAGCACCGCCTCCGTCAGGCGATCGCAGCGCTTGCCGGCAAATGGAAACGCCTCCATCACCACGGGGCCGACTTTGTTCTCGACGTTTTCGCGCAGCATGGTGCGGGCGCGGTGCAGCCGGGTCTTCACGGTCTCCGGCTTCAGCCCAAGAAGCTCGGCCGTTTCCTCGACGTTCATGCCCTCGATCACGCGGGTGACGAAGACGATGCGAAAGGCTTCGGGAAGGTCGTCGATGGCGTGCTCGACGACTTTTTGAATTTCACGTTGTGCCATGGTCTTTTCCGGGTCGGATGCAGCCGAGAGGGGAAACTGAATGATCTGGGCCTCCAGGACTCCCGGCGCCAGCGATGTCCATTCGACGCTTGGGCGCTGGCGTCGCAGCCGGCCCAAGGCCTCGTTCATGGCGATGCGCGACAGCCATGTCGCCAGACTAGAGTCGCCGCGAAAACTGTCGAGGTGAGTGAAGGCCCGCACGTAAGTCTCCTGGACGACGTCCTCGGCCTCGGCGTCGTTGCGCAGGATGCCGCGGGCGAGCCGGAAAAGCCTGCGGTTGTTCGATTGCACGATCAGGCGAATGGCCGCTTCATCACGGCCGCGGGCGCGTCGGACCAATTCGGCGTCGCCGGTCGTTGCGGGGGGGATTTGTGGCGCGTGGGCGTGGGCCATGATTACTCCAACCGGTCCGAGGACGATTTGGACTGCCGACAGGTTAGATACCGCAAAGCCAAATAGGTTCCCGGCCTTTCGGGGGCATTATCGCGCCGCGGTCACCATGATCTCGACATTGTAGCGGGCTGCTGCAAGTTTGACCTCGACGGTGGCGCGCGCCGGCGTATGTCCCGGCGAGACCCAGGCGTCCCATACTGCGTTCATTTCGCCAAACGTCGTCATGTCGGTCAGATAGATCGTCGCGCTCAGAAGCCTGGACTTATCGCTTCCCGCTCTTGCCAGGTGACCATCGATGATCGAGAGCACCTCCTGCGTCTGTTTCGTCACGCTTTCTCCCGCCGTGTTGTTGGCTACGATGCCGGCGAGATAGACGGTATCGCCGTGGACGACGGCCTGGCTCATGCGCGGCCCGGTATCGAAACGCTGGATGGTCATTTTTCCTCTCCATTTGGATGTCGCCGCTACTTAGCGCGCCGGAGCGTTGTTCGCCACTGCGCGCTGGGCTCCGCGCGCCCGCCGCTCGAACGGCTCGGCAATGCCCGGGCAGGTGCCCCAGGTGACATGGAACCGGCACCGAATTGCCGTGGCTCATGGCGTCATAGCCGCCGCGCTCAGGCCGGCCGACCACCGGAAAAATACGGTGGCCCATCGCCCGCAGCCAGCCGCGTTTCTCGCCGGCCGCAAAGGCCACAAGCCGGCGCTGCTCGGAGGAATCGACCAAAAATAGCCCGCCAAACGACCAGAAGGCCTGGCCGCCGAGTCTCAGTTCGCCCTCCTGATCGACCCCGATGACCCGCTTGCCGGCGTCAGCGATCTCGGTGGCGGCGACAAGGCCGGCAAGGCCGCCGCCGACCACGATGACGTCAGCATCCTCGGCCATTGCCGGTCCCCCATTTGGGAACCGATTGAAGCCCGCGGCCCCAAGGGCGGTCAACGGGAAATGGGCCTTTGGCCTACCCCGCCATGAGAACGCCATGTTCAAGCTTACGACCCTTCCGGGGAGGGTGCAGCCTGCCTGCAACACTTGATTTGAATTTGATTTGGGGAGCGCCCTGCATCTGGACAAAACGGCCAACTCGCAACACGCTGGCAGTGCATCACAGCAAGGCGGTCGGATTCGCTTTCGACAGGTTCGGACTCGGGCAGGAAGCTAAATATGAAGTTAATGACGGGGGTGCTCGCCGTGGTTCTGTTGCTGGCGGGCATGGGGGCAAGCCAGGCGGTGGTGCGTATCGGCGAGGACCGTGGCGGGCGGATCGGCACCTATGTCGACAAGTACCAGGAAGTGCGCAGTTCGGGCGAGATGGTGATTATCGACGGCCTGTGCGCCTCGGCCTGCACTATCGTTCTCGGCGCCATTCCCCACGACAAGATATGCGTGACGTCCCACGCGGCGCTCGGGTTCCACGCGGCTTGGGACCTCAACGAAGACGGGCAAGCGATCACCAACCCCGAAGCGACGCACATGCTCTATTCAATGTACCCGCCGCCTGTGAAGAAGTGGATCAACCAGCGCGGCGGATTGACCGCGCGCATGCTCTATTTGCGCGGCAAGGAACTGACGAGCATGTACCACCCGTGCTACCTCGACGCCCGGGCCTCCGCTCAGCGCTAAACCCGCCGATCCGATCAGCATGACGTGATGACCGCTGCGGCCGTGGCGCTTGCCCGGCCGCACCCCTCGTTTTATCTGAAAGGACTGACCGGCCGCGCGGTGGCCCAACACCGCATGGCCGGTTCCTTTGGTCAGATGGTCGATAGATGGCTCTCCCGCTTTCCGCGCCGCAGCAAATGCACGGGCAAACCCCGCGCCGGGTAGCGCGGGCCGTGGTGGCCGGGGCCGCGGCGCTTGTCGCCGTCCTCGTGCTTGGCGCGCTGGCGTTGTGGCTCCATTACGGGACGGCGGTTTTCTTCGAGACGATCGCCTCCGGCATCTCGGCATGCTTCTGACCCCGCAATGGGAAATGTGACGATGGATCGGACCGCCCGCCCGCTGGTCGTAATTGGAGCGTTTGCCGGAAGCCTGGTTGTCGGCCTTGTGCTGATGCTGTGGGCGCTCGGCGGATTGCGGCACGTCGCCTCTCCTGCCGCGATCGGCGGGCCGTTCCAGTTGACCGACCAGAGCGGTCAGACCGTGACCGAAAAGAGCATGCAGGGGCATCCGACGCTGATCTTCTTCGGCTTCACCCATTGCCCGGACATTTGCCCGACGACGCTGTTCGAGATGTCCGAGGTGCTGCGGGCGATGGGCAAGGACGCCGACCGCCTCAACGCCTACTACATCTCGGTCGACCCCGAGCGGGACACCACGGCGGCGATGAAGGACTATCTGTCGAGTTTCGATCCACGCCTGAAAGGCCTCACCGGCAATCCCGAGCAGATCGCCAAAGTGCTTTCCGAGTACCGGGTCTATGCCAAGAAGGTGCCCTTGAAGGACGGCGACTACACCATGGACCATACCGCGCTGATCTATTTGATGGACCGTGACGGCAAATTCGTTTCTCCGTTCAACCTCAACCGCAAGCCCGAGGACGCCGCAGCCGACCTCAGGCGCTACCTCTGAAGCCGCGAAAGGGCCTGCGGGCTCGAATCGGGCGGCCCAACGGCGTTCGCCTTGTCGGGCAGATGGTCTATAAGGCCGTCGATCTCAAGAGAAAAACGGCGGCGATGCCCCTCCCGAGAGCTTCTTTCTTGGACGACAGATGGCCCAGCCGAGCCGGCATCGCGCCGGCCGTCGGCTGGCTGGCGGCCACACTATTGGCCCTGGTTCTGGCTGGCGGCGTGGCCCATGCCCAGGGGGCCTCAAGCCAAAGCGCGGCCAAGCCCGTCGTGGAAGCAGCACCTCAGGCGGTGCCCGGTTTCTGGGATCCGCGGCGGCGGCCGGAGCGGCCGGATCTTTCGCGCCTCACGGTGATCCGGTTCTTGACCGAGACGGATTATCCGCCGTTCAATTTCACCGGCCCCGATGGCAACCCGGCCGGCTTCAACGTCGATCTGGCGCGGATGATCTGCGACGAGATCAAGGTCACCTGCACGATCCAGATGCGGCGTTTCGAGACGCTACTCGATGCGATCTCAAGCAACCGGGGCGACGCCATCATCGCCTCGCTTGCGGTGACGCCGCAGCTTCGCGCCCGGCTTGATTTCAGCGATCCGTATTACCGGGCGCCGGCGCGGTTCGTGTCCCGGCGCGATTCGGTGATGCGCGAAGTCCGTCCTGAATTTCTCGAGGGCAGGAAGGTCGGCGTCATCGCCGGCACTTCGCACGAGGCCTATCTGAAGGCGATGTTCACGGACGCGGAATTGCGCGCCTATCCAAACGACGAAGCATTGCGGCTGGCGCTTCGGCGGGGCGAAGTCGACTTCATTTTCGGCGACGCGATCTCGCTGGCGTTCTGGATCAACGGCACGGATTCCGGCGATTGCTGTGCGTTCTCGGGCGGCCCCTTTGTCGAAAGCCGCTATTTCGGCGAGGGCATCGGGATCGCGGTGCGCAAGGGCAACGATTTGCTGCGGCAGGCCCTGAACTGGGCGCTGTTTCGGCTGTGGGAAAAGGGCCGCTATACCGACCTGTGGCTGCGCTATTTTTCGGTCAGTCCGTTCTGAGGGAATTCAACCGTCATTGCGAGGAGCAAGGCGACGAAGCAATCCACACTTACTTTGTTGCCATATGGATTGCTTCGCTTCGCTCGCAATGACGCTTATATTACAAGCAGGCTGGTTTCTGGCCCGGAGACTGTTACTTGATGTCCGCAATCGACCTTACCGCAAACCCCGGCGATCTGCGCGCGCTCGCGGAACAATCCAACGCCTGGCCGTTCGAGCAGGCAAAGGCGATTGTCGCGCGGCTGAACAAGAAGCCGAAGGACGAGGTGTTGTTCGAGACCGGGTATGGGCCCTCGGGCCTGCCGCATATCGGTACCTTCGGCGAGGTGGCGCGCACCACCATGGTGCGTCACGCCTTTCGCGTGCTCACCGGCGACAAGATCAAGACCCGGCTGATCGCATTTTCCGACGACATGGACGGCTTGCGCAAGGTGCCGGACAACGTGCCGAACAAGGAGATGCTGACCGAGCATCTCGGCAAGCCGCTCACGCGCGTGCCCGATCCGTTCGGCACCCATCCAAGCTTCGGCGCGCATAACAACGCGCGGCTGCGCGCCTTCCTCGACACCTTCGGATTCGACTACGAATTCGCAAGCTCGACCGAATACTACGCTACCGGAAAATTCGACGCGACGCTTCTCAAGATGCTGGAGCGGATCGAGAAGGTCATGGCGATCATGCTGCCCAGCCTGCGCGAGGAACGCGCGGCGAGCTATTCGCCGTTCCTGCCGATCTGCCCACGCACCGGCGTGGTTTTATATGTGCCGATCGTCGCGCATGACGTCAGAGGTGGGACCGTCTCCTATGACGATCCCGAGACCAAGGAGCGCGTGACGTTGCCGGTCACCGGCGGTCACTGCAAATTGCAATGGAAGCCGGACTGGGCGATGCGCTGGGCCGCGCTCGGCGTCGATTATGAAATGGCCGGCAAGGACCTGATCGACTCGGTCAAGCTGTCGGGCAAGATCTGCGCGGCGCTCGACGGTACGCCGCCGGAAGGGTTCAACTACGAACTGTTCCTCGACGAGCACGGCCAGAAGATTTCCAAATCAAAGGGCAACGGGCTGACCATCGACGAATGGCTGCGCTATGCGTCGCCGGAATCGCTGTCGCTGTTCATGTACCGCGAGCCGAAGTCGGCCAAGCGGCTCCACTTCGACGTCATCCCGCGCAATGTCGACGATTATCAGCAATTCCTCGAAGCCTTCCCGCGCCAGGACGGCAGGCAGCAGCTCGCCAATCCGGTGTGGCACATCCATGCCGGGCATCCGCCCAAGGCCGACATGCCCGTCACCTTCCAGTTGCTGCTCACGCTGGTGTCGTCGTCGAACGCGGAGAATGCCTCGACGCTGTGGGGCTTCATCGGGCGCTACCGCCCCGGCGTCACGCCGCAGACCCACCCCCGGCTCGACGCGATGGTCGGCTACGCCATCAACTATTATCGCGACTTCGTGGCGCCGACCAAGCAATTCCGGGAACCCACGGAGACCGAGCGCGCCGCGCTGCAGGATTTGCGCGATGCGCTCTCGAACATGCCTGCGCAATCGACCGCCGAAGACATCCAGAACGTGGTCTACGAGATCGGGCGGCGCGAACCGTTCCTCGACGCGGTCAAGAAGGGCAAGGACGGCCGGCCGGGCGTTTCGCTCGACTGGTTCAACATGCTCTACCAGGTGCTGCTCGGTCAGGAGAAGGGCCCGCGCTTCGGCTCGTTCGTCGCGGTCTATGGTCTTGCAAATTCGGTGGCGATGATCGACGGCGCGCTGGCGAGGTCGGCTTGATTCGTGGCCCGGATGAGCGCAGCGATATCCGGGAAACAACAGGTCGCAAGCCCCGGATATCGCTGCGCTCATCCGGGCTACGAATCGCAGCTCATTCGGACCGAATTGCCGCAAATGAAGATGGCAGGTCCGCTGCAAATTCGACCGCTACCAATCTAAAATAAGGTAAAGTGCCGGCTGACAAGACGGCCAAAAGCCTTCGACGAGAGGCCGACAGAATCAGGAGAACACTCATGCAATTCAGGGTTTCGCCGCAGACGTTAAAGGAATTCAGCGCCGAGGAATGGCAGGCGCGGGTTGACCTCGCGGCGGCGCACCGGCTCGCCTTCATGCACGGCTTCAACGAGGGCATCTTCAATCATCTGACCTTCGTGGTGCCGGGGCGCAGCGACCGCTACTACCAGATCCCGTTCGGGACGCATTGGTCGGAAGTGACGGCCTCGTCTTTCATGGAAGTCGGCATCGACGACGGCGAGGTGAAGCGGGGCGAGGGCGAGGTGGAGCGCTCCTGCTACTGCATCCATGCGCCGATCCACAAGGCGCTGCCGAATGCCAAGGCCGTGTTTCACACCCACATGCCCTATGCGAGTGCGCTGACGCGCCTTGAAGACCCGCGCATCAAGGAGATCGGTCAGACCGAGGTCGGGATGTCCGGCAAGATCGCCTATGACGATGAATACACGGGTCCCGCGTTCGATCCGGCGGAAGGCGCGCGGCTTGCCCGCGTCATCGGCGACAAGACGGTTTTATTCATGGCCAATCACGGCATCTCCACTGTCGGCGAAACCATCGCGGCCGCTTACGACCGGCTTTACTATGTCGAGCGCGCCGCGCAGGTTCAGATCTACGCGATGTGGACCGGGCAGCCGCTGAAGAAACTTCCCGACGCGGTGGTTGCGAAGACCAAGCGCGATATCGGCGGGGCTTCCTTCTACAAGGGACCAACCCCGGCGCAGCGGCACTTCGATGCCCTAAAGCGCATCCTTGACCGCAAGGAGCCGGATTACGCGACGTAGAATTTGCAGTCGTCCTGCGAAAGCAGGGACTCATAACCACAGCCGTAAGCTTTTTGAAAAGCTGGGGCCGCCACTCGATGTAACAATCGCCATCAGTGGTTGTGGGTTCCGGCGTGCGCCGGGACGACTGCGGGAGGAGCGCTTCTACTGTCTTGTCCACACATCCGCGCGATCCACTCAACCACGCCCGCCGCAAGTGTGCGGTCGGCCTGGCCCAGGTTGAGCGATTGCAGCCCCAGCGTCTTCGCGGTCCGGCGCTTCATTTCCTTGATCGTCATCTCGCCGGTGGTCACGCGGTCGCCGCGGCGGATGGCGGCGGCGGGCAAGGGCGCGGCGGTCGCCCTTGAAGTGCGAGAGGAGCGCCGATACGGTCGGTTCGCGTGGGGCCAAAATGACAAGAACCGAAAGACAATCCCAAACGCCTCGGGCGGCAAGCAGGTTGGTCGCGTGCGCATGATCTACAAAATCTGCCCGGCTTCGGCCTGGCGCGAGGCGGAGCGGCAGGGCGTATTCCGGGGCAGCCCCGTCGATATCAGCGACGGCTTCATTCATTTCTCCACCGCCTCGCAGCTCGCGGAAACCGCGCGAAAACATTTCTTCGGCCAGACCGGGCTGTTTCTGATCGCCGTCGACGCCGATGCGCTGGGCAAGGCGCTGCGATGGGAGCGCTCGCGCAACGACGAATTGTTTCCGCATCTCTATGGCGAACTCGATCTTGGCGCGGTCACCGGCGTGCTTTCGATGCGGGCGCGGTCCGACGGATATCACGACATCCCGGAGCTCGAGCCTTGATCCGCGCCTTCGATGCGTTCTCGCTGCCGTTTCTGCGCTGGCTCGATCCGGAGGACGCGCACCGCATGGCGGTGCAGGGGCTGAAACTGTTTCCGCTCGCGCGGCCGCGGCCGGACGATCCGAAACTGGCGGTGCGCGCCTTCGGCCTCAACTTTCCCAACCCGATCGGCATGGCCGCGGGCTTCGACAAGAACGCGGAAGTGCCGGACGCGCTGTTGCGCCTCGGCTTCGGCTTTGTCGAAGCCGGGACCGTGACGCCGAAACCGCAAGGCGGCAACCCGCGGCCGCGTCTGTTTCGGCTGGAGCGCGACGAGGCCGTCATCAACCGGCTCGGTTTCAACAGCGACGGCGCGGAGGCGGTATTGCGGCGGCTGGCGCGACGCGCGCATCTCGGCGGCATTGTCGGCGTCAATGTCGGCGCCAACAAGGATTCCGCCGATCGCACCGCCGACTATGTCAAGCTGATCGAGACCTTTGCGCCGGTGGCGAGTTATTTCACCGTCAACGTATCGTCGCCGAACACGCCGGGTTTGCGCAATCTGCAGCAGGCCAACGCGCTCGACGATCTCTTGGCGAGGGTGATCGATGCCCGCGAACGCGTGCGGAAGAACGCCGGCGATTCGCCGGTGCTCTTGAAGATCGCGCCGGACTTAAGCCTTGCCGAACTCGACGACGTCGTTCAGATCGCGCGCTCGCGTCGCGTCGACGGCATGGTTGTGGGCAACACGACGCTGGCGCGGCCCGCGACCTTGCGCGAGCAGAAACGCGCCAGGGAGGCGGGCGGATTATCGGGCCGGCCGCTATTTCGGCTGTCGACCCGGATGGTGGCGGAGACCTATGTGCGGGTCGAAGGCGCGTTTCCGCTGGTCGGTGTCGGCGGCATCGATTCGGGCGGCGCGGCGCTGACCAAAATCCGCGCCGGCGCAAGTTTGATCCAGCTTTATTCCGCGCTGATCTACAAGGGCCTCGGCTTGATCGAGGATATCAAGAACGATCTTGCCTCCACGCTGCTGCGCACCGGGCGCGATCAACTCGCCGAGATCGTCGGCGCCGATGCGGCGACGATCACGGCGGAGGACTGGCCGGTGAGCTAGGGCGTGAACCCGTAAATCCAGAGGCGTTGGCGAACCTCCGCTTTGGTGGAATAACGGATTCACGTCGGACATCGCGTCACTTCCGAAAAGTGCCAAACCCAGACGTCGGGGGTTAATCGATCACCTCGTCGGTGATGGCCAACACCCCAGGCGGGAGTGTGATCCCGAGTCCCCGGGCAGCCTTGAGGTTGATAACGAACTCGAACGTGGTCGGCTGCACTATCGGTAAGTCGGCGGGCTTGGCACCCTTGAGGACATGCCCTGTATAGACTCCGATCTGACGATATTGATCTGCAAGATTAGCTCCATAACTCATCAAACCTCCGGCCACGGCAAAATCGCGAAAGTAGTAGATCGCGGGTACGGCATCTCGTGCCGCCAAAATCGTGAGCTTGTCGCGCGATGCGGTGAAGAAAGCGTCAGCGGTCACGAGCAGGGCCGGTATCCGCTTCTGCGCAATGGAGTCAAAGGCTGCATCGAGTTCGCTGGCAGTGCTGGCCTGCAACGGCATCACGCGGAGACCAACCGCCCGCGCCGCCTCCTCGATATCTCTTTGCTGGTTCGCAACTGTCGGATTGTTCGGGTTCAGCAGCACGCCCAGCATTGTGGCCTGTGGTACTACTTCCCGCAGTAGGCCGATACGCTTGGCTTCCATCGTGGCGCTCAGGTTGCTAATTCCGGTGACGTTGCCGCCGGGTCGCGCCAGGCTCGCGACGAGGCCACTGCCGACCGGATCGACGCCGAAGGCTGTGATAACAGGGATTGTTCGGCTCGCTGCGGCAGCGACCCGCGCCGCCACGTCGCCGCCAACGGCGATCAACACTACCACCGGGCGGTGCACCAACTCCGCCGCCATTCCCGCCAACTGGTCATAATGGGAGCGCCCCCAGCGATATTCGATCACAACATTCTGGTTCTCGATGAATCCAGTTTCGGCTAATCCTCGCCAGAACGCGGCAACCAGATGCGCGCTCTCGTCGGGCGAGCGGGCACTGAGAAATCCGATCACGGGCATCGCCGACTGCTGCGCTCGCGCCACGAGCGGCCACGCGACCGCCGTGCCGCCGAGAAGCGTGACGAACTCGCGTCGCTTCATGGTCGCCTCCTTTTAGCAGGCGACTAACCCTACCACGTCTCTAAATTGAGCGATGTGTTTTGCATCCAGCAAAATTAGCCGCCGACTTCCGATATGGGTCATTCGCGTCGATTTAGGCATGTCCGCCATGTCTGGTTAGGGGGTAATCTCAGAAATACCCGGTCCATGCTAACGATCGGATCATATCTAGATCTCGACCACCAGGCCGTCGCTTGCCGCCTCATGGCCGAGCGTGTCGAGCCGCGCGAGCATGTCGTCGCTCATATGGGTGAGGATCAGCCGCTTCGGCTTGATCTCGCCAAGATGCGCTTCAAGCACCTTCAGGCTGAGGTGATTTTTGACCTCTCGGTCGTAGGTGGAGGCCTCCGCGATCAACAAATCGGCGTCGCGGCCGAGCGGGATCAGCGTCTCCGTCCATTCGGTGTCGGCGGTATAGGCGACGACGCGGTC
>Ga0209167_10000716_pt1 | contig 22289 bp, 17 predicted proteins | sample Coa_R1_9_FD_187154 | JGI IMG/M metagenome (GOLD analysis project Ga0209167, IMG submission 187154) | Surface soil microbial communities from Centralia Pennsylvania, which are recovering from an underground coalmine fire - Coalmine... | ecosystem: Environmental > Terrestrial > Soil >... | reverse complement strand
GCTGGCACGACCTGACCACAATCAGCGAACAACCGGAGGCAGCGTAATAGCAAGTTGATACTTCAACCGCTCAACTCGTCGCCTGGCCGATGCTTACTGCTTTTCCACCACTTGACCGACACTACCTTTGCGTTTCTCCATTCTCTCTTCTCCTTTGAGCCTCAAACGTATTGCTCCTTTCCCGTTCCCCTGGCCCCCTGCACGCTGATCTTTGAGCTCGCTGTAGCGATGTCACGGAGGTCGTCGGGAGTGAGTTTGATTGCCGCTGCTCCGATGTTCTCCTCTAGGCGCGTCAGCTTCGTGGTTCCCGGGATTGGAACAATCCACGGCTTCTGCGCCAGCAGCCAGGCGAGGGCGATCTGCGCAGGTGTCGCATTCTTTCGGGCCGCGATTTGGCTAAGCAGATCGACGATCGGCTGATTGGCTCTCCGGGCGTCGGGAGTAAAGCGCGGGAACCAGGACCGAATGTCGGAAGCCTCGAAGGTCATGGCGGCGTCGACCTTCGCCGTGAGGAAACCCTGCCCGAGAGGGCTCCAGGGCACGAAGCCGATCCCCAACTCTTCGCAAGTCGGCAGCACGTTCGCTTCCGGATCGCGCGTCCAAAGCGAGTACTCGCTCTCGACGGCGGTAACCGGCTGGACCGCGTGCGCCCTTCGAATCGTCTGCGCACCTGCCTCGGAAAGGCCGAAATGTTTGACCTTGCCTGCTGCGATCAGATCCTTCACCGCACCCGCCACATCTTCGATCGGCACGGACGGGTCAACGCGATGCTGGTAGAACAGATCGATAACATCGGTCTTGAGGCGCTTGAGCGAGGCCTCGGCAACCTGCTTGATGTGCTCCGGGCGGCTGTTAAAGCCTAGACGCTGCCGCGTTTCCGGATCGAAGTCGAAGCCGAACTTGGTGGCGATCACGACGCGATCACGGACAGGGGCGAGGGCCTCACCGACGAGACTCTTCGTTGGCGAAGGGACCGTAGGTCTCGGCCGTATCGAAAAACGTGACGCCGCGGTCGACAGCAGCCCGAATAAGGGCGACCATTTCCTGCCGGTTGGCGGGTGGACCATAGTTGCCGCTCATGCCCATGCAGCCTAGGCCGATAGCTGAGACTTCCAGATTGCTCTTGCCGAGTTTACGCTTCTGCACGGTGGTCTCCTTCGACGCGGAATTAGCGGCAGCGCGGCAGCAGCCGAATCGTCGCGGATCGCGCCGCAGGACTAACTATGGAGTCGACGATTCTTGCTTGGTAGCGGCGGTACTTGGCGCGGTAGGCAGCGTCGATCGCGTCGTTGAGCCCGGGATCAGCGTCGATGAAGATTACTTCTTTCTCGACTTCACCGGCGCTGATATTCCCGTTGTGCCGTGCCTGGGTGCCGCGAAACCAGCGGGAGGTGCGCCCGTTCACGGACCGGACGCAAAGTTCGTCGCCGACACGGACCACCCAGATCGTCACCGGCTTGCTCTGTGTGCCGTCGCGCCGGAGCGGCGCGAGCGCCAGTTCCTCCGCTGCTCCTAGCTGGTCGAGATCCTCGCGCGTCCACGTGGTCATCGGGCTTTCCTTTCTGATTTCATTCGCCGCTTAATGCGGCCTGGTACTGATCGTCGCTGACTTTCTCCATCCAGTCGACGGCCTTGCCGTTGAGCTTTTCCACGATCGCGATATGCGACATAGCGGTGGTTGCCGTCGCGCCGTGCCAATGCTTCTTGCCGGGCGGACACCAGATCACGTCGCCGGGACGGATTTCCTCTTTGGCCTCGCCCCAACACTGCGTCCAGCCGCAGCCGGTGGTAACGATCAGCGTCTGCCCGAGCGGGTGGGTATGCCATGCCGTGCGCGCCCCGGGTTCGAACGTGACCATGGCGCCAAAAACACGCGCCGGATCGGGTGGCTCGAAGAGGGGATCGATCCGCACCGAGCCGGTGAAATTTTCGGTCGGTCCCTTGCGGGAAGGCCGTGAACTGCTGCGCTTGATTTCCATCGTTGCTCCCTTGTGCGATTGATTTGGCGGCTCGCCGGGCGCCTTCGATTATCAATCTAGAGCGCGTGATAGTCCGCGACTAGATGGTAGAATTGGCATGACCTTATGAGACGGATTCATGAATGCCGCGCGAAGACTTTAACAACCTCTTTGCCTTCCTCGCGGTCGCGCGAGAGCGGAGCTTTACCAAAGCCGCCGCAAAGCTCGGGGTGTCACAATCGGCGCTGAGCCATACCATCCGGGGATTTGAGAAACGCCTGGGTCTTCGACTGCTGACTCGCACCACACGCAGCGTCTCCCCGACGGAGGCGGGCGAGCGCCTGCTTCAGACGGTGGGCCCGCGCTTCGATGAAATCGAGACCGAACTCGTGGGGTTGAGTGAACTGCGGGAAAAGCCCGCCGGGACAATTCGGATCACCGCCACCGAGCATGCTACTAATACGATCCTCTGGCCCAGGCTTGCCAAACTCCTGCCGGACTATCCGGATATAAAGGTCGAGATCATCGTCGAACAGAACCTGATCGATATCGTCACCGAGCGCTATGACGCCGGCGTGCGCAGTGGCGAGCAGGTGGCCAAAGACATGATCGCGGTGCGTATCGGCCCGGACCGGCGCATGGCGGTGGTCGGTGCGCCTTCCTACTTCGCGCGGCGGCCGCTGCCCAAAAGGCCACAGGACCTGATCGCTCATAACTGCATCAATTTACGCCTACCGACCCTCGGCGGCCTCTATGCATGGGAGTTCGAGAGAGGCCGGCGCCAACTGAAAGTGCGCGTCGAAGGCCAGCTCGTCTTTAGCGGGACGCTCCAGATGCTTAACGCGGCGCTGGCCGGATCCGGTCTGGCCTACGTGCCCGAGGACGTGGCGGAACCCTACCTCGCCAAGGGTCGTCTAAAGCGAGTGCTCGAGGATTGGTGCCCTCCGTTTTCGGGCTACCATCTTTACTACCCGAGCCGCCGCCAAACCACCCCGGCCTTTGCCTTGGTAGTCCAGGCACTCCGCTACGGGGTGAGCGGGCCGACCCCATCGAAAACGAGAACTGCAGCGGAATCTCAGCGGGGACGCTAATCGAAATGTCCAAATTCGAGGGTGGGGGCTCGAATCCCTCCGGGCGCGCCAAGGAAAGTAAATTTCAGCTGAGCCGATAGGTGGCATAAGCGGCGCGACGTGGGCGGGGCGAGAAAACTCCTTTCTCAAGTGAACGCTGCTCCGATATAATCCGTCGGACTCGTCGTGCCCGCGGAGTGGGGAAGGGCGCAGGTGGTGAGGTAGATGACTTCTGATGGGGTTGATTCCAATGGTCTCAGCTCATCGCCTCCTCACGTAATTTCTAAATCGCGTCCTGATGTGTCGTCACGAGGCCGTGCCGTTGCGCAGAGCTGAAATCGTCTGAGTCGCTGTGCCATCATCGAAAGATCTTCTCGCGAGAATCTACGACCGGATGCCGGATCAGGCGCGCGTGATGCCGTGGATTGGCGGTTTCGCGATCCTGCTTTGTATCCCGCTCCTGTTGTTCACGCAGCGCATCTACCTGCCGATCGCGCGAGGGCCGATAAGATTGCTCGCGCCGGCGCTCAACGGCTCGATGCCGCATCTGCTGGGGCGGATCGACGGCTTCAATCTGATCATGGCGCTGATGTTGGTAGTTGCCGCGGTCGCGTGCGTGTTGCGCCATCCCGGCATTGTGACCGCGGCGGGCGCCGGGCTGCTGATCCTGACGCTTGGCGTCTACCTCGAGGTCGCGGTGGGACGCACTTCCCTGCTCGCGCAGCTGGTGCGCGAGGCCGCGTGGCTGCAGGACGCCTATACTTTCGATTTTGCCTATATGCCGCGCAATGTGGCGAGCGAGCCGAGTCTGTGGGAACTCTTCCGTTTCGATACGGTGTGGGACCGCATGGTGACCGGCTGGTACTTCATGGGCTTCGGCTGGAACGTGGCTTTAGCGTTCGGCTTCGCGATCTTTGCTACGGCGGTCAAGCGGCTTGCGCGGAGGACTCGCCGGCGCGCGATAGGTCTCACGGCGCTAGCTGGACTCGCCTTGTTCGTGGTCTTCCTGTGGGGCCCCGTCCGCGGCCAACAGGCTTTGATTCGCGGTGCGTTGGCCGAGGCGCAGGGCCGTTCCGGAGCTGCGCAGCGACTTTATACGCGGGCGGGGCGGCTCGATCGCTGGCTGGGGACGGATTTACGTTTGCGCCAACGAATCGGCGGTCTCGAAGTGAGCATGGGCCACGACTCGACGCCTGATGCGCAGGTCTTCCGGGCGGAAGAGTATGTCGCGCAGAGTTCGGCGCCCGGCGCGATCGGACAGTTGCCGAAGGCGATCGCAATCTATGAAGTGCTGGCGGCCTCGGGAGATGAGGCTGCGGCAATAAGAGCGAGCGACCTCAAGGCCGCGTACGGCGTCAATCTGTTCAGCGACGGCGCCTTCGGCAGCGCGGTCGATGTCTGGGAAACTATCCTGGCGCGTGATCGCAGCATGTGGCTGGCCAAGTACTACCTCTCGCGCGCCTACTTCGTGGTGGGCCGCTATCAGGAAGCCGCATCGATGAGCCGGGACGCGCTGGCGGATTGCTCGGACCCGCGCGTCGTAGCGGATCTTTACAGCAACCTCGGCGACGCGCTAATCCGCCTGAGCGAATATGACGACGCCCATCTCGCCTACTTTGAAGCCTACAAAATCGATTACCTTGGCGATTTTCGCGGGCTCGCTTCGTTAGTGGGGCCGTAGGTGGAAGGCGTGAAGCAGCAGGCGTGATCAGGCGTTTTCGCAACTATCTGTCGAGCCGGCGTGGAGGGCTTGCCGCCGCGGTGGTGGCCGCTTACGCGGTGATGCTCGCGATTTTCGTCGGCCAGACCTTCGTCGATCCGCCGCTCCGGCAATATGCGCCGGAGTTTGGCGCGGCGTCGTGGATTCAGCTCAAGCAGCCGGGTGAAGCAGCCTATTTTCGCAAGACCCTCTACCTGCCGGGGCCGCCGGAACTGGGTTCACTCATGGTCGCCGCGACCGGCAACTTCACGCTTTACGTGAACAACGTCGATCTCGGCCAGGTCATCTACCCCGGCGCGCGAGTCAGCGGAATTTACGATCTCAAGACCCTGCTGGTTCCGGGGAAAAACGTCATCGCGATTCACGTCGCTGGTGGGACCTTCGCGACGCCGCCGCAAATCCGCGTTCGCGGGATGTACAAAGTCAAAGGCGGCGTGCGTGAAGAGTTTATCTCGGACTCGTCGTGGAAGGCCTCCGAAACCCCCGACGGTGTAATCGGCGGCTATGGTTGGACGGCGCCGGAGCTGGAGGATCGGCTGTGGGCGGATGCCGCTACTGCCGCTGGTGGCGAAGCCTTTTCGACGGTTCAGCGGCTGACGGCCGACCCGGCGCTGTTCGCTCATCCGCCGGACGGTGAATGGATTCAGGCGCCGTCGTTCGCCGCGGGGCGCACCTCGTTTGTCTACGACTTGACGCTCAAGTGGGCAGTCAGGCAGGTCTGGATTCAGGTCGCGGCCACTGGCGGCTACGACCTGTTTGTCAATAATCGGTTGGGCGCGATGGTCGCCGATAATGATTGGGCGGCAGTCTTCGGGCCGCGGGCGCCGATACCGATGAACGGCCAGTTGACCCGTGAAAGCGCCACGATGCCGCGTATGATCGGACCATGGACCGCAGGCGTCAGTACCCAAGATTTGAACGTCGTGGTGCCGCAGATTCCGCCGTCGAAGCCGCCCCAGGAAGCGCCGCCGTCGGCGCCGGCAGCGTCGATTTTGCAGCCGAATCCGCAAGTGCCGAACAGCGTTCCGATCGCGCCGCTCCCTCCACATCTGATCACGGCAGGCGCCGCGAACTCGATCGTGACGGGTTTCAGTTTTGCGAGCCCGGCGCCGACGCCCACTCCAGCGCCGCCGCCGCGAACGGCGAGGCCGGCGCACGGCTTAGGAACTAAGGGCGCCGCCGAAAACGGCCCGGTGGGGACGCCGACGCCCGCGGTTGCCATCTCCTCGCGCCCGGTCTCTGTAACCGGAGATACGCAAGCGGAAGATGAGGCGGTCGCGCCACCCGAACTCGCGGGGATCGCCGCCCCTAACGCGCCGCTCGCGCCCCAGCCCTATCCGCTGTTTTCGACCATCGGCGTGCTCCCCGCGTCGCCCGCGATGATCGCCTATAACCTAAGCAATCTGTTTCACGCGGGCGTCAACCGGATAACGATTCGCGTGCACTCCAGCACCGGCTCGCCGGCGATCCTGGTTGATGGTCTGGTCGACCTTGGGAGTGAAAAGCAGTATTTCGGCTCGCACGCAGACTGGTTGACCCTGGGTTCTGCATCGGCGGCAATCGCATCAAAGGACAGTTCGGTATGGCAGCACGCGGTCGTGCTGGGCCAAAGCGGGAGCGCCCCCGCCGGATTGATCCCGCAGGTGGTTGCGTTTTCCCATCTGCTGCCGGGCGACGACGCGCGCCTGCTGTGGCGCTGGACGGTTGCGGTCACGCTCACGCTCGCAGTGGTGTTTTTGTTGTGGGGCCTCGCGGCGCCGCTATTCGCGTCGAATGAGAACGGATCGCAAGACGATCGCGTCGAGGAGCTGTGGAGCGCCGACGCGCTGACTCATCTGCCGATGCTGATCCTTATCGCGGGCGTTTGGCTCAGCAGTTACGACGTGCGCTTGCCCTACGAGTGGTGCTTCCGCCCGGTTGTGATTTTCGCGCTGGCGGGGCTCCTGCTTCTGAGCAAGCTGCTGCTGCTTGGCCGTTCAGCGCCGGAGCTCGCGTCGCGCGACAACTGGCCGCGCCGCGTTGCGCGATGGGGTTGGCAAGCGCCCGCGCTGGTCGTGCTGATGATCGCCGGTCTGATCGTGCGCGCATCGGGGTTAGCCGAGCCGTCGTTGAGTCACGACGAGGTTTCGGTCATTCGGATGGTGGAAGGCGTTTTGAAGATAGGCTTTCCTTACATCACGACCGGCAGTTTCGTCAGGTACGCGGCGACTTATGAATTGCTGCCGTATCCGATCGCGCTCTTCAAGCTGTTCTTCGGGAACTCGGCGGTGGCGTTGCGGATGCCCGCGCTGATTTTCGGCACGCTTACGGTCGGGCTAATCGGTTGGGCAGGCCGCCGCATGATGGACTGGCGGGTCGGGCTCACCGCGGCGGCGATCTATGCCTTCCTGCCCGCGCCGATCCTGCATTCGCAGGATCTGTTCTATCCGGCGCAGGAGAGCTTTTTTGCGCTGCTGGCGATTTGGCTCTTTTACGAGGCGATCCGCGGCCCCAGAATCAATCGCCGTTACATGACCTACGCGACGGCCGCGTTTATTCTCACCTACCTCTCATGGGAGGGCAGCGGCTTTTTTCTGCCGGCGCTGGTGGTTGCGCTGCTCGCCTGCAAATGGGGTGAGTGGGACTGGCTCGCCGACGGTCATCTGTGGGCCTGCCTGACAGTCGTCAGCGCGGTGGTGCTGATCGAGCTGAGCTGGAAGCTGATAGTGGTCATTCCCGATTACCTCGGGGTCGGCAAAGACTTGAACGATTTGGCCAGCCCCAGCCTGGTTTTTCTCAATCGCCTGGTTTTCGATCCATGGTTCTATATCAAGTCGTTCTTTTTTATCGACAATCAGTGGCTGCTTTCGATCCTCGCGATCCTAGGTTTCGTCTTTCTGCGGCGCAACAAGGCGATCCTGTATCTGACGGTTCTTTTGTTGAGCTTTGAAGTTTTCTATACTTGTTTGTTGGGCTTATATCATCCTAAATATGCATACAATTGGACGACTGTATTGGTGCTCGCGGCCGTTGGAAGCCTGTTCCAATTCTACGACGAAATCCGTCAGATAGATTTCACGAGCCGCAAAGTCCGCTTTGTGCGCGGCTTCGCCCTGGCCGGCGGTATCGCCGTCCTGATTGTCTTCTCCAATCCCTATCTGGTGAAGCTCTATCGTCTGGCGGCGATACCGGACGCGCCGCCATTCGACAGCCGGCTGGGGATTAGCTTCAGCCCGAATTATCAGGCGGAAGATAGCTATATCGCCAAACACCTTGAAGCCGGCGACGGCGTAATGACGCCAGCGCCGCACGTCTTCGCCTTCGACACCGGGATTATCCCGGATTACACCATGAACACGATGCTGTCGTACCGTTATTACTACGACGGCGGGCAGCCCGCGGCCGGCTTTATCGACCGCTCGATCGGGGTCCCGCTGATTCTGGATTTGCACGAGTTGGAACGCGCGCGCGCCAAATACAAGCGGCTGTGGATCGTTGAGCGCAACATCCGAATCGACGCCGAGACGCCCGATATCACCAACTACCTGCTGACTTACGGACGCGTAGTTTATGAATCCGATTTGCAGAGCGTCGTACTGATCAATGGAATCGGCGCCGGGGTGCGGGCGGATAGCGGCGTCGGCCCGGCGGCAGCGTCACGCGACTAACGTCGCGCGCGTCAGACCGTAAAGACGACTGCGAATTTCCGAAAGAGTCAGCGAGATGAGTAACCGACAGATGATTTTCACGGTTGAACGCAAAACGTGCTGGAGTTGGCGGATCCTGCTGGCGGTGTTGCCGTTGTTGGCATTGATGCTGGCGCAGGTTGGCGATGGCGCCGCCGCGGAAGTGTCCGGGGTTTACGCGGTGCAGGACCCGGGCCATCCGTTCCCCGACGATATTATGAACAATCCCAACGTCGATGGGCTCGCGCTGCGCTACCCGTGGTTCGCGCTCGAGCGCTCAGAGGGGGTGTACAATTGGGGCTTTATCGATCAGGAGATCGCGCGTGATATGGCGCATGGGAAAAAGATCTCGATTACAATCTCGCCCGGGCGCTTCACGCCGCCGTGGGTGATCAATCAGGGCGTCCGGCTCTACAGCTTTTCCTGGCGTCTGCGCGGGCAGGGACCCTGCCGCAATATCCAGATTCCGGTACCGTGGGATCCGATCCTGATGAACGAGTGGGAGACTTTCGTGCGGGCCTTCGGGGCGCGCTACTACAGCAATCCGGCAATCGTCTCGATCAAGATTCAAGGCGTGCAGGCCAATACGCCCGAGTTGATTTTGCCGCATAGCGGGCCCTGGGGCGGATGCCCTTACAGCGATCGCAACGCCAACTGGCAGCAGGTCGGTTACACGCGAACGCGGGTGCTGCAGACCTGGCAGGCTTATGCCGAGACTTATGCCCAAGCCTTCCCAAACAAGGGGCTGGTGCAGGAGGTTATTCCTGATGGCCTGCCGCCAATCGATGATCAGGGGCGGCTGACCAGCGGCCGCTTCGACGAGGTCGCGGTGCCGCAGCTAATTGCGCTCGGGATGCGAGAGTTTGGTGCGCGGTTTGTGATCCAGAATGACGGCATCTCGGCGCGGTGGAACTGGGATCTGCTCGCGCAATACGGTAATCGGGCGACGGTCGGATACCAGATGCTTTGGTTCGTCACGGGCGATCCGCAGTGCCGGATGAACGGGGGTTCCTCGCCGTGCGACGCGGTTGCCGTGCAGCGGGCGGCGCTCGAACGGGCGATCGGAGCGGGCGCGAGCTACGTCGAGCTCTATCCGCCGGATTTGGAGAATCCGGCGATGCAAGGAGTAATCGCCGACGCTCATCGCCGCTTGACTTCGCGCAACCCAGTTTTGAGCAACGCCTCGCCGTGGGTTATCGCGGGCGGAGATAGGCTGAACTAGCGATCATTTTGTCTGGTCTTTCGCCAGAGTCGATGTTACGCTTAACTTTCTATCGTTTCAGCACGGATTCTCGTCAAAACCGACGAATCAGAGAGACGGCATCGCGCTACGGTGAATAAATTTCGCTTTATCTGGTTTTTCCTGAACATTGGGTTCCTTCTAAGCGCTTTGATGCTGCTCGGTGGGCGGCCGGCGTTTGCGGGCAGCAGCCTGACCTGCGATCCGACGTCGCTGCAGACGGTGGCGACCAAGCAGGGCCGGTTACTGGGCAAGGCCGTGGAGATCTTTGCGGCCAGCCCGAGTTCGCTCGGCAGCTTACCTTACTGTCAAATCACGGCAATCATCGTGACCGACTCGAAATTGAATGACAAAATCTTCGTCGCGATCGACCTGCCTGATCTTCTGTTCTGGAACTCCCGCTTCCTGTTCACCGGCAATGGCGGATTTGCCGGCCGCGCGACGCCGGATACGATCCATCTGCAAGAGGGCTATGCGGTGGCGGCAACGGATACCGGCCATGAGGGCGCCGATGGTACGGTCGCGACCTGGGCATTGAACAACCCGCCGGCGATCAAGGATTTTCAATATCTCGCGCTGCATGAATCGACGCAGCTCGCGGAGGCGATGACCACCGCCTACTACGACACCAAGCGCAATAGCTACTTCACTTACTTTGACAGTTGCTCGACCGGCGGCCGTCAGGCGCTGGTGGAGGCGCAGAAGTTTCCGGACGACTATCAAGGAATTGTGGCTGGGGCGCCGGCGGCGGGGCAATTTTATCTGGCCTACAACTGGAACTCGCAGGCGACTTTGGTCTCGAGCGACGCCTATCTGAACGTCGATCAAATAAACCTGTTAAGCGCCGCGGTGCTGAGCGAATGTGACGGACTTGACGGCGTGGTTGACGGGCTGATTCAGGATCCCACGGCGTGCAATTTCAATCCGTCGACGTTGCTATGCGCCCCTGGGCAAACCGCCGGCTGTCTGACGCAGGGGCAGATCAACACCGTCAATGCCATCTGGCAGGGCGTGGTCGACACCAAGGGCAAGCAGGTCTATCCGGGCTTTACAGAGAGCGATCCGGCTTCAAGCGCCTCGCTCGACATCGCGTGGCAGCAGTATCTCGCGGCCTGTCCGCATTCCAACAACTGCGCGCTGCCGGATTTTACCGCGGCTGAGCCGTGGCCGGCGCCGACTTTCGTTCCGCCGCCGGTGTGGTGGGACCGGCAAGATTCCTTCATGAAGTATTTTGTCTATTCAGATGCGAGCTACAATTCGCGGGCCTTCAGCTTTTCCGATCAGGCGAGCATCAATAAGGTCTCAAAGGAAACGAGCAAGTGGGGCGCCGATGCGATGAAGGCGAACCTCAAGCCGTTCGTGCACAAGGGCCACAAGCTGCTCATGTACCATGGCTGGAGCGATCCCTCGTTCTCCCCGCTCGTGAGCGTAAATTATTACAACAGTGTGCAGGCGATTCTCGGGCCGACGGGTCGCGACAGCGTCCGGCTGTTCATGGCGCCGGGGATGCATCATTGCCAGGGCAAGGGTCCCGGGCCGAATACTTTTGACGAGCTGACGCCGGTTACCACATGGGTCGAGCAGGACGTCGCCCCCGATGGCATAATCGCCAGCCACAACACCGCCGATGATCCGGCGCAACCGGTGGATCGGACGATGCCGCTGTGCGCCTATCCGGAGCGCGCAGTCTACGATGGGGTTGATCCGGTGAACGACTCCTCTTCATGGTCGTGTCAGTCGGTCGGGGCCTCGAGGAATTAAGCCAAAAATCTCGATCTGAAAGCTGAAGTCTAGCTGCTCCCGGGGGAGGGTCGGGAGGGAGGAGCTACTATGCGCTGTTACGTAACGGCCATCCTGTTGCTAGGGGCCAGCATTACCCTGAGGGTGACGCAGCTTTATGCGCTGAGCTGCGACGCCGGGTCGATTCAAGCGATCGCGCCAGGCAGCTCAACGGTTACCTCGGCGCTCGAGACGACGACGGGAACGATCCCGTATTGCAAGATCGACGCCTCGATCACGACCGACGCGGCGCTCGGCGACGTGATTCACTATGAGGTCGATCTGCCGGACGCGAGTTCCTGGAATTCGCGGCTGTTCTTTTTTGGCAATGGCGGCTTCGGCGGGTCGATTGTACTGTCGCCCGGCGCTTTGCAGGCGGGCAGCGCCGTAGCCGCTACCGATACGGGACACACTGCGGCCAACGACGACGCCAGCTGGGCACTCAACAATGTGCCGGCCGTGCTGGACTACGAGTATAAGGCCCTCCACGAGACCGTGGCGGCCAGCGAGCAGATTCTGAGCGGCTATTATGGCGCGCCGGTCTATCATTCCTATTTCTCAGCCTGTTCCGACGGCGGGCGGCAGGGACTGGTCGAGGCGCAGAAGTATCCCAACGATTTCGATGGCGTCGTTGTGGGAGACGCCGGGATCGGCCAGGCCTATCTCGGGTTCAACTGGAACGCGCAGGCAATTTTGGCGGGTTCCAGCAGCTTCATCGATGGTAACGCGATCGGGTTGATCAACTCGGCAGTGCTGGCGCAATGCGATGGGGTTGACGGGGTGGTGGATGGCCTCATCCAAAATCCGGTTGCGTGCAATTTCAATCCTGAGACCCTGCTGTGCGCGCCGGGACAGGCCACGGGCTGTCTGAGTGCGGGGCAAATCGTGGCGTTGAACAAGATCTATCAGGGCGCAGTCGATACCAACGGGGTCTCGCTCTACCCGGGGCTGAGCGTCAGCGATCCGGCGCAGAGCGCATCGCTGGACGCCGGCTGGGCCACATATATGGTCGGATGCCGGGCCAGCGGCGTGTGCCAGGAACCCAATTTTACGGCGGCGGAGCCCTGGGCGAGCTTGGCGCGCACGCCGTCTCAGTGGGGCGCGCAAGACGAATTTTTCAAAGATTTCATCTTCAACAACCCTAATTACGATACGCGCACGCTAAAATTTACGAACCAGACGTTGCTCAATCAGATTGGCGCTCTGACGGCGAGTCTGGGCGGCGAAGGGATGAACGCGAATTTGACCTCCTTCGCCCACGTGGGTCACAAACTGATCATGTATCATGGGTGGAGCGATCCGGCCTTTTCTCCTTACGTCAGTGTTAATTATTACAACGGAGTGAGTGCGATCCTCGGGAGCAGCACGACCAACAGCGCCAGATTGTTCATGGTTCCGGGGATGCATCATTGCCAGGGGCTAGGACCCGGGCCGAACAGCTTTGACGTGATCACGGCGATTACGAACTGGGTTGAGCAGGGGATCGCACCGGATGGGATCATCGCCAGCCATCACATGAACGACGACTCGACCCAGCCGGTGGATCGGACGATGCCGCTGTGCGCCTATCCGGAGATGGCGGTATATAACGGAGTCGGTCCGGTGGACACGGCGGCGTCGTGGTCCTGCGGCACGAGCGGGGCATCGAGCGCGTCGTAGAGTCGGTAAACGCGGATAGGAAGATCGTTTCGTATCGAGCAGACGAATGTTAAGATAGGTCAAAGCAAGAAAATTTAAGCTTAGACGTGAAAATAAGCAGATCTTTTTGGTGAGATGTCATCCGAGTGGAGGAAACTCATGCGTCGTAACTTTGCTATCGGTTTGCTGCTTACAGTGGGCCTCGCGCTTCGAGCAGTATCAGCGCAGGCGGTTGATTGCAGCCCGGCGTCAATCCAGGCGATCGCGCCGACCACCACTACGATCGATACCGCGACCGAGATCACGACGGGAACGGTGCCGTACTGCGCGATTACGGCGCATATCGTGACGAACGCCTCCTTGAATGACATCATTCACTACGATCTGGACCTGCCCGACGCAGGCTTTTGGAACGCACGCCTGCTGTTCAGCGGCAATGGCGAGTTTGGCGGCACCATCGGCGACGTCTCGAAGAATATTCCGATGGGCTACGCGGAAGCGGCGACTGACACCGGGCATACCTCGACCGCCCCGACGGAGTCGGCCTGGGCGCTGAACAACATTCCAGCGATTCAGGATTTCGAGTATCGATCGGTGCATGAGTCAGCGTCGGCATCGGAGCAGATTCTGAGCAACTATTATGGAAACGTGCCTTATTTTTCTTACTTCCAGGGGTGCTCAACGGCGGGACGGCAGGGTTTGGTTGAGGCAGAGAATTATCCGAATGATTTCGATGGGATCGTGGCGGGCGACCCTTCGATCGGACAGCCGTATCTGGGATTTAACTGGACCCAACAGGCGATTCTTGCGGGCTCAACGGCCTTTTTCGACACTAAAGCCATCGATACGCTCAATAGCGCGGTGCTCTCGCAATGCGACGGGGTCGATGGAGTGGTTGATGGCTTAATCCAGGATCCGACCAAGTGTGCATTCAATCCGGCGAGCATCCAGTGTGCGTCGGGCCAGACCAAAGGATGTTTGGGCGCCGGGCAGGTGGCGGCACTCAACAAGATCTACCAGGGGCCAGTGGACACGAAGGGGAACTTGCTTTATCCCGGCCTGACGGTCAGCGATCCGGAGTCGAGCGCACCGCTTGATGCGGGTTGGGAAACTTACATAATCGGCTGCAACACGCAGACGTGCATGGTGCCGAATTTCACGGCGGCGGAGCCCTATAGCTCGTTCAAGAAGCCTCCGGTCGAATGGTCGTCGCAGGATGGATTTTTCAAGGACTTCATCTTCAACAGTGCGAGCTATGACACTCGAACCATCAGCTACAAGCAGCAGCATGAACTGACGAAGATCAGCAACACGACGGCGCAGCAGGGCGGAGAAGGGCAGAATCCGAATATCGCCAAGTTCGCGAGTCTGGGCCACAAGCTGCTTATGTACCATGGCTGGAGTGACCCGGCTTTCTCACCGTTAGTGAGCGTGAATTACTTCAACAGCGTGGAGGGTGTTCTTGGAGCAGGCAGCGCGACGACTAACACGTTGCGGCTATTCATGGTGCCGGACATGCATCATTGCCAATCATCCGGGCCCGGACCCAACGACTTCGACGCTCTGGGGGCTATGGAAACCTGGGTTGAGCAGGGAACCGTCCCGGACGGCATCATCGCGAGTCATCATAAGATGGACGATTTCACCATGCCGGTCGATCGCACGATGCCTCTGTGCGCCTATCCGGAGCAGGCGGTCTACAACGGGGTGGGTGGGCTGAACGCCGCGACGTCATGGTCATGCCCGTCGAGCAGTTGAGCCGGGTGGTTTGTTGTACGCTCTCTTGGACAGTATCGTGTAACAACTTTGCACCAAGTTCGTACTATGGGCGGTGAGGTGAGGTTCAATATGAAAATAAACCCTCATGCACGTCGTTTTACTGTTGTTTTAGCGTTAATCATCAGTATTTTGCTGAATCGGTCGCAGGTATTCGCAGTTAACTGTGATTCCGCCTCGATTCAGGCGATCGCACCCAAAAATACGACGATAAGTTCCGCTACGACTACCGGCACGCCGTCGTACTGTGACGTCATGGCGTCGATCACCACCGACAAGGCCAAGGGCAACGTTGTGAACTTCGAGATCGGGCTGCCGCAGGCGAGTAGCTGGAATTCGCGTTTTTTGTTCACGGGCAACGCCGGCTTTGGCGGCAGTATCGCGCTCGACGTGAGCGATCTTCAGACCGGTGGCTATGCCACTGCCGCGACTGATACCGGGCACACGGCCCTTTCAAACGACGCGAGCTGGGCGCTGAACAACGTGCAGGGGGTTAAGGATTTCGAATATCGGGCCGTGCATGACGCGACCGTGGCGTCGGAAGCGATCGTCGGCGATTATTATAGCGGGGCGAGCTTTCACTCGTACTTCAATGGTTGCTCGACCGGCGGGCGTCAGGGTTTGGTCGAGGCGCAGAAATATCCGAAGGACTTTGACGGAATTATTGCGGGCGATCCGGCGATCGGGGATCCGTTCATCAACTTCAATGCGAGCGCTCAGCAGATTTTGCAGACCGCGGGCAATTTCATCGATTCGGGTGCGACCAAGTTACTCGACGAGGCGGTACTGAGCGAGTGCGACGATAAGGACGGGGTGGTCGATGGTCTGATCCAGGATCCCAGCGTATGCAATTTCGATCCGGCGACCCTGCAATGCGCTCCTGGGCAGACCAGCGGCTGTCTTAGTTCCGGGCAGGTCGCGTCATTCAAGGCGATCTTTGCGGGCGCGGTCGATACCCATGGCAAGCCGCTCTACGTCGGTTACAGCGTCAGCGACGTGATCGAGAGTTCGCCCGCAGATTCGGCCTGGGGTAATTGGCTAACCGGCTGCCCGGTGACACAGCCGATTTGCCTGGATCCGCTATTCGGCCCGAGCGCGGCGGAGCCTTGGACTGGGGAGACACCGCCGCTGAATTCACCTGGGCAGTGGGGTTTTCAAGAGCAGGTTTTGCGTAATTTCGTCTTCAATAATCCGAATTACGATACCCGAACATTCGATTTCACCAGTCAAAAGCTAATCAACCAGGTAACCAATGCGAATAAGCGTTGGGACGGTGACGGCATGAAGGCGAATCTCAAGTCCTTCACCAAGCTGGGTCACAAGCTTCTGATGTATCACGGCTGGAGCGATCCCGCCCTCTCTCCGTACATCAGCGTACAATACTACAACAGCGTGCAGGCAGTACTGGGCAGTAGTACTACCGCCGACGTAAGGTTGTTCATGGTGCCGGGAATGCATCATTGCCAAGGTCTCGGACCCGGACCGAATAATTTCGATCCGCTGACGCCGGTTACGCAATGGGTTGAAGGCGGAACCTTACCCAACAGCATTATTGCCAGCCACCACATCAATGACGATCCGACGAAGCCCGTGGATCGGACAATGCCGCTGTGCGTCTATCCGACCCTGGCGCAGTACAACAATATCGGTCCCCTCAACGACTCCAGTTCATGGTCGTGTCCCTAAAACAGCGTAGCAGTAAGCTCCGCATTACGAGCGCACAAGTAAAGATGTTGTAACCGCCCTTTGAGTGCTTCGTACTAGAGCGCTGTAAGGGTGAATGCGGGGGGTGGGGGACCTCAAAGACCTCGTCAGACTATCGGCTCAACGTTGTGATCGGCGATCTTTCGCGGGGTCGAGTGTAGGTATTAGCGCCGGTCTGCGATCTCGATTTGAAATACTAACTGCACCGAAATAGCGACGACGAGACTGAATAGATCGCGCGGTAGTCCCGCCGATAACAGCTCCTCCCATCTCGGCCGCATTTCGCTCTTGCGGCGAGGTAAGCATCCGGTCGGCTCGAAAAGCCACGCGCCGACATTTCAATCTGACAAAAGGGAGGATCCCGAGTATGAAGCGCTATGCGATACGACTATCCGCGGTGGTAGCGGTGGTAGCCTCGAGTGGATCGATAGTGACGGCGCAAAGCTGGCCGCTCAAGGGCATCTACGGCTATGGCTCGACATATACACAATGGTCGAAGAAAGCGGGCACGCAGCTCTTCGCCAACACTCAGGTTCTCAATAACAGCAACGTCGATGGAATTGCCGTCAAAGTCGGCTGGAGCTTTATCGAAAGCGTAAACGGAGTCTATTCGTGGGCCGAACTGGATAGCGTAATCGCGCAAGTGGCGGCGGTGAGCAAGACGGTCACCTTAAACGTAGTACCAGGTTATCAGACGCCGAGCTGGCTGTTTAGCGAGGGCGCCCAAGGTTTCAACTTTGTCTGGGACGAGCCATGGGGGCCAAAGCTTTGCAGCATTGTGACTATACCCTTGCCGTGGGACCCGGTGTTCTTAGCGAAATGGAATGCATTCATTCAGGCGATGGGAGCGCGTTATAACTCGAACCCGACAGTAGTTGGCGTCAAAATCTCAGGAGTGAATTCGAAAGACGAAGAGACGATGTTACCGTATGGGGTCAACGAGAGTATATCGAGCGGCAAAACCAAATGTACAGGTTACGATGATGTTACCGACTGGCAAGCGATTGGCTATACAAGGCTGCAAGTAGAGTCGGCGTGGCGGCAGATCGCGGCGAACTACGCGGTGTCGTTTCCGAGCAAGGCTTTGGTTGCAACGATGGACGTCGGCGGTTTTCCGCCGATTGACGATAACGGAACGATCTTCGTTGGTCTGCAGCCGGCAGTCGGCCAAGACCAGCAAGCCACGCTCGACATTATCGCGATGGGGGTGACGGACTATGGCCAACGGTTTGGGCTTCAATTCGACGGATTGATTAGTTGGGGTTCGGGCTGGTCAACTGAGAATAGCTACGCTGGGCAGATCATTACCGGCTATCAAACTGCGTCGGCCATGGGATCGAAGCTGCCGTCCGCGTTAACTATAGCGACCGGGGCAAAGACCGACTACCTCGAGTTATATTCGAGTGATCTGACCAGTTCCTCTCTCCAGAGCGCGATCGCGACAGCGCGCGGCCAGTTGCAATAGGAATCGAAGGGTTACTCTAATGAGAATCAGGACAAAGGCGTCGGCGACGCTTGGAGTGGTTGCTATGCTTGTCTTGAGCGGTATGAGTAGCGGCGGGGCGGTCGGTTCGACGCAACGGCGGCGGACCGCGAGATGGCCGGTCAGTGGGATTTTTGCCGCCAACGCGATTTATGGCAAGTATGTGAAAGGCCAAGGTGAACAGCAATTCATAAATTCCGCAATTCTCACGAATAGTAATGTCGATGGGATCGCGCTTCACGTAGCATGGAGCGCAACCGAGACGAGCGACGGAGTCTATGTGTGGAATGCACTCGACAGCCTGACAAGTCAGGCGGCCAGCGCAGGCAAGACGGTGACTCTGGACGTAATCCCGGGCTGGGAAACGCCGGCGTGGATCTACACCGAAGGCGCGCAGAGGTTCAACTTCATCTGGGCGGATAGCGGCTGGGGCCCGACGTTTTGTAGTGTTGCGACGATTCCGGCGCCATGGGATGCCGTCTATCTGGCGAAGTGGAGCGCTTTCGTGAAGGCTATGGGCGCGCGCTATGACTCGAATCCGACCGTGGTTGGAGTGAAGTTGCTCGGAGTGAACTCGGACGACGAAGAGACGCGACTTCCGTACAGTGTCAACGCCAGGATTTCGAACGGCAAGACCAGTTGCGTCAGTTATGACGATGTGACTGACTGGCAGGCGATTGGCTATACCCGGTTGGTAGTCGAATCGGCGTGGGAGCAGATTGCCGCAGTGTATCAAGTCGCATTTCCCGATAAGGCGTTGATCGCGGTGCTTAATGTGGGTGGATTCCCGCCGATCGACGATTACGGCAACATCTTCGTGGGTTCGTACGGGCAGGATTCGCAGGTCTCGACCGACGTGATCGCTGCGGCCGTAGCGGATTATGGCGTCCAGTTCGCATTGCAGAACGATGGGCTTTTGAGCTACGGCGCACCGTGGGCGACGGAAGTGAGTTACGCAAATCAAATCACGACTGGCTATCAGACCGTAGCGGCGCTAGGCGCGCGACTGCCGGCGGCGTTGAATTCCGCGACCGGCGTGGGCGCGGAATATCTTGAGCTATACACGAGTGATCTGACTGACGCGTCGTTGCAGAGCGCGATCGCCGCGGCGCGCAGCGCGCTGCAATAGTAACTTTGGGTTTCGGCGGGAGCAGTAGCAACGGCCTACTCCTCAGTCATAAGGTGACGGCTTAGAAGTCGAAGATGCGGCGCATGGTCTGAAAGGTTCTGCTTTGGCGCTCGATTACGCTGGCCGGAGAATTGTGCGCCGCGGAGGTATGCGCGAGGTTTTCTTGCTCGCGCGCCGCGGCGATGCGCGCGATGCCCTGAGCAATCTCCGGATTCGCACGGAACAGGTGGGTGAGGCCGGTGCGTTCGATTTCGAGCACCTCGACGTCGGTCGCGGCGCGGATCGTCGCGTTGCGCGGCTCACCCTTGAGCAAGGCCATCTCGCCGAAAAAGTTTCTTTCGGAACTATGTTCAATGAAGCCGACCACGATGGGCCCGCGGCCGTTAGAACCCTCGTCGACGGCCTCGGCCGTGCCGCGGCGGAGAATAAAGAAGCGATCGCCGACTTCGCCCTGGCGAATCAGGACTTCGCCGCGTCCGTAGTCAGCAACTTTGATCGACGGCAGGATGATGCGCAGATCGGCGTCGGAGAGCTCCTTGAGCAGATCGACGCGGCGTAGTTCTTCCATCAGGCGGGGTTCGGCGACACTATCGAAACTGGGATGCGAAGGCGCGACGGGATGAGTTGGTGGGGCGAGACGGTGACGGCGCAAGACATACCACAGACTGCGAATGATGCGGGCGCGAACGATCTCCTGCCGACCATAGTCGGTCAACCAGTAGCGGATGCGGTAGCGAACGGCTCCATCGGTGTATTCGCAGGGGCCGACTTCGGGGGGCGGATCCTTCACGACATCGGGCACGTCGGCGAGCAGCGCCCGCACCGCAGTCTCGATCGCGCCGGGCGCTTCGGCAAAACCGAGATCGAGAAAAATCTCGTCGGCGACCGGGCGTACCACCGAGTAATTAATGAACAAATCCTTGGCCAGGGCGTTGCTCGGAATTGTCACGCTCTCGCGCGTGCGGGTCAGGATGCGCGTCGCCTGCCATCCGGTTTCCTGGACCTGGCCGACGTGATCGCCGATGCGCACCCAATCGCCGGGCCGGAATGGCCGTTGGCTCTGGATCAGGAGGCCGCTGAACAAATCGCGATGCTGCAGCCAGGCGCCCACGAGCGTGAACAGCGCCGGCAGCGCGACGAGTTGCCGAATATCAAAGTTCAGGATCATCCGCGAGACGATCAGCAGCGTTGCGGCATACGACAGCGTCAGGATGAATTCGGTTGCGATGGTGGAGACGTGCATGTGCCGGCGGCGCATCCAGATCTCGACGCTTTCGAGAATCAGGCGAATGACACCGCAGCAGATTAGCGTGATCGCGGCGACCCGCAGGTAAGGTGACCAGGTGGTAGTTTGGGCGCCGTGTGGCGTCAGCAAGTTGAGCATCAGGCCGACCGCCAGCATGATAAAACCCGACGGCGTGAACACGCGGGTGCGACGCCGGAAGGCCACGGCGGAGAGCGCGGCGGCAAGCGCCAGCAGGCCCTCGAGGGCGGGCTCGATGATCTGGCTCAAAGATGCGTGCATAAGCCGTTCAATTTTCGCTCAAGGTCAGCCATGCTTTGCCTGGTATTATAGACTCACCTGGCGCAGGGAAGAACCATGAAAGTGCGGAGCGGACAAGTAATCGTAGTCGGCGAAGGGAAAAGGATAGCGAGTGCTTATAATTTTGGTCGAATTGATCGCGCTGGCGGCCGGCGCAGGCTTCGTCGGCGCGATCTCGGGTCTGGGCGGCGGAGTCTTCATTGTGCCGGCGCTGGTGATGGTCGCCAAAATGCCAATGCGGGTCGCGATCGGCGCCAGCCTCATCTCAGTGGTGGCGACGAGCGCCGGCGCGAGCGTGGCCTTTGTGCGCGATGGCTGGACCAACCTCAAGGTCGCGATGACGCTCGAGTGCGCGACCGTGACCGGTGCGGTGATCGGCGCCTACCTGGCGGGAGTCGTACCAACCGCGGCGCTCGAGGTGCTGTTTGCGGCAATGATGCTGCAGTCGGCGTACTTTACGATCAGAAAGGGCGGCGACGAGATCATAACCAAAGGCGATCGGTTGTCGTCGCGGCTCGAACTGGCGGGCGAAACGATCGATAACACCGGTCAGCCAGTGCATTACGAGGTGGTGCACGTTGGCGGCGGAGCGGCGCTGATGGTGGTGGCGGGGCTGATGTCGGGGCTGCTCGGGATCGGCTCGGGCGCGCTCAAAGTGATGGCGATGGACTACGTCATGCATATCCCGCTCAAGGTTTCGAGCGCGACGAGCAATTTCATGATTGGGGTGACGGCCGGCGCGGGCGCACTGGTCTTTCTTTCGCGCGGCGACATCGCGACGACGCTGGCGGCGCCGGTCGCGTTGGGGGTCACTGCCGGCGCGGTGACCGGCAGCCGCCTGCTACCGCATCTGAGGGTTGAACCGTTGCGGATCGTGTTTGTGGTTATCCTGATTCTGATTGCCGCCGAGATGGGCTGGCGCGCACTGAGCGGAATCTGAGCGAGGACCGAGGACTCTGAATTATGCGGTCAGAAGAACACAGACGCGAGCTTAACGAGGTCGAAAACAAGATTTTGCGGCGCTGGACGCCGATGCTGCTGCGGACCATCCTGCTCGTCGCGATCGCGCTTCTGAGTGGCGGGCTGATTCTGACTGCGGTGGCGGAGCCGGGCTACTTCGTCAGCCGTTACAATCAGGCTCAGGCTGGGCACCTGTTCGGGCGGGAAACCGTCATCGGTCTGTGGTCGAATATGCTCGCTGGCCAACCTCACGCGATTTTGACGCTGGGCCTCTACGCATTGACCCTCGTGCCGCTCGCCCGCGTTGCGTTCTGCCTGATCCTGTTCATGAAGCAGCGCGACTTCACCTACGTGATGCTCACCGGCTATGTGCTCGCCGGACTGATCGCCGGCGTCCTGCTCGGCAAGGTTGGTTAGCGCGAGCGCGAGTTCATCTATTACGCCAACGACTCAGGCCCTTCTAGGACGTGAGATCGGCCGGCTTATTTGAAGTGCGGAATGACCTTTTTGGCGAACAGTTCGAGGCTCTCCTCGACCGTGCTCATCGCGAGGCCGGGCGGAGAGAGCATCATCGTGTACATCTCTATCGGGACTTCGGCGACGCGCTGCTTGATCAAGCTGACC
>Ga0209167_10000714_pt1 | contig 22311 bp, 10 predicted proteins | sample Coa_R1_9_FD_187154 | JGI IMG/M metagenome (GOLD analysis project Ga0209167, IMG submission 187154) | Surface soil microbial communities from Centralia Pennsylvania, which are recovering from an underground coalmine fire - Coalmine... | ecosystem: Environmental > Terrestrial > Soil >... | reverse complement strand
ATCAATGGAGATCTGTTCGTCAGTTACGCGCCGCAGAACCCGACCGTGGTGGGGCTGGGGGTGATCGATAAATATGACACTTCGGGCAATCTCATCGCGCGGTTTGCCACGGGCGATGCGGCGACGTTGCCGCTCTACAATCCCTGGGGCATGACGCTGGCGCCGGCCAGTTTCGGCAAATTCGGAAATGCGCTGCTGGTCGGCGATTTCAATCTGGGGATCAGCGGCACGCCTCCCGCGGCCGGGCCGGGCTACATTCTGGCGTTCGATCCCGCAGGCAACTTTCTGGGAACCCTGAAGGGGACCAATGGGAACCCATTGAACATCGATGGGCTCTGGGGGCTGGTTTTCGGCAACGGGGCCTTCAACAGCGGCAGCGGAATCGGCGGTGGCAGTCCCGACGTGCTGTACTTCGCGGCGGGAATCCAGAACCAGAGGCATGGACTTTTTGGCAGTCTGACTACCTGTGCGGGGCCGGTTATCAGCCACGCTCTGGCGAATCCTAATGCACTTTGGCCGCCTGACAACAAGTTTGTCCCTGTAGCTATCGACTACGATGTGACGGACGGCTGCGACGTGACGCCTCCCGAGTGTTCGCTCAGCGTGACGGTATCGGACTCGGGCGGCGGAATCGACAACACAGCCGATTCGTTCGTGGTGGTGAATCCGCACCTGGTGTCTCTGCAGGCGGCGCGCAACGGAGGGGGGGACGGGCGGATCTATTCCGTGACGATCACGTGCACGGACCAGCTTCCATTGTCCTCGAACACGACGGTGACGGTGACAGTGGCGCACGATCAGGGGCACCGCCACGAAAAAAGGACGGAAGCAGGTCTTCACCAGCGGGAAGACGCGGGGAAATGATTGCCTGGCGCCGGTGGCGCCCGACGCAAAACCGATGGCTGCGGCGGTGGTGACGCATGGCTCATCTACCGAACCCAGCCATTGCCGATCAACTGGAAGCCGATCGTCGAAGTAAGGCGCTTCAGCTGGGCTCGACTGGTAGATTCAAAGGCTGATCGCTCGACCGGTCGGCCGAGGATCCGGGCCCGCCGACGCTACGGGAGGCCGTACACGATGACCCGCGCCGTGACTCTGGGCAGGGGCCAGTTAAACGCGCTCATGCCGGCGGCGACAGCTATGCGTTGGTGTCCGTCTGTCTGATAAGAAATAACCCCGCCGCCCAAAGGCGCGCCGGTGGCGTTGCGCCACAATACGGAGCCGTTGGCGGCATCGAGGGCCAGCAGATCTCCATTCAGATCACCGGTGAAAACGACACCGCCCGCCGTAGGCGTAACGGCCGCCACCATCGGCGTCGGTGATTTGTACTTCCAGCGGATGCGTCCCGTATCCGCGTCGACGGCGGTAAGCCAGCCGCCCCACATTTCTTTTGGATCCATGCTGCCAAACGGATGCTGCGGGTCGCCCGAGCCGGCCCAGGGGGAGCCCCGTTTGCCCGTCACAGTGGCTGCGTCTGCAATCTTTACCGACGCGCACCAATCCACGGAATTGACGAGCAGCAGATTCAAGGGAGAATCGAATGCCGGGCCGTTCCATTCCGTGCCGCCCTGCGGTCCCGGGCAAAAACGTGTTTCCGTTTTTTCGTTTAAGGGGGTTTTCACATTGGTGCGTGTGGTGACGGGCGTCGCGTAAAGGATTTTCAGCTGCCGCTCCGAGGGCTTGGCGCCCGAGGCGATGCCGGAGCGGTCGATGCCGTAAAGCAACCCGTCCTTGCCGGCCGCCACCGCGATCTGGCGGCCGCCGCTGGTTCCAATCAGAACGGGTGGAGTTGTCATGTCCCAATCGTGAAAGTCGTTCGTGACCGGCTGCACGTAACGCAGCAGGGTCCCGGTTTTGGCGTCCAACGCGAGCACGGATGACGTGTAGAGGTTATCGCCGGGATGCAGCGCCGTCAAAAAGTCCGGCGCCACGTTTCCGGTGCAGACCCAAAGCACACCCGCGCCGGCATCCAGGCTGTAGCTGGTCCAGGTGGCTCCGCCGGTGGGAGGATTGCGGTCGCCGACGTTTTTCCAGCTGGCCCGCGCGGGGCCGGATTCCGGCACCACATTGAATCGCCAGAGTTCGTGGCCATCGGACGCGCTCAGGGCGTAGACGCGGCCGGTGACCCCGAAATTGTCGCCGCCCGCGTTCCCGGCGAACACCATTCCATTCCAGGCGATCGGCGCCATCGGCACCGATTCACCATTGGCGCCATCGCCCAGCGTTGCTTCCCATGCGGGCTTCCCCGTGGAGCCGTCGAGCGCGATGACATGCGCGTCACCGGTGCCGCGAAATAGTCTTCCATCGAGCCAGGCGACTCCGCGATTGACGCCGAGGCCGCCCCTGCCGCCTGGCCGGCTGTACTTCCATTTCAGCGCACACGAGGATGCATCTATCGCGTAGGTGGCATCGTTGGTCGTGAAATAAACCACACCCTGGGTCATCAGAAGGCCGCTTTGGAACGCGGTGGTTTCACCGGTGTCGTAAGTACAGGCGGGAAGCAGGTTCTTCACGTTCCCCGGGTTGATCTCGCTGAGCGACGAGAAACGGTTTGCGCTCAGGTCGCCGTTGTAGGAAAGCCATTCGAGGGATTGCGCGCGCCCTACCTGTGCGAGGAGTCCAAATGAAATAAGAATCGGATAGAGCTTCGTGTGATCCATGTGTGCCAACAAGGCTTGATTCTCCGCTAATTGCCGCGTTTAGGCAAGGCACTCACCGATTCGAGGTAGGAAGGGTACGCAAGTAGTTGCCCAGTTCGGGCGCCGTATGTTTTGGATGGTATTTTAGGCGTCATGTTCGAATTACAGCCCCACCTCACCGGCGATCTTCTTCATCTGCGCCCGCTCCAGCCGGCCGACTGGGAAGGCCTCTTCCGGGCGGCTTCCGACCCGTTGATCTGGGAAGTGCATCCCGTATCCGACCGCTGGAAAGAAGAGGTCTTCCGGCAGTTTTTCCGCGAAGGCATCGAGTCCGGCGGCGCGTTTGCAGCGGTTGACCGCAAAACCGGCGAGATCGTCGGCTCTTCGCGCTATTCCAACCTCAAACCGGAGGAGAGCGAGATCGAGATTGGATCCACCTTTCTCGCGCGCTCCCACTGGGGCGGCGTTTACAACGGTGAGATGAAGCGCCTCATGCTCGATCACGCGTTTCGATTCGTCGACACCGTCGTTCTCCGGATCGGCGTAGATAACCTCCGCTCACGCCGCGCGATCGAAAAGATCGGCGGTGTGCTCACCGACCGCCGTGAAATCGTGCATCTGCACGGCCGCGTCATCGAACACGTGGTGTATGCGATTCCCAAGCCCGAGTAAAGCAAAGCGGCGGCCACAGATTGATTTCCGTGCCGCCGCCTGAACGTCGCGATTAAGGATTTTTATCTGCGGCCGCCGCCGTGGCCTCCACCACCGCCGGACGAGTGGCCGCCTCCGCCACCGCCGAACGAGTGACCGCCTCCGCCGCCGCCGAACGAGCGGGCTCCACCGCCGCCGCCGGACGAGCGGGCTCCGCCGCCGCCACCGAACGAGCGGGCTCCGCCGCCGCCACCGAACGAGCGGGCTCCGCCGCCGCCACCGAACGAGCGAGCTCCGCCGCCGCTGTATCTGCTGCCCGAGAAAGACCGCGCGCCTCCGCCGCCGACACCTCCCGACGAGCGCTGGGCGCTATAGCCGGCGCCCGAATACGGGCGGGAGTTACCGCCGTATCTGGAGCCCGCATAGCCGCGCGCTGCGCTGTTTACGCCTGCGCCGCCGCCATTCCCGCGAAAGCTCTGCGCCCCGCCATTCCGGCCCGCGAATCCGCGGGAGGCAGCCGATGCACTGCCACCGAAGCCGCCGCGATTCTGGGCCAACCCACGTGCCCCCGCGGTCGCCGTGCCACCGTTAAAGCCGCCCCGGGTTCCGTTGAATCCACCGCGCGCGCCGGCGAGACTGTTCCCGCGTGCTCCGCCGAAAGTATTCGCTCGCGCCGTGCGCCCCTGGGCAAATCGCTGTGAGCCGCCGAAGCGTCCTGCCACGCCGCGATTCCCGTACGGCACCCCCGCTCGATGGTAAGGATCATGTTGCCAGCCGACTCTGCCCGCGCCGAATCCGCCACCGCCGAAACCGCGCGCGCCGAATCCCCCCGCGTAACCCGAACCAAAGTATCCATGGAAGCCCCAATGACTGAAGAAGCCGGCGTTCACAAACAGACCGCCGCCGCCCCATCCGCAGCCCCAGCCCCAACCCAAGCCCCATCCGCCCCAGCCAACGCCCCATCCCGGGAAGAACCCGCCGAGGTAAATGCCTGGGTAGAACCCAAAGCCGAATGTAACCGGTGGATACCAGAGGGGCGGATAGTAACCCCAATCCGGTTCACCCCAAACGTATTCGGGATTGTACTCCGGTACGTAAACGTAGTTCGGATTCGCCGGCTCAATCACGACCGCGTTTTGTCCGTCCTGCGTCTGGTTGCTGACCGTCTCCTGCGCATTGGAGGAAAGCCTGCCGTTCGATTGCGCCCGCACGCGCATGCGCTGTACCGCCGCCATCACGTCCTGCTGCTGCGCCAGAAAGGCGTTGCCCAGATCGGTCATCCATTGCACGTCGCGGTTCAGCAGCGTCAGGACATCGGGGAATGCCACCAGCGCCTGAACGCTGGGGTCCCAGTTCTGCTGCCGCGCCGCGTTCATCAGATCCTGGCCGCGCAGATTGCCGTTCTGCTGCAACCATTGCTCGGCTTCCACCACTTCCAGCGGGTACGTCGTTGCCGCCAGCACCTGGCCCAGCAGCGGATCCGGATAGAGCGCAATCGGCGCCACCAGATCGTCCAGTTGCTGGGGCGGCATCAGCGGCTGCGCCGCCTGCTGCTGCGGCGCCTGCTGTAGCGGCACATTGGCGGGCGCGGCCTGCGCAGGATACTGCTGCGGATACTGCGGCGCCTGCCCAAATGCGGGCACTCCCAAGGCGGCAACGAGCAGGCTGGCCGAGAGAACGCTGAGAGCCCTCCTGCCGCCGTTATGAACGAGATTTGTGTGTTTCATATCCAATTCGCCTCAATCTTATTCAGGCAATTGCCACACCAAACCTTCATGTGCCTGAATACAAAAGAAAATCGGCATCATGCATCACCCGGCGCGACAGGTTGAAAACCACCAGATTGTGCGCCCGCGACCAGCAGTTCCTTGCCGCTTCGGGAGTTTTGAAGTTCGCCGTCAAAATCCCGCGGCAGGGAAAAACGAAGTAAGGTTTGAATCATGGCCTCTTCTTCCGTTAAGGATGCCCCGCTCGCGGCCGGGCTGACGAGCGATGAAGCCCGCCGCCGGCTCGATGCGTCCGGCCCCAACGCAGTCCCCGACACGGCCCTGCGTCCGCTGCGCCGGGCGCTCACCAAATTCCGGGCGCCCGTTCCGTGGATGCTCGAAGCGGCGATCGTACTGGAACTGGTACTCGGCAAGTATGTCGAAGCCGGAATCATTGCGGGTCTCCTCTTGTTTAATGCCGCCCTCGGATTCTTTCAGGAAGGGCACGCCCAGGAGACGCTGGCGGCGCTGAAATCCCGGCTGGCATTGAACGCGACGGTCAAACGCGATAGTGTCTGGAAGACCGTGCCCGCCACCGAATTGGTGGTTGGGGATGTCGTGAAGCTGTCGCTCGGGGCGGTGGTTGCCGCGGACGTGCGGCTGACCGGGGGATCGGTGCTGCTCGATCAATCGATGCTCACCGGTGAGTCCGTTCCCATCGAAGCGGGCGCCGGTTTCGAAACCTGGGCCGGAGCGCTGGTGCGGCGCGGCGAAGCCGTCGCTGAGGTGACGGCAACCGGCGCGCGCACAAAGTTTGGACGTACCGCGGAGCTGGTCCGTACGGCGCACGTCGTGAGTTCTCAACAGAAGGCCGTTCTGCGCGTCGTGCGCAATCTTGCCATGGTCAATGGCGTTCTCATCCTGATCATGCTGGTGTACGCCTGGGCTCTCAAGCTGCCGGGCAGCGAGATCATTCCTCTTGTGCTCACGGGGGTTCTGGCGTCGATACCGGTAGCGCTGCCGGCGACCTTCACCCTCGCGGCGGCGCTGGGCGCGCGGGCTCTGGCAAGGTTGGACGTTCTTCCCACAAGGCTCTCCGCGGTGGATGAAGCGGCATCGATCGATGTCCTGTGCTCGGACAAGACCGGTACGCTGACTCAAAACGAGCTGAAGGTAACGGCTGTCCACGCCATGCCGGGCTTCGACGAGTCGCATGTTCTCGGAATGGCTGCTCTGGCCAGTTCGGAAGGCGGTCAGGATCCGGTCGATACCGCGATCCGGTCCGCAGCCGCAAAGAACGCCGCAGCCGATCTGCCGGAACTGATCGAGTTCATTCCGTTCGATCCGGGGACGAAGATGTCGGAGGCAACTGCCGCCGATCCGGCCGGCGCCACGGTGCGCGCCGTGAAGGGAGCCTTTGCGGTAGTCGCGGGTCTCGCGGAGACGCCCACCATTCGAGCAATGCCCGATGCGTCTACGACAGCAAATCAGCTGGAGGCGCGGGGTTTCCGCGTTCTGGCCGTGGCCGTGGGCGCCTCCGCGGCTGGTGTCCCCGAAGTCATGAAATTGGCCGGAATCATTGCTCTCAGCGATCCGCCGCGATCGGATTCCGCAGCCTTGATTACCGAGTTGCACGCCTTGGGCGTGCGTGCGGTAATGGTGACCGGCGACGCGCCGGCTACCGCGGCTATCGTGGCTCATGCCGTGGGGCTGGACGGAAAGGTCTGCCCGCCCGGGCCGATCCCCGCCGACGTACGCCCCGAAGATTTCGCGGTTTTCGCCGGCATTCTCCCGGAGGGAAAGTACAACCTGGTCAGGGCGTTCCAGCAGAGTGGGCACATCGTCGGCATGTGCGGCGACGGCGCCAACGACGCGCCCGCCCTGCGCCAGGCTCAGATGGGGATCGCAGTCTCCACCGCGACCGATGTTGCCAAATCGGCAGCCGGCATCGTGCTGACCAAGCCAGGTCTCGGCGGTATTGTCGCATCGGTGAAGGAGGGTCGCGTCACGTTCCAGCGCATCCTGACTTACACTCTGAACTCAATTACCAAGAAAGTTGTGCAGGTGCTGTTCCTCGCGGTGGGTCTGGTCATGACCGGACACGCAATCCTGACGCCGATGCTGATGGTAATCATCATGCTCACCGGCGACCTGCTCGGCATGTCGTTGACGACGGACAACGTGCGCCCGTCTCCAACTCCCAATGCCTGGCGAATCGGCGCATTGACGATCGCCGGCGTCTTCACGGGAATTTCGGCATTGGCCTTCTGCGCCGCCGTCTTCTCGATCGCCAAATACCGCCTTGGTTTTGGAATGGAAATGCTGCGAACCGTGGCTTTCGTGGCCGTCGTGTTCGGAAATCAGGCGACGACCTATACGAATCGGGAACGCCAACGCATGGGATCCTGCCGGCCCAGCCTGTGGTTGGTCGGATCTTCTGTTATCGATCTGTCGATTGCGTCGGCGCTGGCGATTTTGGGAATTGCCATGGCTCCTGTTCCCGGTGTCGTTGTTGGAGGAATATTCCTGGCGGCAGCGGCCTTTGCGTTCCTTCTGGACCTTGCGAAAGTCCCCGTGTTCAAGCGCCTCGGGATTGTTTAGAGGGCATAGGCACGGCCTTCCTCAAATAGCACCTGTTACCACTTGCGTAAGCGCGGCCGACGTGCTGCCGGCATCGCTGGCGTTTCCGGCGAAGACGGCCGTCAGAGAATGCGAACCCTCCGCCAGCGTACTCGTGGAGATCGCGGCTGTGCTGGCGTTGTTCACAAGTACCGAGACGAGGGTCGCCGTGCCGTCCTTGAAGGTGACAAGGCCGGTAAAGGAGCCACCGTGCGTAAGAATGACGGTGGCCATCAGCTTGACCGTTTGGCCGGAGACGGACGGATTCAGCGAGGACGACAGCACGGTTTCCGATGTATCGCGCACTGTTTGGGTGAGCACCGTCGAATCGCTTGCTTCAACAGTGGCGCTTCCGCCGTAGAGAGCCGTCAAGGCGTGCGAACCCGGCAACAGGTTGTCCGTTATGAGGGCGGCCTTGCCGGCAGCGTCGACGGTCGCGGTGCCGACGATTGTCGTCGCGCCGCTTTTGAAAGTGACGGTGCCGCCGACCGGACCACCGTGCAGGGGTTTGACGGTGGCTGTCAGGGTAACAGATTGGCCAAAGACGGTGGGATTCAGCGAGGACGCAAGCGTGGTCGTAGACAAGTCCTTCACCGTCAGCGTGAACGCGGCCGAAGTGCTGGCGGCGTCATTGACGCTTCCGTTGTAGACGGCCGTTAAGGGATACGTACCCGGCAACAACAAAAGGGAAGCATAAGTCACTTGATTGTTGGCCGGATCGACGGCAAAGGCGCCGAGAGCTTTAGTGCCGTCCATGAAAGTGATGGTGCCGTTGACCGATCCGCCATACTCGGAAGAGACGGTTGCCGTCAACCCGGCATCATGCCCGTAGGCGGACGGATTGACTGTCGCGCTGAGGGCCGTTTTTGACGTGGCTTGCTTCACGGTCTGCTTGAGCGCGGTCGACGTGCTGGCGCTGTAATCGCCGTTTCCGCCGAACACTGCCGTCAGCGAATGCGAACCGGCCCCCAGCGTACCGATCGAGAGCGTGGCTTTGTCGGCGCTGTTCATGGTTGCGACGCCGAGAGATTTGGCGCCGTCCATGAAGGTGACCGGGCCGCCGATAGAGCCAGGACTCGCGGTAGAGACGGTGGCCGTCAGAGTAACCGATTGGCCATAGACGGATGGATTCAGCGTCGATGCCATCGCGGTCGTCGTGGCGGCCTTGTTCACGGTTTGCGTGAGTGCGGCCGACCTGCTGGCGGCATCGCCGGCATTTCCGACGTAGAGTGCCGTCAGGGTATGCGCACCCGCGCCCAGAGTGCTGGTCGAGAAGGTGGCTTTACCTGCGGTATTCAGGATTCCGGAGCCGAGTATCATGCGCGGGCCCTCCATGAAGTAGACGGTGCCGCCGACGGTTCCGCCATGGGTAGCCGTGACGGTGGCCTTCAGAATAACCGTTTTGCCATAGACGGATGGATTCAGCGAGGATATCAGCGCGGTCGCCGTGGCGTCCTCCACGGTTTGGGTGAAGCTGGCCGACTTGCTGATCTGATCGGTTGAACTGCCGGGATAAGAGGCTGTGATGATATGCCCGCCGTTCAACAGCGCGGCAGTTGTCAGGGTGGCAACCCCGGCGGTCAGAGTGCCGGTTCCCAACGGTGTGATGCCGTCCTGAAAGGTGACTTTACCGGTGGGGGCCGACCCCAGCGTCCCGGTCACCGTTGCAGTGAAGGTGACCGGCTGGCCGTAAACGGATGGATTCAGGGAAGACGTGACCGTCGTGGTGGTGGGCGAAATGATCGTGAAGGAAAGAGTATGTGCGCTCTCCGCATTGCCGGCCCGATCCGTACTGTAGTATTTCAACGTGTGAACGCCGGGGGTCGAAACCGTAAATGGCCCGCCGTAGGTGGTCCATGCGCCGCCGTCCACGAAATAGCTGATCACATCAACGCCGCTCAGATTGTCGGTTGCCTTAAGCGTGATAGTCAGCGCGCTGACATAAGCGCCACCGTTGAATATGCCGGTTACCGCCGACGTGGTTACCGGGGGAGTATCGTCGAGGTTGACCTTGACCGTGTCGACCGAACTGAAATTTCCAGCCTTGTCTTCCGTGAAGTAGCTGAAGAAGCTTTCACCTTGTTGGCTGACGGCAAACGGCCCCGTATAAGCCAGGCACAAGCTGATCAAACTGGGGTTGCAGGCGCTGCCCAATGCGTAGTAAGTGGCCTTAATGCCCGAGGCGTCACTGCCCCCGGGATCGTTCGCATGGAGCGTGACCGTTACGGGTTGGTCATACCAGCCATAGCCGTTCGGCGCCCTCGACAAAGTAGCTGAAACTGTCGGGCGCACGGTGTCATAACAGAGAGGCCCGTAGGTGGAGTCGCCCGTGCTCATGCCCTGATTGTTCCAACCTTCGACATGGACAGTGTGGCAGCCCTGGCTGACGCCGCCGGAACAACCGTTGGCCTCGAAAGCCAGGCAGCCGGTGGAATCGTTGCGGAACTGCGGGCCGCTGTAGAAAGAGTTGCCCGAGCCGCCGTGTGGCTCGCTGGTCGGATCGGAGGGGATCGAGTCCCACCCCTGAGTCTCGCCGGCGATGCCGGTTCCCGGGGCCTTACCGCCGCCGTTATAGTCAACCACCTTCCAGCTGACCGTCTGATTGCTGTTGTACCAGGTATGGGTGGCGGGGCCGGAGAAGGTGATGTAGGGGATGCCCGTGGCCGCGGTCAATTCCCAGTTGATCGCCCATGCCATCTGCAGCATATTGGCCGAACCCCAGCCGGTGACCTCATCGTAGCCCGTCTTTGCGCAGTAAGGGGTGAGGTGGAATTCCTGCGTGATGTCATTGGAGTTGCAGCCGGAAACGATGTCATAGAAGGGGCTGCGGCCCGCGTTCTTTCTCACGCCCTCCTCATATATCGGGTAGTTGGCGTTACCCATGGGCGCGCACGGGGATGTCCCGCTGCCGCACTTATTGCCGATGCTGAGCAGGTATGCGTTCTCCTGAGCGAAGAAGCCGGCCCACATGGGAGCGGCGACGCTTGTGCCGGCAAGATGGGCCCAGCCGCCGTCGAAGTAAACGTCATGGCCGAATGTCGCCTCGAGCGCCACGTCTGGTACCGCGCGTTTCGCGAATTTGAAACTCGATTGATATGACGGCGCCGGCCACTCGGAGCTGAAGCCGCCCGTGCTGCCGCCGCCGTTTTTGGAACAGGCGCCAGGCGAATTGGAACCCGTCCAGGCAACCTCATAACTGGAACCTGTTCCCTCATTCAGCGTAGTCCCACCTACGCCCACCACATTGGGGTCGGAAGCGGGAAACAGGACAGCGCGCGCATCTCCGCAGCCGCCGGCCGCACCCTCATCGCCGCTGGCCGCCACCAGCGTCCAGCCCTTGCCGACCATTTCGGCAAAGATCAAGTCCAGCGCGCCGTTGCCGCCGCCTTCAGGCCCGCCCCAGCTGGTGCTCATCACGCGGGCGTGACCGTCTTTCAACATGAAGTTAAAGAGGTCCACTTGCGATTGTTGGTTGAGATTCGGGCCCTCATAGACAAAGATCTTGGCGGTGCTGGCCGTGGAACCGCTGTTTGCCATCGCCAGAGACCACTCGGTGTCCATGGTGACCTCGCTGCAATTCGAGTCACTCTTGCCGCACGTGTAACCGCCGTCGATCAAAATCTTCGCCACGTTGTACGAGAGATAATTGAAATACGACTGAAAGTTCGACACGTCTTTAAAATTCAGATCGCCGTACGCGGCGATCGCAATCGACGAGTCCGGCGGTGAGTTGCCGGGATTGTTGTGCGGGTTACAGCAATGTCCCTGGTTCATTAGTGCGCCGTAATTGTAGGCAGCGCTCGAGAACATTTGCTTGGGTGTCCAATAGCCGGATTGAGGCGCAGTCACGTTCGTGGCGTCGGGCGCTACGGCGATCGCCGCCAGCGCGTCCGGGTCGGCATCCTTCTGCAGGGAGTCCTTCACCTGGTAGGACGGGCCCGCCACATAATCCGGCGCGGGCACGTACTGCCCAAGGCCGCCATTCGGCAGAACGCGTTCAATAGAGTTCAATCCCAGCACCGAATCGACCACGGTAATCAAAGCCGCCGGCAGCACCGGGTCGCGGTCGTTGGAGTACAGGAGATCGGGCCCTACCTGGTAGTTGTTGATTACAACCCCGAGGGCCTTTTCGATGGTTCCGGCGGGGGCCTCGACGTCGACCACAAGGCGATTCGGAAAGCGCTGAGTCAGGGTCAGACCCTGGCTCTGAGCCCAGTCCACTACGGCCTGTTCGTCTTCAACCGTGGGTGCAAACCTTACGTTCCATTCATCGTCGGAGAGGAACTGGTGAAACAGAGGGGAGTTCTTGTCCTGAACATCTTCGAGGAACTGACGTTCTTCAGCCATGTGCGGCGGGTTCAACACGATGGCGAGGCGTAGCTTCTGCGTCGGTTCGTAGTGCTTCGCGTAGGTCGCCGCTCCATTCAGGACTTTCGCCGGCGTATGCTTCTGCGCCAGGGCGGCAGCGGGGCCGAATAGCATAGCCAGCCCCAGGACCGCGATCATTTCCCCAACGAACGTTCTCATCCGTGTCGACATAAATCCTCCACCAGTTGTTCTGTTTTCCGCCGTCATCTTCTGAAGCGGAGGAATCCTGCGAAAACCCACACGCGGGAGAAATATTTCCGTTGGGCATAACACATTAATAAAGGTGTTACTCTCTCTACGACGAGCTCACACAAGCTTGAGGATGGAATCCGGACCTCAGCTCACGCAATTGCTGCGGGCCTGGAGCGATGGCGACCAGGGCGCGCTGGACGAACTTGTGCCCTTGGTTTACGAGGAGTTGCACCGGCTGGCGCGACGCTACATGGCGGATGAGCGGCCGGGGCACACGCTTCAAGCCACCGCGCTGGTCAACGAGGCCTACCTGCGCCTGGCGCATGCCGAGCCCGCGGGCTTCCGGGACAGAGCTCACTTCTTCGCGGTTTCCGCGCGGGTGATGCGGCGCATTCTGGTGGATTGGGCGCGTTCGCGCCAGGCTCAAAAACGAGGCAGCGACGTTCCCGCGCTGGAGCTTCAGGATGATCTGGCGGTGGCGGCGGGGACATCCGGCAACGATCTGGTCGCGGTCGACGACGCTTTGAAAACTCTGGCGGAGTTCGATTCGCGGAAGAGCCAGATCGTCGAGTTGCGCTTCTTCGGCGGCCTGAGCGTAAAGGAAACCTCCGAGGTACTGAAGGTTTCCGAGGAGACGATCCGCCGGGACTGGAACCTGGCGAAGAGCTGGTTGCGGGCGGAGCTGACATCCCATGGAAGCTGAGCGCTGGCGGGAGATCGAGCGTCTTTATCATTCGGCGCGGGAGTTGGATGCCGGCGCAGGGGCGCTGTTTCTCAAACACGAGTGCGCTGGAGACGCTGTTCTGGAACGGGAGGTGCGATTACTCCTCGACCACGCGGAAGACGCGGGGACTTTTCTGGAGAAGCCGGCTATGGAGGTTGCGGCGAAGGAGCTTGCAGGGTCCGGGGGAACGGGCGCTGAAAACGGCGTCGCCACGCGTTCCCTGCCCGCTGCGATCGGTCGATACCGCATTGTTCGTCTGCTGGGTGAAGGGGGCATGGGGACGGTGTATGAAGCGGAGCAGGATCAGCCGCGCCGTCTGGTAGCTCTTAAAGTCATCAAACCCGGCCTGGCGACGGGCGACCGGCTGTGGCGATTCGAACATGAGGCGCAGGCGCTGGGGCGGCTGCAGCATCCTGGAATCGCGCAGATTTACGAAGCGAGTTCGGCCGACACGGGTTTTGGGCCGCAGCCTTATTTCGCGATGGAACTGATCCGTGGACTGCCTTTGCATGAGTACGCGGACGCCAATGCACTGAACACCCGGCAGAAGCTCGCGCTCATGATGAAGGTCTGCGAAGCGGTAAACCACGCACACCAGCGCGGATTGATACACCGCGACCTGAAGCCCGGCAACATCCTGGTGGATGAGGCAGGCCAGCCGAAGATTCTGGATTTTGGCGTGGCACGCCTGACCGGGAGCGACGAGCAGGCCACCCGGCAGACGGATTTGGGGCAACTCGTCGGTACGCTGGCCTACATGAGTCCCGAGCAGGTGATGGGCGATCCGCTTGAAATGGATACCCGCAGCGACGTCTACTCGCTGGGAGTGATTCTGTACGAGCTGCTGGCCGGACGCCTGCCCTACGACGTGAAGCATCGGCCGCTGCACGTTACGATGCAGACGATTCGGGAAAGCGATCCGGCCGCCCTCAGTTCCATTGACCGGCATTTCCGCGGCGACGTCGAAACCATCGTTGGAAAAGCGCTGGAGAAGGATAAAACCAGGCGATACGCATCCGCCGCCGATCTGGGCGCCGATATCCGGCGCTACCTGGAAGATCAACCGATCATGGCGCGGCCGCCCAGCTCCCGCTATCAACTGCGGAAATTCACGCGCCGGCACCGCGGCCTGATGGCGAGCATAGCGGCGGTGTTTGTGGTGCTGGTGTCCGGCATCGCGGCGGCCACATCCATGGCCATCCGCGCCACCCGGGCCCAGGCAGAGGCGCGAGCTGTGAGCGACTTCCTGCAGAACGACCTTCTCGCCCAGGCAGGCGCCGGTTCGCAGGCAGGACCCACTATCAAACCCGACCCGCACCTGGAAGTACGCACGGCATTGGACAGGGCTGCGGCGCGCATATCCGGCAAATTCGGCAAACAACCCCTGGTCGAGGCCTCCATCAGGCAAACCATCGGAATCACTTACGAGGATCTCGGGCTTTACGGTGAGGCGGAGCAACAAGAAGAGTCGGCTCTGGCGATACGCCGGCGAATCGTGGGGGAGACCGATCCGGCCACTTTGAAGAGCATCGATCACCTTGCCATCCTGTATCGATTGGAAGGCAAGTACGCACAGGCGGAGCCGCTTCGCAAAGAGCTTCTGGACGCGAGAGAGCGCGCGCTGGGCGACCTTCATCCCGACACGCTGGATGCAATGAACAATCTTGCTTTGCTCTACAGGGACGAAGGAAAACCCGCACTCGCCGAGCCGCTTTATATCAAAGCCGTGGATAGCTTGCGCCGCATGAAGGTTGTGGACCAGCAGAGTGTGTCAATCAAGTCCAATCTCGCGCAACTTTACAATGATGAGGCGAAATACGCTCAGGCCGAGCAGCTCTTTGGCGAAGTGCTGGAAGCCGCGCCCCGTGTGTACGGTGAAGAGCACCCCAAAACGACGAGGATCATGAACAATCTGGCCCAGCTTTATATGAACGAAGGAAAATTCGGACAGGCTGAGGCCCTGCAGCGAAAGGTTCTCGACACGGATAGTCGCACTTTAGGCGCCGAACATCCCGACACCTTGGCGGACTTGGGGAATCTGGCCAAGGTTTATCGGAATCAGGGCAGGTATCCGGAAGCCGACGCCGCATTCCAACGCGTGCTCGACGCGCTACGCCGCGTAGTGGGCGCCGAACATCCCTACACGCTGGCAACCATGAATTATCTGGGTTCCGTCAAGTGGTATGAAGGCGACTACGCCGGCGCGGAACAGTTACTCACCCGCGCGCTGGAGGGCGACCGGCGAGTATTCGGAAAGGACCACCCAAGGACGCTGAGCACTTTGGTCTGGCTGGGGCGGACGCGGCTGCAGCAGGGCAGATACGATTTGGCGGAGACCGGTTTTCGTGCCGCCCTCGATGGTTATCGACGGACAAGCGGCGAGGCTTGGGAACGATACCAAAGCGAGAGCCTTCTGGGCCAGAGCCTTGCCGGTGTACGAAAGTTTGACGAGGCGGAGCCGCTGCTGATATCCGGATACCTGGGAATGCTGCAGCGCCGGGATACAATTCCCGCGTTCAATCAACAGGATCTGGATTCGGCCGGAGACCAGATCGCGCGCTTGTACGAGGACTGGCTCAAACCTGACAAAGCCGTGGAATGGCGGGTCAAACTGAAGGGCGATCTGCCGGCGCCAAAGTCGGAATAAGCCCGCAAAAACCCAATATCGGACAACGAAGGAGCCCACGGCCTTTGCTCCTGGTATCCGGTTGAATCCGTTTTCATGCGAGCCGCTTTTGGCTTTTCGCCCCCGAACGAGCGTAACGCGGGTCCGATGTAATACGCTATAAGCCACCGGGGAACGTGACAGGGATCGGGATAACGAGGGTTTGATGAAGACGCAGCTTACTTTGTTGGCGGCGATCGTGGCAATGATGGCCGTTTGCGGTCTGGCGAACGCCCAGGTCACCGCCGCAATCTCGGGTAAGGTTGAAGACCCGACGGGCGCAGGTGTGGAAGGCACCACTGTCACGGTGAAAAGCATCGAAACCGGCGCCGTGCGCACCACAACCACCGGCCAGAACGGAAATTACACCGTTTTCTCGCTGCCCTTGGGCGCGCAGGAAGTAAAAGCGGAAAAACAGGGTTTCAAATCGGCTCTGCGGACCGGGGTCAATCTTGAGGTGGGCGAGGAAGCCGTGGTGAACCTGCGTCTCGAGGTGGGGGACCTTGCACAGCAGGTGACCGTTGCCGCGGCGAGTCCTTTGGTGAATACCACCACTGCTCAGACCTCCGGCGTCGTCAACGAACAGGAAGTGAAGGACCTGCCGCTCAACGGCCGCAGTTTCGACGATCTGATTGCGCTGAATCCGGGGGCGATTAACTTTGGCTTGAAAAGTGCCAACACCGCTACTAGCGACGGAAATACTTTCTCGGTGGCGGGACGGCGTCCGGCGGACAATATTTTCCTGATGAACGGCATCGAGTACACGGGGACGAGCCAGCTCGGGATCACGCCGGGAGGCGTCAGCGGACAGTTGCTGGGTATCGACGCCGTTCGTGAATTCAACGTGCTTACCGATACCTACTCGGCCGAATACGGTAAAAGGTCCGGCGCACAAGTCGACATCGTGACTCAGTCCGGGACCAATTCCCTGCACGGAACGGTTTTCGAGTTTATCCGCAACAGCGACCTCGACGCCAAGAACTATTTCGATCAGGGGGCGATCCCGCCTTTCCGCCGCAACCAGTTCGGCGGGGCGCTCGGGGGGCCGATTAAGAAGGACAAGCTGTTCCTGTTCGGAAACTACGAAGGCTTCCGGCAATCTCTCGCGCTGAGTAACGTGACCGTGGTGCCGGATAATCTGGTGCGTCAGGGGGAGTTGCCGAATGCAAAGACAGGTAAGTATTCGACGCCCGCCAATCTGAATCCGGCGATGTTGAAATACATGGCCCTGTGGCCGGCGGTCAATGGTCCGGAGTTGAACATAGTGGGAGCAAACGGCGCACTGGTCCCCAGCGGAGGGGCATTGTCTTACAATCATCCGCTGGAACATATCCGGGAAGACTTCGGCACGACGCGCATGGACTATGCGCTGAGCGATCGGGATACTCTGACCGGAGCTTATACGATAGACGACGGCACGAGCCTGATACCGGTGGCCGATCCCCTGTTTGCGTCTTCAACGATCCTGCGCAACCAGGTGGCGAGCCTTCAGGAAACCCACATCCTGTCGCCTTCCATCGTAAATACATTCCGGATGGGCTTCTCGCGCGCGGCTTGGAATCTGGATCCGATGTTGTTGGCCTCGTTCAGCCCGGACCTGTCGTTCACAACCGGTCTGGTGCCGGGCGGATTCAGCATCGGCGGCGGCAACACCACCACCGGATCGGCGGCTCTGACGGCGGCTGGCCCGAATACTGCCTCGTACGACTCGAACCGGCGAAATCTGTTTACCTTCTCGGATGGAATACAGATGAACAAGGGAAGACATCAAATCAGCTACGGCGTCTGGTATCAGCGAGTGCAGGATAACGAAAATGGGGCTGGACGCACGATCGGCCAGGCGACTTTTACCTCCCTCGCCACATTCCTCGCGGGCACCGTGACGAACTTCCAGGTCGTGCCGAATCCCAGCGAACTGGGATGGAGAAGCTGGTTCGGCGCGGCTTATATCGAAGATAAGATCCGTTTGCGCCGCAATCTTACGCTCGACCTTGGCCTGCGAGACGAATTCACCACCGGCTGGAATGAGGCGTACGGCAGGGCATCCAATTACATTACGAATGGCGCGGGCGTGCTGTTGACGGCGCCTCTGACCGGCAATTCGGTTTACACGCAGAATAATGCCGCGCATCTGTTCTCACCTCGGGTCGGACTGGCTTGGGACGTTTTCGGAAACGGCAAAACTGCGATCCGTGCCGGATTCGGCACTTACTATTCGCTCATCGACGTTCTCAGCTTTCTGCTGGACGGGCTGCCTCCGGCGAACGCCTCGGCTACCTATTCCGGCGCTTTGTTGCCGCATATTCCGGTAACTCCGGGCGTGCAGCCTCCGGCATCGTGCGGCCCGGGCGTGCCGCAGCCATGCTCCATCTTTGCTCCGGAAGGAGTGCAGCCCAACGCGCAAACGCCGACCGTCCAGGAATGGAACTTCAGGATTGAACAACAACTGAGCCGGGACACCGTGCTGCGGGTTGCCTATGTCGGTTCGCACGGTTATCACGGGATGGTCAGCATCGATCCCAACGTCGTTCCGGCGCAGGTTTGCCAGGCCGCGAGTTGCCCGTCGGGCGGCACCGGCAAAGTCGACAGCTCCGTGTCTCGGGGCATGCAGTACATACCGGTGGCGAAAACGCTGCCCAATCCCTATGTGGGATCGGGTTTCTTCTGGTACACCGAGGGCAACAGCAGTTACAATGCGCTTCAGATCGATTTGGAGAAGCGCCTGAGCAAGGGCCTTCAGGTCCGGGGCAATTTCACCTGGTCGAAGAATCTCGATATGAACTCCGCGCCCACCGGTGCGCAGGCCAGTAACGAGGCGCAGATGATTATGAATCCGTACGATCTGAAAAGGGATTGGGGCCGGTCGGCGCTGAATGTAGCCGGCCAGGCCAGCATCTCGGCCACTTATGAACTGCCCATCGGAAGAGGCAAGGCGCTGTTCGGTGGCGCCAGCGGACTCGCGGAACGACTGGCCGGCGGCTGGCAGTTGAATGGGATCGCGACGCTCCTGAGCGGATTTCCGCTGACGCCGCAGGACGGATCAAACAACTCCGGCAATGGAGACACCAGACAGCCGGACCGGCCTTCGTTGAATCCGTCGTTCACGGGGCCGATTGTTACCGGAAATCCCAATCAATGGCTCAACCCCGGCGCCTTTATGCTTTCGACCTTGGGCACATGGGGTAATCTGGGCAGAGGCGTGTACAACGGGCCTGGTCTGGCGGAAGTGGATTTGTCCCTTTTCAAAAGAATTGCAATTTCCGAAAGGATGAATCTCCAGTTCCGGGCGGAATGCTTCAATATTCAAAACCGCGCCAACTTCGCTACGCCGAACTTGATTATGTTCTCCAATGGCGCGGTCAGTCCCTCCGCCGGGTTGATCAGCAGCACGGTGACATCGTCGAGACAGATGCAATTCGGGTTGAAGCTGGTTTTTTGATTTCCTGTTCTCATCATCGTGGCCTGTCTCATAGTAGATAACTACGATTCGTTCACTTTTAACCTGGTCCATGCCGTTGCGGCGATTACGGGAGAGATGCCGATCGTCGTGCGCAACGACGAAATGGATTGGGAGCAGATCCGCGGTCTTGACTTCGACTCCGCGATCATTTCGCCCGGCCCTGGAAGCCCCGATCGCGTGCGGGACTTCGGCGTCTCGCGCGACGTAATCCTGCATGCGGACGTGCCGGTGCTCGGTGTTTGCCTGGGGCATCAGGGCATCGCTTATTTGTTCGGCGGGCAGGTGGTGCAGGTTGAGCCCGTGCATGGGCAACCGAGCGAGATTCTCCATGACGGCGACGCATTGTTCCGGGGGATTCCGCAACGTTTCTCGGCCATCAGATATCATTCGCTCGCGGTTATAGAGCCACTACCCGATGGACTTCGGAAGATCGCGTGGTCGAGCGACGGGACCGTGATGGCCCTGCGTCATGTGACGCGGCCGATTTGGGGCGTGCAGTTTCATCCCGAGTCGGTGTCTACCGAGTTTGGCGTCGAGCTGTTGCGGAATTTCCTCGCCGGGACGCGCGGCGACAGCCGGGTTCGGGAAGTGGCGCGCCGGTCGACGCGTGTCCCTCCGGCGATTCGCAAAATGCCGCTTCCGTATCCGCCGGAGGTGCTGTTTCGGGGGCTGTTCTCGCGCGAGCGTTATGCCTTCTGGCTCGATAGCGCGTTGGCGACTGAGCGCAGCCGGTTCTCTTATATGGGAGCGGCGGACAGGACTCACTCCGGCGAGTTCGAGCAATTCTCTACGCCGGCTTTACCGTTCCCGTTTACCGGGGGCTATGTGGGTTATTTCGGGTACGAGTGGGAAGGGAATCACAAGCATCGGTCCCCGTATCCGGATTCAGTATTTCTACGGGTCGATTGTTTTCTCGCGATCGACCATTTGGAGAATGCCCTCTATCTCGCAGGCGGAGAACCGTGGTGCGACGAAATGGGACGGCGTATTGCCGCAATCATCCCTGAAGTCACACCGCGCTGGAATCATCTGAGGCCGACGGAGCGCTATGAAATCTCTCGCCCCGATTATCTGGAAAAGGTGCGCGAGTGTCTCTCTTTGATAAGGGCGGGGGAAAGCTATGAGCTATGTCTTACTAATAAAGTTTGTCTCGACTCGGATATCCCGGCATTGAATTACTACGAAACGCTGCGGCGGACCAATCCCGCACCGTACTCCGCCTTCCTGCAACTGGACGGCATTCAGGTAGCTTCGACATCGCCCGAGTGTTTCCTCAGGATCGATCGGGAGCGCAGGGCCGAGTCTCGCCCCATCAAAGGAACCACGCGCCGCGGTGGCGATGCCGACGAAGACACATACCTGCGCCATCTGCTGGCGAGCGATGCGCGTTACCGGGCTGAGAATCTGATGATCGTGGATCTGGTCCGCCACGATCTGTCGCGCGTGTGCGCGGTGGGGAGCGTGCATGTCCCGCGGCTGATGGAAGTCGAAACTTACCCGACAGTTCATCAGCTTGTCAGCACGATTGCGGGCCGGCTGCGGCCGGATGTAACCACCATCGACTGCCTGCGGGCGCTCTTCCCCGGCGGCTCGATGACCGGTGCGCCCAAACGGCGCAGCATGGAACTGCTCGACGATCTCGAGCCTTGCGCACGCGGGATCTACTCGGGCGCTATGGGGTACCTGGGATTTAACGGGACAGCGGATCTGAGTATCGTGATCCGGACGGCGGTGTTCCAGGCGGGGCATGTAAGTCTCGGAGTCGGCGGAGCCATCGTCGCGCAATCCGACCCGGACGCTGAGTGGGATGAAATGCAGTTAAAGGCGCAGGCGCTGCTGCGTGCGTTCGAGTTAGCGTAGTGTCCAGGAAATAGCAGACCTGAAGGCAGGGTCGAAAAAGCAGCCAGGCCGGACACTCCTCGAAGCGCAAATCACACAGGTAAACGCTAAGCGGAAGCTCAGCGGCAGGGCAGAAGCCCCGGCCCCACAATCAGATACCGTTTTTCATGAAACATCGCGGCCCGAAGGGCTTGGAAAACCGGCCACGAACCACGATGGCCTGCCCCCAGGCCAACCTACTTAATACTCCTGATCCATTTCAGGATGGGCCCGGAAACAACCTTATCCGGCGTGTCGATCGAGAAGACCTCCGACATATGACTCTCGCCCTTTTCGAAGAGCATGGTCGGGCAATGGTCGGGACCAACTTTGCAGAGTTCGTCGTGCAAAGCTTTGTTGAACGCGCTGTCGGTTCCGTTGATGCCCGGATCGAGCTCGGCGGTAGCGAGCATGATTTTTACTGTGCTCGTCTTCAGCGCCGGCAGACTGGATCTCGCGAGCTGCGTTGCAGGGTCGACCTGCGGGCCGCGGCCGAAGCCGGCTCCACCACCGCCCCTGCCACCGCGCGCGGGAGGATCGTCAGCTCGGCTGGGTCCGGCGATCGCGCCGGCGTTTGAGAACGCAGCGCCTGCCGGAAGTCCACAGGTTGAACCGGCTCCGGCGAGAACATCACCGCCGCCGCGTCCACCCACGGGAGCGGCCGGCACAACCGGAAGGATGTTGAACTGGCCGGACATAAAGACTGCGCCCTTGACGCCGACACCTTTCGGTCCCCAGAGTTCGGGGCGGCCGATGTAAACGCCCAGCGGTCCGTTGCCGGCCGACTGCGCCCAGATGAACATGCGATCGGGATTGCCCTTGTATTTACCGATGTTGGCTTCGACCCACTGGATCATCAGTGAAACGTCCTTGCCGCCGCTATCCCAGTCCGGCCCGGGATGCCGCTGCATATTGACGCCGACCATGCCGTTCTTCGTCGCCCAGCGCATGATGTTGTCGTAGAAAGCGTTCGCTTCGCGGTCCTGCTGCTCGATCTTGTTGCCCGCGCCGCCTGGGATATACATAAGAACCGGGCGCGACTTAGCGCCTTTGTCGGCGGTGAAGATATCCACCACATCCTTGGGGTTGGGACCGAAGGAAACATCGCGCGCAACCGTAATGCCGGGGTAGAGAGGAGACGTTGTGCTATTGACGTCGTTGGCGGGCATCAGCGGCCTGTAAAGTTTCGCCGTGCAGGGAGGGTCGACGATCTGCCCGATCTTCTTCAGCTCGGCTTCAAGATTGGAAGGCACCTGGGCTTGCGCTGTGAGCGCCACTAAACCCAATACTCTTCACTTAACAACATTTTCATGCTATTCTGTTTTAAAACAGGAGGCCGTGAAAATGTCGCGAACCGTTGCCAAGCTGCCCGCCGGAAACCGGATCACGGACTACATCAGTCTGGGGGT
>Ga0209167_10000712_pt1 | contig 22326 bp, 26 predicted proteins | sample Coa_R1_9_FD_187154 | JGI IMG/M metagenome (GOLD analysis project Ga0209167, IMG submission 187154) | Surface soil microbial communities from Centralia Pennsylvania, which are recovering from an underground coalmine fire - Coalmine... | ecosystem: Environmental > Terrestrial > Soil >... | reverse complement strand
AAACCGGCCAATCTGTTTGATTTTAAGTCGCTTACGCTGAAATTTCGGAGCGAACAGATTGACCGGTTTAAAACAGTCATCCAACCAGAGCGGCTCAAACCCCTCAAAACAACGCTATCGTTGCTGGTGGGAAGGGGATTTATCAACAGGAATTCCCCACATCCGTGCCACCGCAGAGGCACCCGGTCGGATCTTGCTCGCCACCGTTGCTACGCGCGAACGCGGATCGGTCTGGCGGTTCAGAGATTGATGTTCACAATACGAGCAACTTTGGTGTCTCCAATGTTTATGTTGATGGTTTGGGCGGCCGTCACGGTTGGCTGACTTACTGCCTGCGGGGCGTTCGGGATGAGTTGCCGAATGAAAACCTGCAGGTCCGGCCGATTCCCGATGCGCTGGGTGGCTGGGCCAGCGGCGCCGTCCTGTTGAGGAGATCCACTGCCCCGAAGTACCGCGCGCGCCGAATTCGGGGTGAGGAGCGGTTGTCCAGCGGCTCGGAGCGCGCCTTGAAGCGCACCAAGGACGCCAACAATCACCGGTGAAGCGCTGGAAGTTCCGGAGAACTGGTCTGTGTACCAGAGGTCCTCGTTGTCACCCCCTTGCAGGTCCCCATAACTGCAGGAAGTCACCTCGCGGCCCCAACCTTGGACGTCCACGATCGCGCCGTAGTTGGAGAAATCCAGACGAGAGCGGTCGGGCCCCCAATCATGCTGATGGGTTCCCTGGGGCGGGGCGCCAGCGCCGACGACGATAGCGCTGGAATCGAGGGGCGTGCGCCGGAAAGGGTTGGACCAAGTCGATGGGAACGGACCATAAGGAGCCGGGGGATTGATGTCATAAAGCGGATCATCAAGATTCTCCGCGCCATTTCCTCCTGCTTCGACGACAATTACGCCTTTTTGAGTGGCGTATCTAATCGCCTCGAAGGTGTCGGGCCACCACTCCGCCGGGATGTAGCCGCGTTGGTCGTCCCTCGGTTGGAAATTGAATCGGGGCCCAGGGTAGTGTAATTCGATCAGAATAATGTCACCGGCATCCAGCAGATCGGCGGCGGCTCGGACAGCCGCTGATGCGCCATCGTTGAACACTGAAATTCCGCGGACATTGGCATTCGGGCAGATTCCGGTGACGCCGAATCCGTTCTTCCCGCCGTGAAAGACGCCGAGGACGGCGGTGCCGTGGTTACGCCAGCCGAGGTCTCCGGGAGGGGTCCCGCCCACGACACCGCCCTCGTTGTCGACGAGGTCCTCGTGGGAGAAGCGCCATTCGCCTTCGATATCGATGATGGAAACGCGGTCGCCGGCACCGCCGGGAAGGCTCCAGGCGTACCGGGCGTCAACCCCGCCCGGCGCAGGGTCCAGATAATTCTGCCGTTCGGTGAAATCGGGAGTTTCCGAGGGCGGTTCGGCCGCGCTGGGCGCCATGGCATTCAGAATTGTGGGGGGCTCGGCAGACGGTTTCAAGAATACCGACTGAACTTCCGCGTGGCCGTACAGGCTCGCGGCGATCGACTCGAGTTGTTCGTCCGCCGCATCGACCCGGTAGTAACGAGACAAGGCTCCGGGGACCTGCGGGTCGCGCGAAGCCAAAGCGAAGGACAGCGCTTGGAGGCGCCGCGCGCTGAGTCCAAAGTGCGGCCGGAGAGCGCCGCCCTTTTGGCGGATGATCTCGCTTAGGGAGGCGACCGCCTCGGCGTGGAGTGCAAAAGCCGGCGCACCGGCGTGGCCGGGGCCGCCGGACATTACTCCGGTCCGCGTGACGACAACAAGTTCACGACGCAATCTGGTCAAGTTTGGCATTGGCGGTTTACTCCTTAAAGGGGGCTGAGATTACGCTAAGGCATGGCGGGAGGCGGTTTCATATACGCCTTGGCGCCAATAGCCTGCAGTCGCGTCACCGCTTCCGCTGCATGGCTGGCGTCCCTTGCTTCCACGAAGAACGTTGCGGCCAACGCGGGATCGGGCGAACCGGGATGGACAGGCCGCAATTCCATCCCGAGATTTCTTATGACGCTCGTCATTTCGATCGCGGCGGCTGATTCCGGAGGCCCGCCGCTGAGTTCCTTCGCCACAGCAGGATCGAGATGGACTGTAACCCGCATTCGCACTCTCCTGTTGGATTGTACTCACAGGATCGACCACTCAGTGAGAGCATGAGGAATGTCGGCACCAGGAGCGGGCAGTTGTGGACCAGGTCGGAGGATTCCAGGGGTCGGCGGTGTGCTGACAGATTTCGCGGAGGAGTAGAGGGATCGGAATCCGTAGACCAACAAGAGAAGGATAAGTGAGGCGGAGAGGCCTTCCAGCGTTAGCGCCGTCGTCGCATCCATCACGCCGGAAAGCAGGAACTCGCGGGTCAGCACGGCGAGCGTGAGAATCTGGCCCATAGCGGCCCACAACACCAGCCCTCCGGCTAACAGGAATGTGACGACATAACCCCGCGCGCTTACCTGAGGAAAACCGCCAACGTCGACGACCGTTTCCCGGCGGATCAAGTTATAAACGAGGGGGGCAAGCGAAACGAGCGCCCCAAACAAGAGTTGCAAAAGGGCGTAAGACGGTTTCGTCATCAGACGCGGGCGGCTCGGAAAAGTCGTCAGCCCGATCAGTGCCACCAGGAGCGAACTACCAATCGTGACGTTGGCGCCCCAGCTCTTGTCGAAGGCCCAGTTGGCTGTCCCCATCGAATGAAAGAGGCCGATTTGCCTTCCGTGGAGGTTGAATCCGGTGACGACGGCAACGATGGCAGCGGCGATCAGAGGGAAAAGAAAAATGTAGCCGGCCAGAGGGCGCTCGGGGAGACGGATTTCAAGCTCAGCGGGAGCGGAGGCTTCTTTCAAGGCACAGGTGTTTTCAGCACTTTCCGTGCTGTCGCCCCGGAAAATCCGTAGAAAACCTGTGCCGAGGTCGGATTGCGGTGTAACTCCGGATTGGCTAACGGCGATTTTTTGGATGACTGCAGCAAAAGGGCCGATGTCTACCCGGCCCGGGGTGATGGTGACGCGCAAGTCGTCGCCGCGAGCGGCTTGGGCATGGGCCTCGATGCACGCCACCAGCGGCTTCGGCGAGGGATTACGCAACGGGAGGTACCCGACCCAAGACCCGTCCTCACGGCGCAAGGACAAGGGTGGCTTCGGACTGCCTGGCCATGTAGTCTGGATGGGCTGCAAAGCGGGCGTCCCCGACCCGCCGCCGGCCGGCGGGGAGGGCACTGTCCTGATCCAATCGGGTATCTGTGGCGCGATTCCCGCAAGCGCCCCGGCGAGGAGGGAGGTGATCATCAGCGTCGTTGGTTGCATGTGCATACCTCAATAATCGTCTCGAAGTCCAAGACTCAGTACTCATTGTTTCCCGGGATTGATGAGCTTGAGGAGATTGATGTCACCGCGAATGATGATTTGCGTACCACCGGGGAGCGGTCGGGAGCCAAACCCCTGCTCATGTTCCACACCGAATGAAAGCGCGTACGGTTTCGACGCCGTCGTATCTGGCCGTCGGTCGAAGATTTTTATGCCGTTGACCATGAATCGAAAAACCAGTCGCCGGTCGGGAGAGTCGAAACCGACCACGCCTGTACTCTGTTTAAACCGAGTGTCAATCTTGTAAGAGATTCCGATGTTGAAGGCTGGATCGAACTGGCCTTTTTCGGCGTGGACAATCTCCAGGGATTTGCTGTAGTAATTGAACTCGGCACCGGTCTCCCAGAACCACGCCATCTGATCAGCGCCGCTGTTTAAAGGAATCTGTAGTGTGCTGTTTGCCCCTTGATCAACAACTGTTGCTCCATTGCCTGTCAACAGACGGACCTGACCGCCGCGGAAGAATCCCGAGGTCTCGGCTGCCGAGCCCGTATGATAGTTCGCACGCACATTCAGATCCCAGAGAAAAGCGGATTGGTACTGGGCAGTTGTTGCCGGGGTAGAGCTGGATGCTGCTGTAGCAGAGCCCGAGGAACCTGCAGGCGGGGGGTTCGTTAACAGTGTTAGCGCCGGCTGAACTCCAATCGAACCTCCAAAGCTCAGGTCTATGGGAGACCAAGTATCCTCCCCGAAATGTTTCGAACCCCATTCGATGTGCGCCAGCGCGGTCGTTTGGGAATTCGAAGAAGTCGCGGCAGTCCCGGTCGTGCTCGTGCTCGTTCCACCACCAGTGCTCGTACTTGTTGTTCCCTGTGCCAGCTTGCCGGTCTCCCCGAGCACGGGGCCTGCCACCAACGACCCGGCAAGCGGATCCAGCAGTCCAACGTAGTTCATCATGGCATGTAGACGACCGTCAAGCGAATCGAGGATTGTGAGCGCGTTCGATGCCGCGTCTTTATCTAGGTTTGCCCAGCGCCTGAGTACCCGGCTGAGGTAATGCGTCGTTATGAGTTCTTCGTTCACTTCATCCGGCGTTGAGATCGAATAGTGAGTCTTTAACGTTGTGATGGCCGCCGCGAGGTCTGTGCCCGGAATGGGAATATTGTCATTCAGGGCTGAAACGCAGGCGTTGAGCTTAGCCAAAGCATTCGCGGTAAGGTCGCCAGGTTTCGTTTTTGGAAATTTCATGTCGTAAAAATAGGGACAATTCTGCGTTTCAATCTCGCTGCTCGTGGCAGCGGCGGGTGGTCCGCCCCTGCCAAGTCGCGCGGCGGGTGCCGGACGGGCTGGCGACACCCGCCCGTCAAGACTACGTTGACTTATCTGGCCGTTCGATGTTGGCATTGACGAACAATATATCGTCGCTATTAACGATATCTTAATGAAAAACGATCTCATACTAGATTCCTTTTGGGTTCCAAGCCCAGTGGTTTTTCGGTCGTGAGGTAGTATACCTCACAACTTACCTTTAGTTCACGGTAATTTTGGGGTGATTAGGCGCTCTATGGGGCGAATAGGCCGGGATAATTCAGAAACATTGGGCCGCTAGGCCTTTAGTGTCTCATCTGCTTTGTTTCTTGCATCCGACGAGTAACATTGCCGCCATTGCAGAGTAAACTGTCGATAACAGCCCTTCACACAAACAACATTACTGTGGCGAACGCGGGCGCCGTCCGACAGCTTCCGACGTGCTCCGGGCGGATCGTCCGCAAACCGTACGATGTGGCTCGATGGACTTTGACAGTGAGGGAATGGCTGTCACGGATTAGCCGGTCGACTTCGGTGTAATCCGCACGATCTCGCTCAGCAATATGTCGAGCTGCTGGCCGCAGTTTACCTGTTGTGGAGTCGGCAATACTTCCGCTGGCCGCATCCGTTCATGGAGGTGCGCGTTGGCGATTTTCCGCCCCGTCTCCTGCAGGTGCCCCATCGTTTCCTTGAAGGACCTCCCGCCAGCGTAGTTCGCGACAACATGCTCGAACTTCGCCACGCCGAACACCGGGGGCACATGGTCGAGAATGGAGCGGATGAGCATCGCTACGGCGTACCAGCATTTCTGTTCCGCACAGATGTTGATCTCCTCACACAGCCGGATCAGCTTCCTAAAGTCGAGGTTGGTTGGCGCGCACTCGCGAAGCTCGTCGACGCGGGATGGGGCGATTAGTTGTATGTTGGCCGGACGAAGCGCATGCCTCGCCTTGGCTGGCGGCAATGCGGCAGCCCGTTTGACGGCGTCCAACAACCACGTTGCGGAGGCAATGAATTTGTCGCTTCGTCGCAGAACTTGTAGCGGCTGCCGGCCGTCGTCCAGGAATCCGATACCGCCGCATATTTCGCAGGGAGCGTCATCGATGCGGGCCGAGCCGGTACAGTATCTACAAACGAGCAAATTCTCCCCTCTTATGATGACGTGGCCGCGAGCCTCGCATATCGGGCATGGCTTGCCATTGGCGCGGCTGGAGCCCGTGCACTATCGGCAGATAATGTCTTGTTCCATTGGACGATTCGCTATTTGAGGAAACACAGGGACTTTCGACTTCGCGATTGCCGTTTGCTTTTGTCGAACGATTCGTTTCGGCTTCAACCAGTTTATGAAAGACCCTGAGCATGAATTTTTGATTTCCCCTCCAGTTTAAGCAGTTTTCTGGTATGCACCACGAGCGTCCGTAATCCGTCGTGCGTGCCGCTAATGCATTGATGTCCCGAACGCATCAGGAGGAGATTGCGCCTGCGCCCTCGGAGCGGATCGTCGGCCACTCGGAGAATGGCGGCGGTTTCGCCACGCTCCCAGGAAGTCCCGATCTGGGAAGCGTAGCCCCCTTACGCTGGATCGGTCCGGTGAAATGCCGGTCACGGAGATGGATCGCCGGTGAATCGGCTTCGCCACCCCAACTGCCAGGTTCCGGTCGAGTTCAATTGGGACGTGTTCGAGATATCCGTGGTAGCGATTGGGTTATCCTACAAGTGCAGAGGGTCGATGACCGTTACGTTGAACCTGCCGCCGGATATCGAGCGGGCCTTCCAGGGCGAGGCTCAGGCCAGAGGCCTTTCGCTCGACGAGTTTCTGAGCGAGGTGATCCTTTCTCGTGCGGAACACGCATCTGGACAGTCCGCAGCCGCGGCTTCTTCACCCGCCCAATTAGTGCGCGAAGAGGGCGTACCGGTGCTCCGTACGGGCAAGCCGATTGGAATTTCCGTTGTAGATGAAACGCTCGACCGCGTCCGCCGGGAGCGGGAGGGCGCAAATCCTCGGGCGCTCTAATTGAAGCTGTTTCTCGATTCTTCCGTTCTGGTCCCTGTTTTCCTGGCAGAACATCCTCACCACGCCCCAAGTCTCCGCCTTTACACACAATGCGTCCGGGACATCGCGTCCTGTGCTTCTCACAGCCTGGCTGAGGTCTATTCCACCCTCACGCGGCTCCCGCTGCCGCATCGGGCTACACCGGACCAGGCTATCGAGTTTCTGGAAAATATCCATAGCCGGTTCCGGTTGGTGGTCTCGAGGGCGACGAGTATCTTGCGAGCATTCGGGAGGCCGCCGCCAACCGGATTTCCGGAGGCGCCATCTACGATGCTTTGATCGCCAGATGCGCCGTCCATGCGGGCGCCGATCAGATCTTCACGTGGAACACGCGCCATTACACGTTACTGGGCGCGGAAGTTTCCAAACGCATCATGAGCCCCAACGTCGACTGATTGGCAGAAGCTATTTCGCCAGTCGCTGCGCTGTCGAGCAGAGCCACGGCGGCCCAGTCAATCGATATCGATATCACGACGTTGGTATCACGACGTTGGTATCACGACGTTGGTATCACGACGTTGGTATCACGACGTTGGTATCACGACGTTGGTATCACGACGCTGGAATACGCGGGCCGCGCCAGACTGGCCGCTTCCGCTCCCTTGTCCATCAACTGCACCGCTTCATCAAGCGTCGGCCCCTGGATCGTGACATAACCCGTATCCATGAGGCTCTTCAGCGCATTGCGGAACCGCCCGGACTCCATGCCGCTGAGCCTCTCCAGATCGGCCATCGCCATCGCGCGCTGCGGCTGCCGGGCGAGGACCTACAGAAGCGTGATCGGGCTCGCCGACGGGGCGGGGGCCGATTCGCTCTTTTCCCGCCGCATGTATTCCAGATACGCGGTGAAGCTGCCGGTGTTTGGCCTGAAGTCCGACATCGCCTGCCTTGATTATAAGGGTTGCCGCGCCGATTTATTTCCGTTTCGGTCAGTTTTCTGAGTTGCCGCTCATGTCAGGGTATCTCAATCGTGGATTCAGAACTTGCGGGAGGGCAGCTTTCGGCTGGCAAATGCGTGCCCTGCGGTCGACAGGTGCGAATTTTTTTGGCTCCGGAGGCGCATCCTGATCCTGGAATCGTTTCCGGCCTTAGCGGCCCGAATCGAAGGCAATTTTGACCAGCGCCTCGCAGCTTTCACACTGTTCCTGCTCGAGCACCTGCTCCAGCACGAAGTTCGATTCGACGTAGACGGTCATCCACCCGTGCTTACCTCAATGCGGGCGCGGCTCAAAGCGTCAAGCAGGCCGGAGTCGGACAACCACTTTATCGAGGAATCCTCTTTGGCGCGTGCTTTACCCGACTGCGACAGGTCGACGAGCCACGTGAACAGGATCATTTCCAGAGCCGAGCCGGTAGCCTTCTCCGGAGTCTGTTTGAACCTCTCGAAGTATGGCTTCAGCTCAGACGCGGCGTCGATGGTGAACTGCGGGTATTCTTCGTTGACTTCCGAATCGTTCTGCGCCCAAAAGTACATTCGCTCGGGCGTTGCAATCAGGAAGAAGGGCGCGTGGGGCAGCGAGCCCTCCGCCATCAGATTCTGCCTGAAACGCGCGGCCCAGGATTCCGAAGTCGGACGCTGGCCCTTCACCTCGACGAGAAGCAACGGCTCGCCGTTGTGGCTATACGCGATGAAATCAACGGCTCGGCTGGACACGGGCATAGCGGAGGGCCTCACCTCAATTGGCAGGCGGATCGAGACGGGGAAGTCGGCTTGGGTCGGGGAGCGGTCTGGAAGTAGATGGTCCAGCCTCACCCCGCCTAATTTACCAGTGGTCCATTTCTTCGGATCGGCAACAGCCGAATCCGATGGCGGAAGGAGTCCACGGTAACGAGGGCACCGGCTTCGAGGTGTGGTTCGGCCGCCCGAATCGCGCGGAGAACAATATTGCCGATTGCGGATGGCAAGACGTCCTGGCAGCGAACTTGAACGACACTGGGGCTTTTTGTCCGCAAGGCCGCGAGAAGCATGCCGAAATCCAAGTCGTGCGTGAAAACGATCCAGCCGTTGGCCGCGGCGAAATCGATGATCTCGTAATCAGCAGCGTCCGGCTTACCAACCGCCGACCAGTGGACTGCCTCCAAACCCTCGCTGGCGAGGAAGGGGACCCACAGTGGGCTCAGGTTCATATCGATCAGAAGCTTCATGCGGCCGGCAGCGGCACTTCGATTTCTTCGACGCGCCACGCGGCATATGACAATGCCTGACGGATGTCCTCTTCTTCAAGATACGGATATCCGGCCAAAATCTCGCTGAAAGCGTGGCCCGAGGCCACCAACCCCACGATCATGCCGACGGTTACGCGCATTCCGCGCACGCACGGCTTGCCGCCCATGACTCCGGTGTTTCGGGTAATTCGATCCAAGCCGGGCATATCGTTTCACCTCATTGTAGACAAAAACGCTGTTCCGCCGCGGGTGAACCTTTCCATTTTCTTGTTGATTTGCCCCGCGAAGCCGGCTTCGCGACCCGCCTTGGAGATATCGATGCCATGGTCGCGATCAGGCTATCCTTCAAGCACAGAGGGTCCCATGACCGTCTACGTTGAACCTGCCGCCAGAGATCGAGCGGGCCTTCCAGGGCGAGGCTCAGGCCAGAGGCCTTTCGCTCGACGAGTTTCTGAGCGAGGTGATCTTCTCAGTCCGCAGTCGCCGCCTCTTTGTCCGCCCAAACGCATCCGCCGGGAACGGGAGAGCGGCAATCCTCGGACGCTCTAACTGAAGCTGTCTCTCGATTCTTCCAGCCGACCGAAAAACGTATCAGAATAGGAATCATGCAGCGTTTCGATCGAGTCACGTGGAGCCCGAATCAGATGAATGGCCAGCCGTGTATGCGAGGGATGCGGTTGACTGTGCGGCGCGTTGTAGAGTCCGTGGTGCAATATCCGATCCGGGATGACCTCTTCCGCAATTATCCGGAATTCGAGCCGGAGGACGTTCAACAGGCGCTGGTGTTTGCCGCGGCCAACCTCGAAGACGCAGCCAGGGAAACAATCGCCGCTTGAGTGGCGCGCGCACCAACCGGATAGCCCTCGATCAGGGCGTTCACGCGACACGGCCGCCTTGCTACGCGAACGCGGATATCAATACACGCACGCCGGCACGCACGTTGGCGAGGTCGAGATGTCAGCCGCAATACTCAGGCAACCGGTAATCCGGCGTGAAACTTCCCGGGCGCCCGGACCGTGGCAGCCTTCAGTGTCCGGGACGGGGTGATCGCAGGAAAGCGTATACTACTAATAATTCTATCTGGACCGATTGCTGGACCCCTTGACCGAAGCGTTGACGCCTGAATCGGCTTCTGCTCTTCTTAACCTTCGTGCAGATCCGGATCTGGAGGCGCGAATCGAAGAGTTGCGCCGCAAGGCGAATGAGGGAACGCTCACGGCCGCCGAGGATGCGGAGTACAAAGACTTTATCGAGGCTGTCGATATCGTTTCCATAATGCAGGCAAAGGCCCGCCGCGTCCTGTCGCGACAGGCTGCGTAATTGGACCAGCGAACTCGCGGACTTGTGCGCGCGAGGGCCGGGAACGCGTGTAAATATTGCCGCCTGCCCCAGTTGGCAACGCCCCTGATTGCCTTCCATGTGGAACACATCGTGCCGAAACAGCACGGCGGTTCAGACGACCCTGCCGGCCTCGCGCTTGCCTGTGATCGATGCAATGGGTACAAGGGGCCCAATTTGACGAGCGTCGATCCCGATACGGGAGCGCTGGTTCCCCTGTTTCATCCGCGCAAGGATTCCTGGGGCGATCATTTCATGTCACAAGATGGCTACGTGTTTGGGATGACGCCGGTTGGACGAGCGACGGTTCGTCTCTTGAATATGAACGCCACGCGGCGCGTCGAACTGCGCCAGTCAACGGGATCGGCGAGCGGCCGGGAACCGGGAGGCGCGCTGGGCTAAACTGGGGCGAAAGTCACGGGGTTGATCCAGCAGTGGAGAGAAGGCGACCGGAACTTTCCCCGCATCAGATGACGCCGTCGTAACGGAAGGATAATGTCTAATAGAGGCACTCGATGGCAACCACCATCAGACCAGAGGACGAGCAACTGATCGCCGAGGTTATGCGGACCGGGGCGTATCAGAACGCGGATGAAGTGATTGCGCGAGCGCTCGAAGTTCTCCGCTCCGAAGAAGAGTGGCTGGATGAACCCCGATCGGCTAGCGGCGAAAAGATCGACCGGGCTTTTGAGCAGTTCGAACGCGGCCACCTCTTCTCCGCCGAAGCGCAGAACGACTTATTCGAGATCTGGCGACGCATTGCGAGCGACAACCTGGCGCTGGCCGAACGGATCGACAACGAATTTCACGACCTGTTTTGCTTCGTTGGCCAGGATGCCGCGCCAGGGCACGTTCGCAAAGACCTCACGCGCCGACCCGTCCTTTTCTTCCCTCTTTACTCGTTCCTCGTCGTCTATCAAGCTGAGGTAGCGCCGATCCGCATCATGGCCGTACTGCGTGGGAAGCGTAACTTGAAATTGTTTCTAAGGAAGCGACTCTGACATTGGCGCGAGTTCCTGCAACCAGGTACGGGATTGGCCCCCGGCGTCAACCCTTTTTTCATATAATTTTCAGGTGCCGACAAAGGTGTCACAGGAGACCATGGCGAACGTCTACGTCGAAGCTCCCCCGGCCAACAGCGAACGCGACTCTCCAGAAAGTACACGGACAGACCCTTTGTTTTCAGTGGGCAGTACCGGCGGCGAGACCGCCGGCGCTCCCGGAATTCATCGATCCGCCGGGTACTTTCCGATATCCTTCCACCCGCCGGCACAGCCGGGCCGACGCTGAAGTCGCGTGTACCTTGCCGCACCGTGGTTTCCGTGTGGAAAGGCTATTGACCCTGTGGCTTCAAATGGGTTGCCAGGAAGGCCCTTCGTATCGCAACGCCACGCCTAAAAGCAGAGGTCCCAAAAAAACAGAGTAAACTTGAACCATGTGTTTTTGCTCCGTTGTGTGGCGGACGCTGGCGATCTCCAGCGCTGCAGTCGCAATCTCTCTCGCGCAATCCGGCGGCCAGCAGCCGCAAACGGCCGCAGAGTTGACTCAGCACGACGCGCCTCTCACCTTCAGCACCGGGGTAAATCTGGTGCTGGTGCCGGTAGTCGTCCGCGATGCGCAAGGGCGCGCGATCGGCACTCTGCAAAAGGAAGACTTCCAGCTTTTCGATAATGGCAAGCTGCAGCCAATCGCGAAGTTCGCGGTCGACAAGGCGGAAGAGCCGCCGGTCCTGCCGAACACGTCGATCGAGACGGATGCGAACGGCAATGCTCAGGCGAGGCCGGGCACGCTCGCCGCGCAGCCGATCGCCGGGCACTTTATCATGTGGCTCTTTGACGATGTTCATCTGAGCTTGGGCGACCTGGCGCAAACGCGCGCCGCGGCGAAACGCGTGCTAAAGGAGTCTTTCGCGCCCGGCACACGGGCCGCCATCTATACCACTTCCGGCCATAATTCCCTCGACTTCACCGACGACCGGGACAAGCTGGACGCAACTCTCGACCTGATCCAGACGTGGCCGACGGTGCCCAAGGACGCATTCTGCCTCGATGCCGGCTACTTCCAGGCCGACCGCGTTATCAACGCGAACGATCCGGAGGCTACCCTAGCCGCGCAGGTCGATTTCCTGTCCTCGTGCCCGGAAGCAGCCCCCGCGGTCACCGCGACCAGCCAAGCGGCCGCTAACCCGGCTGTGGTGGTGAGCTACGTCCGCACTGCGATTGCGGAGCCTCTAAGAATGGTCCTCCTGAAGGAGGTCGAAGTCGGCTTTCAGGACACACGGAACAGCCTGCTTGTTCTGAAAGGGCTGGTCCGGCGCATGTCGGCCATGCCCGGCAGCCGCACTATTGTTATGGTTTCCCCGGGATTTTATCTGGTGACCGATCATCGAACCGACGAATCGGACATCATCGATACCGCCATCCGGAATAATGTCGTCATTAGTTCGCTCGACGCGCGCGGGCTCTATAGTCTTACGCCCGGCGGGACAGCGGACACCTCAGGCCGCGTTATCGATCCGAACACGATCAACATCAAAGCCAGCTTCGAGCGCCAGGCCGCTCTCGCCAATATGGACGTCATGCAGGAGTTCGCCTCGGCCACCGGAGGCTCCTTCATCCATGACGATAACGATTTCGTCGGCGGACTGAAGCTGGTCGCGGCGCAGCCGGAATACATCTACGTGCTGGGATTCGCTCCGCAGAATCTCAAGCTCGACGGCAGCTACCACAAGCTGAAAATCGTGCTGAAGAACGGCGCGGCGCTGCAGATCCAGGCTCGACGCGGCTATTTCGAGCGCAGGCATCTGGCCGACCCCGCCGAGCAGGCAAATGAAGAAATCAAGGAAGCTTTCTTTTCGCGCGATGAAATCCGCGAACTGCCGGTGGAGTTCAACACACAGTTCTTCCGGACCGGCGATTACAAGGCCCGGCTCTCCATTCTGGCGCGCATCGACGTCAGACATCTGCGCTTCCGTAAAACGGACGGCCGCAACGATAACATATTGACGGTCGTGGGAGGCCTGTTCGACCGGGATGGAAAGTTCGTGACCGGCACTCAGAAAATCGTGGACCTGAAACTCAGGGACCAGACACTCGATCAGCTTCCCGAGTCGGGCATCACGGTGAAAACAAATCTGGACGTGACCAGCGGCGACTACATTGTCCGGCTGGTGGTGCGGGATTCCGAAGGACAAGTTATGTCGGCGCTCAACGGCGCCGTTGTAATTCCGTGATTGGACCGAGAGACGATAGTGCGGTACACGCGGCTGAAAGTCGCATTTACCCTGTTCTCGTAAAAGTGAGCAGTATTGGATTGGACCGGGTTTAAACGAATCCGAGGAAGCCGTAGCCGGCCGACGCCCAATTCGGCCAGTTGGGAAGATGTATGCCAGATCGGCGGGTTGAAGGCCGCCGGACGCAAACCAATTGGCCAGGGTGACACCGTATTGGTCGACCGGGGTGGTTGGAATCCAGGTGCCGCGATCCGCCGAGTCGTCCGGCCCGCCGAGCACGAGACGCGGGTACGTTCCGTAGATGCGGCCGCCGGCGACCGGGCCCATGATCAGCGTATGCTCGCCCCAGCCGTGATCGGTTCCCGCGTTTCCGTTCGGCTGGAAGGTGCGGCTGAAGTCGGACTGGGTGAAGGTGACCACATTCCTGCCATAGCCGAGCGTCTGGCTGATGTAAGTATCGAATGCCGACATCGCCGTGCCCAGATCGGAGAACAAACCGGACTGAGTCGCAAGCTCGGTCGAGTGCGTGTCGTAGCCGCCCTGGGAGACGAAGTAGATCTGACGCTTGGCGCCGAGTGTCCGATTCAGCTGGATCAGCGTCGCGACCTGCGCCAACTGGCTCCCGACATCCGTGTTCGGGAAGCCGGCGACAGTCTGGCGTCCGTCCGGCAGTACAGCGACATTCGCAAGCACACTGCTCTCGTCCCGATTTCCGCGGCTGTTGCGCTGGCGCCTGCTTTGCTTGGCCCGTACGCCGTCGGCGCCTAGTCGGTTACCCGACGGACTCAGGAGAAGGCGTGCGGATCGCCGCAGGCGCGACGGCCCTGGACGTTCTCATCCTCGTTTGCCGGCCGACGATTGCCCCCTTGCGCATGTGGCGCTTTGACAGCAGCCGCGGTGTTGGGTTGCCCGATACCTGCGCGCCGCGCCATGCGGGTCGATCCCGTCGCTGGGGCGCGCGCTTATGACGTACGTCTGCATGACGCGAGTCTGCGCTGGCGCCCCCACGCGGCCCCGGCCAGAACAATCGGCATGCACAATGAGGCGGAACCCGCGATGCCACCATCGAAGATCGGGATCGGGACCAGATTGTAGATCGCGAGAAGGATCGCAAACATCAGGCACGCAGCCAGTTCGCGTCCGGGAGCCCAGCGGGCCAGCATCCGGCCGGTCCCGAGCGAAGTCAGCAGCATCGGCGCGTTGAACCAGATTATCCATCCTATAGAGCCCAAATGAAGAGGACGGCCAGTCCAGTAGGCCACCATAAAGAACGCCAGTCCATCCAGCGCGGCGCGAAGATAGTCGACCGCAATGAGGATGGCCATCCCGAGGAATGACAGGCCCACGGCACGCGCGGGTTCTTCAGCGACGTCACGCCAAAGAAGTGAGGCGGCTGTGCGTAAGACACTAAACCAGAACCAGACCGCGCCGCGAGCCTGTGCACCTTCCAGCAGATCTCCCGCAGTGGACGCGGCGCGATCCCGGCTGGTGACCAGAGCAAGAATCCATTCCGCAACGTAAATGCTACGCATAGGTAACTCCGGGGAGGTGGCAGCCCTCCAGCAGCCGCCGATAAGATTGTTGCGCTCGCGCGATCGCCGCAAGACCCTTCGGGCTGAGGGTGAAATAGCGTTTGGCGCGGCCTCCGCGCTGGGGAGTAGGATCGCCTAACAGCGAGGAAACCAATCCCTTGTCCTCCAGGCGCTCCAGCGTCGTATAAAGCGCGCCCGGCGCTGGTTCACGACCCGCGCAAGCCTTGATTTCCGCACCAATTGTCACACCGTAAGCATTTTCGCCCAGACGCAGAATCGCCAGAAGGACGACCTGCTCGAATTCTCCCAGGGAGGACGCTGCGGCCATTTAAACTACATAATGGAGAAAATTGTCCCGGGTTGTCAAGTCGCCCCACTTATGAGTTCCTGGCCGATGCGAACGCGGCGGCAGTAGGGGTCATCCCGACGTCATCGTACCGCTTGCGATTTGGTACGAAGCGCGCAATAAAAGCCCGTGCGGCGGACTCCGCGTTGTGCTCGCGTTCCCCACCGGGCTGTGCTTCAGCACGACGACGCGAGTCCTTCGAGAAGAAGAAGGAATACGTGCATTCGAGCAAGCCGCAAAAGAGCCGGACCAGGGGGGCCGGCGCGGACGAGGGCGTCCGCCCCGCAATGCAGCGCTGCCGATTCGGCGCGGCTTGCAGGGAAATTCGGGTGAAGTAGTACAGACGAGAGTAGTTTGCTAATGTGAACCTGTGCGGATGACGGATCGGTTGGCATTACCCTGCCTGCTGGCTGTATGCGCGGTTGGCGCGCCCACGCCGACATCACAAAAAGTCATCGCCGAATATCTGCAGGCGCAGGGTGACGCGAAGGCGATCGCCCGCATCCGCACTGAAACCATCGCGGGCGATTTGACGGAAGAATCGACCGGCAAGACCGGTTCCTGGTCGTTGATAGCCCAGGCCCCCGACCGCTTCTACACCGAAATCATCGCCGGGCCGGATCGCACGGTGGAGGCATATAACGGCATGTCGCCCTGGGGCCAGGATTCGCCGGAAGGCGCCCGCACTCTGACCGGTGACGCGGCGGCGCGGACCGAAGCCGCCGCTCGCTTCTGGAACGAGCGCCTGGCCGACGTGAAGAAGTCCAAACTTAGTCTGGAGTTCATGGGCATCGAAAAGGTACGGGGCCGGGACACATGGCACATCCGGGTATCGTCCGGCCCCGGCATGACACGCGAATTGTATTTCGATGCCGGGACACATCTGATTGCGCGTGAGGTTCTGCCCGACGCACAGCTCGACTACGACGACTACCGGCCGGTTCAGGGCATTCAAACGCCGTATCGCATCGAACTGCGCCGCGGCGGGCACGTATACAGGATCGCGGTCACCCGCGCCGAATTCGATTCGGCCGTGGACGATTCCGTTTTCAACTTCCCGCGCCCCTCGACGACTCCTTTGCCGGACGTCGCCACGCTGATTCATGAAGTGACGAAAAACCAGAAAATCATCGATGAATTGCAGAAGCAATACACCTGCCACGTGACCGAAGAGGAGGAGAGTATCGACTCAAAAAACCGGGTAAGGTCGACGACGATCCGTGAGTATGAGGTATTCAATATCGCCGGCGAAGAAGTGCGGCGCCTCCTCGTGAAGAACGGGAAGCCCCTCGCCGGCAATGAGAGGAAGAAGGAAGACGATCGGTTCAACAAGGAGTTCGAGAAGTATACGAAGCAGGCTGCCGAAGCCGCCCGCGATCCCAGGAAGCAGGCGCTGCAGGAGGCTAAAGACGATGCGCAGATCTCGGATTTTCTGCGCGCCGTCCGCTTCACTAACGCGCGGCGCGAACGATTTCGCGGGCAGGACGTGATCGCCGCCGATTTCGGCCCGAACCCGGATTACAAACCGAGGAAGGCCATCGAGAACGTCATTCACCAGATGACGGGAGGGATCTGGATCGACGAACAGGCTCGCGAGGTCGCGCGGCTGGAAGGGCATTTCAACGCCAGCGTCAGGATTGGCGGTGGGGTGGTGGCGTCGCTCGACCAGGGATCGCGTTTCGTGTTCGAGCAGGCGAGGGTCAACAACGAGGTCTGGCTGCCGACCTACGCCGAGGTGCACCTCGGCGGACGATTACTGGTCCTGAAGGTGACAGCGAACCAGATCGATCGCTACACGGATTACAAAAAATTCCACGCGGACTCGACCTTCGTCCCGGACCCGAATTGACGACTCCGTCCGACGTTGACCCGGATGCCGGGGAGACGAATTGAGCCAGTGCCGGCGATTGGTAATCGGCGCGTGACGCGATTTCCCGCCGGCATTTTCCGCCGTAGTGGCCGCGGCCTCGCCGGCTTTTCGCAAGCGCTGGTCAATTCGGCAACGATGCTCGCGCACCGGATCGCCGAGTTGGAAAAACAGATCGAGCCGGCGACGGCGTAGCGTTCGCGCCCGCGATCTGTACCAGCGGGCCGGAAGCCGCGTGTCCCCCCGCTCTCTGAAGCATACCTGCCGAAGCAACACCGGTCCGCACGAAGGACTTCTCGCAATCCGCGCTCGAGGGACCGTACATGCTTCCTTCCATGTAAGCCAGCCCGGGGCATCGCGAACATGAGCCAACATGTCCGCAAGTGGAACAGACCGGCAGATCGCGCGCCCGAATGGCCCGGACTTCAGTGAAGCCCGCCGAACCCTGCCAGATGTCAAGAAAACGATTTTGCCGGACGTTCCCGCAGGCCAGCGGAAACTGAACGCACGGGTAAACGTCTCCATGGGGCGAGATGTAGCTGGACGAATGGCCCGCGCTGCATGGCGTTCCGTCGAGAACATCGTCGTCGACCGGGCCCGGCGGCGCGGTGAACGCGGCCAGGTCGCCTACCAGGGACTCAGTTTCGAAAATTTTTCTGAGATCTTCCCGGCCGATATTCAGATCGAGGATGGAGCGGTCGCCGTTGAGATGCGGCGTGATCGTGGGATCGATCGTAAATTCCGCGCCCGCTTCCCGCGCCATGGTTTGCACACCCTCGAAAGCTCCCTTGTTCGGCTTCATCAGGACGCAGGCGATCACGACGTGAACGCCCCGCGCGCGCAGCAGCCCGACAGCCCGCAGCGTTTTCTCAAGAGAGCCCGGGACTTTGGTGATCGCATCGTGTACCTGCGGCACGTGCGAATACACGCTGATCTGCACCTGATGCACGCCCAGCTCCGCGATGCGCGCCGCTTCCTTTTCACCGATCAGCAGGGCGTTCGTCTTGAGCTTGATATCGAAGCCCCGGAGGCGCGCGTGTTCGACGATCGCGAAAAGGTCCTTGCGCAGAAAGATCTCTCCGCCGCTGAGGGTCAGGAACATGGTCCCCGCGTCCGCCATTTGATCGAGCAGGTCGCGCAGTTCGGCCAGACTCAGCTCGGCCGCGTCGTCGTGATCGAGATAGCAGTGGATACATCGCTCGTTGCAGCGCCAGGTCAAATCGATATGTACGCTGAGCGGAATGGCCATGTCCATGGCGCGACGGTTCAGAGATTCCAGAAGTCCCATGGGTTGTCGTGGATCTAACCAGCCTCCGGTTCCGCCTGGAGAGTCAGGATCGAGTGTTCGGCGAGAGATCGGGCAAACTCGCCGGCGTCGCGCAGGGCATCTTCCAGGTGGACATCGAACGCGGGTAAAATATCGCGCTCGACAATGTCCCGCAGCGTGCTCTTGCCGTCGGCGGCGAGCCAGATGGCGGTGGCCGTCTCGTTCAGGTTGAAAAGCGTCGAGTCGGCGGGGTTCATGATGATGGCTTCGCCGCGGAAGACGCGCGCGGCGAGGTTGGGAGCGCGCCTCGGATAGTATTCGGTCACTGGATCCATTCCCATACTCGCGCATCCGGCAGAAACGACAACTCAAAGACGCCGACCGATTCCACAAACTCGCAGACCGTGTCGAACAGGCGGCGCGCCAAAACGGAATCGTCGGCGAAAAACAGGATATTGCGCAGCAACGAACGCGCCGCGACTGCCGCGTTCAATTTCCGAATTCGATTCTCGGTTCCGTGTTTCAGCAGGAAGAGCGCTTCCACCGAGGCGTTGCGATTCTCGCCGGCACGGGCCAGTTCTCCCGCAAAGGGCGTCCCAAATGCCTTCCACGAGCCGCCGACCTTCCGCACGTAGGAGATTTCGTCCGTCAGAAGGTGCGCGCCGGCGGGTGCGAGCCTCGATATGGTTGTCTTGCCGGCGCCGGACGGTCCAGTAAAGACGAATGCCCGATCCGCGCGAATCACGCTCGCCGCATGCAGCAGGAATCCGGATCGTTCGGCGAGCTGCAATGAGTGGATGATCCGGATCACGGAATCGAGGCCGTGCCGGCTGGCGTTCTGCCGGACGATTCCCGTCCGCGTCAACGCATCGTAAGAGGCGTGAAAATCGCCTCGGTCCATGATCCAGCGGTTGCCCTCGTTGCGCACCCGAATATCGGCGTCGGGATCCGTCAACGCGGGCGGCGTTAAATCGACCGTCAGTTGAATCGAAGCCGAAGACTCCGGTTGAATGAAGCCGGCGTATTGCGTTCGCAGGACTTGTTCAAAGGCCGCGTCGGTGGTAGAAACCTCGATCCCCGTGCCGCCGATAACGACATTCATGCCGGCCCAACCATCCTTCCCAGCAGTTCCGGCGCGCCGGCGGGTGTGTCGTTGTGTCCGTGATTATCGCCGCGGGTCACGAACAACGTGCCCGATGGCTCATGCCGGATTTCCACGAGGCGATGAAGCCGAAGCCCGGTTGAGGTCTTCAAAAGCACGATGTCACCCTTCATGACTTGATCCGGCGCCGCCTGTCGCACCGCTATATAACTCCCCGGCCGGATGGTCGGCAGCATACTCGTGCCCTGAACCCGCATCCGCAGTTTTCCCGATCGGCGCAGGCTCTCGACCGCAAGATCCAGTACGACCTGATGACGATCGACATGCGCCATTTGCTTTATTGTAAGGTTTGGTGTTCGAATCGGGCGAAGAAAAAATGCTGCTGGCCTGCGTGAGATGGGCGCTCGGCGTGACGCCTTTGTGCGCAATCCCACCGCTCGCGAACGAAGTTCGGGATTGGCAGCTTTTCCTCGATCTCGCTGCCGCGCACGGATTGCAGCCTGTGGCGGCCGATTGCCTGCATCGCAGTTCCTCGGATATTCCCGATGGCGTCTCAGGGATTCTCGATAAGGCGCTGCGCGAAAATGCGAAACGTGTTTTGATACACACCGCCGAGCTGGTCAGGTTGACGCAACTGCTGGACAGCGCGGAGGTGCGCGCGGTCGCTTTGAAAGGGCCAGTCCTGGCGCACGCGTGTTATGACGAACCCGCGCACCGGATGATGAGCGACCTGGATCTGCTGGTCCGCCGCCAGGACCTGAGCCGGGCCACCCAAATTCTCGTGAACGCCGGTTACATCGAGGATGGCGATCAGCATCTGCGCGCCTGTCGCGCGGCGTTTCGCCGGTGGTACAACGCAATCGGTTTCCTGCATCCCGAGAGCCGTGTCCGTGTGGATCTGCACTGGGCTTTTGCGCCGTCCGGTTTCCCCGGAAAGTTGGATCCGGACGAGCTGATCGGAAGGGCGCGGCACGTCCTGGTGGACGGGTATCCGGTAAGGTCGCTGTCGCCGGAAGATAATCTGATCTTCCTCTGTGCGCACGGAGCCAAACACGAATGGTCGGGTCTGAATTGGGTTGTCGATATCAGCGTACTGATTCAGCGATCGAGCGGACTGCCCGCACTGCCATCGGCAGCGCCCGGCATGGAACAAATGGTCTGGATTGGACTGCTGCTTGCCGACTTCCTTTTGGACGGAAGTGTTCCCCGCCTCGCGAGTCTGGTCCGCCAGGCGCCACCCGCGGCGAAACGCGCGGCGATGACGTTTCTCGCTCGATTCGGTTCGGGCCGAGTCGCGGAAGAGCGCCTCTGGAGCCGTTTGGGGCTGCTCTACGCCGTGAGCGGGAGCGCGCGCTCGTGGGCCGGCTCCGTGCTGGCACAGATCGTCGTGCCGGAGGAGGCCGACTGGGCCAGCCTTCGCATCCCATGGCGGAGCGTCTTTTTTCTGTATTACCCCTGGCGTCTGGCAAGGCTCGGCTGGAAGTGGAGGCCGCGGCGGGCGCGCGCTTAATTCAGGCCCGATTGAGTCAGCTTGATCGCGCAATTACCGGTTGTGTTTGTGCCGCCCGTATAAACGGTGCAGGGGGCGCCGGCGCCCGGCGGTTTCCGGCTCAGGAAGTATATATCGGTCGCGCTGGTAAGGCTGCCGCTGACATTGTCGATGACGATTCCGCTCGATCCGCCGGGAGACGGGAAGTTCGCCAGGGCCGTGGCCGGAAATGAGCTTGTGATGTCGAACGAAAAAATACACCCTGTCGAATCCCCGCCAAAGGCACAGTTTGCCCTGACGCCGGCAAAGAGATAGTCCTTTCCGGCGGTTTGGTTGTAGACCTCTGCCAGAGAGGAACAGACCGGGGCGCGGCCCGACACAGTGCCGGTTGTCAGGTCGAGCGGGCCGAAACTGGCAGTACCCGTTTTCATCCCAGTGGCTGTAAACCCGGCGGCCCAAAGTGTCCCGAAGTGTCCATCGCCGTTCTCGCCGCAGGCGTACAACTTTCCGGTAGCCGGGTTGTTGTAGTAAGCGTTGTCGAAGGCGCCGGCGTAAAGTTTTGTCGGGCGGCTGCCGCCCGCGCCGCTGATATCCGCGACATTGAGTACGCTCAGCGTCGTATTCGACTGGACGATGGTAGCTCCCTTATAACTGTCCCTGCTCCACGCGAAGGCAAAGACCCATCCATTCGTCGAATCCACAATGGGCCCCTCGAGTGTCGAACCGGCTCCCGCTCCCGCACTGATGGTCTGGCTGCCGCTGCCGACGCACGGCGGCGATCCCCATGCGCAGCTCCCGCCCGAATCGGCTCGCGTGCGAATGTAATAAAGCTTCGTCGGATCGGCCACGAACACATTACCCGAGACGGAGTCGAATACGGGCTCGGTCATCACACCCTCGCCCACAGTGAGCGGGTATCCGTCGACTACCTTGGGCGGATTACCGGGCGTCGCCGTAAATATGGGGTGAATGGCCGAAACATGTCCGCAGTCGTCGCTCACGTATGCGGTATCGCTGGTGTAATCGATATACGGAGAGGAGAGCTTTGCCCTCGTGGTGGAGTACGTGACGCTGTATTCGCAGGGTGCGACAGCCCCGTTGCCTGCGCAGTCGGCCAGAGCGCTCGAATTATAGGGCTTCGGAAACACGGCCGACGTATCGCCCGCCAGCCACTTGAGGATGTGGAATTGCGCTGACGAAGCGTGCTCGATAAAGGCGATTTGAGTTCCGTCCAGGGATAAGACAGGGGAGGTTGAAAGCTTGCCGCCGTCCTGGGAAGCGTTGTATGCGAACAGAACCGTCGGCGTGGTTCCGGCGCAGACACCCGT
>Ga0209167_10000709_pt1 | contig 22372 bp, 16 predicted proteins | sample Coa_R1_9_FD_187154 | JGI IMG/M metagenome (GOLD analysis project Ga0209167, IMG submission 187154) | Surface soil microbial communities from Centralia Pennsylvania, which are recovering from an underground coalmine fire - Coalmine... | ecosystem: Environmental > Terrestrial > Soil >... | reverse complement strand
GAGAAAAGCGCGTGAATTGGAACGAGTGAACTGCGACATTGTGCACCACCTTTCCGCTGCAATCATTTGATGCCGGCCGAAAGCCAACGTTTCATGTCTGCGCCCCGCTTATGGGGGGAGAGCTGCCCACTCCTTCCAAACCGCAGGGATCTCGAAATGAGGCTTCTCTGCCCGAAACCTTGGGCATGCACCGTAGTTGGGGTCCACTGGCAGGACTTCGAGCGGGCCTCGACCGGATTGGCGCGCCAGCCGCCTACACCTTCGGGGCCAAGACAACCTGGCGGGTCCGTTTACAGCATGATTCGGCTAGCCTATAGTGGAATGCTGGCGTAAGTCTTTTGTTCTGCTGTCGCTGAAAGGCCTGAATGCCGCGACAATTCCTCGGAGCGACGCCAAGACGCTGGCTCGAATACCTGATTGCCATCCTGCTGGGCAACGCGATTTACTATTTTTCGCTGGTACCTCACCTTCCCCAATCATTTCACCATCAAGGATTTCACGTCGATCTGGGGATGTTGTTGGATTTCGTGATATGTGCCAGCGTATACGGCCTGATTCGCGTAGCCGCCAGCCTGTAGCTTGCCCAAGTCTTTTTGCGCGACGGACTGCGTACCTGGCTCTCGCAGGGGGTGTGGTTTCGTGACTGGCGACACCCGTGCATTTATTCCACAAGGTCAACGTGCGCGGTGGGCAGAGGCGGGATCCGCGTGTCTCTTCTTTCCGCTAAGCCTTGCCTTTGCAATCGCGTTCGCAGGACCGCTGATCCTTCGCTGCATAAGGGGCGGGTGTATGTCCGATACTGGGAAAACCGCGGATTCAAGTGCTCACGAACGGCCAGTCCAGCCGTCTATCTCTACGGAACCTGTCCGCTGCCACGGACAGGAGGAAAAGCTAGCGGGAGGAAGCAAACCCGCTCGAGATGCGGAGGGCAGGCTTCGCCGGTCCGAAACAAAGGCGCCGCTTGGGACCGAATCGCAGCCGTTGGAACCGATGGGGATGAGCGTCGCGTTCGAGGGAGATGCGCGCCAGGCAGCGGCGGCGAAGGTCGCGGAAGAGCACAGGCTCATTCGGAAGGCGCAGGCAGGGGACCGCGCGGCATTTGAGGATTTGGTGCGTCGCTATGATCGCGACGTATTACGGCTGGCGCTGAATCTGGTCCGGCGCCCCGAAGACGCGCGCGACATCTACCAGGAAAGCTTCCTGCGCGCCTACCGGAACGTGCACCGCTTCCGCTTCGAATGCAGCTTCTACACGTGGATGTACCGGATCGTGACGAACGTCGCGCTCGACCATCTGCGGCGGAAATCGAGTCGACGCGAGGACCAAGCACCGGCGATTGAAGCGGCCGACGGCAACCCGGGAGATTTCTTCGACCGGCAGCCGGAGTTGAGGGCGGCAGCGAATCCGGAGCGAAACCTGTTGGGGCGAGAGTTGGCGCAGCAAATCGCGGCAGCCTTGAACGAGCTTTCGCCGCGCGAACGGATGGTCTTTGAGATGAAGCACTATCAGGGAATGAAGCTGCGGGCGATTGGCGATTTGCTGGGGACGTCCGAAGAGACCGCGAAAAATTCCTTGTTCCGGGCAACAAGAAAATTGCGTGCCAATCTGGATTTTCTGAGGTAAGGTCGCGCCCAAAATGGACCGAGACATTCGCAATTCGAGCCAGCCGTGCAGCGATATGGATCCGCTGCTGATTCTGTTCGCGGCCGGCGAGGAACTGGATCCGGCGGAACAGGCCGAAGTCACCGAGCATATTGCGCATTGTTCAACTTGCGCGGCGGCGCTCGAACGCGAGAAGAGTTTGCTTCGGGCTTTTGCGTCGCACCGCGCTGAGCCCGACGCCGCTTTGCTGGCGAGTTGCCGCGCGAAGCTGCAAGACGCGCTGGATCGAGACGAAGAGGGATCCTGGCGGAAGAGAATAGCGATCCTGATTCCGGCGAGCTGGATTTCGCCGCGGCCGGCGTGGAGCGCGGCGCTGCTCCTGCTGCTCGGTTTTTCGGCCGGCGTTTACGGTCCTCGATTGCTGCACCGTTCCACGGGGGCGCCCGTTTCGGCAGCGGCCGCAAACGATGCCTCCGACGGCGGGGCGGCCACAACCGGTGATTCCGCTCTCTCCGCGCTTGACCTTCACACGGCTGACGTTTCGGGTATAAATGTGATTCCGGCGGGAGGCAGCGAACCGCCGGAAGTGGAGTTGCAGCTCAAGGCGCAGCGGCCGCTGACGGTTCATGGCACAGTCGATGACAGCGATGTGAAGCGCGTTCTGCTGTACGTTCTGCGCAATGCCGATCGCTTTGACCCGGATGTCCGCATCAACGCCGTCGATCTTCTTCGCGCGCGCAGCAACGATCCGGACGTGCGCTCGGTGCTCTGCCAGGCTGTTCATACCGATCGCAACACGGCGGTCCGATTGAAGGCGCTCGAAGCGCTGAATGGCGCGGAGCCTCACGACATCGTCCGCGAAACTCTTCTCGATGCGCTCGACGATCAGAATCCCGGCGTGCGCATTGAAGCCATCAACGCGCTGCAGTCCATGGCCGCCAAGGGGCAGGTGGTTTCCGACGATCATCTGCTTTCCGTATTGCGTAACCGTATGCGGACGGACCCGAACACCTACATTCGGCTGCAAAGCGCCGCGGTCATGCGTGATCTGGGGCCGCGGCAGAAGTTCTGAACATGCCCTCGCCTGGAATCCTCGCAGGTATCCCTTCACGCCCGCCGCAGAGGGCTGGCAGCAATTCCTGGAGAATTGATCTACCGCCGATCTTGATGGCCGGTTTGCTGTTCGCCGGAGCCGCCATTCCAGCGGCCGGAAACGCGATGCACCGGCGGACCAGCGGGCCACACGTGACTTCGCAGCTCAGCGGAAGCGTTGCCGCACGCGAAGGTGGCCACCTCCGCGTCGTTACGCAACTCGGGAATGTGGTCATCCACACGCGCGGTTCCGGGAAAATCGACTACATCGTTCGCCTCGAGGCAGACGGCGACAGCAACGATGCCAGGGAGCTTCTGAAGCAATTCCGCATTGACGCTCGCGAGATGCCCGATGGCGCGTACATCAGAGGTACTGCTGCCGGGCAGCAGTGTTGCGGGCGGCTGTGGGTAACGATCACCTTGAACGTCCCGAAAAACTACAGCCTCGACGTTTCAACGGGCGGGGGAAACATTGAAACGGACGACGTCGACGGGCGGGTAGCGCTCTATACGGCAGGCGGAAACATCTCGGCCGGGAATATCGCCGGGTCGGCGCGGCTCGTGAGCGAAAGCGGCGGGCATATTTCGGTTAGGAACGTCGCGGGCGATTTGATGGCGGACACGGGAGGCGGCCACATCACTACGGGTATCGTCTCCGGTAGTGCGAATTTACATACCGCGGGGGGGCACATTCACGCCGATTCGATTCAGGGAATCGCGCACCTCGATACGGGAGGCGGCAACATCACGCTGCAACATTCGGGCACGCAACTGACGGCCCGAACGGCTGGCGGAGAGATCGAGGTGGGCGAAGCGGCGGGACTGGTGCGCGCAAAGACGGGCGGCGGCGGAATTCGCGTGGTACGCCTTTCGGGTCCAACCGACCTGCAGACGACGGGGGGAAGCATTTACCTCACTCAGGTGGACGGATCTGTGAAGGCGACGGCCTCCGCAGGCGGTATTACGGCATGGTTCGGTTCGCCCGCAAAACACGAGGGATCGTGCGACTTTCAGTCGAACGACGGCGATATTGTCCTGTACCTGCCGCGCCTGCTGCCCGTAACGATTGATGGCCGGATTCAGATGGGCGACGACCACCGCGTGATCGTCGATCCCGCGTTTCCCCTGAAAGTGAGCTACGACGACAGCAGGAATGGCGAGCGCATGGTTCGCGTGGAGGGTGCTCTGAACGGCGGCGGCGAAGTAATCCATCTTCGGACCGTGGCAGGGAATATCCGGCTCGCTCTCAGCGACCAGAACCAGCAACTGCGACTTTACAAGGAACAGATGCTGCAGTTGCAGCGCCAACTCCAAATGCAATTTCGCATGCTTGAGCAGTGGCAAAAGGCGCACGAGGACGCGGCACCGCAATAAGCGTTCGCACGAATCGCGCAAACCTGCGCAACGGGATTTTCGGTCCGGGAGAAAAAAGGGCGAAAGCCCAGGAAGAAACTGTCAGAGCGGGGGTGCCCTGTGCAGAAGAATTCGACTGGTGGCGGATCCGGGATTCAGTTCGTGCGGAAATTGACGGAATCGGCGGTGCAATGGATATTGGCGGCCGCCGTTCTACTGTGCGCGTTGTGTGTTTCCTCGCCGGCGTTTGCGGCGAACCAGACGTTTCTAAAGACATATCCGCTGAGCAAGGGCGGCTGTTTTCTGCTGGAGAACGTGAATGGCTCGGTACGCGTGGAGGGATGGGAACGCGACGTAGTTGAGGTGCGCGCGGTGAAGAGCTCGCTCGGCGATCCGCGCGATCTGGACCGTGTGCGAATCGCGGTGGTGAGCGAGCCGGGAGAAGTCGCGGTGCGGACGCTGTACCCGGAAGGGGAGGGCGTGGAAGTTGCGGTGGAATACGTGATTCACGTTCCATACCGCGTGCTGCTCGACAGCGTCGACACGGTGAACGGCAGCGTGCTCGTCCGCGGAGTGCAGGGCGAAGGAGATCTGAGGTCCGTGAACGGCAACGTGGAAGTCCTGGACAGCTCGGGGCGCTTCAGCGCGAGAACGACGAACGGTGATCTGCACCTCGAGCTTCGGAAACTCCTGGACGGCGGCCCGGTGAACATCCAGACCGTGAATGGTTCCGTTTTCCTCGGGCTTCCATCGAACGCTCGAGCCGACCTGCGGGTCCTGAACATGAACGGAGATTTTGTCTCTGAATTGCCGGTGGTTTCGACCGCGGGAACGCTTTCTTCCCGCGTGTTCCGTGCGCGGCTGGGCGATGGAGGCGGAGGGCAGATTTCCGTTCGGACCGTTAACGGAGGTATTCGCCTGGTTCGGGAACGGCCGAGCGTGTGATCTTTTCGGTTTCGGGGCGAATCTTCGAAAGTGAGGACGAACTCGCATGAAATTTGTCGATCAGAGGACTGCTGCGGCCTTCTGCGCCGCTGTATTTGGACTCGGGCTGGGTCCAAGCGTCGTGTTGGCGCAAACAGCCAAGAAGCCTGCCACTTCGTCGGCGCAAGGCGCGCCAAGCTCTCCGGGCCAGAAATGCGCGAATCCAGGCGTTGACGCGGAACAAATCAGGGCGATGCTCCGTAATATGCAAATAGAGGAGAAACTTTCCGGCCTGTCCCAGCGGCTGGCCCAGGAGGAGGCGATGAGTTCGCCGGAAATCGCGAAACTGCAGAACCTCTCGGCGCGCCTTGGAGGGAAGGAAGGTGAGCTTGAGGCCCGAGCGGAAGCCATGTCGGCGCGCGCGCAGGAAATCGCCTCCGAGGTCAAAAACGGCTTGCAGGAGAATGGGAATGTCTTCATCTCGGGGGATGACGACAGCGGCTGGCTCGGGGTGGAAATCGAAGAGGTCACGACACAGAAGGCAAAGGACCTGAAGCTCCCCTCCGTTCGCGGAGTGCTCGTCGAGGAGGTTGAACCGGACAGCCCGGCGGGAAAAGCGGGGCTGAAGCAGAACGACGTGATTCTCCAATATGATGGCCAGGCCGTGGAAGGGACCGTTCAATTCCGGCGACTGGTTCGCGAAACGCCTCCCGGGCGCAACGTGCGCCTTACGATCACGCGTGATGGCGAGACGCAGACCCTATCGGTGGAACTCGCCGATCGCAACGCATACTACGAGAAGAGAATGCGGGGCATGGCGCGCGATTTTGGCCGGACGTTTGCGTTTTCGGCCCCCAATTTCGATTTCCACGGCCCGGAGACTTTCATGTGGATGAATTCGGGCGGCCCGGTTCTCGGAATCGAAGCGGAGGACTTGACCGGCCAACTGGGTGCTTACTTTGGCGCTCCGGGGGATTCGGGAGTTCTGGTGCGTGCGGTGCGCTCGGGAACTCCGGCGGAGAGAGCAGGATTGAAGGCGGGCGACGTGATCGTCAGACTGGATGGGGTGGCCGTAAAGTCCGTCTCCGCATTGCGCGACCAGCTTCGCGAGAAGAGGGATCAGAAGACCGTTACGCTCGGCGTTCTGCGCAAGGGCTCGGAATTGAACGTGAGCGTCAAGATCGAGCAGCCCAAACCCGAGAATTTCCAGTCCGCCCACAGCGCCGCGCTATAGTCTTGCGATAACCGGGCCCGAGCCGCATTGGAAACAGCTCGGGCCCTTTCTTTTGCTCATTCTCGAACGATTTCCGCGTTAGCGCTGGGAACGGTTATACGAACCAGACGCGAACCGTCGAGATAAAGATCAATGTCATTGTCCTCGGTCGTCACGCGCAGCTCCTCCAGCTTTTTGCCATCGACCTCTTGTTTACCCAGCGACTCTACCGTAGCGCTTCCGGGCGTAAGCTCCTGTGGGACGAGGACGGGGAAAGTCTGGGAGCCCTTCTTGTTCCAATCGTATAGATGTGCGAGAACGGCGTACTGATCGTACAGATTGTTGTCGAGGACGGCGACTCGTGGCGAGGGAAACGTGAACTGCTGCGTGAAGGGACGCGCGGCGCCGACGTGAAGCTCGCTGGTCGCGGTCGGACCGTTGAAATCTACTTTTGCGGAAGCCTTCTTCGCACCCTGTGTCGACCACTCGTAGTGGATGGGTGTGCCGTCCGGCCGCAGCACGAGAGTGCCCGTAACATGAGTTGCGCCCTTCTCGGACTGGATTTCCGTGGTGCCGTGAGCAATCCAATTGGCTCCATCCGGAGCGATCTCGAATTCTTCTTTGCCGACCTTCTGTCCGTTCACCGTGATGCGAAGAATTCCCTTGTCCGCCTCGAATGCAGACGCATCGGCGGATCTCGATCGAGCCCGCGACAGCGAAGGCGAGCTTGACGTCGGGGGACGATTCGCCGCAGCCACGGCGATCGCCCCGCTTGCGAGAACTCCCGTCAGGAGCCAGAGCAGCGCCGGAAACGCGCCTGACCGCCGCCCTTCCTTCAAGTTTTTCATGCGATCACCTTGGGGAAGATTCCGAGCGCAAGGATTTGCTCGATCACCTGAATCGGCTCCCCGCTGCTGTCGACCGTGTGGTCGGCGAGCTGGTAAAACGAAAGCCGTTGGCGATACAGATCCCGGAAGCTTTCTTCATCGCGGAAAAGAGGGCGATTCGTGATCTGGACGCAACGCGCGAGCAGCACGTCGACGGGACACTCCAGCCAGATCAGCACGGCCCTGTTTTCCTGGAGCAGCGCGAAATTCTGCGGTTGCGCAATCGTGCCACCGCCGAGGGAAATGATGCGGGACTGCCGCAATTCAGCTGCTTCGCCGATCGCGCGAGCCAGTTGCTCGTGTTCCATGCGGCGAAACTCGGACTCGCCGTGTTGCGCGAAGATCTGCGGAATATCCAGCCCGGCGGCGTCCTCAATCCTCGTATCGAGATCGACGTGTGGCCAGCCGACCTGGCGCGCCAGTAGGCGCCCGGCGGTGGACTTGCCACTGCCCATGAATCCCGTAAGGCACACTAATTTTCCGGGGCCGTTATCGATCGCCATTGCGGAGAAGCGCTGAATCGCGACACCGTACGTCCATGTCAGAAGGGCCGGCTGCTCAGCGCTTTACGACGTTGATTGTACCATCGAAGGAGGTCAAGGAAACGCGGGCACGGCCTGCCGCATTGTAGCTGCCGAAAAGCGCGTCACCCTCCCGCGGAGAGGAGCGGAACGAGTGCTTCGGAGGAATCAGCTTGGCTTCGTTGTTCACTTTGCCTTTCAGAGAAGTGGCGCTCAGATCGAAGGAGTCGCCGGGCGCGAAGCGAAGCTCGATCACGCCGCTATAATTTCTCAGCCGATACTCGCCATCCGGAAGGAATTCGCCTGAAAAGATGATGTTGCCGGTCGAAGTTTGCGCCTGAATGTGCGTACTGTGGGTGTCGACGAAATTAAAGTTGCCGCTAATGGAATTGGCTTCGATGCGACCCGCACAACGCGCGCACGAAAACGATCCGGCCACCGTCTTCACGGTCAAATAGCCGGCGACGTCCTGCAAATCGACGCCTGCGGCGACTGTCTCGATGCTCATATCCCCGAGCACATTGGCGACGGTGACGCCTCCGGCGTCATTATGAATCTGCAGTTCGGCGTTTTCGGGGACATTTACCTGATAATCGGCGCGCAGGTCGCTGGGGGAGATGTTGTTGCTCAAAAGCCGGGTGCCGATATCGACGTGGTTTCCGTCCTGCGCGGCTCCCAGGTCCACTTCTTCACTGGCAATGTCGGCGATCACCAGCACTTCGGACTTCGTCCAGGCCTTGACGGTAACCGTGCCGCTAGGACTGTGGATCGTCACGATCGGTCGTGCGTCAACTTTGAAATGCCGTTCAAGCCGCCGGGCCGAAGCCGAGGACGCCGCAAACGCCAGAGCCGGCACCAGGAGGAGAGCGGTCTTCCAATTCGTTTCCGGAACGGCAAACCAAGTGTCCATCGGCCTACTCCTGTTCGTTCATCTGCGCGAGCAAATCAGCCTTCTGCTGATAGGCGTCGTAAAGGAAGTCGCGAGCCATTTCGCTTTGGGGATCTTCGCGCACGCTTTTTTCACACAAAGAAATATAGTTGTCAACAATGGCAAGGTTCTTATGGAGCGCGACCGTAACGACCGGATTCGACGCGAGCGACGCCACGGTCGCGTGTTCCACGGAATCGAGCTGCGCGCCGAGATGGCTTGTCGAATTCTGGGTGCCGCGCATCCAGCGGTAGTCGTTCATTCTGCGAGTAACCGGGCCGCGAAGCGCAAAGCTTGTGGCCAGCAGAACCACCAGGAAACCGCCGGCCAGTGCGGGGGTTGGCAGCGCAAACCACCACCCTTGCCAAAAGTTGCGTGGAGCTTGGATGAGACGTGAGGGCGTCTGACGAATCACGCCCTCTTGCATGAGTTGAGCTCGAATCGAGTTCCAGAGGTGAGCGGGAGGTTCGGACGGCTCCTCGCACATGGAGTGCGCGACCGCAGTGATGGCTGCGAGATCGTCGACTAGGCCGCGACAGCCGGGGCAGCCAGTCAAGTGCTCGCGGGCGCTCGGCGAGTGATCACCGTCCATCCAAGCGTCAAGCTGGTCGAGAAACTCCTTGCATGCCATCGTAGCCATTTTCAGTCCTCGCCCGCGGAACCGCCGGCGGCGCGCCGCTCCTCGCGGGCCTTTTCGCGCACCACCTCATGAAGAAGCTCGCGCAATCGCATTCTTGCCTTGTGAAGCTGTGATTTCGAGTTTCCGATCGAACAGCCCATGATTTTTGCGATCTCGTTGTGCTCGTATCCCTGCATATCGTGGAGTACGAACACCGCCTTGTATCCCGGAGGCAGCTGTCCCACGGCGCGCTGGAGGTTCAGCCGGTCGATCGAACCGGTCAGCGTCAGGTCCGGCGCACCAAAATCTCGACGAGGCCCGCCGGCTTCTTCATCGGGTTCGGTGACCTCTTCCAGCGAAGTCTCCGTTCCAGACTTTTTGCGCAACTTCATGAGCACGACGTTCACGGCCAGCCGGTGCAGCCAAGTCGAGAATGCCGATTCGCCCCGGAACGTTGCGATCTTCCGGAAAAGCTGGAGGAACGCCTCCTGCGTCAGATCCTCGGCTTCCGCCGTATTCCCCACCATCCGCAAGCAGAGCGAATAAACCCGCCGGCTGTGCAGCCGGTAAATGCGCTCGAACGCGGCCGCGTCGCCTTGCTGCGAAAGACGGATCGCATCCGCTTCCGGTAATTCGCCGTCTTCGGTTCGCCTCGGTCGGGCCACGCTACCCGTCAAGACGCATCCGTAATTGCGATGCGTCGGCCTTTCTGGAAGTTGTACTTGCGCTTGTTCGCGCACTCTGCTTCGGAGCCCGCGCCGGGCCGCGTCCTCTTGAATGCGGGAGGGCAGAGGTGACCTGGCTATTGTGGCAGAACTACAGGATTGTAGTCGATACGTGCGAGCGGATGCGGACAGCGAACGTCTGCGAGCCGTGGCAGAGAGTGGAAACTCCGGCGTCGCATCGGCGGTTCTTTGCTCAATGTCCATGTGGGATTAATAGACGCGTTCCGCTGCCCTTCCGGTTGCTTGGCCTGGAATGGGCCAACGCTGATTCCGGGTTCATGCGTGTGTCGTAGAGCCAAATTGAAGGTGGTCAGGCTGACGCCGTGCGTGGGAAGCTGCCGGCCAGTGCGGCAGCCCGGCGGTGGGCGAGCGGCGCTTCCAGCTCCGCCGAGACACCTTGCAACTGCTCCGCGGGAAGAACGCGAAGGAAAGACTTCAGCACCACTTCAGCTTCGCGAAGGCAGGTGTTGAAATCGTAGTGCAGGCAGTCGAGGCTCTTCCAGACGTCGGACTGGGTAGAAATCCCGCGCGACAGCTCGCCAACCGCTGCGACGAATTGCTCCTCGATCTGCGCCAGGGTTTCAGAGAGGATTCGAACCTTGTGAACAAATCGGGCCCGGCTTCCAAACAGCACGTGGTGCAGGATGCTGTTCCACGACGCGGCGCTGCGTCCCGCGTCACCGCGGAAAAATTTCGTACGCATCGGTTCGACGGCGGGCATGTTGTCCAGCCCTCGTCCGCGGCGGCCGAGAATTTCGCAGCATCCAATGAGGCTAGCGGAAAGGCGCTGCAGAAGGTCGATGGAGACCCACACTTGCTGGTGGGCGCAAATCAACTCGCCGCGCGCGCGGAGCGACATCGCATCATCCAGGGCCACGCTCATCATGGCGTAGGAGCGCTCCCATTGGCTTACGAGGTCTTCGAAAAGCCGACCCTTTTCCCGCGGCAGCGCCCGAATCCAATCGTCGCAGACATTCAGCGGAACGGGCAAATGCGGCATTCTTCGCCTAGGCATCACACGACCCCCGGGGAAACGCGCGGATTATACCACCGATTTTCAACTGTCCTTTCCCGAAATGGAATTCGCCGTTTTCTTGACGCTATTTCGATAGCGCCGCTATACTGCGAAGCTGTCGCCAAGTAGTTGCTTGTTGCCTCTCGTTACCGGACTGAAAGGACCTGACCCATTGGAATTTGAACCACTTGACCAGTTCCGCCAGCGCCGCAAGAAGCTGGAGGAGATCCAGGCCCTTGGCCACGCCGCCTATCCCCATCGTTTTACCTGGACGCACACTGCCAGGGAAGTCCTCGCGCAGTACATCTCTTCGACGCCCGAGGATCTTTCGGCCAACCCGGTTCGGGTCCGCGTGGCTGGCAGAATTGTTGCCCTCCGGCCGCATGGTAAGGCAGCATTCGCGCACCTTCTCAGCGACGGGGCCAGCTTGCAGGTCTATATAAAACTGGACGAAGTTGGTGAGAAAGCCTTTCAGCTTTTCAGGCTGCTGGATCTCGGTGATGTGATTGGCGTCGAGGGGTTCCTTTTCCGCACTAAGACGAACGAATTGACCATCCGTGTCGAGAGGCTTGAACTCCTTACCAAAGCTCTGCTGCCTCTTCCCGAGAAGTGGCACGGCCTGGTCGACGTCGAGATGCGCTACCGGCGGCGCTATCTCGACCTGATCACCAACGAGCGCGCGCGTGAGATTTTCGTGCGTCGCGCCCAAATCATCCGGGAGTTTCGGAGGTTTCTCGACGAACGCGGCTATATCGAGGTCGAGACGCCGATGATGCATCCGATCCTCGGCGGGGCTACGGCGCGGCCCTTCGTTACCCATCACAACACCTTCGACATGGATCTTTACCTGCGCATCGCGCCCGAACTCTACCTGAAAAGACTTGTGGCGGGCGGATTTGACCGCGTGTACGAAATCAACCGGAATTTCCGCAACGAAGGTATCGACGCGATTCACCAGCCGGAATTCACCATGCTCGAGTTCTATCAGGCCTACAGTGATTACAATGAAATGATGGACCTGACCGAGCAGATGTTTCGGCATGTCGTCGAGAAGACTTGCGGCGGCACGAAAATCAAATACGGCGAACAGGAGATCGATTTCGGCCGTTTTGAACGCATCTCGATGTGCGAGGCGATCTTGAGATCCTTGCCGGTGTCGGCCGGAGCGAGTGATCTCAAATCGAAAGATACGCTGCGGAAAGTGCTTAACGCGACGGTGGTCGAAACCGACAAACAAATAGAGATTGCTCGGCAGGGTGGCCTTCAGCCCTCGGAAACGGGTGTACCGAGCGAGGCGCACCACCTAGCGATTCAGAAGGCGATTCTGCATGAAATTCTCGGAAATCTCGAGCGGGAGCCGCTTGGACGGATGATCGGAGATACCTTCGAAGCTGTCGCAGAGCGGCATTTAATACAGCCGACCTTTATCTACGATTTCCCAACCGAAATCTCGCCCCTCTCGAAGCAGCGCGCGGACGACCCCTTTCTTACGGAACGATTCGAGCTGTTCATCGCGGGCATGGAACTGGCGAACGGCTTCTCGGAGTTGAACGATCCTGCCGAACAGGAGCGCCGGTTTCGGGCCCAGGTGGAAAAGGGCGGGCAGGACGTTCCGAAGGAAGTGGATGTCGATTACATTCGCGCCCTCAGCCACGGTTTGCCTCCAACGGCGGGCGACGGCGTCGGAATCGACCGGCTCGTCATGCTGCTCACGGACTCGCACGCCATTCGCGAGGTGATGCTGTTTCCTCTGCTTCGTCCGGAGTCGGAACCGACGGCCGAGCCGCGATCGCAGTTGCAGCAATCGGCCGGAGCCTCGCCTGGTGGTGGAAAAACCGAATGAAATTCGAATGGCTGGTGGCTCAGCGCTACTTGCGGTCGCCGAACCGTCCAGCGGTGCTCCGGCTGGTGACGCTGCTTGCCGTGATCGGTGTTACGGCGGGAGTGACGACGCTGGTGATCGCGCTCTCCATGAATACGGGCTTCCGGCAGGCCATTCGCGATCGCCTCTTGAGCGTGACGGCCGATGTAAATCTGAAGCCCTTGAGCCCCAACGGAATCCGGGATTATTCCCAGTTGACGACAACCTTGAGCGGGGCTTCCGGCGTGAAGTCGATCGAGCCCGCCGTCTACGATGAAGTCCTCCTTTCTTTGGGAGTTCACGCTCGCGGAATTGTCTTGAAGGGTGTTGATCCTCATCTCGAGCTGCGGGCGAGCGGCGCCTTGCGTCATATCGTTTCCGGTTCGGCGAATTTCTCGCGCGACGCCGACGGCATCCCCGCGATTCTGGTAGGCCGGCTCATGGCGGAGGACATGAAAATTTCCGTGGGCGATTATGTCACGCTGATCAGCCCGGAAGGAAACCTCACGCCGTTGGGAATGCTCCCGCATCCAAAGCGGTTTCGAGTGACGGGAATCTTCGACTCTGGATTCTACGATTACGACTCCAATTGGGCGTTCGCGACGCTGGCCTCGGCCCAGGCTCTCGCTGGTGTCGGCGACGTCGCCAGCCTGCTCGAGGTGCGAACAACGAATCAGGACGACGCGAGTCAGGTTGCAGACGAATTGCTGAAGCGCGCCGGGCCCGGATTCACGGCGACTACCTGGATGGATGAGAACCGGCCTCTGTTTAACGCGTTGAGTCTCGAAAAGCTGGTGACGGCGCTATTCATCGGACTGATCACTTTCGTCGCCGGTTTGAATATCCTGGTCGTGCTGATGATGACGGTGACCGAAAGGGCGCGCGATATCGCCGTACTCATGGCGATGGGCGCGCGGAGCCGGCAGATCCGCAGGATTTTCTTGGCGCAGGGATTGGCCGTCAGCATCGCCGGAATCGTTGCCGGGCTAGCTCTGGGTTACACGGCGTCTACCGTTGCTAACAATTGGAAGCTCATTCCCCTGAATCCACAGGTCTACGCAATTCCATATGTCCCCTTCCATGCGAACGCGCTCGACGCTCTATGGATCGCGGCGACAGCGCTCGCAATCAGCGTGGCGGCGAGCATCCTTCCGGCGCAATCGGCCGCGAAAATCCTGCCGGTGGACATCCTCCGGTTCGAATAACAGATTTCAGCCGGGCTTTGCTTTTTCCGCGCTTTGGGTGCGCTTTTATGGTGTTCGGCAGCGAGCGTGCTAGAATCATTTCATGGAACCGCCAGCGGGTTCGCGGAAAGTGTTTGACTGTGTAATCCTACGGCAAAAATGTGAAAGTTCTTGGATAAAATCCAGGCCGAGTATTGGTAGTTCCATGGAAACGAAGGAGATATCGAAAGCCGAGTTCGGCATCTAATGTGTGAGCAAGCTGGAAGGCGATGCAGACGCATATCAGTGCGGAGATAACGACTCATCCGGAGTCTGGGGATGGAAAAGGTCTGGGTCTTCTGCGCGTTGAAAGACTCCGAAAAACCTTCCGTTCCGGCGGTCAGGAAATTACTCCCCTCGATGGCGTCAGCTTCTCCGTGGAACGCGGTGAGATGATCGCGATTGTGGGCCCTTCCGGTTCCGGTAAGAGCACTTTGCTCCACTTGCTTGCCGCGCTGGACACTCCGACGAGCGGTGAAGTATACTTCGCCGGGAATTCGCTTTGGGCGCTTGCCGAGGAAAATCGAGCGGAATATCGGAATCGCACAATCGGTTTTGTTTGGCAGCGGCATCATCTTTTGCCCGATTTTACGTCCGCCGAGAACGTGGCGATGCCGTTGCTGGTCGAGGGGCAAACTCAGCAACAGGCGATTCCGGCGGCTACGAAATGGTTGGCTGAGGTGGGCTTGCTTGGTCGCGGGACCCAGCGTGCGAACGAGCTTTCAGGGGGAGAGCAACAGCGCGTGGCGATTGCGCGTGCCCTTATCAATCAGCCTGCTCTGCTTCTGGCGGACGAGCCGACCGGTGACCTGGACGAGCAAAACGCCGAGGGCGTCTTCGATCTGATGCGCCGGCTGCACAAGTCCCATCATCTGACCACTATCCTGGCAACGCATAATCAATGGTTGGCGCAGCGCGCGGACCGTGTGTTCCGGCTGGAGCACGGACATCTGGCGCTGGTTGCCGCGCGAAGCAACGGAGCGCGCGTTTCGCCGGCCAGCGTGGGTGCAAACACTTCTGGGGAGCGTGGGTGAACTGTGTTTGAACGTTACACGGAAAAGGCCCGACGGGTTATCTTTTTCGCGCGGTATGAGGCCAGCCAATACGGCAGCCCCTATATCGAAACCGAGCATCTGCTGCTCGGCCTTTTGCGCGAAGACAAGGTGCTGGCCAACCGTTTCCTGCGCGCCCATGGTTCGATCGAGTCGATCCGCAAAGAAATCGAGTCGCGCATTACCGTGCGCGAAAGAATTTCGACTTCCGTGGAGGTTCCGCTCAGCCAGGAGTGCAAGCGCATCCTGAATTATGCCGCCGAAGAAGCCGAGCGGCTGGGAAGCAAGCATGTTGGCACGGAACACCTCCTTCTGGGAGTTTTGCGCGAAGAGAAATCCTTCGGGGCGGAAATTCTGTTCGAGCGCGGACTGCGACTTTCCGCTGTTCGCGAGGAGTTGACGCGCGGCAGCGGCGGAGAGAAGGTGCCTGTGAATCGGCCAAAAGAAGCATCACTATTGGCGGAGTTCAGTCGCGATTTGACGCAAGCGGCGATGGAGGGCCAACTCGATCCGCTCGTAGGGCGTGACCGGGAACTCGAGCGCGCCGTTCAAATCCTTTGCCGTCGGACCAAGAACAATCCCGTGCTGATTGGCGAGCCCGGCGTGGGAAAGACGGCCATCGTCGAAGGTCTGGCGCAGCGCATCGCGGATGGAGACGTTCCCCCGTTCCTCGCCGACAAGCGCATCCTCTCGCTGGATTTGTCGCTGATCGTGGCTGGAACGAAATACCGGGGCCAATTCGAAGAGCGGCTCAAGACGATCATGAAGGAGTTGATGGAGAGCCAGAACGCCATCATCTTCATCGACGAGTTACACACCCTGGTCGGCGCGGGGTCAGCCGAGGGTTCGCTGGACGCGGCGAACATTCTGAAGCCTGCACTCAGTCGCGGTGAGATTCAATGTATTGGGGCGACGACTCCGGGCGAGTATCGCAAGTCGGTCGAGAAAGATCGCTCTCTTGAGCGCCGGTTCCAGGCCGTCAAAGTTTCCGCGCCCGGTGAGGACGACGCAATCAAGGTCCTGCAAGGCGTCCGCGACCGCTACGAGAAATTCCACGCTGTTTCGTATACGGAAGAGGCGATCCGTTACGCCGTTTATCTGTCGAACCGCTACATTCCGGACCGCTTCCTGCCGGACAAGGCGATCGATCTGCTCGATGAGGCCGGCGCGCGCGTGAAACTGCGTCAGGCTATGCTCCCCGATGAAGTCGCCGAAGTGCAAAAGCGCGTGAAATTCATTACGCACCGCATGGAAACGGCAATCGCCAATCACGAGTTCGAGAAAGCGCGCTTCTATTCGGAGGAAGAGCGAAAGGAAAAAGAGCACCTGCGCATCCTTCGCGAGAAGCTGAAGATCGACGATTCCTCGACGGGAATCGTGACACGCGAAGATATCGAGGAAGTGGTGGCGCGATGGACCGGTATCGCGGTGACCTCGATCAAGGAAGACGAGCAGCAGAAGTTGCTCCGCATCGAGGAAGAACTGCACCGCCGCATCATCAGTCAGGATCGCGCGATCACGGCCCTGGCGCGCGCGATTCGCCGCAGCCGAGCGGGCCTGAAGGCTCCCGGGCGCCCCGTCGGTTGCTTCCTGTTCCTCGGGCCAACTGGCGTCGGGAAGACGGAAGTGGCGCGTCGGCTTGCGGAGTTTCTCTTCGGCAGTGAAAAATCGCTGATCCGTTTCGACATGTCCGAATACATGGAAAAGCATTCCGTTTCGAAGCTGATCGGCGCGCCTCCCGGATACGTGGGGTATGAAGAAGGCGGGCAGCTTACCGAGCGCGTCCGCCGCACTCCGTACTCCGTGATTTTGCTCGACGAGATTGAAAAAGCGCACCCAGACGTGTACAACATTTTGCTGCAAGTTTTCGAAGATGGGCAGTTGACGGACGGTCTTGGCAACACCGTCGATTTTCGCAACACCATCATCATCCTGACTTCCAACATCGGCGCGCGCCAACTTCAGAAGCAGGCGGGACTTGGTTTCCAGTCTGCGGATGAGTTGATCGCGGCCAAGGGCCAGGACGACATGGTCATGGGCGAAGTAAAGCGAATCTTCAACCCGGAATTCCTGAACCGGCTCGATGAAGTGATCCTGTTCAATTCGCTCACCGACGATGACCTGCTACGGATCATCGATCTGCTGGTCGGCCAAATTAACGAGACGCTGGTACACCGGCAGGTCCAAATCACCGTCACGCCGGAGGCGTGCCGGTGGATTCTCGAGAAGACTTGCAAGGACCGGAATTATGGCGCGCGGCCGCTCCGGCGCGCTTTGCAGAAGTATGTCGAAGACCCACTGTCGGAAGCTTTGATCCAGGGCGGGCTGCAGAGACCGGCGACGCTGGAGGTTTTTCTTGCCGGCGACGGCTTGTCCTTCCGTCCCCTGGTAGAAGCAACCCCGGTGGCCCACTAAGAATCCCACACGCAAGCTGGACGGAGCAGTCCGGCGGGGGAGCAAGAAAATCTTGGGTGGAAGACTGCGGCCTTGAGTCTAGTCTTGGCCGCCAGCAGGGAAATATTTCTGCGCCTATTCGAACTCGTCGCGGCCGTGTGTCTGCTGGTGCCTACAGTCTTATGGGCTCAGCAGGCCCAGGAGAGCCCCAGCAATCAATACGTCATCGAGCGTATTGAATTCATCGGCAATCGGCGCATCCAGACCGGCACACTGCGGGGCAGGATACTGTCGCGAGAGGGCGACCCCTATAGCGTCGAGGCCCTGCGGCGCGATTTTGAGCTGCTGTGGAACACGCAGTTCTTTGACGACATCCGTCTCGAAGTGGAAGACAGCCCGGACAAGCCGAACGAAAAAATCGTCATCTTCTATGTAAGAGAGCGGCCCATCATTCGCCGCATCGAGTATTGCGAAGGCAGCGGCTGCGGCAGCCTCAAAACTATCACCGAGTCCGACATTTTGGACGCGTTCAAGGACAAGAAGGTGGGGCTTACGGTCGAAAGCCAGTTCGATCCCACTAAGGTAACGCGCGCGGCGGTGGTCATCAAAGAATTGCTCGCAGCGCACGGCCGGCAATTCGCCACCGTGAAACCCACGTATGAAAAAATTGCGGCCACGGATGCTGTAAAGCTGGTCTTCCATATCGAAGAAGGCCCAAAGGTGAAGGTCGGAAAGATTATCATCAGGGGCAACAAAGCCTTCTCCGATCGACGGCTGATTCGCACAATGCGCAACGACCGGCCCTACGGCATTCCGCTCTATTGGACCTATATTCCGGTAATGGACAAAACGTTCGACCGACCAAAGCTCGATGAAGACGAGGAACTTGGCATCCGGAGCTTGTACCAGAATAACGGCTATTTCCGCGTGGATGTGACCACCGTCGGCACCAAAACGGTGGATATCAATCACGCTGGAATCCCGGGGCCATGGCCCGTCGTGGGCACCAAACACGAGAAGGCTACCGACATTACGATCAATGTCGTCGAGGGCGAGCAGTATCACATGGGCAAGCTTACGTTCCGCAGCGCTGACCCGGACGTGGGCCTCGTCTTCAACTCTCAGTTTCTGGCCAACATCTTCCCCATGAAGCCGGGCGACATCTTTTCGGTCGACAAGTTGCGGAAGTCGTTCAAGAGCTACAAGGACCTTTATGGCGAATACGGCTATATCGATTTCAACCCCAACCCCGATTTCGACATCGACGACGGGAAGAAGATCATCAACCTGACTCTCGATTTCGACCAGCAGAAGCAATACTATGTGCGGCGCATCGAATTCGCCGGAAACACGACGACTCGCGACAAAGTGATCCGCCGCGAGTTGCTGCTCGACGAGGGCCAGGTTTTCAATAATCACTTCTGGGAGCTCAGTCTTCTGAGGCTCAACCAGCTGAATTATTTCGACAAGATCAAGCCGGAAGACGCCGATTTGAAAAGAAACGCGAAAACGGGCTCGGTGGACATCCGGCTCAAGCTCAGGGAAAAGCAGAAGCAGTCGATCAGTTTCTCGGGCGGCGTTAGCGGGCTGGCCGGAAGCTTCGTCGGCTTGTCTTACCAGACCAACAATTTCCTCGGGCTGGGCGAGACTCTGACGCTTTCCGCCCAGGTCGGCGACATCCAGAAGAGCATTCTCTTCGGCTTCACCGAACCGTACTTGTTCGACCGGCCGATCTCGACCGGCTTCACTATCTTTTCGAACCAGTTCAACTACAACACCGCGCGGCAGACCGGGCTTCTGCTGGGAACGCAGGTTGCGATCAATCCCGCCCTGCAGGAGAACTACACGAATAACTCGAAGGGCTTCACGGCCTTCGCCAGCTACCCGCTGCGCAAGTTTTCCTTTGCGCGGCTCGGTTTGACCTACGGCTGGTCGACTACGAACATCACCGCCTTCAGCCAGTCCGCGCAACTGCTCTTCGAGTTCACGCAATTCCGCAGCCTCGCGGGACCTTCCGCATTGAGCGGGATTCGCGAGAGCTACGTCATGCCCAGCCTGTCATACAACCGGATTGACAGCCCGGTCAATCCGACCCACGGGATGAGCTATTCGCTGAGCGAGAGATTTGAAGGCGGCCCGCTCCAGGGCAATGTCAACTCGGCTTCCGAAATTTTCTCGCTGAGCTATTTCCATCCGCACTACCACCGTCGCAACGTGATCGGCTTGCGCGTGCAGGCGGCGACCATCTCTGGATTTGCCGGAAAGAATGCGCCTCCCTACAACAAGTACTACATGGGCGGCGAATACGACATCCGAGGCTTCGAGGCCTACACGGTTTCTCCGTTCGTCGCCATTCCCAACCTGTCGAGCGCTCCGATCACCTATCTCGATCCGACGAGGCTGGGAAGCAACGGGCAGCCCTCGCCAGAGACGATCAACGTGCCGACCTTGCAGTACGTCCCGACGCGCCCCGGGGGCGATACGCAGATGTTCGCGAACATGGAGTACCGCATACCGCTCTATCAGGAATACGTCGGACTTTCGATCTTCAACGACATCGGCGCCGATGGGATTTTGTGGAAAAACCAATTGCAGCTTGATCCTTCCGCCGTTACCACGCTGCAGCAAGAATATCCCAACTCGGATTTTCCGGGTTTGAGGATCGGGAAGAATTTGCCGATCATCAGCGGAACAAATTTTGCTCCACACGGCTCGGCGGGAATCGAAATGGTGATTCAACTGCCGATCATTCAGGCCCCATTCCGGTTCTATTGGGCGTACAACTACGCACGATTGCATGGCACGATCCAGGGACCGCTGGTCTCGGATGCCAACAACAACGTTTTGCCGGGAGCCTACTACTTGAGCGATTCCCAGAAATCAGCTTTGCCCTACGGCGTTCTTCAAACTCAGATCGTGCCGCAGCTTGAGCAGTTCCTGCAGATTCAGAGCCAAAAATTGCCCGCGTCACTGATCGAACAGAAGAGCGTATTCCGGTTCACCGTGAGCCGCACATTCTGATCCTGAGCGAAAGAGACATGGCTAACACGAACACAAGTGGAAGGGTAGCGCCGCCCGCAACCGGCAACAACACTGGTCCCGGAGTGCTGCCTTCCGGCCACGCTGTTGCCTTGGGCCGTCCGTCTGCCGAAGTCGTCAGCACAATAAGGCCGTTTGGTCTGATCGTGGTGCTTTCCCTTGCCGCGCTGGTGGTCGCGGGGTGTGGAGGAAACAGCACGACCATTGGTGTCACCGTTTTCGCAGTCGGCCAATCCGGCCTTGGTTCGTCCGACAAGTCACCTGTGTCGGTTCAGAAGTCGGCAACGCAAACGTTCAGCGCCAGCGTCACCGGCGGCTCAACTACCACTGTTTACTGGCAGATCTGCCTGCCTGTTCCTGTGGCGAATCCGCCGACTCAGCCCACAACCTGCACTCCAATTCCCGGCGTCACCGGTTCCGGCTCCGGCACGGTGACCGGATACGGCACGATCACTCAGAATGGCGTCTACACCGCTCCCGTGACCCTGCCGCAATCAAATTCTTTTGAGGTGATGGCCGTAAGCACGGTGAACTCCACGGCTTTCGGAGTCAACTACGTCAAGATTGATTCGGGTATCCGCGTCCAGATGACTCCCACCACTGCCACGATCGGCACGCAGGAAACGTATACGATTACCGCGGACGTTAGTGGCACGACAAACACCGCGGTAACTTGGAGCGTGAATGGCGTCGCAAATGGCGATGCAACGGATGGGACCATCATCCCCACCGGTCCGCAGACCGCGCTTTACACGGCCCCGAGCACTGCTATTACTGCCAAGATCGAAGCCACATCGTCCGCCGACCCCTCTGAATCCGGCACCTCGACTTTGACCGTCTCGAATGCAGCGGATGCGACGATTGCCTCTATCGATCCCACCACCGCTCAGCAGGGTTCGGCGCAGCAAGACGTTTACCTGACTGGAACGAACTTCTTCTCGACCAGCCAGATCCTGGTGAACGGCACGGCCGTTCCGACCATTTTGATCAGCGACACGCGGATGCGCGCCACGATACCTTCTAATTTTCTGACGCAGACCGGACCGCTGCCAATTGAGGTCCAGCGCCAGAACGGAGACGTGAGCGGTTCCGTCACGCTTTCGGTGGGGCCCGCGCGGCCGTCACTCGTCGCCTCTTCACCAGACAGCGTTGTAGCTACGGCAGCGGGCTTCGGCGTGGGTCTTACCGGAGGATTTTTCTCGCAGACTGCCACCAGCGCAACTTTTGACGGTTTCCCTGGAACCTCTGCTGGCGTCGGTGCAGCCATGTCCTTAACCAGTACGCGCCAGGCTACAGCGAACATCCCGGCGGGCTCCCTATCAATTCCCGGGCTGTACCCGATTGTGGTTCAGAACAGCGGTCTCGTGGCGGGTGCGCCCTCCACGTCCGCAATCAACATCGCCGTGACGCCGGCTGCCGGCACACTATTGACTTCTCCGACGGCCACCGTCGCGGTGGGAGCTGGCCCTTCCGCGATTGCTGTGGACGAAGCCGACGGGCTTGCTGTCGTGGCAAACACCGCCGGCAACTCAGTATCCATCATCAACCTCGCAACAAATTCCGTTCAAACCGTCGCGGTCGGGAATGCGCCGACGGGAGTCGCCGTCGACGATGCCTTGCCCGCACTGCTCGATCCGATCGCGGTCGTGGTGAACGACGGTGACAACACCGTTTCGAGCATCGACCTGAAGACGAACGCAGTCTCTTCACCCGTTACGCTCCCGCCGCTTCCCACCGGCGCCACGCCCTATTCGATCGGGATCAATTCGGTGACGCATCGAGCGATCGTCGCCAATGCGTCCACGAACGTGGCCACGATCCTCGATCTCTCGAGCGGCGCTCCCGTCTACCTTCAGCAGGTGGGGGGAACGCCGACGCAGACGCTCCCGAAATACGGTACCGGGCCGCAGCCCGCGATTGCCAT
>Ga0209167_10000707_pt1 | contig 22403 bp, 29 predicted proteins | sample Coa_R1_9_FD_187154 | JGI IMG/M metagenome (GOLD analysis project Ga0209167, IMG submission 187154) | Surface soil microbial communities from Centralia Pennsylvania, which are recovering from an underground coalmine fire - Coalmine... | ecosystem: Environmental > Terrestrial > Soil >... | reverse complement strand
CGGCAATAGTGAATTAAACACAGCCGTCAGTCCGGACGAGATATATTTTTCTGACCAAAAAGCCGTGGCTTGCCCGAAGGTCATTATAAAAGCACCCAGTATAATATTTTGCGGGATGTTTGTTGAGAATATGGATTCGCGTCTGACCAGGCTGAACGCCAGCAATAGTCCGCCTGCGATAAAATACCGCAGCGAAGCCATGATATAAGGTGGTATGAATTCGATTCCGATTTTTATCGCCAGGTAAGTGGTTCCCCAAACAATGTAAATCGCTGCAAAGGCCAGCCAAAGCCGGAGATCTCTTTTCACACGTTGGTTTTAGTCGGCCAAAACTAATTGAATTTCCCTTATGCTTCAGTGTATTCATGTTAACATCACCATTCGGTGACATATGAGAGAACTTATTGCTCTGCAAATTTTCGTCCCCTGGTGACCGTTATACCAGTAGTTGCCAGGTAATGTTCGTCTACGTTGCGGATCAGTGCGTTTTGACCGGAGTGGTCTTAACGAAGTTCATCCATCACAAATAAAAGGATCATCAGGCAGGTCGGCAGTCCGGGCGTCAGACCAGGAATATGAATGGCCGGAATTAAAAGCCTGTAAATAAACTAGTTATGAACCCCTGAGAATCAGACAACCAAAATATAGATATTTCCGCGGTAATACTTGACCGTCTTTTACGTTATGTATAAAATCCTATCAATGAAAATGCTATTACTCACCCTGATTTTTTGCAAATCAGCTCTTTCCTTCGCCCAGACACCAAAACCAAATTATAAAGTTGTACCAGTCGTAACCAGCCATTCCTTCTTCTTAAAAGGAGGTTCCCGGGCCATCGTTGGCAACAGCTCAAGACAGGTATTACCCATCGAATTGCCTGCCAACACAGTGGAATGGTATTATACAATTACAACCACCAATAACAGGAAACAGTCCCTGAACAGCGACCTCACCATGCAACTGGATAAGTTACTGATTCCGGAACTCGGAATCTCTTCAGATGCTGTATCATCCATCGCCGTGCCCGGTGGATCCGGCCTCTGCGATGTTTACCTAATGACAAATCCCAACGAAGTAAATAAATATGTAAATAAAAGACCTGCGGCCAGTTTCCTCATGACTGACTCCAGACAAAACTATATTTCGGGTGTGATCCATGTAAAGGATTTTCTCTACGGATCCTGTTTCCTGGTTCTGAGAAACCCAAGTGCATCTCAGGGTCTCAATGTAACCGTTGAAGTAACCGCCATTGTTCTGGCAACAGCAACTGGCAGCAGCACAGCGATGCAATAACACCAATATCTCTTACACAACCCAACCAGTACTGAAAATAGACCATCCTTTCATGAGGAGAATGGCGATGCTTTACGTATTTTATACCAAAAAGGTCTATCGATTTGAATTATCAAAAGCGGGTTTTACTTCTGATCGCCATTTCCACTATATTCAGATCCGTCATTGCGTGCTCTTTGGAACTCAGTAATACGGAGGTTTATTATTGGACTTTTGCCCGACATCTTCAATGGAATTATTTTGATCATCCGCCCGTAGTCGCCTGGTTAATCAGGCTGACAACGCTGAATCTCCTTTTGCAAAATGAATATTTTGTAAGGCTGGGGGCGATCATTGCTTCCGCTATCTGCACCTGGCTGATTTTTAAGGCAGGCATAAAAATACGCGATGAACGAACAGGTTGGTTCGCCGCTTTACTTTATACTGCGTCCATATACAGCAGCATCGCATCTGGTGCATTTATACTGCCTGACAGTCCGCAGATGGTTTTCTGGCTCGCAGGTTTTTTGACCCTCCTGGGCATTTCCCATCAACCGGCCGGAAATTCAAAATTGATTTTGCGATGGGGCCTGTTCGGCGTCATTACCGGATTATGTATTATGTGTAAAGTCCATGGCATTTTTCTGTGGCTTGGAATGATATTATATGCATTACTTTTTAACCGGTCCTGGTTTAAATATCCCGGCATCTATTTGTCCACTGCACTCACTTTACTGATCGCTTCTCCCATCGTGTTCTGGAACTTAGAGAACCATTTTGCCAGTTATACTTTTCACAGCAGCCGGATAACATTGACGAATGCCAGTATGAACCCCGGGCTTTTTGTAAAACAATTACTTTCTACTATCCTCATCACAAACCCGGTCAATTTTTTCCTTATCTGTTTTAGCTTGTTTCTGGCTTTTAAACCACGATTGCCCGTTTTGAAAAAAGATCTGCAAATAATTCTATGTTGCAGTTTACCACTCATTGCCATTCTGTTATTCATTTCTCTGTTCAGAGAAACGTACGCTCACTGGTCCGGTCCCGGATTCTCCACACTGCTTCTTTTGCCCGCTGTCAAATTAGCCTCTGATATCGGGCCGGTAAAAAAGTTGATACCAGGAGAAATGAAATGGGCATTGGGGTTCTGTATTATTTTTATTTTTTCTGAAATCATGATCACCTGGTTTTATCCGGGTACTGTTTCTAATCAGAAAGACGGATTAAATATCGGTAAGGGAGATTTCAGTCTGGATATGTATGGATGGAAACATACCGGTCAGGCATACGATTCATTTTATCAACACGATGTTCTTACGAAGAAAATGCCTCCCAACGCACCAATCATAGTTACGCAGTGGTATCCCGCCGGACATATCGATTATTATATCGGCAGCAAAACAAAACAGCATACAATTGGCATGGGAGATATTTCTGCTTTGCACGAATATTACTGGACGAATCATTACAAACCACCATTAAAGCCGGGTGACAGTGCTTATTACCTGGTTCCTTCCAACTTATTTGACTACAAAATACTGGACAAAGTAATCAATCGTTTTTCTTCCTATGAGATGCCCCTGGTTATCGGTCTGTCCAGAAACGGTATAGTTTGCAAACAGGTATATGTGTTCAGACTGAAGGGCTATATGCCCGGTGAGTTTTAAATCTTTAATTATACATGTCATAATTACTTTCAAATAGTTCCTCAGTCTCCGATTTTTGCTCGCTAACCTGATGCAGATCGTTTCTATATACCAGTATAAATAATATATAAATCAGGGCGAACCATCCGGCAGCGACAAAAAAACTTCCCAAAATATCTGTGGCGTAATGCACGTGCAGATAAACGCGGCTGAGTCCAATCAAAAATCCAAATACAGCGCTGATGAAATATAAAAAATATTTATTCAGCTTTCCGGTTTTCATTTTCCAAATCAGGAAAATGATCAGCAGACAAAAAATAAAACCCCCCAACGAATGCCCGCTCGGAAAACTATAACCTCCGGCCCCAACCATTTTGTGCAGTGGCCGCGGTCTTTGAAACAATTCTTTTAGCACAAGTCCCAGAAGAAGACCGGAAACCGATACGGTAAAAACAAATATCGCATAGGTTTTGCGTCCTTTAACCGCCAGCAAATAAATAATATATATATAGGCAGGCAGCAGGAAAAGTCCGGTGCCGAAATAAGAAACAAATATGGCCATTTTTGTATTCGTATTCGTTATCCATGGCCTCACATAATCAAAAGACAGGCTGTCAATCAGGTTTTCCCTTTCAGGAATAACGAAATGAATCAGCATGTAGAATAAACACGCTGCGGTTATGAAAAAAAACAGTACAATAAAAAATTCAATATAGACTTCGCTGAAGTCATCAGACCAGCGTGTGAAAAAATTTCCTGCTTTTTGTAAAGGGTTATAATTCTTCTTCATGATCCAGCATATAAGGATGCCATGAATCATGACAGGGTTGGCTGGTATCTGTTAAAATAGATAAACAACACCTGCACCGATGCCGAAGTTATAGGGGTAGGCCTGCAGGCTGCTGTTGCTCATATTGATGGGGCCCAGCGTATTTTTAAAAGATGGTATCAGGCTGAAAGCTACGTTCGATGTTATCCGGTATTGAATTTCAGCTTTAACCAACAGACCAAAATTTATTTTTTTCAATCCCCTGATCGGAATTTCTGATTCATTTTGTTTAAAATTTGGTCCGTAGATATCCGTTTCAAGTGTTGCGTGTGTCAGTATATTAAATGTCATACCGGCACCCGCCAGGAAGGTAAACCTGTGCATGGGAATCCGGTATGAAAGAACGAGCGGCACCGTAATATAATGAAGCTCACTATGGGTCTTGGCAGTAGCCATACTATCGCCTACCACGGGTACTATAAATGACGGAGAATGTAAAAAACTAAACCCGGAAGCCGTGTTTAATTTAAATGCGATATCACCTGCTGCATTTTTTTCCGCATAGGATTGGGAAGAATCCATGATGCTTCTCGACCAGGAATAACTGACACCCGACTGAAGCATCCACCTCTTGTTTATTTTATAATTAACATACATCCCGACAGATGCAGAAAATATATTTCTTTCAGCTTTTTCTATTTCTTTTCCATTGGGTGCTGTCACATCATTATCAGTAAAATTATAACCGGCAAATTCCTGTGAAAAATAAGGAGTGATTGACAGTCTGTCCATGAATTTTGTTTGCTGCGGTTTTATAATATGCTGACCGGCGGACAATGAATTGTCAAATGAGCTGTTTTCACGAAACTTCAATGGATCTAAGCTCTTTTCTGCTGTAATAGCCGGAGTGAAATGAGGATGAAATGACAATGCTGAATTGGCCGCACTTGAAAAACGAAAGTCAGGTTCTGACATTTCGGTGCTACGCGGATGAGCGAAACCAAGATTTGCAGATTGGCTTTCCGACTCAGTCAAAACGGGTGTAACAAGGAAAGTTTTATCCAGTTTCTGTGTTGTATTATTACCAGATCCTGATTTACTTAAGCTGGAAGGAATAATGGTTCCCCCCGGCTTAGGCTGATATAACTGGTAATAAAGAATCGCCGATCCCAGAAAAAAGAACAACAACATCAGCGTTCCGGCTTTTTTAAAACCCGCCTTGTTTTTATTAACAAGCGCAGCCATATCGTCTTTGTCTAGTTCTTTTTCTATATTTTCCCAGACATGCTTTCCTGGCTCCTTTTTATAAAATTGAAGCAGATTCCGGAATAATTCGTCCACATGATTCTGAAAAGAATCTTTCATATTTGACTATTTCGCAATTTTAAATTCCCATCTCAATTGTCTTTTTAGAATGTTTCTGGCATCAAACAGATTCGATTTTGATGTGCCTTCAGAAATTTCCAATAACTGAGCAATCTCACGGTGCTTCAATCCTTCAAAAACATATAAATTAAAAACAAGGCGACAGGCAGGTGGCAAAGACTGAATTAACCGGATCAGCTCTTTTTCCTGCAGTTGATTCGAAACGCTGAGATCGGAAGGGAGATAGTATAATTCCTCGGATATAGCAACCTGACTAAACCGGTTCGATTTACGCCGGTATTTCTGCAAAGCGCAGTTTATCATAATCTTTCGCAGCCAGCCTTCAAAAGTCCCGGAATTTCTGAATTGCTGAATACGTCGGAACATCTGTAAAAACCCATCCTGTAACACTTCTTCCGCTTCCTGCCGGTCTTTTGTATACCGAATACATAAGGACATCATCGCGGGACTGTATAAAGAATAGATCTCCTTCTGACAGGAACGATCACTTGCCAGGCAACCTGCAATCAACCTTTTCAGATCTGTATTTACTATGCTCTGTCCTTTAAGGATCATAGATGCTTTAACAGAACGTTTCGTTGGGTTTGACCCCGTCTGACCTTTTTACGGCCCCTTTCCGGATGTAAAGATGAAACTTAATTTGGGAGAAATACTGTAGTTACTTATCCTGACACGATATTATCCCGGAGTAGTGAGATTTACTGACTCAAAAAATCCTGCTGCCCCGGCAGCAACCAGTTACAGGGTTATGCCTGGCAATTCTATCCCGTTTCAAGTAAGGAATTAAGCGCATTGTGTATGCCTGGACGTAGAATGGCAGTCTATTCGGGGTGCTGCCCGTTCCGTGAAAGTGAAAGTTTAATTAGTTAGTCTGAGCAGTACTTCCAGTCTTCCACACTTGTATTATCGGGTTTTTTCTGCCGAGGATTTACCAAGTCCGTTGGCCAGATCATGAATACTATCTGCGGTTTTATTTCTTACATCACGAAAAACACTCCTGATTCTTCTCAAAATTTCAGATCCCATATCCGGAATCGCTATTGTACAAATTGCTAGACCCATCAGAACAAGCCTGAATACCTTTTTCATAGTTAACTAAGATAACATTTTGGTTACACTGTAAAGGATGGACAATATTATTGTTATCAACAACCTTTCCCCCGTTGTACAATTCAAAAAATCTGTGGTTTATGGGTAAAACCCGGGCGTTCTGGGAAAATAAATCCCAATTCCGGCCTGGCAGGAATTCCGCATACAAGCCCGTTGGATCTTATCGGATCCGATTGATATTTTGTGATTTTCAAAGTTTGGTCTATTTTTGCTAAATAATTTAGTATTTATATCCGAAACCACTCTCCATCAACGGTACCCGTGATTGGATCGCGCATGGGTTGGAAAATATAATTACGATGACTGTTGTGTATCCTGAATGATTTAGTTCTGTCAGTAGTTGAGCCCTGGTATGTTTATGCCGGGGTATTTAGTATATTCAATTTCTTCATCCAATTTATCATTCCCCATATTGGCCTTATCTCCAAATAAAAAACTGGTCATCGTCAAAGGGATACACACTATCATCTGGATGTTTTTCAATCTCGTCATATTTTATTTGTATTATTCCGTAATAGTCAACAGGATTGACAAGTGGGTCTGGATTTGCATCGGAATCATTTTACTGGAAGGCTTAGTACTTCTTTTATTCAACCGAATATGCCCGATAACCCTGATTGCCAGACGATATACTGATTCCACAAAAGATAATTTTGATATTTTTCTACCCAACTGGCTGGCGAAGTACAATAAACTAATCTACATTACTTTATTTGTTCTGGTATTGTTGATGCTTATGTACCGGCTCATAGAAGCACATGCGTAAGGCTCAAAGCGTAAGGCAAATAAGATAAAAGATAAAAAAAAACTTTTAATTCCCTAACCGAAAACCGGTTTTAGGCCTTATGCTTTACGCTTTAAGCTTAAAGAGGTTCCTGGTACAAACCCAGAATATTTCCCGAGAGATCCTGAAACCAGGCCGTAATTTCCGGGGCATCTGAACCCAGTGGCCGAACGATCGTCCCTCCCCTCTCAATTATTTTTTGCATCGTTGTTTTGATATCGTCTACCATGATATGCACGAGCATGCCGACTTCGCTGTTCGGTTTTCGATCACTGCGCCAGGTGCCGCTCACTTCACCGACGCCGTCATCAAAAGCAGCGGCCCCGTCACCGCGCCGGCGTAGTTTCCAGTCAAACACCTCCTGATAAAACGAACTTGACTCATCGATATCGCGTGACGGTAATTCCAGGTAACAGATCTTGCCATTACCATAGTGGGGTTCCGCATTGTTTGTCATAGATCTTTTTTTTCAAGTTGAAAAATTTGTTCGACCGATTTACCAAATACCCGCGCAATTTTTAATGCGAGTAATGTGGACGGAATATATTTATTGCTTTCGATTGAATTGATCGTTTGTCTGGACACACCCACCTGATCCGCGAGTTCTGCCTGCGTCATTTTTTTAATGGCCCGTTCTACGTGCAGACTGTTTTTCATAGGCGGCTATCAGAATCATTTGACCTGGCAGAACGATTTAAACGATAGATCACCCACTGAAAACGAAGAATGAAAAAAAGCAGGGGAAGCCAGATGTTCAGTATTAATATATGATTGGATTCACTGCCTCTGGTAAATATCAGACCGAACAGAAGAATGGCATAGTTCAGATAGATGGCCCATCGTAATGAGTCGAGTCGCAACTGGGTGATTTGTTCGTCCTCCACACGTTGCCGCGAGAATGCAACCAGGAAAAGACCGACCAGCATCATCAGCGTGGTACCGATGAAAAAAAGATGTGGCGCAGAAAATAAAAAACCGGCTTTCCCTGACGGAGACTGATCATAGCCGTTCGGATAGTAATGATCCCAGAGCAATTTGATTGGAATATGTATGAGAATCAGTGCAATCCCGAAATAACGGGTGTTATATGGAAACAGGTAGTTTGCTCTCATTATGTCAAGTTTACAATACTAAATGTAAAGAATACTTTACATATTAACCAAATATTTTTCATTATTTACCGGACTACAAAGGGTAACAGAACATTTAATTGATTTTCTTATTCACCCTCAAGCTAGCGAAATGTCTTTGGAATGATCCTAAAAACCAGGTTTTGAATGCGGAATAAAAGAACATGGTGACAAAATAGCACATTGCAATCCCGGCACTGTTTTTAGATTAAAATTTATGTTCATCTATTTTTTAATTAAAAACTAAAAACATGTACTACAATCAGTCATGGGCCGCAAAAGGCAATCAACACGGCAACAGACATCTGCATGCACGCTCTATGCAACGTGCAGCCGTGAACATTTACAAGACGGATAACAGCTATGAGTTGCTGGTATTTGCTCCGGGACGTATCAAAGAACATTTCCATCTGGATATGAATGGAAATGAACTCACGGTTTCCTACAATCCGCCGGAAGGATTTCCCCACCCGGATTGGATATTGAGGGAATACAGCCGTGGAGGCTTTAAGAGAAGTTTTACTTTAAATGAAAACATCAACACGGAAAACATATCTGCTAAATATGCAGACGGTGTTCTCCAAATCAGTCTTCCTGTTATAGAAGGAAAGGAAAACACAAGAAAGGAAATACTGATTCTATAACGCTTAAAGCCTGAAGCCTAAAGCCTAAAACTAATGTCCAATCAGAAAAATATAAGTTTTCAAATCTGGCTTTAGGCTTTACGCTTTGAGCTTTAAGCTTATTACCCCCTCTTAAAAGTAATTTCAACTTTTCTCGTGATTTTGCTATCGGGATGCAGTGTTTCCATCACAAGAACATCAGATGTTAAAGTCACTGTACTTTGTACGGATGTGTTTGTTTTTTGATCGGTCATTGTCAAAACATTTCCATCCATAGTCCAGGAGCCTGAAAACGTTCTTGACTCGCCCTTACTATCGCCTGAAGAAGTCACAAAGGTATGATTTGATTTAAACTCACTGACTACCGTTCCGATAGCCGACATATCGGTTTCAACAAAAGGTTTGCCATATTTTTTTGCCCCTTCATCAGTCAGCCATTGTTTTACGGTCACCTGATACCATTTACCGACAATCGATTGCGCAGCGGTATTCTTTGAAGAACCCAGAGAACAAATCGATATCAAACCAATAAAAAAACTCCTGAAAAGAGGTAGATAATGCATTTGGAAGATTTATCCTCCCGAAGCTAACTTAATTCCCCGAATAACGCCTATCCAGACGCAGGCGTTCTGATCATTTTTTCTTCCGAAGAAATATCTCTTTAAAAAATACAATCAGATAAGTCAGTATAATCATTCCGACGATGGCAAGTATTGCATAGGTCGGCGAATTGAAATAATATTTACTTATGATCCTGTATCCGATCAGTAGTAAAACGATTACGATTCCCCGGGTGATCCATTTTGACCTTTTTCTTTGCATTTATGAATGTAGCATTAAACAACGGCTCATCCAACCGGTTTCCGCATGCCTTCAATAAATTGCAATGCTTCTTTTTCATGAGCCGGGCCATTGGTAAAAGAGTCGAAGGTAAAAACGATCCTGCCCGTCAGATCGACAACAAAAGTTTCTCTTCCGGTAATGAAGAATTTACTTTTGACGCCAAACATTTTTAAGACTTTATTATCCGGATCACTTAGTAAGGTGAAAGGCAGCTGATGGTTTTGAATAAATTTTTTATGGCTGTCAACGGTTCCCGAATTAATGCCTATGACCATCGCGCCTGCTTTTGTGAATTCATTATATTGATCCCTGAATGAGCAGGCTTCTTTTGTACACCCGCTGCTTTCATCCCTGGGATAAAAATATATCACCAGGATCTTCTTTCCTATATAATCCGGGATGTTGAACAGGATGTCGTTTTGATCGCGCAGGGAAAACATTGGAATCGTATCTCCTACTCTCAGATGTCTTCCCTGCGTTCTGGATGCCTGCAGCCAGCCGAAAATCATCGCAGCTAAAAGGATGTTCTTTTGCATGCGCAAATTTATAGATAATCAACAGCCCTTACTGTTGATATTATTGAGTGACTGCCGGATCGGGCTGAGAACTCTTTGGCTGAAGTTCCTGATTTTGATTCTTTGGCCGTTGATGATAGCTCACGACAAGGTTATGAATTTCCTGATCCCGCTGTTTCTTTAAAGCACGAACCTGCTGACGTTTTTCTTTATTGGTCAGGCTGTCATCCTGTCGAACGGAATAAATCCGGTCCGCATAGTCGGATCTGATATCTTCTTCTTCTGTTTGCAGCTTGCTGGGCCTGCTATACATATTTCCATAAGGATAATATGCTCCGTAAGGAAGTCCATAAAATCCGAACGGACTATAAAAAGGCGGATAATAACCAACACCGAATCCAAAAGACGGCTGGAAAGCATACACACTATGATAAACAGTAACAGAACGAACTTTCTGGGCGGCCACTGTAAAACCGAATCCCACACAAATCAATATTACGATTAGCTTTTTCATAAATCACTTCTTTATATGATACTAAACGCAAATTAAATACAGAAGATGCCTCACATATTACAAGGATTTGTGTAATAACGATTTTCTAACAATTGCTGTGACAACATTTAATTTACCTGGACAACTTCATATGCATCCGTCCCGTTCTGGGTTACGGGCAGATAATACGTGTTGTTGTAAACGAGATAGGTCTGCCCGTTAATATCCTGCTGGATCGCTCCATCCGGGATCTGGGTTACCACGGCACCATAGGGCGCAGGCACAACCTGGTAACCATTGCCGGTATTGATATAGAAAGCGCCACCATAATAGTAATAGTAATCGTTTCCAACCATCGTCGTTTCGTAACCGGGCGGCAGGGCACTGACCGTTGCACCGATGGGAGCCGGCACCACAGAATAACCGCCCGCGGAGGGCTGATAGTAGACTCCTTCGTCATAATAATATTGCCGGTTTGCGATGTTCAGCAGGAAAGCATCGGTTGCAAGTGATGCGGCAAAATATCCGAGCGGGTGCCAGTTATGTCCCCAATAATATGGATGATACGGATGATATGCATAAGCATGCACCGGCTGATAATGATTGTGATAAACATTTACATTCTCATGCACCGTAACGTTGCGCTGCACGTCAACATTCCTTTGTACAGGTTCCGGTGGCCGGTAAGCTGCTGTATTCCGGCTATAATTATGCTGATTATAATCGTGACTTACATTAACACTTCCGCTGATCGTCGGACGATTCTCTATCTGCCGGGGTTGTTCTACCGGACGATTCATCGCAGGAGCCGGACGGGTTACAGCCGGGGCGGGCCTGCTAAAGTTCTGGGGTGGAGAAGAAGGCCGGCCACCTCCGTAATTGGGATGACTCAGACGCTGTGCATGCCCCGCCTGCGGAACGGTTAGCAGCGCCGTGATCAGGGCTATCAGGCCGGATAAAGAAAAAATTCGAAAAGAGATTTTCATGACGCGAAATTTAGCGATGATCATTTTATTTTTTAACAGGGCTTTTAGCCATCTTTATTTTTCTTGCCTTCGGAGGTACCATGAATTCAAACAATGAAGAAGGCAGTACCGGGTTGACCTCCCAGTCGGACAGGGTCGCTTCATATTGTGGATTCATGTCACGGCTCGTATAAACAATCACCATTTTCAGGGGAAGGGTTAGCGCATCATTGGATATCCAGAACTGATACGTCATCTCCGGTGTTGTACCGGCGATATGATAGCAATCCTTACCATCCACTTTGGTCATTCCGAGATAAATGATGTACCTGGATTCGGACAAGAGATCATCGACGAATGTTGGATAGAAAAAATCTGATGCGGGGAATTCAATCCCATATAATTTATTCACCGTATCGATCATATCTACGATCGGTGCGGTGAGAGCCAGCGTTGCAAATTGGTTATTCTCAAGCGAATAATAACTCAGCGTTTCACCATCGTAATAAAGGGACCGGTCACCGCGGTCCCCCTGGGAGCGGATCAGCAATTTATTCGGCCCCTGCATATAAATCTGTTCATCATCCCCGTGTTTAACAAGTCCCAGGTGCTGGCTACGCACATCGTAATTTGATCTCACCGTATAATGGCATGAGCTCAGGGATCCGATCATAGCAGTCATGCGATCGAGGATAGCAACGGCGATGGTATCAACATTCGTCCTTTGAGCGGATACGCCGCCGGCAACAGCCATGCAAAGGAATATACTGACAAGGAATTTTTTACTCATCTCATGAATTTTTAGTCTTAAGGTTCTCAATAAAACCCTGGTAATGTAGGGGAAAATGATGCCACGGTTTGTTCACGAATTGTTAACGAAACCGGGATGTGTCAGACTTTACGGCTTCAATGGTTGTCGTATAACTTTGATTTTTCGTGTGAATGATGAATAAGTTCCCCGAGCAGCCTGAGGCATGTGTTCCAACCATCTCTGTGTGCTGAATAATCCTCCGGAATAGTGAATCCATTATGCACTAACTGCAATTCCGTACCATTTTCTTTTGGCAGAAGCGTCCACACGATAACTGAATTAAAAGGCTGGTTGTCTCTCGCAGAATTTTTTTGCCAGGAATAGGAAAGTCTGGAAAAAGGATTTACTTCCAGAACTTCGCAAAAAGAATCATTTCCATAGGGACTGAAAAAACGGAATTTATGCCCTACAACGGGATGAAAATCTGTTTTCCCAAGCCATTGTTCCAGCAGTTCAGGTTTGGTAAGATATTCCCAGACCTCTTGTGGCGACTGGCTGAAATGCCTTGTCTCTTTTATTGCTTCCTGCATAATAGGTAATTTAAAAGTTACTCAAATATATGTAACTTTTAAGTTACCTACCAAATTTTTATAAAAAAAACAGACCTTCTTAAGATGGCGTATTTTTATATCGTGGAAACCTTCCGGAAATTACTTTGGGCGGGAACCTGGACGCTGACACTGATCGGAGTACTGCTGGTCCTTCGACGGCTTGGTATTATGGCGGGTTACGGTAAATGGCTTATTTCACCCAGATTTCCATTCGACAGCGGCCTGCGAAATTATCCGGTGCTAACCATCATCCACATTATACCCGGACTGGTTTTCATAGTACTCGGTCCATTCCAGTTTCTAAAGAAAAATATTGTTCGCCCGGGTAAAAGCAGGTTTGTTTTTATCATCGCTTCCTATATCATTGGCATATCCGCATTGGTCATGCCATTCATCACCCTGCCGCTGGGTGGACTTAATGAAGCCGTGGCAAGTTCTTTCTTTGCGTTGTATTTTCTGATTTCCATTACGAGGTCCCTTCGAAACAGATATCGCCCCGGATTGCAATGGGAATGGCTGTTGCGTGCTTATGCGGTAGGTCTCGCCATTGCGACCGTTCGTCCGATCATGGCCTTATCTTTTGTTTTTTTTGGATTGAGGCCCCAGACTTTTCTCGGAACAGCATTCTGGATTGGATTTAGTCTGCATGCGATCATTGCAGAAGTTTGGATCAATCTGAACCGTGAAGAGGCCCAGTGATGAAATGAACATTCACGTCATACATCGCAGTTCACCATCCATATGATTTCGAACTGGTCGATCAGCATGCCGAAATACGCGCCCCAAAAAGTTTTGTCTATGGGCATCGTTATTTTTCCACCTTCAGCCAGCGAACTAAAAATCCGGTCTGCTTCCTTTTTACTTTCTGTATTGACGGACAGTGCAATATTCTGACCCATTTTTACATCACCCATGGCCGGATTGGCATCGCTGGCCATCAGAATGTTTTCTTTATTGATCGGCAGTGAAACATGCATGATACGATCCCGGAGTTCATCCGGAATTTCCATGCCCGGCATCGGAGGCATGTCTTTAAAACGACTGAACGTATGAAATTCACCGCCAAATACTTTCTTGTAAAAATTAAAGGCCTTTTCGCAATTGCCGTTAAAGGTCAAATATGGATTTACCGATGCCATAACAAATTATTTAAGATTATAAAGGTAATGTCATTATCATTCCCGTTATCCTAAATCATTGGGTTTCTAATTTCCGCTAAGTCATCATATAGCGCCGGCCTGATCGCAAACTAAATTGTTGAAACTATTCGGTAAATTTGCGAGCTTAAATAAGGCCGATGTGTTATGATATTTCATATACCGTGAATGTGAAAGAGCTGGCGGATTATTTTCCGGACCTGGAATTTCACTCGCAGCTGGAGCTTGATTTTGATGCCGGCGTACATATCATGGGTCACTCCTATGCCGAACATCCGATCATATACCGGACCGCTGAAGGAAAATTACTTTGTCGCGCGATGGAATGGGGTTGTATTCCATTTTATGTGAAGGACGAAAAAACATTTCTTCGCCAGCGCGCGACCATGCTCAATGCACGCAGTGAACGGATACTGGAAGATCCGAAATCGTACTGGTTCAAGATCAGGAATCGTCGCTGCCTGATTCCCGTAAACGGAATGTACGAGCACAGGGCCATAAAAGGCTGGAAGAAAAAAGTTCCCTATTTTATCCGGTTGAAGGACCAACCCATGTTTTTTTTGCCGGGACTTTATTCTGTGACAGACCTGCCGGATCTCGAAACCGGAGAGGTCGTCAAACGATATACCTTTACGCTGATCACCCGATTCGCCAATGAAGTCATGGTGAATATTCATAATGACGGAGATAACAAAAGCAGAATGCCCCTTTTTCTTCCAAAAAATCTATCCGGCAAATGGCTGAGTGAGGAATTATCAGAGGATGAATATAAAGCCATACTGGATTTTGAAATGCCTTCGGAACAGATGATCTATCATCCGGTCTATACGATCCGCAGCCCGAAGCCGAGACCCGACGAAAAGCCAAAAAATGAATACTGGGAATGGGAGAAATTGCCTGCGCTGGGGGAAATGAATCCCTGATTACTGTTTCACTTTGAAGAGTTCATCCTCCATTTCCTTCTTAATCGTGTGTTCTTTGTGTTCTTCATCAATTGAGTGGGATTGCTGCAGCGTGTCCTGCTTTTTTGTAAACTCGCTTAATTTTAAATAATATTTTTGAATCACTTTAAGTTCGTCTTCTGTCATTCCCTCAACATTCACCAGGCGGTTACTTGCCGCTTCATTTGAAGCTACTAACTCATTCAATTTTAATTGTATGGACAGGGAATCCTTATTCTGAGATTTAAGTATCAGAAAGACCATCAGAATAGTGATTACGCTGGACAAGGTCCCGATAATCATTTCCCATCGCTCAGAAAAATGCAGGAAAAATCCTGAAATGGCCCATGCCAAAACTGAAAGGAACACAATTAATACCGTAGAAGTTCGTCCTGCGAAATTGACAACACCGGATGCAATGTTCTCGATAAAACGGGAGAAGGAAGATATTGATTTCATTCCCTATCCGTGGCAATTGGCGTGCCCGAATAATATAAAATCGTCAAGAGTTAAAAAACTTCAATTTTCGGTTGAATACACTGGATTTTCTGGTTTTACAGGAGGGCTGACTTACTTTCACCTTATGTCCGAAGGTATACAGTCATTTTATGTTAAAAGGTCGCTGTTTGGTGCCCCGCGTCTGTTAACCGTCGCCCCCTTATATCTGGAGATGGAAGGGTCGCTGGCCAGTACCCGTTTCACAAAGGAAGATATTGAGGGATTACGTTTTGGCGTCACACTTCTGCGGTATTACCTGATACCCATCAGCAAGACCTATAATATTGAGATCAAAAACAGTCAGGGTAAAATTATCATGATACGGATGCATTCATTTTTCGGAGTCGGAAATCAGAAGAACCGGAATCTGTTTATTGAGATACACAAGCAAGTTCAGCAGTCCTATTTCAATGATATGGCGATTCATTATGTGCGATTATTGAACGGCGGCCTGACCTTCGAACTCGCCGGAGCATTTCTGACTGAAGAAGGCGTTCTGATCAGGAAAGATAGACCGCTGATCCCGTGGTCGCGTACTGGTCTGGCGACCCGCTTTCATTCCTGTTCTGTTTATGACACCGCGGATCTCAGTCACTTTAGATCCTTTGATTACTGGCACGACTGGAATGCTTCTTTACTTCGCTCTGTTGTTGACTATAAAATTCGCGCGATGAGATCCTGAGTCTGGTGTAAAATTTACGCATTCAAAATTAACATTCGAATAATACCGATCGATAAAAAATGGTAGTAGTTTTGTGCATCCTATATTATGAAAAAAACGCGCCCGCATATTATAAAATCTAAGCAACAAAATTCAGAATTGAAAATTCAAACGGAAAAAATATACCAGGATCTGGAGATTCCGCAAAGAACCCAAACCCCGCCCTCCGAAGAATTGATTGCCAAACTCAATCAGATCGCGTCACTGCCTCCGTTTAGCTATACGCAGAAAACAAAGGATAACGATCCGCGTTAGTTTTATTCATCCCTTTTAAAAAAAGTTGCTCCTCGTGGATCCGAACCACAATCTACAGATCCAAATTCTGCTTGTGCTGCCGTTACACCACGTTACTAACCATCACATGATGCTCCCAACATTCAAAATAAAAAACGCCCGTAGTCTTCGTCTGTAATGGCAACCTTACTTATCCCTACAGGCAAACGTCACGAGCGCTTGGTTAAATACAGAATTATGGAAGCCGCAAAGGTAGCGCAGTGTTCGCAAATTTTGATATAAGTGTAAACCTAATAATGGGTTCTATTATTCGTTAAAAGATCAGGACCAATTATTGATATTTGTGACTAATGAGGAAATCCCTGCTTCTTATTTCGTTTTTTCTGGTATCAGCAGTTGACGGACCGAATGACCCGGCGGAGGGATGTAGCGTACAAAACACCGCATTTATGGGCGGAGAATATGCTGCCTATAATATTTACTATACGCTTGCCGGTATGTTTTTCGAGGCAGGCACCGTAAATTTCAGCTGCCGGAGTGAACAACTCGGAAATAAACCGGTATATCATATCCTGGCAGTCGGCAAGACGATCCCCTTTTATGATCATTTATATAAGGTCCGCGACAAATATGAAACCTATATTGACACAGGATCCCTGCTCTCCTACCAGTTCAGCCGTTCCATTCTGGAAGCCAGTGTAAAAAAATATGAAAATATCCGTTTCAAACGTGAGATTCAAACGGCCATCACCGACAGCGGTGTGTATAAGGTTCCTGCCTGCGTGCTCGATGTATTGGGCGCCGTATATTATGTCCGGAATCTGTCGGTAGGAAATCTCCGTCCGGGCGACAAAGTCGATTTTCAGCTATTTCTGGATAATCAATTGTACAAATCCTATGTCAGGTATATGGGCAAGGAAATCATCAACACCAAATACGGAAAGTTCCATTCTATTAAGATAAAGCCCCTCCTGATAAAGGGAAGCATGTTTGACCCGGGTGAAAAGATGACGGTTTGGGTCAGCGATGATGCGAATCATATCCCGCTCCGTATCCAGGCCTCCATACGGATTGGAAGCGTAAAAGCCGACCTCATGGAATTTAATAATCTGCGCTGGCCGCTTACCTCTCTGATCAGTAAATAGCATTGCTTAAGGGCTATTCGCGGATTCATCAAAATGGCTGCAGTGAAAATAAATGATAGCTTCCGCTGGTTAATTGTGTACAGCGTAAATGATCTCGGACGGCTTGTATAATTTATCTGTTGTCGGAAGTTTTCGATGCAGACGTGTTGTGAAATATTGCACACACAGGCCCGTTATCAGCAGACTTCCCGGGGGCATGGGCAGTTTCTGGAAAATCTTTCGCGAAGCCACTTTATTCTCGTCCAGTGTATAGTTTATTTCATCCAGCGCACGGCCGATTTCTTCTTTTTTTTCTACGTCAATCACAACAGAGGCAATGCGGCACGTAACTGAACTTGCACGAGCTGGCGACCTGAAAGCCGATGATGGAACGAATGATGGAATCGAAATTTGTATTTGACCTGGCGACGGTATACTTTTTTTAAGTACTATTTGCCACCTCGCTGATAAAGATGGATTACCCGTAGTAAACTTAAAAAATTTTAAATCTGGCTGGGTGACATCCGAAGCGGGATTATGTCTGGCAATTTGAAGCCAGGAATAAATCTGACCGACCAGACGCGTGTGCATTTTTCGGTCGTCTGTTTCAAAAATAATGGGTTGCAGGGCTTGCCGGATCATTTTACCGATGGTTGAAGCCATCCCAAATTCAATGGATTTTGCTTTGGTTGCTTTTGTCTGTTTATATTTTTTGGGTGCGGATCTGGTATAGAATTTGTCGCCCATTTTGTAATGGATCACGTTGCCAATCCGGCCGATAAAACCTCCCTGTGATCCCATCTCCTGGTTTTTAAAAAAAATAAAAATGATTGATATGCGCTTGCTGACTTATTAAGTATTTACAGACATTTAGTGCGGAGTAAGTGCAGTATCTACCGCACTTACCCCGCACTAGACAAATCTAAATATTTAATGCATACATAAGAAATATATAATCAAATTTTTGATGCAGCTATTGTACTTATTTGCAACTATAACTTAGAATAACAGCCCCCGAATGAAAGGTTTCCGCATTTTTAAAATGTAGTTTCTTTATTGCTTCGGGTTGCTTCATGTGAAACAAACGCGGACCAGCACCGGATATAAAAGGATGAACCAGAAAATAAAAATCGTCCACCAGGTCATGCTCAATCAGCTGACCTGCAAGGCCCGGACTTCCGAATACTATGATATCCCCACCCCGATCTTTTATTTCTGTAATTTCCTGTTTGTTCAATTCATTCATCACCCGTGAATTTTTCCATTCAGTACGCAACAGTGTTTTTGAGAAAACCATTTTCTCCATATTTTCCATCCGGCCTGAAAATATAATATCATCTTCTGAACCTTTCTTGTCCTTCCAGACTGATGGCCAGTAATCCTCAAAAAGCTGAAAAGTAGTGCGTCCAAACAGGGCCCTGTCCACCGAACCGAGCAGCAAGTTCACGGACTTCATCATTTCCGTATCCACGACGGCTGCGCGATGATCACAGAAACCGTCCGGTGTAATATTCAAATGCAGGATGATCTTCCCCATACAATATCATTTAAATGGCAGTTGCAAAGATTGATAAAATAAAGAAACCGCGGGTGTATTCAACTTCAAAAATGTACAGGCTGTTTCCTGCCATGACATTGTTGCAACGGATAGCAGTATAGAAACCCAAGTGAATTTATAGCCGGATAATACTTCCCCAGGATTGGCGTTCTTAATAAACACCCCCAAACCGATGAAAAAGGCCCTGCTCCCGCTATTGCTTATATGTGCGTACTTCCAGTCAAACGCCCAGGAATCCGGGCAGGATTATATGGTAATACCCATCGTTTCGCAGCAGTCCTTTTATTTAAAAAGTGGCAACGCCAACACAGGCAGGGAGCTACTGCAGATCAATCTGCCGGCCAATACGGTTGAGTGGTATTATACCGTCACTACCAAAACAGGTCGTGGCCAGTTTTCGAACAGCGATTTGACAGGGCAACTGGTGAAGTTGGTCGACCCCAATCACGGCATCAAAAGCGGGTCTTCCGTACATGTTCCAGGCGGAACGGGCGTCTGTGATGTTTACCTGATGACAAATCCCCACGAAGCCAAAAAATATGTCAACAGAAGGCCGGCCGCCAGTTTTCTAATGAATGACTCGCGTGAACATTATGTTTCCGGCACTGTCATGGTAAAAGATTTTCTCGATGGCTCATGCTTTCTGGTCTTTCGGAATCCCTGTTCCTCCCGTGGTGTGCATGTCTATATTGAAGTCACAGCCATTGTATTGTCGTCAACAGTCGGCAGAAGTACCGCGATGCAATAATTATTTCTGTATGGATTTCCATACCGGCATATAGTCATACGTCGGATAAAACTCCGTATTAAAAGCACCCCAGGCGCCCTTTTCAATCGACAGATTTAATGTACGAAGTTCTGAGGCCGGAATTTTTACCGTGACCACCTGCCCAACGCCCATCATTACATACCAGGAAATCACCCGCGCCGATTTTGGCGGAAACATTTCACTAAAATGATTTTTCTTTTGAATCGCCTGAATGGAGTCGAGATTTTTATCCTCCTGGTGTTTGAGGAAAATCGTAATCATGACCGAGTCCTGCGACTGCTGGGCATGTGCACGGCTGCCCAGCATTAAAATGCATATGAGAATGACAATCTGTTTCATAAGTGCAGAATTGCCAAAGCCGTGCCATGGCTGGCACGATATTCAACGTAACAATCAGCAGATGAAATGGGTTTTTGCCATAATATTTATTGCTGCAGCCGCATGTTCGGATCATGAAAACAAAGTGCCAGCCGGTTCTTATCATTCCAAAGCAGAATCTACATTAGACAACCTGGTCGACAGTTTCAAATCTGATTTTGCTTCAGCAACATCTGCTGCGGACAAAGATTCAGTGGTGTCAGAATATAAAACAAAAACAGAAAAATTTCTGTCAGGGCATTATCTGAATCATATGCGGGTTCATGTTGATTCCGTGATCATAAAACATCTGACAATCGATACAAGATTCCACGCAGGAGAAAATATGATATTTATATCATCGATGGAATTTCGCAGGCCCATGCCCAAAGTGGAAGATTCTCTTTATCATTTCATGAAAAATTTAAGACCGGGCACTGATACGAATATCGATTTTATGTATATCGGGAAATTCCAGCTGCACCGCCCTGACGATTCATTACATCCTCCACTGATCGTTAATGCCTACCCCCTTACCTACCAGGTTCATGGGAGAAGATAATAATAAGAACAGCCACCCTGGGGTGGCCGTCCGATAATTCCTTTCGTACTGATCAAACTTTGCTTTTGCTTCTCTAAGGATTGGCTGTCTTTTCGGATTTGGATTCTCTGTTTTCTAAGGATCAGGATTTAGGGATTCGGTTTTGGGATTAGGACTTTGGGCTTTGGCTTTTTTAAGGATTTAGGGATTCAATTTTTTTTCCGGACTTGGTTTTAGGCTTTGGACTTTAGACTTTTGGCTTCAAAAGGATTTAGGGATTCAATTTATTTTCATATTTCAAAGGATTCAGTTTTAGTTTTGGACTTTCATAAGATCATTCGCGCGCTTTAACAATACAAAGATGCGATGGATTCCCGCCTTCCCATAACCTATTCGGCGAAGGGTCAAAAAGCTTCGATTTTCGAGTTGAAACGCCTGTTTTACCGAAGACAGGACTGCAGTTTTAGGATTCCCAAATCATGGTTTCAGGCTTTGGGCTTAGGCCCTGGGCTCTTATTCCCAGGTTTTCGTTCCGGATTTCATCTTATCCAGGGTTTCCTGATAACCTGGTCTTTCGGACGGTTCCGTGAGTTTCAGGGCCTCTGTTTCTTTGGCGATAGCTTCTGTTTTCCGACCCAGTTTATATAGCAGGTTAGCATATGTATCCATAAAAGTCGGGTTGTTCTTTTGGGCATTCATACTATGCTCACTGAGATATAGTCCATAGTTTAGATCGTCTGTACTGGAACCATACTGAAAAATATCCCAGGCAGCATTATTTAAATCAATGGGATCCAATGTAAATTCATATTCTTTCAGAAAAGGCAGAAGATTCCTGATATATAGATCCCAGTTTTTATTTCTTTTATAGTACACAGGTTTAACGGAAGTAACAATCTGGTGGGCCAGAGAAGTTCCATATTGAGCGCTGATTTCCACGGATATTTTATTCCAGTCTGGTGTAGAAGCGGAGTCATTGAACGCCGTCATGATCGACTGATTGTGTTGTATGACTGCATTCATGACAATGTTTTCAGCATAGCCCGGTTTGAAGAGACGGTCTATTTTTTCGGCATTATGATAGAATAAATCAAATTCCGGCGTTCCCGGCTCAATAGCAATTTGTGCAATCATCTGCAGACGATCTGTAGTATAAACGTTTTTGATCAATGGCAGCCAGGCCCTGATCACGGAATCCGCCAGAAATCCATTCTCATTCTGAATCGCCAGGTTCATGAGAGATTCCATCATAACGGTATCACGACTCCCCGACCTGAATTTTTCAATCATGGCATAATATTGCCTTTCCGGATTCATCGCATTTTTTGTATTTAATACAAACTCTGCGGCGTTTCTGGTGGATCCCTCCGTTCGGTGAACGAGTTGGCCGTCCGGATTAAAATAGAGAAATGTCGGATAAGCCCGTATATTATAACTGGCTTCTATCATGCGCGCGTCACGACGGGAGAACTTTACACATACTGGATCCTCACCGGTTGAATCGATCTGTATGCCGACGCAGATATAATTCGGATTCACCGCATCGCCCGTCTCTTTTAAAGGGAAAATCTCTTTCGCCATAAATTTACAGGGACCGCACCA
>Ga0209167_10000701_pt1 | contig 22533 bp, 24 predicted proteins | sample Coa_R1_9_FD_187154 | JGI IMG/M metagenome (GOLD analysis project Ga0209167, IMG submission 187154) | Surface soil microbial communities from Centralia Pennsylvania, which are recovering from an underground coalmine fire - Coalmine... | ecosystem: Environmental > Terrestrial > Soil >... | reverse complement strand
TGACCATGACCAGCTTCTTGAGGCCGGCGCGCGCGACGCTTTCGCCGAGCGCCATCCAGCTTTTCAGCGCGATCTCGGCCGGTAGCGTGAGCGTACCGGGAAAGTCGATGTGCTCGGTCGAAATCCCGACCGGCTGAAGCGGGAGGAACGTCACCGGGGCGTCGTCGGGCAGAAGTTCACGCACCCGTGCCAGATAGGCCTGTGCAATCATGATGTCGGTGCCCAAGGGCAAATGCGGGCCATGCTGCTCGGTGGCCGCCAGCGGCAGGACCGCAATCCATCGCTCGCGGCCGGCGCCGCCAAGATCGGGCCAGTGGATGTCGGTCCAGTCGCGGGGAGGGACGATAGATGTCATCGAGCGAAATTTTTCACTAGTGTGGTGGTTCAGAAGTTCTCTTCGGTGGTGCGGCAAAAGCGTCAAGAGAACTTCTGAACCAAAATCACACTAGAATCAAAGGTTTCTAGTGTCCCTTCGAATCCGAAGTTCGCTAAAGCGGGTGCTGCAAGGGAGTGCGAACTTCGGATTCGGGACACTAGTGTGGATTTGCAAGATCGTTTGTATTGGTTACGAGGGTGCATCGGCACCTATTACCTCCCATCATGGGCCATAACGACCTGCGGAGTCCAACATGAACCCGGCTCTTTTGCCGCGAGCGTTAACGGTCCTTCTGGCAGCCATTGTCATGGCCATATCGCCCGCTCGGGCCGAGAGCGCCCTCGACAAGGTCTCGTTCGGGACCAATTGGGTCGCCGAGGCCGAACATGGCGGCTTTTTCCAGGCCGTGGCCGATGGCACCTATGCGAGATATGGCCTCGATGTCAGGATCGTGCCGGGCGGCCCGAATGACAATAACCGCATGCTCCTGATCGCCGGAAAGCTCGATTTCTTCATGGCCGCGAACACGCTGATGTCGTTCGATGCCGTCGCCAATAACGTGCCGGTGGTCACGATCGCCGCCATCTTCCAGAAGGACCCGCAGGTTCTGCTGACGCATCCGGAGACGAAGGTCGCCAAGATCGAGGACCTCAAGCCGCTGACGCTGTTGGTCTCGAAGGAGGGCATGACAAGCTATTTTCAATGGCTGAAATCCGAATACGGCTTCAGCGAGGACAAGGTCAGACCCTATACGTTCAACCCGCAGCCGTTCCTCGCCAACAAGCAAAGCGCGATGCAGGGTTACGTTTCCTCGGAGCCATATGCGATCGAGAAGAGTGCGGGCTTCAAGCCGGGGATCGTCCTGTTGGCCGATTACGGCTTCAACGGCTACTCGACCTTGATCGAGACGCGCCGCGATCTGATCGACAGGAAGCCGGACCTGGTTCAGCGCTTCGTCAATGCCTCGATCATCGGCTGGTACCATTATCTCTATGGCGACAACGCCGCCGCCAACGCGATGATCAAGAAACTCAATCCGGAGATGACCGACGAGTTGATCGCCTACTCGATCGCACGGATGAGGGAATATGGCATCGTCGATTCCGGCGACGCGCTGCGCGAGGGCATCGGCGCCATGACCGATGCGCGGATGGCGAGCTTCTTCGACAAGATGGTGCGCGCGCACGTCATCCGCTCCGACATCGACTATCGCAAATCCTATACGCTTCGCTTTATCAACAAGGGTGTCGGCCTGGACCTCCGGCCGAAGAATTAGGACTGCAACATGGCCGGGCCCGCAGCCCTGACGGAAACGGAATCCGATCCGGCGGGCCTTGCCGTCAGCCTGCGCGCCGTCAGCAAGGTTTACGACAACGGCGTGGTCGCGCTCGGACCGCTCGATCTGGCGGTGCGCAAGGGCGAGTTCGTCTCGCTGCTTGGGCCATCCGGCTGTGGCAAGTCGACCGCGTTGCGCCTGATCGCCGGCCTCAACGTAGAGACCTCCGGCACCGTGCGCGTCTCCCGCTCCGCCATCGAGATGAGCGGGCGCCATCCGGTCGGTTTCGTGTTTCAGGAGCCGACGCTGATGCCGTGGGCCAGCGTGCGGGACAATGTCCGGCTGCCGCTCAGACTGGCGCATGTGTCCACCGGCGAAGCGAACGGGCGCATCGACGCGGCGTTGGCGCAAATGGGGCTTGCCGAATTCGCCGGTGCTTACCCGCGCGAATTATCCGGCGGCATGAAGATGCGGGTCTCGCTGGCGCGTGCGCTCGTCACCGATCCGGACATCCTGTTGATGGATGAACCGTTCGCCGCGCTCGATGAGATCACCCGCTTTCGGCTGAACAACGATCTGCTCGCGCTGTGGCGCAATTTGCGCAAGACCGTCATCTTCGTCACACATTCGGTTTTCGAGTCGGTGTATCTGTCGCAGCGGGTGGTCGTGATGACGCCCCGGCCCGGACGCATCAGCGCCGAAATCGGCATCGTGACCAGCGAACCGCGGGGCGAGGAGTTCCGCACATCGGCCGAATATGCCGCCTACTGCCGCAAGGTTTCGAATGCGCTAATGCCCTCTGCTCCCGAGCGGCCCGGATCATGAGCTTGCTCGACACTTCGCCCTTGGCCGCCGACCGCACGACGCCCGATAGCCAAACCTTGCGCCTGTTTCGCCTCGTGCTGCCCGTCGCGGTGCTTGCGATCGGAATCCTGGCATGGGAGTTCGTGGTGCAGGTCGACAACATTCCGCCCTACGTCTTGCCCGCGCCATCTGCCGTTTTCCTCACGCTCGTCCAGGACTGGGGCGTGCTGTGGCAATCGCTCCTGACCACGCTTCTGACCACGCTCGAAGGTTTCGCTGCGGCTGCGATCGGCGGCGTCGCGCTGGCGATCTTGTTCAATCAATCGAAATGGCTGGAATATTCGCTGTTTCCGTATGCCGTGATCCTGCAGGTCACGCCGGTCATCGCGATCGCGCCCTTGCTCCTGATCTATCTTTCGCAGCAGACCGCCGTCATCGTCTGCGCGTGGATCGTCGGATTCTTTCCGGTACTCTCCAACACCACGCTTGGTCTCAATTCCGTCGATCGCAATCTCGCCGGCCTGTTCCGCCTTTATGGCGCCTCCAGGCTTCAGACCCTTCGCTTGCTTAAATTGCCGGCCGCGCTGCCCTTCATCCTCGGCGGGTTGCGGATTGCGGGCGGCCTGTCGTTGATCGGCGCGGTTGTGGCCGAAATTGCGGCAGGATCGGCCGGCGCGGGGTCGGGTCTTGCCTATCGGATCGCCGAGTCCGGCTATCGTCTCAACATTCCCCGAATGTTCGCCGCCTTGCTGTTGCTCTCTGCCGCCGGAATTGTCATTTATGGGCTGCTGGCGCTAACCTCGCATTTGGTGCTGCGGCGCTGGCACGAGAGCGCGCTTGGAAAGGAAAACTAGATGGTGGGCGGAAATATTTCATCGGAAAAAATCGACCTCTTGGTTTACGGGCCGAACAAACCGATCGTCGACAAGGGCTTTTCCGACCAGTTCGTGCTCCACCCCTTTGAAACCCGGAACGACCTCGACCGGGTGACCCCGGCCGTGGCTTCGAAAATTCGCGGCGCCGCCGTCACCTACTCCACGGTTCGCTGCGACGGCGCCGTGATGGCGATGTTCCCGAAGCTCGAAATCGTGGCGTCGTTCGGCGTCGGTTACGACCACGTCGACGCTGCTTACGCGCGCGAACATAACATTGTCGTGACCAACACGCCGGACGTGCTGACCGAAGAGGTCGCCGATGTCGCCATGGGGCTTTTGATCGCGACCTTGCGCGAATTCGTCAAGGCCGACCGTTACCTGCGTTCGGGTCTTTGGACCACGCAGCAATATCCCTTGAGCGTCGGCTCGCTGAGGGACCGCAAGGTCGGAATCGTCGGCATGGGCCGGATCGGCCAGGCGATCGGGCGCAGGCTGGACGCCTCCCGCGTTCCCGTGGTCTATCATTCGCGAAATCCGGCCGCCGGCGTGAGCTACAAGCACTATCCCGACCTGATCGAGATGGCGAAGGCGGTCGATACGCTGGTGGCGATCGTGCCCGGCGGGCCGTCGACGGCGAAGATGATCAATGCCGATGTCATGAAGGCGCTCGGCCCGCGCGGCGTCATCATCAATGTGGCGCGCGGCTCGGTCGTCGATGAAGAGGCTTTGATCGCGGCGCTCAAGTCGGGGACCATCCTGGCCGCGGGCCTTGACGTGTTCGCCAAGGAACCGGCGGTGCCCGATGAATTACGCGCGATGCAGAACGTGGTGTTGTTGCCGCACATCGGCTCGGGATCGGTGGTAACCCGCAATGCCATGGACCAGCTCGTGGTCGACAATCTGAAAGCCTGGTTCGCCGGCAAAGGGCCGCTGACGCCGATCGCGGAAACCCCGGTGAAGGGCCGCTGATGCGAGGGCGCCTCGGCATCGCGGCTGCGGCGCTGTCGGCGTTGCTGGTCTGCGTGCCGCAGGCGCGCGCGCAGGACGCCCAATCCCTGAAAAAGGAAATGGTCGGGCAATGGGAGCTCTCGACCACCGAACGCAGCAAAACCTGCGTCGTTACGCTCAAGGGCGATTCGACGCCGCAAGGCCTCAAGCTTGAGCTGGAGCCGGGTTGCTCCAAGACACTGCCCTTCACCAAGGATATCACCGCCTGGAACATCAAGGGGCTCGATATCGTCCGGTTGCAGGACGCCACCGGCCAGCCGGTGATCGACTTCACCGAAGTCGAGAGCGGAATCTTCGAGGGCTTGAGACAGGGCGAGGGCATCTACATCCTGCAGAACCTCGCTGCCGCGCGCTCGCTCGCCAAATCGATGGACCAGATGATCGGCGACTGGGCGATGGTGCGCGGCAATGGCCGTCCCGTCTGCGGCCTGACCCTGACCAACACCGAAGCCACCGCCGACAATTTCCAGGTATTTCTCAAACCGCGTTGCGATCCCGCGGTCGAAGCCTTCAAGCCGACGATGTGGCGGCTGGAGCGGGGCGAAATGCTCCTGATGTCGGCCAATGGCGAGGTCTGGCATTTCCAGGCCGACGACAACGCGCAGTGGCGGCTGGTGCCGGACAGCGCCGATCCGCTGATCATGCTGCGGCAGTGAACGGCTGACCAGGCGCGGCTAGCAAGGGTTGCGCAGTCATCAGTCGACAATTGACGGGACGGCGCGGGCAGCTACATTTCGCAACCGGAATAATTGGGGACGGCGAGCCCGACAACGGCTCGCGATGAGGTGGGCATGAAAACCGCTTGGAAAGCAGCGCTGAACCTATTCCTTCCGGCGGTGCTGATCGTTAGCGGCGTCGCGCATGCCCAGGACGCGACGGAGTCCGACTGGCCGACCCGGCAGTGGCAGACCTCGACGGCGGAAGCGCAGGGCATGGATTCGGCGGCGCTCGCCAGGCTGATCGAATTTGGAACGAGCCGCAGCTTCGACAGCCTATTGATCGCGCGACACGGGAAAATCGTTCTCGACGCCTATTACGCGCCCTACACCGCCGACATGCCCCATGCCGTCAATTCCGTCACCAAGGCGGTGATCGGAACTTTGACCGCGATTGCCTATAAGGAGGGTTTGCTGGATAGCCTGAACCATCCGGCGCTGAAGTTTTTTGGCGAGCGAAACCTCGCCGGCGTCGACGACAAGAAGCGAGCCGTAACGGTTCAGAACCTCCTGGACATGACCTCCGGATTCGACTGGAAGGAACCATTGGACGGGCGGCCGGACGCGGCGATCGAAATGGGACGCAGCCCGGATTGGATCAAATTCGTTCTCGATCGACCGATGTCGAACGCGCCGGGGGATGTCTTCAACTACAACAGCGGCAATCCGCATCTGCTTTCCGCCATCCTTACCAAGCTGACGGGGATGAACGCCTCCGACTACGCGAAGGCGAAGCTTTTCGGCCCGCTCGGGATCAGCGTGTCAAATTGGCGGCGCGATCCGCAAGGTATTGCGATCGGAGGGTTCGGTCTGGCGTTGCTGCCGCGTGACATGGCGAAGATCGGCTATCTGTATTTGCGTGACGGCGAGTGGGACGGCAACGCGCTTCTTCCGCCGTTCTGGGTCGACCGGACAACCCACGCCACCATCGACATGCACGCATCCTTTGAACCGGAACTGCGCTATTCCAATTTGTTCTGGGCGCTCCCCGACCGGCGCGTCTACATGGCGGTCGGACTTCATGGCCAACTCATCATGGTTTTTCCGGAGCTCGATATCGTCGCGGTAACGACGGCCAGGGACAATTTACCCCTGGGGAAGCTCGCCGGGTATATTTCGGGCGCGGTCAAATCCGCAACGGCGTTACCGCCGAACCCCGCCGGCGCAACTCTGCTGGCGGATGCCATCCAGAGCGTCTCGACCGAAAAGCCGACGCCGGTGGGCGCGACCCCCGAGATCGCGGCCGCTGTTTCGGGAAAGAAGTATAAATTTCCCGCCAATGCGCTGAACGTGAAATCGCTTTCGCTGAGCTTGACGGATGCAGAGCCGCATTTCGAGCTGGAGGTGCTTGCCCCGTCGCTCAAGCTCAGCGGGCCGATCGGACTTGACGGGTTCTATCGCAAGGGCGAGCCAACCGCCTATGGCGTGGTCGCGGCCAAGGGGTCGTGGCTCGACAGCCGCACATTTTTATTCGACCTTCTGGCGCCAGGGGCCGACGTGCAGCGAAAATGGACGTTGTCGTTTGACGGCGAGAGGCTCTATCTCCGCGGCAAGGACCGCGACGGCCGCGACGTTTCGATCGGCGGCGCGCGTGGCGGCTAATAAATGCGCCGCTATTATCTCAGCTTCATCTCCGCAAGATCTTGCAACCCGCCCCATTTACCGTTTGCGTATATGTTGCAACGTAGAACATAGGGGTGGACGCCATGCGTGAGATCACTGTACGGGAGGCAAATCAGAATTTTTCGCAAGTGATTGCCGCTGCCGAACGGGGCGAAACCATCGTCGTCACCAAAAATGGCAACCCTGTTGCCAAAATCAGCCCGCTGTCGAAAGACCGCACCGGCGATCCCGAGTGGCGTGCCGGTTTCGCCGCGCTCAAGAAGAGCCTGCGGTCGAAGCGCGGGGCGGGTTACCGTGCCGGGAACATCGCAGAGGACGACAAATACGGTAACGACGCATGACCCGCGTCGCGATTGACTAGACCCCGCCAACAATAAGCCAAAGCGCGATGGCGGTTCGACCGTGCCATCGCGCTTCGGCGTCGAATCAATCGAACAGCACCTTGGTTCGCACCTCGTTGCGGGCCAGTCTGTCGATTTCAGCAGGCACCATCGCGTCCCTCAGTTCCTCAAGCCAGTCCAGAAATTTGTCGACCAGGCGCCCCGGGCTCATCGCAAGAGCCGCGACCCCTATCCGCTCTGCTAGCTGGTTCATCATCGATCCCCTCGTTTTCGATAATGAGCTACCCCCTCTCATCCGATGAACCACTCTCCCACGCATTCGCCAAAACGCGAAGCGGATAGTTAATAAATGGTAAATAGGCAGAGCGGTGCTCTAAATCAGCAGCATCCCCTTCAGGCTGGCATGCCGCTTCTGCCGACGACGATGTGGCATGCACCGATATCCCCAGCGGTCCCGCGATGTCGATGATCGCGCGTGTCATCTGGATATCGGCTTGCGAAGGGATAGGGTCGCCCGAGGGGTGATTATGCACCGAAAGTGGAAGTCGGCAGTAGGAATTACCAAAGCGCTTTGTCTTCATACTAAGTCGACGTCGTTCAGCCGTACGTCTTCGCCCAAGCTGCCCTCTCAGAGTCGACCATAAAATCGCGCCTGATCGGCACCGCATCACGTTGGGTCGACAGCAGCATTTGAAACACCATATGAGAGCCGTGTAGGAATTCGAGCTCGACGGCGGCGAGATAGAACTCCCACATTCGGCAGAACCGTTCGTCGTAGATCGCAGCAGCCCGCGCTCTATTTCTGGCGAAGCGCTCGCGCCAGTGTTTCACCGTATAGCGATAGTGCAGCCGTAGCACTTCGATGTCGTCGCACCACAGACCGCAACGCTCCGTGGCGGCGAAGGTCTCGGATAGCGCCGGCACATAGGCGCCAGGAAAGATGTATTTGCGGATGAAGGGGCCGGTGGTGCCGGGCTGCGACATCCGGCCGATGCAATGGATGAAGGCATATCCGTCAGGCGTTAGAAGCTCGCGGATTTTGAGGAAATACTCGTCAAAATGTCCGATGCCGACATGCTCCATCATGCCGACCGAAACCACGCGGTCAAATTGGCCGGTGAGGTGGCGATAGTCCAACTCGCGAAACGCGACGCGATCGGAAACGCCAGCGGCCTGGGCATGAACGCGTGCTGCCTTGATCTGCTCGGGCGATACATTGACCGCAGTGACATGGGCACCGGTTTCGCGCGCCAGATGAATGGCGAAGCCGCCCCAGCCTGAGCCGATCTCAGCGATGGTCATGCCGGGCCTAAGTTGCAGCTTGCTTGTGGCGTGGATAAGCTTGTTGTGCTGCGCCTGTTCGAGCGTTTCATGCTCGGGGTCTCGAAAATAAGCGCAAGAATATTGCATCTGATCGTCGAGGAACAGACGGTAAAGTTCGGTCGAGATGTCGTAGTGGTGGCGTGCATGAGCGGCGGCCAGCCCGATCGGATTGGCCTGATGCCAACGGCGCAAGCCGCGCCACACCCGCCGCATCAGCTTCTGAGACCCGTATGAATAAAGTCCGGCGCGGTTGACCGAGAACAGCAGCAGAAAATCATGGATTGCAGCACCGTCTTCCAGCGTCAGCGTGCCGTCCATATAGGCTTCGGCGGCGTATAGCTCCGGATTGATGAAAAGCTTGGTGTGGAGCTTGCGATCGTGGAGGCGGATGGCGACGTCGGGCCCGGGCAGGAGTTCGCCGAAAACATGGACCGCGCCGTCGGCGTCGCGAACGCGCAGGGTGCCCTGCCGGATAAAGCGTCGAAGCAGATTGGACAACAACAGCACGTGGTAGTCTTTCGTGGTCGTCGCAAGTACCCGAACGAGATCAGGCGGTGCCAGACTAAGGTGCGCTCTCAAGGGGGTACTGCCGCGGCAGTCCATTTGGTGCTAACTAGGGAAGCCGCAAGCGCGGAATTCGCAGGAACGTTATAAAGCCGCTCTTGCCGCACAAGCAGTCTTATTCTTTCCCCTTTGCCATCTTTTTGAGCGTGGCAATTTGTCGGAAGAAGTCTCGTATTGGTTGGGCAGGGCTTCCAAGCATCTTAGCACCAGAAGCCACATCTGAAATGACGCCCGCCTGCGCTCCGATTTCGGCGCCTTGACCTATCCGAAGATGTCCGGCCATAGCCGCCTGCCCCCCGACGCGGACAAAATCCTCAAGTACGGTTGAGCCCGAAATTCCAACCTGTGCAACGATCACACAACATCGGCCGAGGATAACATTGTGGCCAATCTGTACGAGGTTGTCGAGGCGGGAGCCTGCGCCGATAACCGTGTCTCGCGATGATCCGCGATCAATCGTCGTGTTAGCACCAACTTCAACATCGTCTTCAAGAATGACACGCCCGAGCTGGGGAACAGAGAGAAATCCGTCCTTGGTGGAGGCGAAGCCAAACCCTTCCTGTCCGATCCGGGCGCCAGGATAGACGTAAACGCGCGCTCCCAAAAGCGCATAGCTCAAGCTCACATGTGGACCAATCCGGCAATCCCGACCGATAACCACGCCATTTCCAATAACTACACAAGCTCCGATCCGACAACCAGGACCTATGTCTGCTCCGGTCTCGATCACAGTCAGCGGTCCAACCTCCACGGATGGATCGACGATTGCGCCGCCGGCAACGATGGCGGAAGGATGGATGCCTGGAGAAACCGGTGGTGCGGGATGGAACAGTGCCGCGACCCGGGCCCAACCGGCATATGGTTCGGTCGTTAGAATTGCCGCTGTTGCCTTTGGCACTCGCGCCGCCAAATCAGGATGCACAATCACGGCACCCGCCAACGTTTGATCGAGCGCCGATGCATAATGTCGATTGTCCAGAAAACTCACTTCGTTAGGACCAGCCGTTTGCAAGGGTGCCACACCTTCAAGGAGCAAGTCGAGTTCCTCAGCAATCCCGTGTGCCGCCCCCGCAACTACCGCAAGTGGATACGGTCCACTTCGGCTGAAAAATCTTGGATTACCCGTAGTTGCTTCGACCATATGAAATCCCACGCTAGCGATGCGGCAGTGTATGCCCAAACCCGACACTTGGAAGAGGTCGGCGCGCGTTGAATAGAATATCTTTTAGGGTTCCAACGTCCAGAAGGGTTCAAAGTGAGAAATGGTGTGCCGGGCAAACGTCCTCCGCTTTAGCCCAAACACGGACAATAAGTGGGATCTGCGGCTTGCCCGGGCGTCAGATCAGCTTCATCCCCTTCAGACTCGCATGTCCGCTTCTGCCGACGATGATGTGGTCATGCACCGATATCCCCAGCGGTCCCGCGATGTCGATGATCAATTTGGTCATCTGGATGTCTGCTTGCGACGGCGTCGGGTCGCCCGAGGGGTGATTATGCACCAGGATCAGCGCGGTCGCCGACAATTCCAGCGCCCGCTTGATCACTTCGCGCGGATAGACCGGCGTATGGTCCACGGTGCCGGTCTGCTGCACCTCGTCGGAGATCAACTGATTGCGCTTGTCGAGGAACAGGATGCGAAACTGCTCCTTTTCGGCGAACGCCATGCTGGTCCGGCAATAGTCGAGCACGTCATTCCATGACGACAGCAGGGTGCGCTCTCGCAATTCGCCCCTTGCGATGCGGGTCGCCGCCGCCGCCATCAGCTTGAGCTGGGTGACCGAGGCATCGCCGATGCCGTCGACTTCGCGCAAACGCGCTTCGGGGGCATGAATGACCTCGGCGAACGAACCAAACTTCTTCAACAGGGATTTGGCCAGCGGCTTGGTATCGCGCCGGGGCAGGGCGGCAAACAGCGCCATTTCCAGCAATTCATAATCGCTGAGCGCATCCGGCCCGGCGCTGCGAAACCGCTCGCGCAGCCGCTCCCGATGGCCGTGATAGTGCGGCGGCTCGGCGAGCGGGTCTTGCGGCGGGTCGGTCTTGGCGGGCATCGGCGTCAACATGCCGGGTCGGCCGGGTTTTGCAACCGGGAATTGTTGGGCGGCGGGAGGCCCGGTGAATTTCTCTTAGCACACGGCTGTAATCTGCCAGCCCGCCTTGGCGCTCAGCTGCTTGGGGCGAAGACCGGGGGCGCTTCGCTCCGCCGCGACAATAGCTGCCAAGTCGTGAGCGCCAGGCTGACCCAGAGCAGCGGAACGTAGGACGCGAGGATCATGAAGGTAACGCCGGACGCCTTCTCGAATATCTGCTCTTGCGACCCCGCCACCGTTCCATACAGAAGGTCCGCGACCGTTTCCAGGATCAGGAGCCAGACCAAAAACGGGGCCATCCGCGGCCGGTAGCGCAGCGCCAGGAGCGAAATCAGCGCGAGCAACGCGCCTGTCACATCGCCGAGCGCAATCATGTCTCTGGTAGGGTCGGACACCGCGAATCCGAATTTCTGGGCCGAGAAAATCTGCAAGGCGATATCGCGAAATACATGAACCCAAATGAGGGCGCTGAGCGCAGTGGTGCGCTGCTGGCTTTGCAGCCAGGGCGCCACGTACCAGACGGCGATCAGCGTGAAGATGCCGAAATTCAGGGCAGTCGCAAGCGCGGCGGCAAGCGTCAGGCTCATGATGGTCTCCCGCTTGTCGGCTTCGGTCAGGCCTTCTTGAACCAGTCGAGGGCATGCCTGCGCTCGGAGAACCAGGCTGTCGGAAACACCGCCGGCCCGTCGACCTTCTCCGTTCCGCCCGCCTCCATCGTGCCCGGAACGCCGGCAGGCATTTGGAAAGCGAACTTTGTCACGCCCGCCGCGCCGTAACGCGGGATGATGCTGTCGTCACGCCACTGCATCACGCCGGGGCCGAACTGATGGCGAAATTGGGTTGCGTCGATCAGGAGGAAGGACGGCCGCGACTTCTCCGCCTCCCAGGCGAACAGCGCGAGCGTCGCCTTGAAGCCGGCGTCCGTCATTTTCGTCGACAGCCATCGCAGTTCCAGGATGCGGTCGGCGTCGTGATGGACGATTTCGCCCCAAGCGTTGGAGGCCACTACTGAACTCATGGTCCACTCCTCTTTTGATCGCAGGTTTGCGGATGCTCACAAGGGTTGTTGCGCGCAGCTCCATCGTGGCGTAAGTTTTTTCTTACGTAAAGTAAAACCTGCAAGGAATAAATCTACAATGCCGGTATTGGCCAAAATCCGCGCTTTGAGCAACGAGACGCGGTTCGAGATCGTGAAGCTGGTCCGCGACCGCGAATTGGAAGCCGGCGCCGTGGCCAGGCGGTTCAAAATATCTCGACCGGCCGTCTCCCAGCATCTTGGCGTACTTCGCGAGGCCGGTTTGCTCAGGGAACGCCGGGTAGGATCGAAGCGCCTCTACGTCGTTCGAGCTGAAGCCTTCGACGAGCTTCTCGAATTCATCGAGGGATATTGGAGTCCCCGACTGCAACGGTTGAAGTCCGCCGCCGAAGCGATCGAACGGGACAAGGTGAAGAAGTGAGCAAGGCGGACCAGGGTCGAGAGGTTCGGCTCGAGATACGCATCGCTGCGTCGCAAGAAACCGTCTTTGGTCTGTTGACCGATCCGACCCAGATGAAGACCTGGCTCGCCGAAATTGTGGAGGCGGAAGCCAGGCCCGGCGGAAGATTCCGCATCTCGGGCCCTTCCGGTCTCACCATCGAGGGGACCTATCTCGAGACCATCCCGCACAACAAGGTGCTGTTCACCTGGGGCGGGGTCGAAGGTCTCAAACCCGGGCAGTCGACCGTGGAATTCCTGCTGGAGCCTGACGGCGCGGACACCTTGGTCCGGCTGCGCCACTTCGGGCTTCCGCCATCCGCGGTCGAACCGCATCGGCGCGGCTGGACCTATTCCGGACTTGTCAAACTCAAGGACGTCGCCGAAGGGCGCAGGCCGGCCCGCCTGTGTCTGAGCGACATTGCAGAGCAGGGAGGCTCGCTGTGAACAAGGAGGTTTCATCATGAACGGGTGGTTGATTGGCGGCGGCTTGATGGCTTCGTTCTGCGCGGCGGGCCATGCCAATCCCGGAGCAAAGATGTTCTATCAGCCGCTCAAATCGGCCCTGACCGACCGCCTGCTTGCCGGCGTTCTGACCGGCATGTGGCATCTCATCACCGTCCATTTCGTGCTGTCGGCCGCAGCCCTGCTCTTTCTCGGGATGCATGGGCAGCAGCAGGGCGTCATTTGGCTCGTTGCCGCACAATTCGCCGGCTACGCCGCGATCTACCTGGTTATTTCGCTGCGTCTTGGCGGCGTGTTGAAACTCTTTCAGTGGATTCCATTTGCCGCCACCGCCGTGCTGGCCTCCGCAGGCGCGCTGATCTATTTCTGAATTTCAGAAATTTCGCTTGCCACCGGACCCAAATCAGTAATATATGCCTGCCGTCCCGTTCCTCTGGAGGGGCGGCTCGCGATCGTCACAGACGCGGGACGGGATGCGGTGGACGCTTTGGCGCTTTTGACGAATGGCGCATGAGGCGGACGGCGAAGCCGTGTGGTCCCGACGCCCCGACGCTGGCGTCAAGTCGGCGGAAGCGATATCCGCCGATGACGGTGGCAAGAAAGCCCGGTCACCGAGGAGAGCGCGGAGGAAACCGTTAAAACCATTGCGCGGGGAATGCCGGGTGTTTCCGGTGTGACCGTGGTGACTATGCTTGTGTGCTTTTTTATTTTCGCACACAAGGCTGCGGGCGCATTGAGCGCCCGGCATTCCCTGCGCCCTCTGTTCTTCAGGGGGCAGGAAGTTCAGGCATAACTCGCGCGAAAATGCGCGGCGAGAACGCGATATTGTGTCTTGCCGTCATTGCGAGGAGCGCAAGCGACGAAGCAATCCATTCTTGCTTCCTTGTTGCCCTATGGATTGCTTCGCTTGCGTTCGCAATGACGGTTTGGCTGTTTGAAATTTGAATCTGTAGCGGCTCGGTGGCTGCGACCGCATCTGACACAAGTTCGTCACGCCGCCGGCGGCTTTTCCTTGTGGCGCTCCGAGAGGGTAAAGATTTCGACGCCGGTCGCGGTCACACCGACCGAATGCTCGAACTGCGCCGACAGCGAGCGGTCTCGCGTCACCGCGGTCCAGCCGTCGGACAGGATCTTCACATGCGGTTTGCCGAGATTGATCATCGGCTCAATGGTGAAGAACATTCCGGGCTTGAGCGTCACGCCTTCGCCGGGGCGGCCGACATGGATGATGTTCGGCTCGTCGTGGAACATGCGGCCGAGCCCATGGCCGCAGAAATCGCGCACCACGCTCATGCCCTGCGGCTCGACATAGCTCTGGATGGCGTGACCGATGTCGCCGGTGGTGGCGCCGGGTTTTACGGCGGCGATGCCGCGCATCATGGCCTCGTAGGTCACCTCGATCAGCCGCTCGGCCTTGCGCGCGATCGGATTGATCGCGTACATCCGGCTGGAATCGCCATACCAGCCCTCAACGATGAAGGTCACGTCGATGTTGACGATGTCGCCTTCCTTCAAAAGCCGGTCTCCGGGCATGCCATGGCAGACCACATGGTTGATCGAGGTGCAGGTCGAATAGCGATAGCCGCGATACATCAGCGTGGCCGGATAGGCGCCGCGGCTGAAGGCGAATTCGCGCACGAATTCGTCGATCCGCGAAGTCGGCACGCCCGCCTTGACGATATCGGTCAGCTCATCGAGGCATTTGGCCACCAGCGCGCCCGCCTTGCGCATGCCTGCGAACCCGCTTGGGCCGTGCAGCTTGATCTGCCCGGTCTTGCGCAAGGAGGATTCGGTGGCTTCGACATAGCTCATGGGCGGATCGCGTCTTGGCGGGGAGCGGTGATTTGCAGGCCTAATTTAATGATTGGCGCTGTCGGCGCAAGCGGCCTGCGTCGGGCTTGAGACCGCCGGAACCGTCTTGCCGGTAGCTGCCGCCGGCCGGTGTTTCAGTTCGAGACCTCCACCGTGGTGTCAACCGGCAGCGCGCCGCCGCGGACGCGGATTTCGCGCACCGGATAAGGCACCCGAATGCCCTCGCGCTTGAATGTCTCCCACAGGGATACCATCACCTCGCTCTTCACATTGTCCATGCCGTCGGGATCGGCGATCCAGAAGGTGAGCGAAAACTTCATCCCGGCCTCGGCGAATTCGGTGAGGATGCAGTTCGGCGTCCTGGATTTGATGGCGCGCGGCGCGGCGGCCGCGATCTCGACCGCAAGCTTGCAGACCTGCCTCGGGTCGGCGTCGTAATTGGTGCCGAAATTGACCTTCACCAGCGTATTCTTGTCGGTGTAGGTCCAGTTGGTGACCTTCTGCGTCACCAGATCCTCATTGGGGATCAGGAATTCGCGGCCATCGCCCGCGGCAACGGAAATGTAGCGCGTCTTCATCGCGCTGATGCGTCCCGAACTGTCGCCGATGGTAACGAGGTCGCCGGGCTTCACCGATTTGTCCGCGAGCAGGATGATGCCGCTGATGAAGTTGGCGACGATCTTCTGCAAGCCGATGCCGATACCGACGCCGACCGCGCCGGAGAACACCGCCAGCGCCGACAGATTGATGCCGACCGCGCCGAGCGCGATGGCGACCGCTGTCACCAACAGCCCCATCCGGATCATTTTCACCAGCAGCACCTGGATCGAAGGCGTCAGGTCGGTAGACCGGTTGATCCGGCTCTCGGCGAAATTGCTGGCGATGTTGGTGAGCCAGAGGGCGGCAATCAGCAACAGCCCGAGCTTGATCGCCACCAGCGGCGTCAGCCGCAATCCGCCGAGCACCACCGAGACCGAGTCGAGCGCGTCGATGGCCGGATCGAGCTGGCCGATGATGCTCAGCGCCGCGACGCACCAGGCCGACACCGACACCAGTTTGACGAGGGTGGCGTTGCGGATGACCGAGGTCACCAGCCGGATCACCAGCCAAGCCACCGCGAGCTTGGCCGCCACCATCAAGAGATAGCTTCGGCTCGGCCAGGTCGAAGGATACATCGCTACGCGCGCCGCGATCACCAGGACCGCAAACACGGCCGTGGATACGCCGCCGACCAAAACCCGCGCGAAGTGCCGCAACGGCAGCGGCCAGCCCTGCGCGAATGATTTCACGTCGACCCGCCTGCGAATGGCGGCATCGGCCGCCAGCGCCATGCCGGCTGCGGCCAACATCAGCCCGATCTGCAGATAGAACCAGGGCGATGTGGCCTCCGCGCCGATCGATCGCGCGGTGGTGTCCAGGAAATCCATGATGTCGTTCAGGTCCATCGTTCAATTCTCGCCTAGGGTCAGACCGGGCCGCCGAACAGGATTGATTCGAATGCTCGCGCAGATTCACACAACCGCAGCGTCAACGCTATCGCCGCGACAGGCCGGCGGGGCCGAACAAAGGTCGTCGACCATCGGCAGAAATGGGTTGGCGTCGAACTGTGGCGACGATAAGGATGAAAATACAGGGAATTTACGAAAGCCATGGCTTCTCTCGATTCGGTCAGCATAGCCATTCTGCTCGGCGCGGTGCTCGTCATGGCGGGCATTCTGTCGAGCCTGCTCGCGCTGCGCTTCGGCGCGCCGTTGCTATTGATGTTTCTGCTGATCGGCGTGCTGGCCGGTGATTCCGGTCCCGGGCATTTGCAGTTCGACGACCTGCGCTCCACTTATCTGGTGGGGTCGGTGGCGTTGGCGTTGATCCTGTTCGATGGGGGTTTGAGGACACGGTTTCAAAATATCAGCGCGGTGCTGGCGCCGTCGATGGTGCTGGCGACGATCGGGGTGCTGTTGACGGCGCTGATCACCGCGCCGGTCGCCAAATATGCGCTCGACCTCAACTGGACCGAGGCGTTTCTGGCCGGGGCCGTGCTGGCGTCGACCGATGCGGCGGCCGTGTTTCTGCTGGTGCACGCGCATGGTCTGCGGTTGCGCCCGCGCGTCGGCGCGACGCTGGAGGCCGAATCCGGCACCAATGATCCGTTCGCGGTGTTCCTCACCCTGATGCTGGTCGAATTGATTTCGGTCGGCGAGAGTTCGCTCACTCATGTCATGCTGGAGCTCGGCCGCGAGGCCATGCTCGGCGCCATTGCCGGCGTCATCGGCGGCCGTCTGGTGGTGCTGGCGCTCAATCGCATGGCGTTGCCGCAGGGCCTGCATGCGCCGTTCGTCACGACCGCCGCATTGGTGATCTTCGGCGCGGCGCAGATTGCGCACGCTTCGGGATTTCTTGCCGTCTATCTTGCCGGCATCATCATCGGCAACCGGCCGACCCGCGCGCATAATTCGGTAGTGACGTTTCTGGACGCCGCGACTTGGCTCGCGCAGATCGTGATGTTCGTGCTGCTCGGGCTCCTGGTTTCGCCGCAGCGGTTGGTGGCGAGCGTCATGCCCGCGGTGATCGTGGCGTTGGTCCTGATGCTGGTGGCGCGCCCGCTCGCGGTGTTTCTGTGCCTGGCGCCATTTCGCTTCAACTGGCGGGAGAAGATTTTCATCGCCTGGACCGGCCTGCGCGGGGCGGTGGCAATCTTCCTGGCGTCGATCCCGATGCTGGTCGGGCTTTCCAAGGCCTATCTTTACTTCGACCTCGCCTTTGTCGTCGTTTTCATTTCGCTGTTGCTGCAAGGCTGGACGCTGGCGCCGGCGGCGCGGCGGCTTCATGTCGCGCTGCCGCGGGCCGACCGCGGTCCGCGCCGGGTCGAACTCGACCTGCCGGGGCAGCTCGAGCAGCAACTAGTCGGCTATTCCGTGCGGCCCAAGAGCCTGTATTTCCGGCGCGGCCTCATCCCGTCCTGGTCGAAGCCGACACTGGTGATCCGCGACCAGCACATCCTCTCGCCGATCGAGGCCGATCCGGTTCGCCCCGGCGATTACATCTATCTGCTGGCGCCGCCGGAAAAGGCCGACGCGCTCGATCGCTTCTTTGTCGATATGCAGCCGAGCTCGGCGCCCGACCCGCATCTGCTCGGAGATTTCACTGTCTCCGGCGAGCACACGCTCGGCGAATTGGCCGAGGTCTACGGCGTTGCCGTCGGCGAGGACCAGGTCAGGCTGACGCTTGCCGATTATTTCGACATTCATCTCGACCATGCGCCGAAGGAGGGCGCGACACTGGAACTGGACACCATTGACCTGGTGGCGCGCAGTATCAGTGGCGGAAGGGTCAATCTCATCGGTCTCCGCTTGCCCGAGGACCCGGAGCAGGTTCCGGCGACGACGCGGTTCGACTCTTTCAAACGCAGGCTTGCGGGCTTTTGGTCATCGGTTGCGGGAATCTGAGGTGAGATTGGTGCCAATCGGCCAACAAAATGCCGCAACCGCCAAAAATTTACGCAGTTTCGCAAGATTGGAGCTGGAACAGCCCGCGCGTCGAAAAGTTTAGCAGTGATGTTAACCTGGCCACGGGACGCGACAGGTGGATTGATTTGATCAGGAGTAAGCTATGCGAAAATACATGATGGCAATCGTTGCGGTCATGGCGCTCGGGATGGCGAGCCCTGCAATGGCGTATGACACGGGCGATCTCTTGTCGATGCAGCAAGCGCTGGGCATTGCGGAAGATATTGGTCTGGTCACCGTATCCCATACCCAATTCGAGGGTGATAAATGGAAAATCCAGGGCCGCGACAGAACAGGGCGATACATGGAAATGGCGGTCGATGCCGCCAGCGGCGACGTGCTTTGGGTCAACCGCTAGGCATATCGGGAACCAGCAGGGATCGCCGGCGCGGCCAGCCTCGGTCCTCCCTGCGAGCGGCGTACTCTGTTGCGCAAGGGTTCCACGAATCGTCGATTGAGCATCGCCAAACCCGCGCTTGCGACCAATACGACCGGCGTGACCGCAAGCAGCAGGGTCCAGCCCCGCCACTCGCTGCCGAGTAAGACACTGGCCACCAGGAAACCGGCCAGCCAATGCACCAGGAATGCGAAATAGGACCACTCGCCGAACATTCGATCGATGCGCTCTGCCAACGGGGTAAATTGACGGCTTGATAGGCCGGAGACCACGACCGCAAAGCAGAGCGTGTCGAAAAGATAGCCCCATCCAAAAATGTAGGTTTCGGCAAACACCGCGCCGCCGGCGAGCATGTTGGCAGTCCACGCAACGAAAGCACATGCCGCCGCAAGCGGCGGAGCTACCCACCCGCCGCGCTGTTTGAGAAAATACAGGACCGCGCCAACAGCGAAGGGAAAGACGGCCGAAGGTGCCGTGAAATAGATCAACGTCCAGTTGATGGCGTCATAGACGCAGACCAGTTGGAGCGTCAGCCCGCTGACAAGCGCGATCAAGGCCCAGCTCATTTGCCGGGCGACTACAAGATACAGCAACAGATACATGTCGACCTCGATCGCGACCGACCAGAATGGCGGCACCAATCGAATGAAGCCGTAAGACGACTGCAACGGCAGCACCGTCAGATTGATCATGAGATCGCCGGCGTCGGGCAGGCCGCGCCAGAATTTCACGTACGCGGCAGCTTGATCCGGCGCGATGGCGATCGCAATCAATGTCAGGGCGCAAACGAAATAATAAGGCGGCAATAGCCGCAACGCGCGGTTGCTCCAAAAACGCAAGCCGTCAAAGCGGTAAACCTCGTTCAACGCCGCCGTCATCATCAGCCCGGAAATGACGAAGAACCCACGCACGGCATAGAAACCGAAATGCGCGACATATTCGGTGCCGACCAGATGGCTCAAGATGACAAGATAGGCCAGGAGAAAACGAAGCGTACCGAACATGGCGTCATTCCCTCAGTCGACGAGCTTCGGCAGCGCGATTGCGACCGCAGCAAACAGGCCGAGAACCGAACTCATGACCACGGCCGAGCGGCGGCGCGCGACTTTATCCTCACGAAGCAATGCGAAAATGCTGCGCACGTCGCGCGGGATCAGGAACGGGACTTGCCGGCGATAGGCCGCATACTCCGGAAAAGCGCAATCGAGTACCGCTTCTTCCCAGCGTGCGCGCGCTATCTGCAGCACGACGATGATCGCCAGCAGCATCACTCCCGGCAGCGAGCGCACCTGAAACAGGATGCCGACAACACCGAGGAGTTCGAACAGGTACAAAGGGTGACGAACGATGCCGTAAGGTCCCGTGGTCACCAGGCGCCTCGCCTCCGGCATCACGCTGAACGAGCGACCGAGGAAGCTCAGCGTCAAGACGCCCAGGATGCTGGCGGAAACCCCCGCCAGCACGGCAAGCAGATTGCACAGGAGATTGGACGGTGCGCGTTCGAGCAACACGCAGAACGGTGGAATGCAAACCGTGATCAGCGCGACAAAGCGCGGCAGCAAGGCCGATGATTTCGCAACCGGGCGATGACGAACGAGCGGAAGCACCGCAAGAAGCGCAACAAACATCCACTGGGAGACCCGTGCCAAGGTGGCCGTGGTCACCCCGACATTGGCATGCGCCCACATCGAAGGATCTTGTGCGACCTGATCCGAAAAACCGATGACGTCGTGGACGAGTGCGTAAAGCGAGTAGATAAAGATCGGTAGCCGCATCGCCCAGTCGTAGAAGCGGCTCTGTTCAATCCGATGAAGAAAAGTGCCCAACATGGCCCGCCTTGGCGGCGAAGGCGCGTGACAATTCACGGCTGGTTCTTCGCACCCCTTGATAGGCGCTGGGCATTAAGAGGCAGTTGCGCCGCTTCATAAAATGAGAAGCAGCCTTAAGCCTTGGTAGCGTGATCATGCGATTGCGTTTAATTCGCAAGACAAAACGGCGTGTCGTCGTTTGATCTGGATCAAACGGTCCGAAATCATCTGCATATTGGAGGTGGCCGATATCAAGCCGCTGCATGCGCTGCGGGCAATACCTCCGGGCCGCCAAATGCGGTGACGCAGCCGCGCCGGAGCATCACGATCTGGGTCGCCAACTGGCGCATTTCGGCGGCGTCGTGGCTGACATAGACCATGGGAATGCCGGCTTCGTCACGCAAGCGAATGAGATAGGGCAGGATCTCTTCCTTGCGCTCCTCGTCTAGCGATCCCAGCGGTTCATCCAACAACAGCAGCCGCGGCTGCGACAGCAGCGCACGGCCGAGCGCCACGCGCTGGCGCTCGCCACCGGACAGTTTGCCGGGGCGGCGATCCAAGAGGTCTCCGATGTCGAGCAGATCGGTAACGCGTTTCTGCTGCGAGCTATCCTCAGCAAGGCAGTTCATGCGTCGCCCGTAGTCGAGATTCTGGCGCACATCGAGATGCGGAAACAGCCGCGCATCCTGGAACACATAGCCGATCCGGCGGCGGTGAACCGGGACGTGCGACCGGGCTGCCGTCTCGTCCAGCGTCTCTCCGTCGATGGCGATGACGCCGCGATCGGGGCGCAGCAATCCGGCGATCATGTTGATCAACGAGGTCTTGCCGGCGCCCGACGCGCCAAACAGTCCGGTGACCCTTCCTTCGCTCGCGAAGGAAGCTTCGATGACAAACTCGCCAAGCCGCTTTGAGACGTCCACGCGCAGCATGATCAATTCCCGTGCAAGCGCAGCACAGCGCGTCGCGCGAACCATTCGGAGGCGACCAAGGCGGTCATCGCGATGAGAATGGAGACCACGACCAGCCGCAGCGCGGCGCTGTCGCCGTCCGGTGTCTGGATCAGCGAGTAGATCGCCGACGAAATGGTCTGGGTCTCGCCCGGAATATTCGACACGAAGGTAATCGTCGCGCCGAACTCGCCGATCGCCTTGGCGAAGCCGAGCACCATTCCCGCCATGATGCCCGGCAGCGCCAGCGGCAATGTCACGGTCAGGAATACCTGCCAGGGCGCGGCGCCCAGCGTCCCTGCCGCCTGCTCCAGCCTGCGGTCCACCGTTTCGATCGACAGCCGGATCGGCCGCACCAGCAGCGGAAACGCCATGATTCCGCAGGCCAGCGCCGCGCCGGTCCAACGAAAGGCGAATACGATGCCGAGATAATCTGCGAGCCACGCCCCGACGAGGCCGCGCCGGCCGAAAGTCAGAAGCAACAGATAACCGGTGACGACCGGGGGCATCACCAGCGGCAGATGGACCAGCGCGTCGAGCAGCGACTTGCCCAAGAATTCGCGGCGCGCCAATAGCCACGCCACCGCGACCCCGAGCGGTGTCGCCACCAGTGTCGCGACCGTGGCGACCCGAAGCGACAGCTCGATCGCCATCCATTCCGTTGGTGAGATGTCGAACACGAAAGGTGCGATCAGGAGGTCGGACGAATCAGGAAAGTGAAACCGTATTTTTCGAAAATGGTCTTGGCTGCCGGCGAGCACAGGAAGACGAGATAGTCAGCCGCTTCCGGCTTCGCGGATGTTGTCGCGGCGACCGGGTAGATGATCGGCGGATGGAAATCGGCAGGGAAGCTGCCGATGATTTTCACGCCGGGTTCAACTTTCGCGTCGGTGGCATAGACGATCCCGAGCGCCGCCTCGCCGCGCGCCACCAGCGTCAGCGCCGTGCGCACGCTTTCGGCCATCGCGAATTTCGGCTCGGCGGCCTGCCAGGCGCCGAGCTTTTCAAGCGCGGCCTTGGCGTATTTGCCGGCCGGAACCGCGCTGACATCGCCGGTGGCGATCCGGTCCTGGCCTGCGAGTTTGGCCAAATCGAAACCCCGGCCGATCGTGACCCTGTCGATCTTGG